>Ga0180085_1000312_pt1 | contig 17303 bp, 14 predicted proteins | sample EasRiv730_16_10D_FD_123013 | JGI IMG/M metagenome (GOLD analysis project Ga0180085, IMG submission 123013) | Soil microbial communities from meander-bound floodplain in the East River, Colorado, USA - East River metaG ERMLT730_16_10D | ecosystem: Environmental > Terrestrial > Soil > Floodplain ... | reverse complement strand
GGAAAAGCGAGAAGCCAACCGGGCGTCATCGGCGTCTTCGACGGCCGCGCGGTCGCGGAATACTGCACGCCCTGGGTCGCGGTGCTCGCGCACCTGAAGGGCATCAAGTCTCCGCCGCAGCACGCGATCGCCATCGAGCGTGCGTGCTGGCAGGGGGAAGCCTGCGCCGCGGTCGTCGCCGAGTCGCGCACGCAGGCCGAGGATGCGGTGCAGCTCATCGAGGCGGAGTGGGAGGAGCTGCCCGTCGTCGTCGACATGGAGGACTCTCTAAAAAATACGAAAACCATCCATCCTGAGCTGGGCGACAACGTCTGCTTCAAGCGCGAGCTCGACACCGGCGGCGTGGACGAGATCTTCGCCAAGGCCGACGTGGTGGTGGAGGACACCTTCCATTTCGGCCGCCACACCGGCGTGTGCCTCGAAGGCCGCGCCATCCTCGCCGACTACAACGCCGCCGAGCATTCGCTCACTGTGTATCACGCGACGCAGGCGCCGCACATGATGCAGGACATCTTCTCGCGGCACCTGAACATTCCGGAAGGGAACGTCCGGGTGATCGCCAAGGACGTCGGCGGCTCCTTCGGCATCAAGGTGCACGTCTATGCCGACGAGATGGCGACCGCCGCGCTCTCGGTGATGCTGCGCCGGCCGGTCAAGTTCGTCGCCGACCGCCTGGAGTCGTTTCTATCGGATATCCACGCGCGCGAGCATCGAGCGAGGGTGAGATTGGCGGTGTCGGGGGAAGGCCAGATTCTCGCCTTCGACCTCGACGACCTGACCGCGATCGGTCCGTACTCGGTCTATCCGCGCACCAGCGGCATCGAGGGCAACCAGGTGGTGAACCTCACCGGCGGGCCGTACAAGCACCAGAAGTACAAGGCGCGGATGCACGTGGTGTTCACGAACAAGAACCTGACCTGCCAGTACCGCGCCGTCGGCCATCCGATCGCGGTCGCGCTCACCGAGGGCATCGTCGATCTCGCCGCGCAGAAGCTCGGCATGGACCCCGCCGAGTTCAGAAGAAAGAACCTGATCGCCGACGACGCCTATCCGTACACGTTTCCCTCGGGCATCAAGTTCGAGAAGCTCTCGCATCACAAAGCTCTCGATTTGCTCTTGAAGATCACGAACTACCCGCAACTCAGGGCCGAGCAGGCGTCACTGCGTAAAAAGAAGATCTATCGCGGCATCGGCCTCGCGGCGATGATCGAGGTGACCAATCCCTCGCCCGCGTTCTACGGGGTCGGCGGCGCGCGCATCTCGGCGCAGGACGGCGCCACGCTGCGGCTGGAGCCGACCGGGATGGTGACGGTGATGTGCAGCGTCACCGAGCAGGGGCAGGGCACCGAGGGCATCTTCGCCCAGATCGCCGCAAGTGCTGTCGGGGTTTCTATTGAAAAAGTAAAAGTCATTACGGGCGATACCGGCGTTACGCCTTACGGCGGCGGCACGTGGGCGTCGCGCGGCGCCGGTATCGGCGGCGAGGCCGTGCTGCTCGCGGGAAGGGCGCTGCGCTCGAACATGCTGGACGTGGCTTCGAAGGTCCTGAATCTGGACAAGGCCGAGCTCGACATTGCAGGCAATGCAGTCATCAGCAGGCTCACCCAGGAAAAAAAGCTCGATCTTGCCGAGTTAGGCCGCATCGCTTACTTCCGGCCGGACACGCTGCCGATGGACTTCCAGTCCGAGCTCACCGTCACGCGCCATTACACGCCGCGGCAGTACGGCTTCACGTTCACGAACGGCATCCAGGCCTCGCTGGTGGAGGTCGATCCGGACACGGGGTTCGTGAAGCTGCTCAAGCACTGGTGCGTGGAAGACTCGGGCACGCTGATCAACCCGATGCTGGTGGACGAGCAGATCCGCGGCGGCGTGGTGCAGGGAATCGGCGCCGCGCTCTACGAGGAGTGCCTCTACGGGCCCGACGGCCAGCTCTTGAACGGCAACATGGCCGACTACCTGGTGCCGATGTCGGGCGAGATGCCCGACATCGTCTGCGCGCACATCGAGACGCCGACGCTGCAGTCGCAGCTCGGCGCCAAGGGCGTCGGCGAGGCCGGCACCGCCGGCGCGCCGGCGGCGGTGATGAACGCGATCAACGACGCCCTCGCGCCGCTCGGCGCCCGGGTGACGCGGATGCCATTTACGCCGGAGCGCATCCTGCGGGCGCTGAACAAGGTCTGATTCAGAGCCGTACCGGGCGCCCGGCGCTGCAAAGAGCCGGGCGCCTTCGTCTTCGCAAGCAAAAATAAAGTCGATTTCTCGAAAGAATATCGAGAACGCAAAAGAGATTTATCGCTGCGTCTTTGACACGGCCCTGCGTGCGGTTGAGCATCGTCATCGCGGGATTTTCCGTGGAGGAGACACCATGAGACGCAGATGGATAGGAGGGGGCGCGGCGCTCGCCGCCCTCGTCGCAGCTTTCGGGCTGTGGCAGTTCCAAATGGGCGACGTGCAGGCCGACCGCGGCGACACGCCGAAATTCTCGGTCGATCCGACCTGGCCGAGGTCGCTGCCGCACCAGTGGCAGATCGGGCAGGTTCCCGGCATCGCCGTCGACAGGCACGACAACGTCTGGATCGTGCAGCGCCCGCGCACGCTCACCAGCGACGAGCGCGGCGCGTCCAACTTCGAGCCCGGCGCAGGGTCGGTCCTGGATGGCGCTGCGCGGCCCCAAGGATCGATCTCGGACTGCTGCCTGCCGGCACCTTCGGTGATGCAATTCGACGGCAAAGGCCGCCTGCTGCGCGCGTGGGGCGGCCCGGCGGATCCCGAGTTCGGCGTCGGCGGTCCCGGCAGCAAGTGCGAGGAGCCGAACTGCCAGTGGCCGAATACCGAGCACGGCATCTATGTCGACCACAACATGAACGTGTGGCTCGGCGGGCAAGCGGGCGGCGCGGTCCTGAAGTTCACCGCCAACGGAGACTTCCTGCTCCAGATCGGCCGGCGCCAGCCCCCGGTGCGGAACAGCAACGACACCAACGGCGGCATCAACGGCACGCCGCTGCTCGCGCAGCCGGCGGACATGGAGGTCGACCCGGAGACCAACGAGCTTTATATCGCCGACGGGTATACGAACCTGCGCGTCATCGTCGTCGACGCCAACACCGGGATGTACAAAAGGCACTGGGGCGCGTACGGCCAGAACCCGGTCAACGACGCCGGTAATGTCGGCCCGTACCTGAAGAACCAGGCACCGGCGCCCCACTTCCGCAACCCGGTCCACGCCGTGCGCATCACCAAGGACGGAAAAGTGTACGTAGCCGACCGCGCGAACGACCGCATCCAGGTATTCGACAAGAAGAAGGTCGGCGCGCCCTGCGTCCCGGCGGGCGTCGGGACCTGCGGCTTCCTGGGCGAGTTCTTCGTTGAGCGCGACACCCTGGGACCCGGCTCGACCTGGGATGTCGACGTCTCGGCCGACCACCAGCAGAAATTCCTTTTCAACGCCGACGGGTCGAACAACTACGTCTGGACGCTGCTGCGCAGGACCGGCGACATTCTCAACCGGTTCGGCCGCAACGGCCGCAGCGCCGGGCAGTTCCACTGGGTGCACAACCTGGCGGTGGACTCGAAGGGCAACCTGTACACGGCCGAAGTCGACACCGGCAAGCGGGTGCAGAGGTTCACGCCGGCGGACGACGGGCACGATCGTGGCCGCGGCCAAGGCCGCGACAAGGATGACGATGACTGACAGAGCGGGCAAGCATTAGGACGCTGCCGATGCTTCGAAAGCGGCCGGCGCCGTACGGCGCCGGCCGTTTCATGCTGTTCCTCGCCGTCGTCGTGGGCGTCATGCTCCCGGCGAGCGCTGCGGCCCACGACATCCCGGACGAGATCGTCCTGCACGGGTTCGTCAAGCCCGAGGGCGACCGGCTCCACCTCCTTGTTCGGGTGCCGCTGGTCATGCTGCTCAGCATGAACCTCCCCAAGCGGGGCCTCGGCTACATAGACCTCCCCCAGGTCGACGAAAAGCTCCTGGCTTCCGCGGCGGCCACGGCAAGGGAAATCCAGCTCTACGAGAATGGGGACCGGCTGACACCCGGCCGGACGGTGGCACGCATATCGCAGCCATCCGACAAATCCTTCGAGACCTACGCGAAGGCGCTCGCCAGCATCGCCGGGCCCAAGCTGCCGGATACCACCGACGTGTTCTGGAACCAGGGGTACTTCGACGCGCACCTCGAGTACCCGATCCGCTCGGAGCGCTCCGACTTTTCGCTCGACATGCAGCTCGCCCCGGGGCTCCGGGGGCGGCTCAGGCTGGTCGTCAGGTATTTGTCCCCCGAGGGGCCCACGCGCGCCTACGAGCTTCACGGGGGCGCGGGCCATGTGATGCTCGATCCGCGCTGGCACCAGGCGGCGTGGGCGTTCGTCAAGTTCGGGTTCTCGCACATCCTCGACGGCGTGGACCACCTGCTGTTCCTGCTGTGCCTGGTCCTGCCGTTCCGCCGCGTCAGCTGGACCCTGGTCGGCGTGATCACGTCGTTCACGGTCGCCCATTCGATCACGCTGATCGCCGCCGCGTACGGGATGGTTCCTCGCGGCGCGTGGTTCCCGCCGCTCGTGGAGGCGCTGATCGCCGCGTCGATCATCTACATGGCGCTCGAGAACCTGCTGCGCCCCAACCTGCGCTGGCGCTGGCTGGTGACGGCGCTGTTCGGGCTGGTCCACGGCTTCGGCTTTTCGTTCATGCTGCAGAACCAGTTCCAGTTCGCCGGCGACCATCTGCTTTCCTCGCTGCTCGCGTTCAATATCGGCATCGAGTTGGGCCAGTTGTTGTTCATCGTCGTCGCGATCGCGGTTCTCGGCCTGCTGTTCGAAAAAACGCGCCTGAGCGAGCGCCTCGTCACGGTAGTGATCTCGGCCTTCGTCGCCCACACTGCGTGGCACTGGCTGGCGGCGCGCTGGGACACCCTTGCCAAGGTCGAGTGGCCGCAGATCGACGCTGCGACGCTCGGCTTGTGGATCGCGCTGGCGGCGGCGCTCGGGATCCTAGCCTGGCTGGTTCTAGGCCGACCTGCGGTATTGCGAAGGCGTGACGCCGAAGCGCGCGTGGAACTTGACTGAGAAGTGCGCCGCGCTGCGAAAGCCGCAGGCGCGGGCCACTTCCGCGATCGGCGAGTGCTTGGCCCTGAGCATCGCCGCTGCATGGCCGAGCCGCCGGTCGAGCACGAAGCGGTGCGGGGTCTTGCCGGTCGCGCCGCGGAACGCGCGCACGAAGTGATCCACCGACATGTGCGCGATCTCGGCGAGCAGGTGCAGCGAGATGTCCTGGTCGAGGTTCGCCTCGATGTAGCCTTCGATGCGCCGCGTGACGCCGGGCGGCAGGGGGCTCACGCGCTTCCGCTCGCGCAGAAAAAGCGACGCGCCGCGGATCGCGTCCGAATAGTGGCGCACCAGATGGCGCAGCAGCAGATGCTCGGTCTGCTCGAGAAACAGCGAGCCCGCGGGCCGCGGGTCGCTTGCCCCGACCTCGTCGTAGGGCGCGCATTCGGCTGCGAGCAGGCGGAAGTAGGCGCCGAGCCAGTCATCGCTGATGCCGAAGAAGTCGCGGATGCGCGGCGTCGCCGCGCCCTCGAGATGGCGCGCGGCGAAGCTGGCGAGCGCACCCGCGGCGATATAGATATGGATCGCCTCGATCGCGGCATCGCTCGCCCATTCGGCGGGCTGATCCCCCGGCGAGAAGGTCACCGAGCCGATCGGCGGAACCCGGTGCAGCTCCACTCCGCCGCACTTGCGCGTGATCGTCGCCATGCCGCTCAGGCGGTAGCCGAGCGCGTGATGCGGGGCCCAGACGTTGGCGACGCGATGCCGCGGCAGCTGCCATCCGGCCGCAAAAATCCCGCCGCCCCCTTCCAGGAGAAACATCGAACGCGCGCCGGTTGCGGCTCCATACCGTGCCGCCACGGAGCTCAGTACTCCAGCAGCGGATTCGTTCATCCGCAGCCTCCATGCCAGTACTCAGAAACCATGCTCGACGAACGAAACTATGCTCGACGAACGCGAGCGTCAAGGCCAGCGCTCGTATTTTTCGCCGCCATGACAAGAGATCTTCTCGCGCGCTGCAATTCATGACCGAGGCGCGTGACTTCACAAGAACTGCGAATCAATCGCGCCACGCTTTCAAGCCGGACGGCCCGCACATCCCCTTCGCGACGACGAAGGCGGCGCGGCTCGCTTCCGGCGAAGATTCGACGATGCCGCCCCCGGAACCGAAGGGCGCGAAGTCGCCGCCACGCATGGCTTCCCGGATGCGGTGGCTCATGAACCAAGCCGACTTGAGCGTAATGCCAAGGGTCCGATGGAGCTGGTTGGTGCTGACGCCCTTCTTGCTAGACGCGATCAGGAAGATGGCTTAGAGCCACGATAAAGCCGCCGACCATTTGTAAGACGTACTTTGCTTCGTCTGGCGTGTATTTAGAATCCAGGTGAGCGGTAGCGCTTCTGTATGGGTTCTGTATCGCCGCCAGAGATCCGTATAGGCCATCAAAAAGCCGCAGCATGGTCCTGCCTGCTGTAGTGCGAGTCTGGCGCACAACGCTGAATCATGAACTCGGCTTTCTTAGCCGATTGCCTCAAGCCAATTGCGACAATCTTAGGAAGGGCATTCTGCAAAATGCTCTTTAGCATCACTCGGTCTGGAAAGCCCTCCTCATCCTCCATGTCTAAGAAGATGTTTTCTGCGCTTTTAAGGAGTTCGGCTAGCTCGATGAAGTGTTCTGCATAGAAGCGCAGCATTTCGAGGAGGCTCCAAAGGCGGGGATGGGGGGTCATGCTATCCCCGACCCCGACCTCGGGTACGGCAAGTCCAATATCGTCCTTTTTTTTGGCAGAATCCGGCGGATGCCGGACTCCCGCCTCAGCTCAGCCCTCTCCCACTGGGCGCCGCGCTTCGTGTCCAACGGCGTGCTGCTCGCCGACTTCGAGGACGTCACCGCCTCGCTCGAGCGCTGGGAGGACTGGTGCGCCGCCTGGAGCAAGCGGGCGGCGGTGCACGAGGATCTTGGCCGAGATGCCTTGAAAAACGGTTTTCGATTGACGGCGGGAGAGCATCTCATCCGCGCCGCGATCTACTACCATTTCGCCAAGTTCGTGTTCGTGCAGGACCCGAAGCAGATGCGCGCGGCGCACATGAAGGCAGTCGAGTGCTATCGGGAAGGGATCGCCCATGCGCGGCCTCCGGGCGAACGAGTGGAAGTGAAATATGAAAATCGCGTGATTTACGGGGTTCTGAGGAAGCCGGCGAACCTCAAGCCCCCCGTATTGATCATGGCGCCCGGGCTGGACTCGACCAAGGAGGAGATCCACGCCTACGAGGAGCCGTTCCTCGCGCGCGGCATCGCGGTGCTGGCGATCGACGGGCCGGGGCAGGGGGAGGCGGAGTACGAGATCCCGATCTGCGGCGACTACGAGCGCGCCGCGGGGGCCGTGGTCGACTGGATTGGACAGAGAAATGATCTGGACAAGAACAACATCGCGATCTGGGGAGTGAGCCTGGGGGGCTACTACGCCCCCCGCGCCGCGGCCTACGAGAAGCGCATCAAGGCCTGCATCGCGCTTTCGGGGCCGTTCGAATGGGACCGGATCTGGGACGGCCTGCCGGAGCTGACCCGCGAGACTTTCCGCGTGCGCAGCCACTCGAAAGATGAAACGCAGGCTCGAGCGGTGGCAAAAACCCTTACGATGAAGGAAGCGGCGCCGCGCATCACCTGCCCCATCTTCATCGTCACCGGGAGGCAGGACCGCCTGGTGCCGGCCTCGCATGCGGAGCAGCTCGCCAAGGCCGTCTCCGGCCCGGTCGAGCTGCTCATCGTCGAGGATGGCGGGCACAATGCGAACAACCGCCCGTACCGCTACCGCAGCCGCACCGCGGACTGGCTGGCGGGACAGTTCGGACTACCAAGAGTGTGAGGAGGAGGACGCAATGAGAGTGCTTCTGACGATTCTGGCGCTGGCGGTTGGCACTGCCACCCAGGCACAAACGTATCCGAGCAAGACGGTGCGCTTCGTTTCCGGCGTCACGCCGGGCAGCGCCTCCGACACCATGGCGCGCATTCTGGCGGAGAAGCTGGGCGCGATGCTCGGCCAGCCGGTGATCGTCGAGAACCGCCTCGGCGCCGGCGGCCTGGTCGGCGCGAAATGGGTCGCGACGCAGGAGCCCGACGGCCACAACATCATGATGTACGCGTCGGCTTTTACCGTTTCCACGCTGCTCAACCCGGGCCTCGATCCCAAGGAGCTGGTGCCGGTGGCGACGGTGGCCACCATTCCGACGATCCTCATCACGCCGCCCGGCAAATACAAGAACGCGGCCGACTTCGTGTCGGCGGCGAAGGCGCAGCCCGGCAAGCTCAACTGCGCGACCGCGGGCGTGGGCAGCGCGACGCACATGGCATTGGAGCGCTTCCGCTTCGCCGCCGGCTTCGAGGTGCTCAACGTGCACACGAAAGGCGCGGGCGAAGCGCTCACCGAAGTGATCTCGGGGCGCGCCGACTGCTACTTCGCGCTCGTGTTCCAGGCGCAGAAGATGCGCGACGCGGGCAAGGTCGATGCCCACCTCGTGAGCGGGCCGAAGCGGACTTCGCTTTTGCCGAACCTGCCGACCACCGAGGAGGCCGGGTATGCGAATTCGGCCTACAACTTCTGGGTCGGCACGCTGGTGGCGGCGAAGACGCCGCGTCCCATCGTCGAGCGGCTGCACAAGGAAATCAACGCTCTCGTCCAGTCGCCGGAAATCAACGACCGCATCAAGAAGCTCGGCGCCGACCCGCTGTCGCTTTCCTTGTCCGAGTTCCAGGCGATGATCGACCGCGAGCTGGTGGAGAACGCCGAGCTCATCAAGAAAGCGGGGATAAAGGCCAACTGACATGAAAAGGGACTATTTCGAAGAGCAGGACGGCATGGCGGTCAATCCGTCGACCGAACCGACCATTGGCGAGCTGATTTCGAGGCGAATGATGCTGAAGGGAATGGCCGCGACGGGCGCGTTCGGCCTGTTTGGCGGCATCAGCGGCTGCGCCACCGGAAGCGGCAGCGGCAGCAGCGCGGACGGCTCGGCGCCGCTCACCTTCGCCGAGATCGGGCGCACCACGGACGACAAGGCGTACGTCGCACCGGGATACAACATGCAGGTTCTCATCGCCCAGGGCGACCCGATCCAGCGCGGCGCGCCGCCTTACCAGCCCGCGACGCAGACCGGAGCCGACCAGGAGAGGCAGTTCGGCACCGACGCCGATTTCATCTCCTACATGCCGCTGCCGCTCGGCTCGAAGAGCCCGACGCGCGGGCTGCTCGGCGTGAACCACGAGAACCACCGTGCGTCGATGTGCTTCCCAGGCAATCCCAAGCAGCTCACGCGCGAGCAGGTCGCGGTGCAGATGGCCGCGGTCGGCTTCTCGATCGTCGAGATCGCGCAGGAGGGCAATGCCTGGCGCGTAGTACAGGACAGCCGCTACAACCGGCGCATCTCGGCCAACGCGCCGATGCGCATCTCGGGCCCGGCGGCCGGGAGCCCGCGCATGCGGACCAACGCCGACCCGACGGGCACGAGGTCTTTCGGGACCTTCAACAACTGCGCCGGCGGCACGACGCCCTGGCACACCATGCTCACCGCCGAGGAGAACATCCAGAACTATTTCTCGGGCGATCCCACGAAAGGGCCGGAAGCCGGGGCGCGCAAGCGTTTCGGCATGTCGGGCAAGGGCCGCTACGCCGACTGGGGCCGGTACTTCGACCGCTTCAGCCTCGACAAGGAGCCGAACGAGCCGAACCGCTTCGGCTGGATCGTCGAGATCGACCCCTACGATCCGGGCCACACCTCGGTCAAGCGCACCGCGCTCGGCCGCTGCGCCCACGAGTGCGCGACGCATGCGGTGAGCCACGATGGCCGCGTAGCGATCTATTCCGGCGATGACGCGCGCATGGAGCACGTGTACAAGTTCGTCACCGAGGGGAAATTCGATCCGGCGAACCGCGAGGCGAATCGCGACCTGCTCGACCGCGGCACGCTGTACGCCGCGCGCTTCGAGGCGAACGGCAAGATGCGCTGGCTGCCGCTGGTGCACGGGCAAGGGCAGCTCACCGCCGCCAACGGATTCAACGGCCAGGCCGACGTGCTGATCGAATTGCGGCGCGCCGGCACGCTCGCGGGCGCGACGCCGATGGACCGCCCCGAGGACGTCGAGACCAACCCGGCGACCGGCCGCGTGTACGTCGTCATGACTTTCAACGAGCAGCGCACCGCCGCGCAGGTCAATCCCGCCAACCCGCGCGCCAACAACAAGTTCGGCCACATCATCGAGATCGTGCCGCCGCTGGTGAACGGCAAGCCCGACCACACGGCGACCGAGTGCGACTGGGGCTTCTTCCTGCTCGGCGGCGACCCGGCGAAGTCAGAGCACGGCGCGCGTTACGGCGCCCCGGTAACGGCGAACGGGTGGGTCGCCGCGCCGGACAACCTCGCCTTCGACCCGAAGGGCCGCATCTGGATCTCGACCGACGGGCAGGATGACGCCGCCGGGTTCAACGACAGCCTGTATGCAGCGGCGACCAGCGGCCCCAACCGCGGCGCGACGCGCTGCTTCTTCAACGGGCCGCGCGGCTCGGAGGTCTGCGGACCGGAGTTCACGCCCGACGGCAGGACCCTCTTCGTCGCCGTGCAGCACCCGGGCGACGAGAAGGGCTCGACTTTCGACAAGCCATCGACGCGCTGGCCGGACTTCCGCAGCGACCTGCCGCCGCGCTCGGCGGTGCTGGCGATCACGAAAGCCGACGGCGGCGAGATCGGCAGCTAGCGCGGGAATGCGATCGAACTGATTCGCGACCCCTGGTTCTGGGCGCTCGCGCTTCCGGCGGTCGTCCTCACCGGGATCTCGAAGGGCGGGCTGGGCGGCGGCGCGGGCGGCGTCGCCACGCCGCTCCTGGCGATGGTGATCCCGCCCGCGCAGGGCGCGGCGATCATGCTGCCGGTGCTGTGCGTGATGGACATCTTCGGCATCCGCGCCTACCTGTGGCGCTGGGACCGGCGCCTGGCGCGCATCGCCGTCAGCGCCGGCCTGGTCGGCGCGCTTGCCGGCGCACTCACCTTCCGGCACGTGGACGACGACTGGATCCGCATCCTGGTCGGGCTGACGGCGCTCGGTTTCCTCGGCTACAGCTTGCTGCCGCGAAAGGCATTGCCGAGACCCTCGGACGCGCAGGGATGGTTCTGGTGCGCGCTTTCCGGATTCACGAGCTTCATCACCCACTCGGGCGGGCCGCCGCTGATGGTGTATCTCCTGCCGCAGAGGCTCGACAAGGCGGTCTTCGTCGCCACCTCGCTCGTGTTCTTTGCCGCCATGAACTACGCCAAGATCCTTCCGTACCTGTGGCTCGGCCTGCTGGATGCGCGCAACCTCGCCACGTCGCTCGTCCTCGTGCCCGCCGGCGTGGCGGGCATCTACCTCGGGCTTCACCTTCAGCAGCGCATCAGCGGGAGATGGTTCTACCGGCTGATTTACGCGCTGCTTTTCATCACCGGAGCGAAACTGCTCTACGATGGAGTGACATGAAAATCGGTGCAGATCGTGCTGCCGCTGCAGGTCGGCAGCGCCTCCGACATCGCGGTGCGCGTATTCGCCGAGCGGCTGGGCGAGGGGCTCAAGCAGCCGTTCGTGGTGGAGAACGTCACCGGCGCCGCCGGCCTGATCGGCGCCGAGCGCCTCGCCAAGTCGCGTCCCGACGGCTACACGCTCGCGGCGCTCAACAACAGCATCCTCACCATCCTGCCCAACATCCAGCGCGAGCGCGTGAAGTTCAACCCGTTCGAGGATTTCGTCCCGATCCACGGCATCGCGAACATTCCGACCCTGCTCGGCGTCAACGAGGCGCTGCCGGTCCGCAACGTCAGAGAGCTGATCGAGCATGCGAAAGCAAAACCCGGCGAGCTGAACTACGCCACCGGCGGTCCGGGAAGCCCGCAGCACCTCGCGGGCGAGATGTTCATGGCGATGAGCGGCACGCGCATGACGCAGGTGCCGTACAAGGGCGCGACCGCGGCGGCCGCGGGCCGGGCTACGACTATTCCTCGTGGATCGCGCTCTTCGCGCCGAAAGGGCACGCCGGCCCCGGTATTGAGCCGGTTGCGGACGGAAGCGGCGAAGGTGCTGCCCGGCCTGAAAGAGAGGTTGGAAAAATCGGGACTCGAGCTTTGGGCCGTGCCGGCGTCCGATCTTCCGAATGTCATCAAGGAAGACCACGCGCGCTGGCAGCGCGTCGTGCGCGAGGCGAATATCAGGGCAGAGTAGCTTGCCGAATGCGGAACAGCCACCCGGCGGCTGCGCCGCGACTCGGGCGGTAGGCTAGACTAGGCCCGCCCATCCTGAGGAGGAGACGGTGCGCAAGCTCGCTTATCTGCTGGTCTTCCTGTGCGGTGGGGCCTGCCCAGTTCAGGCCGATCATCAAGGAAATGCGCATCGAAGGTTGAGGAGACCCCGCATGCACAAGCTGCTTTATGTTCTTGCACTCGTCAGTACCGTTTCTTTCGCCCAGTCCTGGCCGACAAAGCCGGTCAAGCTGATTGTCACTTATCCGCCCGGCGGCAGCTCGGACCTGATGTCGCGCGTGTACGGGGCCAAGCTCGGCGAGCTGTGGGGCCAGCAGGTGATCATCGAATCGAAGCCCGGCGCCGCAGGCTCGATCGGCATGGACTTCGCGGCGAAGCAGCCGAACGACGGCTACACCTTCGTCGTCGGCAACCTCGGCCCGGTGGCGGTGAACCCGCTGCTCTCCAAGGTGCCCTACAGCATCGAGAAGGACTTCGTCGCCGTGTCGATGATCTCGACCGGGCCGAACGTGCTGGTGGTGCGCACCGATTCGCCGTTCAAGTCGCTGGGCGACATCATCGCCTACGCCAGGCAGAACCCGGGCAAGCTCAACTACGGCACCAGCGGCCCGGGCAGCGTGTCGCACCTGTCGAGCGAGATGCTGAAGAACGGCACCAAGGTGCAGGCGGTCGAGGTGGCGTACAAGGGCGGCGTGCTGGCGATCCAGGACCTGCTCGGCGGCCAGATCCAGTTCATCTTCTCCGACTCGCTGCCGGCGATGGGGCACATCCGCGCCGGCAAGCTGCGCGCGCTGTGCGTCACCGGCTCGCAGCGCTACGAGCTGCTGCCCGAGCCGCCGCTCTGCCAGTCCGACGCGCCCGGCCTCGTGGCGGTCAACTGGTGGGGCGTCCTTGTCCCGGCCGGCACCTCAAGAACTATCGTCGATAAGTTGAACGCCGATACAAGGAAGGCGCTCTCAGATCCCGACGTGAAGAAGCGCTTCGCCGACCTCGGCGTCGAGGCGGTGTCGAGCACGCCCGAGCAGTTCGCGGGCTTCATCAAGAGCGAGATGGACAAGTACACCAGGCTCATCCGCGAGGCGAACATCAAAGTGAATCAATGAAGCTTTACGGCTTCTGGCGCTCGCTCGCGAGCTATCGCGTGCGGGTGGCGCTGGCGCTCAAGGGCCTGCACGCCGAGGAGATCTCGATCGATCTCCTCAAGGGCAAGCAGACGAGCGAGGACTACCTCGCGCTCAACCCGCAGGGCGTGGTGCCGGCGCTGGTGCTCGACGAGGGCGGGCCGCCGCTGTTCCAGTCGCTCGCCATCCTCGAATACCTCGAGGAGACGCGGCCCGCGCCGCCGCTGCTGCCGCAGGACCCGCGCGGCCGCGCACGCGTGCGCGGCCTGTCGCTCATCGCCGCGGCCGACGGGCACCCGCTCATCACGCCCAGAATAAGAGACTACCTGGAGAAGGAGATGCGCCAGGACGAGGCCGCGCGCAACCGCTGGCTCGCGCACTGGACGATGCGCGCGCTCGAGGCGATCGAAGGCCACCTCTCGAGAGAGAGGGAGACCGGCCGGTTCTGCCACGGCAACACGCCGACCATGGCCGACATCTGCCTCGCCTCGCAGGTGATCGGCGCGCTCGCCTACTTCAATTGCGACACGAAAGCCGTGCCCACGGCGATGCGCATCTACAACCAGTGCATGGAGATCGAAGCCTTCGCGAAAGCCCATCCCCTCAAGCAACCCGGAGCAAGACCACACTGACATGAAACCGATCGAAGTCGCCGTCATCGGCACCGGCTGGTGCGGCGGTATCCGCGCCGAGACGCTCGCCGCGCATCCGCTGGTGAAGGCGCTGCATCTCGCCGAGATCAACGCGGTTCGTCTTTCGGAGCTCAGCAAGAAGACGAAGGCGCAAACGGCGGTCGCGGACTACAAGCCGTTTCTTTCAGACAAGAACATCGAAGCGGTGTATATCTCCGCCACGCCGGAGACCACGCACTACCCAATAGCGCGCGACTGCCTCGCCGCCGGCAAGCATGTGTTCCTCGAGAAACCGATCGCTCTCACGCTGGAAGAGGCGGATGAATTAATAAAGATCAGCAAAGACAAAAAGCTGAAGTTCTCCATCGGTTACTCGCAGCGCTTCAACCCGAAGTTCGCCTACGTGCGCCAGTGCATCCGCGACGGCACGATCGGCCGCCCGGTGAGCGCGCTGGTGAGCCGGCATATCACGCGCAGCCTGGGAAGCAAGATCAGCGGCCGGGTGAAGCTCTCGCCCGCGGCGATGGAGTCGACGCACGACCTCGACTTCCTGCTCTGGTGCCTCGAGCCGGCGAAGCCGGTGCGCGTGTATTCGCAGCAGAACTTCGGTGCGATGCAGGAATCGAGCGGCCAGCCGATCCCGGATACGCAGTGGATCACGGTCACGCTCGACAGCGGGCTCAGCTTCGTCGTCGGCGGCGGCTGGAGCCTGCCGCCGGGCTACCCGAACTTCTCCACCACCTGGATCGAGATGGTGGGTACCGAGGGCGCGCTCCTCGTCGACGATTCCCACCGCGATGTCGTGGTCAACACCATCAAGAAGGGCATGCAGCTGCCGATGTCCACCATGCCGGGCGAGTTCGTCGAGCATACCTACGCCGGCGCCATGGCGCCGGAGACCGTGCACTTCCTCGAGGCGTGCGCCTACGACCGGCCGGTGCTGGTGACGCCCGAGCACGCGCGCATGGTGATGGAGGTCTACATCGCGGCCGACCTGTCGGCCGAGCGCAACGCAGCAGTCGATCTTCCATGCGAAAAGCCGCGAAGCGGATCGGCCTCGCGATCGTCGGCGCGGGCCGCGTAGGCCTGTTCCGCGGCGAGGTCGCCGCGCGCCACCCGATGGTCGATTTCATCGGGCTGGCGGACCTCAAGGAAGAGCGGCTCGAGCTCGTCCAGAAGAAGACGCGCGCGGATTTTGCGACCACGGATTTCAGGGAATTGCTGAAAAGGCCGGAAGTCACCGCGGCGATCATCTCCACCGACGAGCACCTGCACGTCGAGCCGATTCTCGCCGCTTGTGAACGAAAAATAAGCTTGTTGATCGAGAAACCGCTGGCGACGCAGCTGAGCGAATCGGAGAGAGTCCTGAAGGCCATTGACAGCGCCAAAATCGACGCTGTCGTCGGCTATACGCAGCGCTTCCGCCGGCGCTGGCTGGCGGCGAAGGAGAAGGTGCGCACCGGCAGCCTCGGCGACGTGACGCTGGTCAGCTCCCGCGCCTTCATGAACCGGCTGGTCGCGCTCGACAACTACAAGCGGACCTCGGATCCGTCCAAGATCTCGCCCATGGTCATTTCCGGGACCCACGCGCTCGACATCGTCATGTGGATGATGGAGAGCAAGCGCCCGGTCGAGCTCTACGCGCGCTCGGTCGACAAGGCGCTCGGGCCGCTGTGCAGGGGAATCGACGCGACGGCCGGAACGATGGTTTTCGAGGATGGAAGCCTCTACCACGCCTGCATCTCGTGGGCGCTGCCGATCGTCTGGCCGGGCGCGGTGTACAGCCTGGAAGTCGGCATCACCGGCACCGAGGGCGTGCTCACCATCGACGATACGCACCGCGACATCGTGCTCGCGACCACGCGGTCGCAACGTGAAGGTTATTCTCCGGATGAAACCCGAAGAGTGGACTTCCTCGGAAGCTACCCGCCCGGCGACATCGCCCTCGGCGAGCTGCGCGGCCCGATGCGCGAGGAGACCGAGCAGTGGCTGAACCGCGTCTCGCTCGGCCTGACGACCCAGCACGCAACCGCAGCCGAGGCGCACAATCGCCTCATGCTCACCAAGGCGTTCGACCTTTCGGCACGGCGCAAGAAACCGGTGCAACTTCCCATAACGGAGGATTCATGAGAAAGCTTCTTTGTTTGCTGGCGTTGCTGGTCCCGGCCCTCGCCTGGGCCCAATACCCCAATAAGGCCGTTCGCATGATCGTGCCGTTCGCGCCGGGCGGCGCGTCGGACTACGTCGGCCGGATCCTGCAGCCGCGCTTGACGGAGCTGCTCGGCCAGCAGGTGGTGGTCGAGAACCGGGCCGGGGCATCCGGCAACATCGGCATGGACGCGGCGGCGAAGTCGGCGCCCGACGGCTACACGATCTATCTCGGCAATATCGGCACCGTCGCGCTCAACCCTGCCGTATTCCCGAAGCTCGGCGTCGTTCCGACGCGGGATTTCATCGCCATCTCGCAGGTGGTCGACGTTCCGGGCGTGCTGGTGGTGAACCCCGAGCTGCAGGCGAGGACCGTGAAGGACATCGTGGCCATCGCCAAGGCCTATCCGGGCAAGCTCAACTACGCCTCGCCCGGCGCCGGCAGCCAGAACCGGCTGGAGACGGAAGTCTTCCGCAAGCTGGAGAACCTCGACATGGTGCACGTGCCCTACAAGGGCGGCGCCGGCCCGGCGGTCGCGGGCCTCGTCGGCGGCGAGACGCACCTCATGTTCGTCACCGCGTCCTCGGCCATGAACCACGTGAAGAGCGGGCGGCTGCGCCTCATCGCCGTAACAAGTGCAAAGCGGCTCGCTGCTTTCCCCGACACGCCGACCATGACGGAGTCGGGCTATCCGCAGCTGACGAGCGGCTCGTGGCAGGGGATCTTCGTTCCCACCGGCACGCCGAAACAGGTCGTCGAGCGGCTCTACGCGGCCATCATCGAGACGATGAAGACGCCGGAAGTCGGCCAGCGGCTGGCGAACGGCGGCGTCGAGGTGGTTACCAGCGCGCCCGGCGAATTCGCGAAGTTCGTCGCCAAGGAGACCGAGCGCTGGGGGCAGGCGGTGCGGGAGGCGGGCGCTACGGCCGAATAGCCGTGAGCAGGACCGAGCCGAGCGAATTCGAGCGGACCGAGCTCGGACCGGCCCTGCGCGTCGCGGTGGTCGGCCTCGGCTGGTGGGGCCGCACCATCGTGGCGCTGCTGAAGGACAACGCGAAGCTGAAAGTGGTGTGCGG
>Ga0180085_1000310_pt1 | contig 17321 bp, 10 predicted proteins | sample EasRiv730_16_10D_FD_123013 | JGI IMG/M metagenome (GOLD analysis project Ga0180085, IMG submission 123013) | Soil microbial communities from meander-bound floodplain in the East River, Colorado, USA - East River metaG ERMLT730_16_10D | ecosystem: Environmental > Terrestrial > Soil > Floodplain ... | reverse complement strand
TGACCCAAGAAACACTCTCACCCACGGTGCCGGTGTTTCTGGTTCAAATGGCAGCGATGGTCTCAGTCCAGGCTTGTGAGGAAAATCCTTCGAAAGCCTTCAAGACCAACGTGACCGACACGATTGAGACCGTCAAGGCTTTCGTTTGCTGGGCGAGACAGTACAAAGCCTCGCCTGCCGTGGCCTACCTGAGCACTGGCCATGTCTACAAGGCGCCGTCGGAGCGGATGCCGGTAACAGAAGACCACGCCGTGGCGCCGCGTTCGGTATACGCGAAAACCAAGCTCGAAGCCGAAGAACGGTTGAAAGAGGCGGCTAGACAGCTGAACTTTGGCCTGCTGATCGTGCGTGTCTTCGGTCTAATCGCTCCCCGCCAGCCTTTGCACTACGTGTTGCCTGGGCTTATCCGGCGCGTTGAAACAGGGGCGCTCGCAAACATTCCCGGACTGGATTATTGGCGCGACTATCTGGATGCACGCGATGTGTGTGACGCGCTGGCGCGGCTGTCCACGATGGCCGCTTCGAAGGCCGACCTTCTGGACGTGGTCAATCTCTGCTCAGGGAAGGAAGTTTCGATCCGGCATCTGGTGGAAGAAATCATCGTTGCGATGCAGCCGAACAAACAGCAGGAAATGTTGTCACGCCTATCTGCCGGGCCCGGCCGCCCTGATGACATCCCGTGGCTGGTTGGAAGCTGTGACCACTTCGAAGCATTGACGGGCAGACACCCCCAGCAGATCAGCATTACTCAGACGATCCGAGACGCGCTCGACAAGGGTTTGCAGAAGCCGTAGCAGCAATCGCTGCGACCGGTGAAGGCACGCCATCTTGAATCCGCTCGACCTCAAGTGGGCGAACCAGGGACGGCGACTTTGATATCATTTCAACTTCATCGCCTGTATCACATCACAAATGAGTTGTTCAGAGCGAACGTGTTAGGAGCGTGAGTCGACTCGACCCCAGAGCAGGCTAAAGATCCCAGCCTTTTTCGTCGAATACCATTGAAGCGTCAAATCATCGAGCTCCAGCCTTAACACCATTTTCAATGGAGATCAATCTGATGTCTGCTGTGGCCTCCGTAGCTCTCGTCTGCATCACGGGCCTGGTTGCGCTATTCTTGCTGGACTTCTACAAAGATTCACGGCCTCAATCCAACGCTCGACTCTGGAGTAGCCGCTGGGAAATCCAACCGGAGACCGAAGGTTTCTCCAAACTCACCTTGATTCTTGCCAGCTTGCTGGGCTTGTTTCTCGAGCTGATGTTGATCCGTTGGGTCTCGTCCGAGATTAGAATCTTCGCCTATTTCAAGAACTTCGTTCTCATGGCGTGCTTCCTTGGCTTCGGGTTGGGTTGCAGCCTCTGTCACCGCAGGATCAACCTGTTGCCTTCATTTGTCTCATTGCTGATGCTGACGCTCATCATCAAGCTTCCATGGGAGCCCTTACGGACGCTCATTGACAGCCTGCCGCTGCTCTTGGCGTCCTTTTCCGACATCAATATCTGGGGCGTGCAGGGTAGGAGCCTGACCTCCGAGTCCCTTCTTCAGCTCCTGGGCGCAGTCATTATCATTTCACCACTGTTTGTGCTACTCGCGTTGGTTCTGCTTCCCCTAGGGCAGATTGTGGGCTGGCAGTTCGAACGTTCGAAGGATGGGATAGGAGCCTATACCGTAAATGTTCTCGCCAGTCTCGCCGGCATACTGCTCTACACCCTGCTCTGTTTTTTCTGGCAGCCTCCGGCGTTCTGGATGTTAGTGGCAGGCGGGATTTCAGCACTTCTGTTTGCGCGTCATCGTTTTGTGCAAACAGGCTGCTTGATCGTGTTTGCCATTTGCGCGACCCTTGCCTCCTGGCACCACACGGTTGGCGAAACCGAGTACTGGTCACCCTACCAAAAACTGACCCTCTCTCCGGAGCCGCACGAAGGAAAGCCAATGCGCTACAATCTGCTCACGAACGATTACTGGTACCAGTGGATCATCGATCTCTCCCCAGCATTTGTAGCCGCGCACCAGGACCTGTTCCAGGGAGTGCCTATTTCACTGAATGCTTATAACCTACCGTACAAATTCTACCCGACACCGTCTTCGGTGCTTGTTCTGGGGGCTGGCACCGGAAACGACGTGGCGGCAGCATTGCGTAACAATGCCGGAAGTGTAATCGCAGTAGAGATCGATCCATTAATCCTGCGGCTCGGGAAGGATCTTCATTTTGAGCGGCCGTACGATTCGACCCGCGTGCGCACGGTTTTGAACGACGCTCGGAGCTATGTCGAAAACAGCAACGAACAATTCGACTTGATCGTCTTTTCCCTCCTCGACTCCCACACGACAACGTCACATTACACCAACATCCGCATCGACAACTATGTGTACACGCTCGAAGCCCTTCAGGCCGCGCGGCACCTGCTCAAGCCAGACGGGGTCTTCATCGTCAAGTTCCAAGTTGAGACACCTTGGATCGCCGGCCGACTCGAGGCGTTACTCACCGAGGTTTTTGGAGAACACCCCCTCCAACTCCAGGCAGAGGAGAGTTACACGACTGCGGGCCGCTTCTTTGTCGCGCCACTTGCCGGATCTCGTGTACAGGCAGCCCTCGCCGACGCCAGCTTCGCCGACTACGTGAAACGCCACGGGAGGTTTCAGATTGCAACCGCAGTCTCGACGACAGACGACTGGCCCTACTTTTATCAGCGTCGCCCTGGCCTCCCTGTCAGCGTCATTGCCATTTCGGTCGTTCTGCTGGCACTCTGTTGGGTTCTCATGCAGCGGGTTGGAGCCGATGGGCAATCAATTCAATGGGTGCTGTTCTTCCTCGGAGCCGGCTTCATGCTTCTGGAAGTTCAAATCATCAGCAGGACTGCCTTGCTTTTCGGCACGACCTGGATTGTCAACTCTCTGGTGATCTCATCCATTTTACTCGTAGTCGTTGGAGCCAACCTTGTTGCGAAGCTGAATCCTCAATTCTCCAAACGAGCAGGTTACGCGGGGCTTTTGTTCTCGATGACTCTCGCTTATGCACTCCCCTTACGCTGGCTATTTCTAGAATCGCTCTGGCTCAAGATCATCGCTTCCATGCTCTTGCTCTGCGCGCCGGTTTTCTTTGCCGGAATGGTTTTTGTGCGAACGTTTGCCGAAGCCGGATTCAAGGGTGAGGCTCTCGGGTCCAACCTCCTAGGAGCCGCGGCAGGGGGATTTCTGGAATCGCTCTCCTACTGGATTGGTCTTAAGGCACTGCTGATCGTGGCCGCGATCCTGTACTCGCTGGCCCTGCTTTCAGAAAAACGCAGAGTTCGAACGCCCAATGGGCCAGCGAATGGGAAGCCTCGGCAAATGTGTTTGGATGAATCATTTGTAGCGCCTTCAAACTCCCGCTGACGGTGGGCCAGCCGAAGGGTCGACACTCGGCTCCAGTTTCGGCCACTCCTTTCAAAGCTGCTGAGGCAAAGGTGTGTCTTTAGGGCGCCTGAGATCCTTGGTTCTTGCGTCTTGGTCAGTTCGAAACGAGCCTGTTTGGGTGGCCACCAAGCAACAACGACCCTCTAACGAGGGAAGCTGTGACAAAATTGAAGATTGGCTCCTTCGGCAAGAAGCGTGCGCTGGAGCGTCCGCTCCATCCTGGTGGAACGCGCTCTCCACACGCGTTTTCGGTTGCAGATTCAAAACGTGATGGGCCAAGGGCCTCGCGATTCAATTTTTCACAGCGCCAGGTCGCTCTGGCCGTAACCGCCTTCAGCAGCATCCTTCTTGACTGGCCTGGCATTCACGAGACATCGCGGTTGGCTCTGCCTTCCATTTCGGCGCTCCACGGCCCTGCTTCAGCGTCTGAATCAGCAGCAACACAATAACGATCATTCCCCAGACGCTCAAATGAATAGGCAGCCAACCCGAGACAACCAATGACGCCAGCATGAGCGGATAGCCAACCAGCCAGGTTCCCAGCCGCAGCCGGCGAAAAGCTGACCCAGTTCCAGCGTCCTGATCTGAGATTTGTCCAATCAACAATCCTGGTAACAGAAGACAGGACAAATCATGAAGGTTCAAATGTGGGCTCACCAATAGACTGACCGTCACGAGCAAAGAAAACTTCAGGCCAAACCGGGCACCGCCAGGATCCCACTCCCCTTTCCACCATCTCAGAAGCAAAGCCAGCAGCACGACGCTGGCCAGTCCCGTCAACAGATTCGCCACACCGGGGTGATCACGGTAGAACCAAACATAGAACTGCGCTCGAAGGTTATGCATTTGAGATGGATAGATTCCTTTGCGCTCAATCCAACCGCTTACTTCAACGATCAGCCGTGCGTAGCTCTCGAGACCCGAAAAGCCTACCACGGCCAGGGACGCTACGAGAAGAGCGAGGCTCCCTGTCAGGAACCCTGTCAAGACACGCCACCGCTTGAGCATCAGAAGGACCAACAGCGTCGGCAGGACTACTTGAAACTTTTGCAGCAGAAGCGACCACCACAGGCCGGCTGTTGCTTCCTTTGACCGGACTACGTTCCAGTAACCCAATGTCCAGAACAAGAACAGTGCGGCGCTGTCCTGACCCTGGAGCAGGTTAATGAAGACCGGGAAAAAAGCCAGGCTACCGAGAATGTATTTAGCCAGCACTCCGCGTGTCACACTTTGTTGAGAGCACAACAGGAGGTAGACGCCGGCAACAAAACAACCCAGACTGACTGCCAGCCAGACACAGTAAGCCTGGAGATAGCCAAGGCCGCCCAGTGGGATAAACCAGATAATCTCGAATGGTGCGTGGATGTAAGCGAGTAGCCCATCTCTAAAGCGAAAATCGGTGTGCAGCGAGTGGAGGATCGCTTCCTGATAGGCAGTTTGCTCACGCAAGTCAAACAGCTGAGCTCCCTTGCCATCCCAGACCATTCGCGCGGCGGTGTAACAAGCGATAAAGTCGTTGTTCCCTTCAAGAATTCTTGAACGCACTTTCCAACCGATCGACAAATATGTAGCAATCAGCGTTACAAACAATGCCAGACTCAAAAGAGAACGGTGTCGAAAGATCGCCTGTATGAATCGATACAGAATGAGAACCTCGCTATGGTTTGGGGGAAGACTATTGAGGATTGCAGAACATAGTGACGAAACTCCCAGCACCTCTCTCTGAGAGCGGGTGCCGAAGGCGGGGTCAGGGGCCAGCCTCAATCGAAGAAGCCCTAGAGGCATCACTATGGTTTGCGAACATCAAGCATCAATAGAAATGAACGGTGTCCTCAGGCCTGCTCCTCACAGCAGGCAATTTTCGGGCTGGCGAAAGCCCATCACTCTTGGAGCTTGTTCCGAGCAAAGAATCTAGAGAACTGGTGATATAACTCCGAAAAACCTTGAGTCAGCGGAGGCCCATTCAGACTTTCCACAATCAGCATCGGCAGGTAAGCAAACAAGACCACAGAAAGCCCGACGTTCTCTATCGTACGCGGAAAGAGCATCCACCCGACGAAACTCAGCCAACTCAAAGCAGCCGTTATCAAGCACTGCAAACCTGTCTTTGGAATAAGCCAGAGCACCAAACTGTCATAAAACCATCGTTGTGGCACGACTGAGGCCAGCAGGAGTAATCTCCCGGAATCACTTCGCCACCGACCCAGCGCGCCGAGAAGCAAGAACCCCGGAAAGACGAGCAATGGCACAAAAGACTGATACCCCCCAACCTGCGAGAGCCAGCGCAACGGCCAACGGGGATAAACAAAAAGGCTGCCCAAGAGCACCGCGAAGGCAGCAATGAGGCCCGTCTTCGACAATCGTATCAGCGCGACAGGTAGACCGATGTTGGGTTTCGCCAAACTCACCGGGAGTAGGAATGGATGGAATGCAGCGGCCATTACGAGCGGAGCCCACTGAGTGTTCTGCAATGCCGCAAAGTAGGGATAACTCAGAAAGACTCCGAGGCCGCCGTTTCCATTTCTGAGCAGGCCAGCAGCCAACAAAGCGGAACTCAGCCCGAAAAACAATGCCCCCGCCAGATCGTGACGAAGCCATGAAACCGGCAGTGCCAACAGTGCCGCGGGAATTGGATAAGGCACGACCTCACGCCCAAAAGGGCGGTCGTAAGGGTCGCGGCCATTGCAAAGGTCTTGAGCTGACAGAATGGCCCATCCAAAATCGCCTGCCCGATTGGCCCATCCTGTGATCTCGGGTCGCCCTCGGCTGCCCAACCAACAAAACATTCCAGTCACAACTCCGATCAAAAAACTGATTCGAACTCGACGAGGCATGTTCAAGTGCAGGATCCAACAAAATCAAAAGTAGTTCAAAGATGTTCCGAGCTCTTCCTTCAACGCAGACCCAGCCAGTAAATCGCTACTCTGTTTGAGACAATCTTTCCGGTGAGCCACACCAAAGAAACCTCGAAGGGATGCCAGAATGCAACATCCCAGCATTCTGTAGTCCCTGGGCCCCTGACCGAGCTTGATTGCCGATTACCGCATCACACAAGACACTGCCTGGTCGATGCGTTCTGCCCAAAACGCATTCATCAGCTCGTTTGGATGCCCATCCCCGGCAGTAAACTCTGGAGTTCCGTAGCCTGAGTGCAAGCAGGCGACATCCGGTATCTGGTGTTTCTGTAAGAAGCCACGATAGTCTGGGCTGCCCGGTTCTTGTACCAGCGAGGCCACCAGGAACCGTACTCCCCTCTCACGGCACACTCGGCTCATTTCGAGCAGGAGCTGTTGCGTTACCGTGCGGCGCTGCGACATTCGCCGGTGCGATTGGAAACGTGCGAAGGCTTCCTCTGCCACAACCACAGTGGCGAGATATCGCTTCAGAGGCCACGTTGGATAGCTTTCTGGAAGATGCCGACGAAGGCCGTTGGTGGCTGGATCGAGGTCACAATACGGAACTCCAACGTGGCCACGGTGCGAAAACTTCGACAATAGTTTCAGCCAATACCAAGCGGCCACATTTCGATCCTCATGAAACGACGCGAATCCGTAGATCACCATCTTTGGAGGTGGACCGGGCTTCGAAAGGAGCCCTTCCAGAAGCAGCAATGACTGATAGGTCCCGTATCCGCCCGTGCCATAGTTGTACACCTCCCAATCGGGCAATCGCGTTTGGAGCTTCCACGCATACGTTTCGCTATCCGAGATCGGCCATCCCTGAGTCAATGAACAGCCAAGCACAACCAGCTTGCGCTTTCCGGCTTGCCGGGAACTGCCTGTCGCTCGCGACCCATCGGACCCAAAACTCATCTTGACGAAGTTGCCCGTGCCATCGGTTCGGGAGAATAGGTATTCTCCCGGCTTGTTCCGCCAGCCCAGCACAGAATCAGACTCGTGGATGACCGGTTCACCAGCCATCGGGCGATTCTGCCAAGGTTGGATACCAGCTCCTAGTCTCAGGAAGGCTTCAATAGCCACTAGCGTTGCGAGAACACTTGTGCAGCAAGCGATCAGAGTAAAGACAAGTAACTTGGTCGGGGGCAGGTTCGTTTTCATCCCAAGCGATAGTCAGCTGCGAACAGGTGATATCAGTGCCCAATGCGCTATTAAGTCGACCCGTCCCAACGCGAGGGCTAGCCTCAGAGACTGCGGGGACATTCAGGTATTCTTGTAGCACTTCCTCGATTTTGCGGTTCAGCCAGGAAGGGCGGTCCGGATCTTTTTCGGATCCAGGATACTCGATGAATCCAGCGGTTCGAGCTTGGACGGGCGATCCATAACCTCCCCGATCCAACGAAAACGATGCTCTCCCAAAACCAGCAGCAAAAGGTACGATCTTCATCCCAATGCAGGCTCCCGGAATCTGTCCCGTTAACGCCCTCAGCCGCTGGGACAAGGCTTCCAGGAACTCGGAATCATTCGAGGATGCGTTAGTGCTTCTTCAAAACATGGCAGACAGGAAGGGTTCTGAGCAAAGCCATGACGCCCGAAAAATCTGGCGATACCGCCGTCCGTAATAACCGGCGCTCAACAGCTCTTCATGGTAGGGAAGCGTCAATCGCCGTTTCCGTCGGCAAGCCGTCTTCAAGCTCCTTCCTTAGCACCCACGCCAGGCATGCAAGGAGGGAAACCAATGCCAGTAGAGCCAGAACGCACACGGCCTTGTCGGGGCCGTTCCGATAAACAGTCGCGATCAGCAAATCAGGCCTTAGTTCACGCCCTAGGATTCTGCTATTCCCCATCCAAGTTGCCGCCGCAATCTGAAACTGTCGGGGAATCTGAGCGTCAGCAATCCGGTTGAACAAACGAAGCTTCTCCTTGTTATCAGCAGTAAAAAAGAGCCAAGTAATTTTGTTCTGCTCGATCATGTCCAAGTAGTAAGCATTGTGCGAAACGTAAACCGCTGGCAGTTGGACAATCAGCCCGGCCATAGCAAGACCGCGCACGAAATCCCTCCTCCAAGTTGTCTTGGCGGAAAGATTCTCCGCGATCTGGCTCAATGGAATGACAAGCAGCGGAACGCAAGGAAGCAGATACCTAGGGCCCCAGTCCCAACCGCCATTCCAAATGACATACTTGGCGAGCAAGAGGAGATAGCCTCCCACAAAGCAGATGAAGGCCTCCGCCAGTGCACGGTGGCGCCTCGCAAAAAGCACAAATGCCCAGGGTGCCAGAATTACTGGTGGAGCATACCAAATCAGTCCTTTGCCCGGACTGAATAGCAAACCATAGAGACCCACTGCCAGCGGATTGCTAAAAGCTGCGCGGAATGAAACTGTGCCACTTCTCGTTAGCAAGCCAGATTCCCAAATACTCTCGAATTTCAACCAGTTGTAGCCAAGTTGAACCAGGATGAACGGGATCAAACCGGCCAAAAGAGATGTTGCATCCAGAACGAAGCGGCGAGGAGTGCGGGTTTGGCCAGGCATCATCCGCCATGACAGGACAAAACAAGGAATGAGGAGCATGATGAGCGTTGAACGCGTGAGAACGGCCAAGCCGACGCACAGAACTGCGCCTGCCCACTGCTTCTTGCTGCGAGACTTCGAAAACAGAAACCAGCAATAGATTGCACCGAGCGCAAGAAATGTTTCTTGGGCCTCTTGCTGAAATGACTTTGAATAGCGGAGCGCAAAGGTCGCAAAGCCATTGATAAAAACAACAAGCACCGCCGTGCGGTTCGAGTACCCAAGCTTCGTACAAAAAGCCAAAACGAGGCACCCCGTCAGAGCTGAGAAAATCGGGTTCAACATGGATGCAAAGAAGACTTCTGTTCCCGTACCGCCAAAAGTTTTTGCAATGAGAATGAAGGGAAGGAAGAAGATCGACTGCCCTGGCTCATAAACTGAATAGTGCAGGTGGTTGCGCCCAAGAACGGATTGAGCAGAACCTGGGACACCTAAATCGCCCAATGGCTCGATATCCACGCGCTGTCTTTCTATGATGGATTTCGCGACGTGGAGTCGGATGTATCCATCGGTTGAATCAATCTCTGGTGGTGCCAACAGCGCAAACAAGAGGAACAGGAACAGAAACAATTTCGTGTTCAACCCCCTCAAGAGCACCGTCCTTTGACTTTGCGCGGGACCACAGCGACCAGAAAAGCAAAGCCAGAATGCACTAAACTCACTCTCGACTGGTTGGCTCTGCCTGGCCTGCCTACGCACATGCAAGTTCGCCTAGCTTTCTGAACACACCGCGAAGACACCGGAAATTAGGAAATTCGGATCTTCAACCAAGCCTCGCTCCATACCCGGTGTTTCGTTCACTGGGCGCCCGTCGATTCTGAAGCTGCTCACCACCGTCTCGGCCAACCAGGCACTTGTCGGCGATTGTTGGCAAAGAGTGAGAGTGGGCTCATTGGCGCAAATCCTTGTGTCCATTTCGTTCGTCGACTCAGTGCTGGAAGATTTCTGTGGCGCTTGAACGCCCTAAGAGTCGTCTCAGCAGGTAGTATTCGTTGAAGGGTCGATCATCGGTTATGCGGATTTGTCCGTCTGCAGAATATAGCTGTTCCAGAGCAACCTCACTTGCGAGAACTTTGTCGACTTCACGACAGAGGTCGACACCAGGGCTCCACTCTAGAAGATCATGGCGAGCTGCTTCACGCATCCGTAGCACAAAGGCTTCCGCAGAGGGCATGTTCAGAGGAGACATGGAAGCCAGAAAATGGTAACCCCATCCTTCGACAGAACGATAGGCTCTAACGTGCGAGAACGAGTTAGAGAGTGAGCGTGCTACAGCTTGCAGGGTCGCGCTTTCGCCGACGGCGAACCACTGCTGGACCACTCCGGCTGGCTTCAACCGATTCTTTACCAAGGCATAGAATTCCTCGGAATAAAGAAGGCTACTGCCGGCTGCTTCCGCTGGCGGCGGAGGATCGATTGTGACGACATCAAATCGTTGCTGGGTGCGCTTCAGAAATCGCCTGCCGTCATCCACGACTATCGTGCCGTTCGGATCACCTAACACCGCTTCGGCATCGTCAAAATAGAATCCAAATGCATCCTTTACACTGGGCAGAAGCTCCACTGCCGTCGTCTTTACCTGCCAACTGAGCAGCGACCGAAACGTCGTTCCCATTCCAAAACAGATAACTAGCGCTGACTTCGGTTCGCCTTCATGAAATGCTAACGGTAGATGTGCCATGAACTTCGTGACTGGAGTCAGGTACGCGAGCCCTAATCCATTGACAAGCAGTTGCTTCTGGCTGCCTGAGCCCACCGAAACGGTGGTGGCGGTGTGATCGCGCCGTACTTCTTGATGAGCGAACTTCGTTGGGACCTCATAGCTAAGGCAGAGAACTCCGCCGATTGCTAAAAGCCCCACAGAGACGAGAGGCGCTGCCCAGCGCCAAGCTTCACCTAGCAACCTTCTCTCGGGTAAGAACACGACTATCAGCGGAAGCGTCAGTACGAGAATCGAAAACTTGGCACCCAGCCAAGGGAGGAGCACATATGAAGCGAACAGCGGACCCAAGATACAGCCAACGATGTTTAGGGCATAAGCCTCTCCTACTCTGCGTGGATCTCCGCCAGAAGCCTCATCGATCAATTGGGGAGTCAAGTACCCTAGTATTGCGCAAAACGGAAAGAGGCTGACCAGCACGCCGAATGCGCGCAAATCCACATGGACCGCCGCGGTACCGATTGCCAAGTCCGGGCGATGCAAGCGGGGATCATTAAACACGACCGGGAACAGGGCCGAAATGGCAATTGCCGCCAACAGTTCAGCAGTGGTTAGTCGAAGTTTTCCTCGCTGATAGACCATCGAGCCTAACCACGTTGACAGGAGATAAACAAAAAGAATGAACGCGAAGGAGTAAACTTGTGTTCCCAAGACGGGCGTGAAGGCTCGAATCCAGGCAACTTCCATTGCCAAGGAGACGAATCCTGTAAGGAACAGAACAGGCAGAGTCAAAGACGAGCTGGTCAAACGACGACCAAACCCAAACTCATTGGGTTCAGTTTGAGTCTCGCGAGCGCGATCATTGAAACTCAGGCAGTAGGCCGCAACCCCTATCGCAACATTGATGAAGCCTCCGAGCTGCAGTGCCCCCCGCAGCCCGGCCAACTCAATCAAGACCAGTGCAGTTATCAGCGTGCCTGACATCGCACCCATCACGTTCGCGACGTAGAGAAATGCAAAACTGCCAGCGCTGGGCGGCGCTATCTCTCGGAGGTATGCGATGCCCAACGGGAACGTCGTGCCCATGAAGAAGCACCAAGGCAGCAGCGTGACGGCGATGAGAACACCTGACGACACTAGGTAGGAAACGGAATCCGACTCTCCATTAGAAAGAAGAACCTGTTCACTGAAAGCAAACAACCGAGGTACTACAATGGCTCCTATTCCTGTCAGCAGTTCCGCCAAGGCATAAAACCGCATGGCTGAGAAGCCCGTTTTCTGTGTGAGGCTTGAGACCCATCTCCCACCAGCCCATGATCCAATTGCGAGTCCGGTCATGAACACCGAGATCACGACAGACAGCACCGGGGTGATGACGCCGAATGAGGCGAAGGCGAGACGCAACCAAACGACTTGGTAGAGCAGGCTGCAAAACCCAGAAAAGAAGAAGAACAGAAACAGAAATGCCTTTTGACGGATCATTGGCAAACCTGACGCACCTTATCCACATCACCACGCGTTAGACAGATCCAGTCGGTCGCTAAGACAGATAATCGACCGAACTAAAATCAGCATTGGCATGTCATCCGAGCTGAGTTACTCAAAACATGACCTAGCCGCCTGCATAGGGTCTCATCGAGACCGTCCCGACAACATGATCGCCGGCAGAACGGGATTGTCGAACATTGCGTGAACGACCTTTGCCAAGAAATTGCCCTGTGGTGAAAGCTCGTTGAACAGACGATTGCTCATGAACTTCTCCACGATTTGGATACCAAAAACCAAATCACCAACCTCCGCCCGCGGGCGGCCAAGCTCCACGGCATGCGCCCTTGCGAGCCAATCGACGAGCGCGTAATTGGCCGAGACGATCGCCAGCCGTTTCAGAATGGGCATACGTCCTGTGTTCAGCAGGCTGCGCACCAGGTAACGAAGATAGCGGCCGGTCACCTCTCTGAACTCCGGCCGACTGTCGTCCAGCGTCACCGTTTTGAGCTGCGCATGGTTCACTCTCAGTTTGAAAACCTCAAAACTCTCCGTACCGCGGCCTTTCCATTGTTTCAAGATTCTCAAGAACATCGGGCCTGACGGGCTACTGTCGTCGCGCAATTTTCTGGAGTAGGTGGCCTCGACCAGCTGTAGGAGGATAGCCAGATATAAGTCTCTTTTTGAAACACTCATTCCGACCTTCCGGACGCCGGCCAACATCTCTCGCAGCTTCTCGGTCGTCATTCCCTCAAGAGCCTGCCGGACGATCAGGCTGTCACTCGAGCCATGAGCCTCAAGGTGACGGCTCAGTTCCGCCGCGATTTGATGCAAACAGAGAATCTGGTCTCCGGGAGACAAGTCGAGTTGCAAGATTCCGAGCAAGGCGCTTTCCAGATGGACATAGGCATCCCAGGCCAAGTTGGTTTTCGAACTGAGTGGAAAAGATTCCTGCACGGACAGAACAAATTGATGAGGCAGGTTTCGTTCCACGTCTTCTACTGTCACGAGATCGCCAAGATTCTTTATGATTTCAGGACAGGAATGGTCCAACAACAACTCAACCCCCCGAGGTGTTCGGTAGTAGATGTACGGGTATTGCTGGCACCCCAGCGGTTTGGCGTCCATCCCCTCACGCGCGTGGATGGAGCAGCGCTTCTGGTCATTGATGAAACTGCAGGTCCCGTGTTGCCGCTGAATGATGGACCGATCCGTCTGACCAACAATGTGGAAGAGTGGCTGGTTCTTCCGTGTCTTTAGGTCACGCTCGATCTCCTGAACCCACTCCCTTTGGAGCAGATGCTCTTTGCGCGGCCCGTCTATGCTGATGTCCCAAAACCCACAGCAAAACCCACAATCAGGGAGGCACTGAAAGCGAGTGCCTGAATCGATCAAGACAGCCTGCGACACTGGTTCCTCAAGGTTCATATTCAAGATCAACAAGTTTCAAAGGATTGTTGCTTTAGGTGGTCCTAGTCAGACGGCCCTTCCGTGAGACTTACACTGTCACTTGCGAAGCAGCTCAGCGTTCGCAAGTATGAAGATCCCGCCTAAGGAGTGGCATTGTCGCAGCTTGGTCTGCGTCGCTGGCCCGAGCCGAAGCACGAAATGTCAGGATCCGCCAGACCGCTTCGCAAGCAATCACTGACACTTTCGTGATCCCTGCTCACTCCTGGTCAAACACAATAAAAACCATTGTGGGCGAAAGCCCACCGGGCAACCTGGCGCTTCAGCTCGATTTGAACCTGTAACCGCCAATCCGGATGCTGTCGATGCAAACCTGCTGGATCTAGTCCGCATGCTGGCCCTTGAACTCTTCGGTGAGGTCGGCAATTTCTGCTTCCGGCACCCAGCGGCGTCTCGACTGTCTAGTAGCGAGAACAGTCTTCTGAATCGGGAGCATCTGTTTCAGACCCTTGCGCTGGTTCCATCGGTCCGCATCTCAATCAGAAAATCGGCGCAGTGAGCCAACGCCAGGAAAATAGTTACGAGCCAGACAGAGCTGCTTGGCCGTATTCCCCAAAACACTCCGTATCGACGGCATCATCTACTAAGACGAGTGCGGTGGCATCGGGATTGGCATCGTCGACTACCAGGATGTGAAGCCGTGAATCAACTGCTAAAGTCTCGGGCACCAGTTTCGGGGATATTGCCCGCTCGTCGTAGGTTGGGACGATTACCGATGGCCTCGTTCCACAAGCCGTTCACCAGCTTTGGCCCTTTCTCAGCATCATCAGTCTAAGTATCGTCCCCAGCTTCAGCGACTTTACTATTCACGCCCCGACAGTGAACATCAAGCTCATTGAGCCGATAGGCCATGCGGTTCGACGACATCTGCAAGTTGGCCATGAATGCGCTGACGAAAAACCAGGTAGAAAATCACCCAAGCTGAAAAACTCCACAGAAATGCTAACGGGGGCAAGCGTCTCGCGACCAAGAGCAACAGAACTGAGTTGAGTCCAATGAAGAGGGCGAATACCCAGATTCGCCGTCGTACTGGCCAGATTCCCCACCCTGTCGCAGCGATCTGGATGAGTGCAGGCAACAAGACCACCTGATCGTAAAACCATACATAGGAAGTCGTCGCCAGAGACACCACAACCAGAAGGGGCAACTGAGCCGCCCAACTCCATGCTCGACGCCACCTGTGCCACCGCAAGAGAAGCCATGCAATTCCCAATGCCATGGGGATGAATTGCAGCCAGTGCCTGTCCATCCCAAACTGAAGACGCAGAAACGTGCCAATTGTTGGGGTCAGCCAGCTTAGCGGCGGTGGTTGGTTCAAAACAACCTCAAGGTACTGAAACATGACGGATGGATTCGCCGCTGCGGCAAGCGTGACGGCTACCATCCCTGCGAGAACTGCACCGATCAGGACTGACCAGCGTCTCGCTTCGAACACCCACAGAATCAAGGCAATCCAAAACAAGTAGAACAAGTGGGGTTTGACAGTCATCAAAACGATACAGGCCCCAGCCAAGCCATGATGGGAGCGATTTTCAAAATACAGGAAACCTGCCAACCCGGCGAGTATCAAAGGATCGATCTGGCCGAGCGCCAAAACAACCCACACTGGCAAGAACGAAATCGCAATCAACCCGGCCACCCACACACTACGTGAGGAGGATCCACCATAAACTTGCCACGCCCACCAAGTCCCGAGGACAACCGCAAAAAATGCTGTCAGCAGCCAGGCAATCCGGCCAACTGGATAGGCAACCATGCCGAAGGGCAATAGAAAAACTAGAGTCCAAGGCGGATTCAACATGACCAGAGGTTCCCGCTCACGGCTTCCAGCTGCTCGTTCGACATCTAGGATGAGAGCAGGTGTATAGGGATTCTGGCCTTGAATCTGGAGCCGAGCCGCGGCCCAGTAGGCAACGAAGTCGTCGACGGGAATTGCATTTGTATTGAACACTTCAAAGCTCTTCCAAAAAAGGAAAAGACTCAGGACAATCAGCAATAAGCATCTTATAGTTTTCACTCTTATTGCCGCCTCACATCGCAGGATAGGCGAGTCAGAATGGTCTCTCGGTTGCTGATGGATTCGATCAAATCAAAGGGCGGCCAACCAAACAATAGAGTTCTCGATCTGCTGAGAACGTCTTCGTCAAGATCTCCCTGTTTAACGTGGCAGTGCTGAGTCCCTCAAACTCGCGATCGTGGTTCTTGAGGCCTACACACCCAACATTCCAGACTCTTCCAATGACAGTCGTGACTGAGTCTACCGGATACGGTTCGTGACGTCGACAAACCTAAAGGGGCGGTCATAGGTTGAATAGTAGCTCCTGTCCTCCAACGGAGGCAAATCAGCATGAAAGTAATGTTTCAGGATGATCCGAAACGTGTTCACCGGTGTGATTCTAGGGTACAGAAGGGCATCACCACCGTCCGGCAAGTGACTTGCGTGCAAAATGCCCATTCGTTCTTGGAGATTCCCAAACTCCCCCTCAGAACGCTGCGCCGGCCCATGATCGGATTGAAGAACGATGATGGGAGGTTCTGATGATTGAGCGAGAATTTCATCGATGGTGCGTTGAATCCGCGTCGTGACAAATTGTATCTGTCGGCGATACTTCACAACGTAGTCGAGCCCTGGTCTCGTCCCCGTCATACCGCCACTCCCGGTATCGTCTACCGCCTCCCCGGCCTCACCGAACACGAAGGGTTCGTGAGGAGCCAGGATGTGGGCAAAAACAAATACAGGAGTACGGGAGGACGCATAGTCTGGCAGATGCGCAAAAATGTAGGAAAGGCGCTCCCGATGCAAGCTTTCTTGGAATCGAGACGTCTGAGCGAACTGTCCGACTGGGGTTGTCAGAAGCAATACGTATTCGAATTGGCTGAGAAACCGCGGGCAATTCGCGAACACATCCGCATTCTTTATTTCAGTAAATGATACCCCCGATGAAAAACTGACGAAGCGATAGCCTTGCCTTCGCAGGAAGCTCGCGAGCTGATTGCTTTGAATGAAGTCGCTCAAGACTGACGTTTCATGAGATTCTGCAGCCCGGCGTGCCACATCGTCGAGATAGGTAAGATTCAATGAGGAAGCAAGAGACAAATAGGTTTGGCTATAGTTGGAATGGCTGTCACTTGCAATGTAGAACCCCTTCTGTCTCAAATGGTCTAGAAAACTCCCATTGTCGAACTGGTACAGCTCTTGCAGGACGTCTGAACGCCCGTAGGCATCGAGGATAATGTAAAAGATGTGAGGTCGACGCAGTGGACTAGAGACAGATTGGATTGGGTTGTTTCTCAAAAACTGTGGAGCACCAGTGAATTTGATTTGAACAACTTCCATCAGTTGCAGCGCAAACAGACACAGCCCCGCAAAGCTGGCCAGATTGGCCAACCCTTTCGTGCGTCGGCTTCGAACGACTCTGAACGACACCATGGAAAACAGCGCAAGCAGCAAGATCGCAAAAGCAGGATGCCAAAAAAGACGCCACTGGCTCGCCGCAGTTCGATCCATGGCTTTCACGATCGTTAGCGAGTATCCATATGCGAAGAAGATCACCCAGAATAGTGTTACGACGATTGCTGCCTTTTCGCCATCTTTAAGCAACGCAGCCGATCCAAGGAGCGCCGCAAGTGTTAATGCAGTGACGACCAAGCAGGGCCGAAGAATCACTTCTAACGACGTACTGTTGGAGTTTGTGCCGTACAAGAACAGGATCGGGGTGATTGCAAAGAAAAACGGGTGGACCAGCTTGAAGCGATCCATAGAGGTCAGGTCACTTTCTCCATCAAATACAGAATTCTCCCGCTGCCGACGATTGGGGCACGTTCACGAAGCGAGAAGACCT
>Ga0180085_1000309_pt1 | contig 17340 bp, 15 predicted proteins | sample EasRiv730_16_10D_FD_123013 | JGI IMG/M metagenome (GOLD analysis project Ga0180085, IMG submission 123013) | Soil microbial communities from meander-bound floodplain in the East River, Colorado, USA - East River metaG ERMLT730_16_10D | ecosystem: Environmental > Terrestrial > Soil > Floodplain ... | reverse complement strand
TGGGATGGCACGACGATGCGGCTCTTCGTGAACGGAGTGGAGAGCGCGACCAAGGCCCGCACGGGAACTCTGCAGGGGACGGCCGCAGGCGCGGGCGCAGTCCGGATCGGCAACAACGTGCCGTACGGCGAGCGCTTCATCGGTCGTATCGACGAGGTGCGCATCTACAACCGCGCGCTCTCGACCACCGAGATCGCGGCCGACATGAGCGCGCCGCTACCCTAAGCGGTGACTCGGCGTCCGCCGACCTGGTACACTCCTGCTGTGGTGAGTGCCGTGGGCGAGCTGGGCGGGCCGCTCTGGGACCTGGTCACAGGCACCGCAGCCTTGCGCGGTGACGAGTTCTTCCGCGAGCTGACGCGTCTCCTGGCCCGCGCGATCGGGGTCCCGGTCGCCCTCGTGACCGCCGTCGATCGACATCGCGGTACCGCGCACACCCTCGCCGCCTGGGTCGACGGCGACTGGGCCGACCCCCCGCTCGAGTACGCGCTTGCCGGGACACCGTGCGGGCGGGTGGTCGAAGGCGCGGAGACCTTCGCTTGCACCGGCGGCGTGCGAGACGAGTTTCGTGGAGTCCAATCGCTCGAGGAGCTGCGCATCGAGTCGTACCTGGGCAGTCCGCTGCGTGCCACCTCGGGCGAGGTGATCGGCACGCTGTGTGGGCTCGACCGCGAGCCCATGCGCGACCCGGTACAGGCGCGAGAGGTTCTCGAAGCGTTCGCCGCGCGCGCCGCGGTCGAGCTGGAGCGGATCCGCGCCGAAGCGGAGCTCGAGCATCAGCGCCGCTTCCTGCGCCAGGTGCTCGACGTGACTCCCTGCTTCATCTTCGCCAAAGACCGCGAGGGTTACTTCCGTCTGGTCAACCGCGCGGTGGCCGACGCGTACGGTACGACGATCGACGGGCTCGTCGGCAAGACCGACGCCGACTTCAACCCCAAGGCCGACGAGGTCGCGTTCTTCCGCAAGATCGACCTCGAGGTGATGGAAACGCAGCAGGAGCAACGGATCCCGGAGGAGCCGGTGACCGATGCTACCGGACGCGTGCGCTGGGTCCAGACGATCAAGCGCCCGATGGTCGGCCCGGATGGCACAGCGCAGTTCGTGCTCGGGGTGTCGACCGACGTCACCGAGCTGCGGAGCACACGCGAAGAGCTGCTGCGGAGACAGCTCGAGGAGAAGCGCAAAGTCCAGGACGAGCTGGATCGGGTGCGTGACGATCTCGTCCGACAGACCCGCCTCGCCGCGATCGGGCAGGTGGCCGCGAGCATCGCGCACGAGCTGCGCAACCCGCTCGGCGTGATCAACAACGCGACGTTCTACCTCAGGCGGCAGATCCGCGAGCCAGCCCCCAAGCTGGCCGAGACGCTCGAGATCATCAGCCAGGAGGTCCGCGCGGCGGACCGCATCATCACCGATCTGCTCGAGATGAGCCGGGGCAAGAGCCCGTCCAAGACCGCGGTCGATCTGGCCGCGCTCGTCCACAAGACGTTCGGCGAGCTCGAACGGGCTCCCGGCATGCGACTCGAAGTGCGCATCGTGCCCGACCCGTTCCTGGTCGACGCCGACCCGGATCAACTCCGCCAGGTGCTCGCGAACCTGTTGCTGAACGCGATGCAGGCGATGCCCGACGGCGGTCGCATCACCGTCGACGCGTTGCGCGAGTCGGGCGTGGACGTGATCACCGTGCTCGACGAGGGTCCGGGCGTGCCCGCCGATCTGCGGACCCGTATCTTCGAGCCGCTGTTCTCGACGAAGACGAAAGGCACGGGCCTCGGCCTGACGATCTGTCGCCAGATCCTCGAGTATCACGGCGGGGCGATCTGGGTCGCGCCCGCGGAGCGCGGCGCCGCGCTCCGCTTCCGTCTGCCCGCCCTCCCCGCTCCCGGCCCCGAACCGACGTAGTCCCCTCGACTCCTTGCGGAGGTCCACCTTGCTCCCGATCGTGCTCGTCTGGGGCCTGCTGCTGAGCGCGAGCCTCGCCGCCCCCGCCGTCGGCTCCGACACAGCGCGGCTGCGCTTCGTCGTGCGACGGCCCGGGACGACCTCCGGCGCGCCGCTCGATGGCCGGCTGCTCGTGATGCTCTCGACCGACGAGAGCGACGAGCCGCGGTTCCAGATCGCCGACGGTCCGGGCTCGCAGCAGATCTTCGGCGCCGACGTCGAGGACTGGCGCGACGGCGCGGCGACGCTCGACACGAGCGCGCTGGGGTTCCCGCTCGAGAATCTGGCCAGCGTACCGCCCGGAACGTATGCCGTGCAGGCGCTGTTCCACCGCTACGAGACGTTCCGGCGCGCCGACGGTCACGTCGTACGGCTCCCCATGGACCGCGGCGAGGGACAGCAGTGGAACCGCGCGCCGGGCAACCTGATCTCGACGCCACGCAAGCTCACCATCGATCCGCGCGCGGGTGGCACGATCGAGATCGTGCTCGACCGCGAGATTCCACCGATCGCGGATCCGCCCGACACGGCTTGGGTCAAGCACGAGCGGATCCAGAGCGAGCGCCTGTCGCGGTTCTGGGGCCGGCCGATGTTCCTCGGCGCGCACGTGCTGCTCCCCGCGGGTTTCGACGAGCACCCCGCGGCACGCTATCCGCTCGTGATCTTCCACGGGCATTTCCCGTCCGACTTCGGCGGATTCCGCGCGATGCCACCCGACCCCGACCTGCCGTGCGAGTACAGCGCGCGCTTCGACTGGCCGTGCTACAACCGCACCGAAGAAGAGCACGCGCACCAGTTCTTCCGCCACTGGACCGGCCCGAGCTATCCGCGCATGATCCTCGTCGAGGTCCAGCATGCGAACCCGTACTACGACGACTCCTACGCCGTGAACTCGGCCAACCTCGGGCCCTACGGCGACGCGATCACCTACGAGCTGATCCCGTACCTCGAGCGGAAGTACAGGGCGCTCGGCGCGGGCTGGGCGCGCTTCCTCTACGGCGGCTCGACCGGCGGCTGGGAGGCGCTCGCCGCGCAGATGTTCTACCCCGACGAGTACAACGGCTGCTGGGCCGCCTGCCCCGACCCGATCGACTTCCGCGCCTACACGGTCGTCGACATCTACCAGGACAAGAACGCCTACTACCTCGAAGGGCCGTGGGCCCGGGTGCCACGGCCCGGTGCGCGAAACGGGATCGGCCACGTGCAGCTGACGCTCGAGCAACAGAACCGCTACGAGCTGGTGCTCGGCACCAAGGGGCGCTCGGGACAGCAGTGGGACATCTGGGAGGCGGTGTACTCGCCCGTCGGCACGGACGGCTACCCTCAGCGGATCTGGGACAAGCAGAGCGGCGCGATCGACCGACAGGTCGCCGAGTACTGGCGCGAGCACTACGACCTGGGGCACATCCTGCGCCGCGACTGGGCCACGCTCGGCCCCAAGCTGCGCGGCAAGATCCACATCTACGTCGGCGACATGGACAACTTCTACCTCAACAACGCGGTGTACCGCGTCGAGGAGTTCCTGCGCAGCACGACCGATCCGCCCTACGAGGGCGAGATCGCCTACGGCGACCGTGCCGAGCACTGCTGGAACGGCGACCCGACGCGCCCCAACGCGACCTCGCGCCTGCGCTATCACCAGCTGTACGCGCCGAAGATCGTCGCGCGGATCCTGGCCTCGGCGCCGCCGGGCGCCGACCTGACGAGCTGGCGTTACTGAGCCGTGCTACCAGCCGAAGCCGAGCAGTAGTCCGAGATGGAATCCGCCTGCCTCGACGTCGGGCGTGACGAGCCCGCCCCCGAAGTCGAGATCCACCTCTCCACCGCCGCTCCACCGCACGTCGCCGCCGATGTTGAAGCGCTTCCCCAGGCGCCAGAACGCTCCGCCGCCGACCCACGCCCCGACCGTACTGTCGTCGGCGTCCGCGTCGCCGACGCCCGAGTCCAGCTCGGCCGCGGCGTTGATCAGCGCGAGCCCTCCCCCGAGATAGGGATGGAAGTTCTTTTCGCCCCAGATCTTGCGCACGCCGACGCCGAGCTCGACGGTGGCCCCCGTGACATCGATCTCGCCCAGGAGCGGGTCGATGATCTCGCCCTCGTCGACCGAGGCGAGCACGTCGACGGCGATGAGAACGGGCCAATCGGGCTGGCCGAACGACATCACGGCGCCGAACTCGCCCTGATCGTCGACCGGGGCCCAGTCGCCGCTGTCGAGCGACTTCTGGCCGAGGAAGAAGTTGACCTGGCCGGTCGATTCGGCGCGAGCCGCGGGCGCCAGCGTCAACAGCGATACGACCGCGGCCAGATTGCAGATCCGGTTTCTGTTCACGCGACTCCTCCTTCGGCGGCGCCGGCCGGTTGCCGCGGGCCGTAGGATGCACGAAGTCGACGACTTTGGGAACCGCTGGGTAGACTGGAGCCAGGCCATGGCGTTTACGGACTCAGACGTGATCTCGGCATGGAATGCCGGTGCCGACGCGTGGGACACCTTCGTGGAGTCCGGCGCCGATTACTACCGGATCGAGGTGCATGGCCCGGCGTTGCTGGCCGTCTGCGAGCCTCTGCGTGGACAACGCGTGCTCGACCTCGGCTGCGGACAGGGCTACTTCTCCCGCCGGTTGGCCGGCCGCGGCGCCGAGGTGAGCGCGATCGACATCTCTGCCCGGCTCCTCGCGTTGGCTGAGCGGCGAGAGGCTCGGGAGCGACTCGGCATTCGCTACCACTGCCTGGCCGCCGCCGCCGTCGCGCAACATTGGCCGGTGGATAGCTTCGATCTCGTGGCGGCCTGCATGTCGCTGCAGGACATGGCGGACGTTCCGTCGGCCCTGGGTGGCGCGGCGGCGGTCCTCCGCCCGGGCGGGCGCATGGTCTTTTCGGTGCTGCACCCGGCAACGGAGACATCGGTGCGTGAATGGGAGCGTGACGCGATGGGACGCAAGAGGACCCTGAAGCTGGATCGGTACTTCGAGACAGGCTCCAGTGTGTTTCACTGGAACATGCCTCGTCTCGAGTATCACTGGGCGACGCCATACTGGCGACACACGCTCGGGGAGTGGGCCGCTCTTGTCGTCGGGGCCGGGTTCGTGATTCGAGGTCTCCATGAGCCACGACCGACGGCCGAACAAGTGACGGCAGACCCGCGATTGGAGAATTGCAGCCGCATGCCGTTTTTCCTGATTGTCGAGTCATGCAAGCCAATCGTGTAGTCCGGGAAGACGGCGGGCGCCGACGCTGGGCTCTCGCCGGCGCGCTGGTCATGGCCGCGGTCGCGGTTGGCTGCCACGGAGATCCGACCGCCGTCGTGCGCCGCGAGCTCGAGGCCCGCTACGCGGAGAACGAGGCTGGCTTCTTCGCCCGCGACCCGGACCGGGTCATGCGATTGCGACACCCGGAGTTCCACACGATCACCCCGGACGGAACCGTCTCCACGCGCGAGCAGATGTACGAGCGCACGCGCCAGTTCATCGGTCGCATCGAGCGCTTCGACTCCCTGAGCGAGACGATCCTCACGCTGACCCTCGAGGGTGAGACGGCGCATGCGATGGTCGACCAACGTACGGTGCGGCAGCAGCGCCTGCCCGACGGCGCGCTTCACGAAGTACGAACGTCGGTCGTGCAGCGCGAGTCTTGGGTCAAGACCCCGGAGGGCTGGCTGCTCTGGCGGGTCGATGAGATCCAACCCGGTACCACGCTCGTGGACGGAAAGCCGTGACTCGCCTCGCCCGGCTCGCGCTCGTCGGCTGGACGCTCGTCGTCGCGCTGGGCCAGGGCCGCGCGGTCGCCTGCACGACGTTCTGCCTGCGCGCAGACGATGCGGTGCTGTTCGGCCGGAACTACGACTTCGAGATCGGCGACGGCCTGGTGCTGGCCAACCGGCGCGCCACCGAGCGGCAGGGCATCCAGGACCCGGCGGCGCGCTGGACGGCGCGTTTCGGTAGCCTGACCTTCAACCAGTTCGGGCGCGATTTCCCGATGGGCGGCATGAACGAGGCCGGGCTGGTCGTCGAGCTGATGTGGCTCGACGGAACGCGCTATCCCGCAGCCGACGAGCGTCCCGGGCTGGGAGTCCTCGAGTGGATCCAGTACCAGCTCGACACGGCGGGAACGGTCGAGGAGGTTCTGGCGAGCGACGCCCGCGTGCGGATTCACGGTTCGACCCCGCTGCACTACCTCGTCGCGGACGCCGCGGGCCGTGGGGCCACGATCGAGTTCCTCGACGGTCGGCTCGTCGCGCATGCCGGAGACCGACTCCCGGTCGCGGTGCTGACCAACGACACCTACGAAGACTCCCTGCGCTACCTGCGCTCCCGGAACCCCACCCAGCATCGCGCGCCGGCCTTCGCCGCAGGCTCGCTCGAGCGCTTCGCCACCGCAGCGACGCTGCTCGCGGCTGGAGCCGCCGAGACACGCTCCCCCGTCGAGCAGGCGTTCGACGTGCTGTCGCGCGTGGCCCAGCCGCGGTCGACCCGCTGGTCGATCGTCTACGAGCAAACCGCACGCACGGTGCACTTCCGCACCGACCGGCACCCGGCCCAGCGGACGATTCGCCTCGGCGCGCTCGACCTGTCGTGTGCCGCGCCCGTGCGTCTGCTCGACGTCCACGCCGCGCTCGCAGGCGACGTCACCGCGCGCCTCGATCCGTACTCCGCCGAGGTCAACCGCGACCTGGTTCGACGTGCGTATCGCGGTACGTCGTTCCTGCGCGACGTGCCCGAGGCCACGCTCGACACGATCGCCCGTCATCCCGACACCTCGCGCTGCGGGAGTTGAGGTGCTGCGCCTGAAGCTCGTCCTGAAACTCTGGATCGTCCTGGCGGGCGTCGCGGCAATCCTGTTCGGCTGCGCCGGGCGGCTCGACCTGCCCTTCTTCTGGGCCTACCTCGGAATCTTCGCCGCCTTCGCGCTCGTTTCGCTCCTGACGCTGCGACCGGACTTGATCGAGGAGCGCTACACGGGCAACGCACGTAGCCGCGACAACCTGGCGCTCCTGCGCGCCGCGTCGTTCGGCGCGTTCACCGGGCAGTGGGTGCTGGCAGGGCTCGACGCCGGTCGCTTCCACTGGTCGCGCCCATTGCCGGTGCTCGTGCAGCTCGTTGCGCTCGCCGGCTTCGGCGCGGCGCTCGGCGGCTGGTACTGGGCCATGCGCAGCAACCCGTTCTTCTCCCCCGCGCTACGCATCCAGCGCGAGCGCGGTCATCGCGTCGTGAGCGCGGGGCCGTACGGGATCGTGCGCCACCCGGGCTACGCGGCCTTCACGCTGCTCGGCGCGTGCGGTCCGATCGCGCTCGGCTCGTGGTGGGCCGCCCTGCCCCACGTGGCCATCGCGGCCCTGTTCTTCCGCCGTGCTGCGATCGAGGACCGCATGCTCCACGCCGAGCTCGAGGGCTACGCAGCCTACGCCGCGCGCGTGCGCTACCGGCTCGTGCCGGGGATCTGGTAGGGCCGCGGCCCGGTCCTACCGGTGGCGAGGCGACGGCCGGGGTGCCGTGCTTTCGGCTTCGTCGAGCCCGTCGATCTCGGCTTCGGCCAGCTGGGCGCCGCTGTCGTCGACCAGACCGACCCCGGCGCAGTAGATCTTGATGCTCTCCGATCGCGGCTCGAGCGGCGTCGTCTCGACGATCTCGACGCAGTCCTCAAACGTGCCCGCGGGCACCTCGACCTCGAAGCCGGAGCGGACGTGCTCCGCGCGGTCGAGCGCGACGTCGGGCGCTATCTCCTGGAAGTAGCGCGAGCCGAGGAGGAACGTCCCGGGCATGATCAGGCCGGGCAGCGCCCCGTTCACGCCGGCGCGCCATGCGCCTCCGTGCGTGACCACCCCGCCGCCGTAGATGTCCACGTCCTCGCCGAAGTAGTAGATGTCGTTCGTCGGCATGCAGCGAGCGAAGAAGTTACGCGAGACCTCGACCAGCTCGTCGTCGAGCCACTCGCGCTCCTCGATCACGCGCGTGCGGACGGTTCTTCGGACCCCGTCCTGGTCCTGGAACGTGATCGACTGCCGATCGCGCAGCACCGTGATCTGCACGACGACCGTCTCGCCGTCCTCCTCGCCCTCGAGCACGAGCTGATCGCCCGGCTGCAGGCTGAAGTACGGGTTGCGTCCGGAATCCGAGAAGGTGCAGTCGGCGAGCCGGAACTCGTCGGTGAACTCCTCGGCTTCCGCACCGTGGGTCAGGATCGCCGCCAGGAGCAGCAGACCGGTGGTGCAGCAGATCTGGGCCATTCGGCGCATGGTTGGACCTCCTTCTTCTCAGTTCGAGGCCCCCGCCGGCCTCGGTCCTTCGCCGCGGAGGATTCGGCCGCAAATCGGGCTCTCATGACGAGGAACGCCTGGCGGGGCTTCCGGACCGGGGTTAGAGTCCGATCAGGCCGCTCGCCCGGTCGGAGCAGGGAGGCGGAGGTGCACGCGAGCGATCGAGCCCTCGTCGACCGCCTCCTCGCGGGGGACGAAGCGGCTTTCGATTCGTTCTTCCAAGGGCACTTTCCCGGGCTGTTTCGCTTCGCTCTCGCGCGCGTGCGCTACGACGCCGATGCGGCCGAGGAGGTCACCCAAGCGACCCTGTGCAAGGTCTTGACCAAGCTCCACACCTACCGTGGCGAGGCGGCGCTCTTCACCTGGCTGTGCACGTTCTGTCGGCACGAGATCTCGGCGTTCCACGAGCGCGCCGGCCGACAGCCCGTGACGGTCGAGCTGATCGAGGAGACGCCCGAGGTTGCCGGCGCACTCGAATCCCTGTGGGAGCTGACCGGCCACCGTCCCGACGAGCGGCTGCGGCGGGGCGAGATCGCGCGCTGGGTCCACGTGACCCTCGACCATCTGCCGGCACGCTATGCGAGCGCCCTCGAGTGGAAGTACGTCGACGGCATCTCGGTCAAGGAGATCGCCGAGCGCTTGGGCTTGAGCGCCAAGGCCGCCGAGTCGCTGCTGACCCGTGCGCGCCAGGCGTTCCGCGACGGTTTCGCGAGCGTCGCGCGGCAAGATGCCGAGTGGGCCACGCGATGAGCGGCGCCGCTCCGGACGATCGACTCGAGGCGCTGCTGCGCACGACCGGACGCCGGCCGGCCGTTCCGCCGGAGCGGGCCGAGCGGGTTCGCGCGGCGTCACGCGAGCAGTGGGATCGAGTTCTGAGCCGTCGCGCGCGCCGCAGGCGGGTGTGGGCGGCCGTGCTGCTCGCCACGGCGGCGACCGTCGTGGTCGCGCTCGGCTTGACGGTCCGTGAGAACGGCATCGGTGGCACGCCGGCCCCCGCGGTCGCCGGCCAAGTCGAAGCCCGCGTCGGACCGGCCTGGGTGCGCGCGGCAGCGTCCGGATCGGGGTCGCGCGCGGTGCTCCCCGGGCTCGGCACCGAACTGTCGCTCGGATCGGAGCTCGCGACCGAGGACGGTGGGCGGATCGCGATCCGTCTCGCCAGCGGTCACTCGCTGCGGCTGGACGAGGGAACTCGCGCCCGGCTCCTCGACGATGGTGCGATCGCGCTCGAGCGCGGCGCGCTCTACGTGGACTCCCGAGGACCCGCGGGGAGCGCCGCGGGCTCGGTCGAGATCCGAACCGGGTTCGGCCGCCTGCGGGACGTCGGCACGCAGTTCGAGGCCCGCGTCCTGGGATCCTCGCTCGTGGTGCGCGTGCGCGAGGGTCGCGTGTCCTGGGACCGCGCGGGGGCGCGGCTCGAGGTACGAGCCGGCGAAGAGGCGGAGGCCGAAACCGCCGGATCCGCCGTACTCCGCGCCGGGCCGCCCGACGGGACCACTTGGGCCTGGATCGGCGAGGTCGCCCCGATGCTCGACATCGAGGGCCGCACGCTCGGCGAGTTCCTGCAGTGGATCGCGCGCGAGCGCGGGTTGCGGCTCGAGTTCGCGAGCAGCGATCTCGCGACGACCGCACCGTTCATCCGCCTGAACGGGTCGATCGAGGGCATGACGCTCGACGAGGCCCTGGCCTCGGTGCTCGTGACGTGTCGCCTGGACCACCGGATCCATGGCGGCGTGCTCGAGGTACATGCGGACCAAGGCGGTTCATCGTGACCTTCCCGTCCGCGCTGCGGGGCTGGCTCGTCGTGCTGGCGACGCTGGCCATGCCCGAAGCGGCGGCCGCCGAGGAGCCGCAGGGCGCCGCGTTTCGCGGAGCGACGCTCCCCGAGGCGCTCGAGCGCCTCGAGGGAGCCGGACTCGAGATTCTCTACAGCAGCGACCTCGTGCGGCCGAGCATGAAGGTGCTCTCGGAGCCGCGCGGGCGCTGGCCCCGCGAGATCCTCGACGAGATCCTCACCCCGCACGGCCTGCGCGCCCAGCCGGGGCCGGCGGGCACGATCCTGATCGTCCCGGCACCCGCGCCGGGCTCGATCCGCGGTGTCGTGGTGCTCGCCCGCACCGGCGAGCCGCTCGCCGGCGTGCGCGTGGCGGCGCAGGGCACGTCGATCACGAGCGTGACCGACGCGCAAGGAGAGTTCGCGACCGATCCGTTGCCTGCGGGCCGCTACGCTCTCGAGTTCGCGCTGGGTGGGCTACTGCGCCAGCGCCTCGCGGGCGTCCAAGTGAAGGCGGGCGCCGCGACCGCGATCCGGTTCGAGATGGACCCGCGGGTCCCGTCGTCCGAAGAGGTCGTGGTGCACGGCGACGATCCGCGGACACACGGCCGCGGCCCCGAAACCCGCCAGTCGCTCGGTCGGGACGAGCTGCGTGGGTCCCCCGATCTCGGCACCGACCCGTTGCAGGCCGTCGAGCGCCTGGCCGGGGTCAGCGAGGCCGACGGGCGCGGAACGCTCCACGTGCGCGGCGGCGCCTCGGACGAGACGTCGATCGTCGTCGACGGGCTCGAGCTCTACGCGCCGTACCACCTGCTCGATCGAGGCGGGTTGGTCAGCGCGATCGACTCGCGCAACATCGCCGGGATCGAGCTGCTGGGCGGCGCGTTCCCCGCCGAGTACGGCGGGCACCTGAGCGGTGTGGTCGAGATGGACACCGTGGTTCCTCCGGACGACCTCGCGGCCGAGGTGGCCTACACCACGAACGACGCCCGACTCGCGGGACAGGGCCGCTTCGACGGCGGGGACGGCTACTGGCTCGTCTCGGCGCGACGCGGCGACCCGTCCATGCTGCTCGACGCTCTGGCCACCGACCCGAGCTACGAGCCGCAGTACTGGGACCTCTTCGCCAAGGCCGGTGCGCGCCTCGGCCGCCGCACGACGCTGTCGGCCGACGTGCTGCGCAGCTACGACGATGTGGAAGGCGGCGATCGCACGCGCGTCGAGACCGTGTACGATCCGGGTACCTTCCGCTCCCAGCACCGCAGCGCCTACGCCTGGCTCACGCTCGAGAACACGTGGTCGCGGCGCTGGGTCACACGAACTCAGCTCTCGTTCGGCCGCCTCGGCACCGAGCGCGAAGGCTCGAGCGCACGCGTGGCCGTGGTCGAGGATGGACGCTCGGCGGGACTCCTGGGTCTCGCGCACCAGGCCTGGTTCGACTCCGGGCGCCACTTGTTGAAGTGGGGCGGTACGCTCCAGCAGCTCGAGGCGTCGTACCACTACGTGTCGAGCCCCACGGTCGACGGCCTCGATCCGCGCAACCTGACGCTCCACCCGCAGGGGATCGCGTTCAGCGGCTACGCGGCCGATCGGATTCGCGTGACGGACGCGCTGCGACTCGAGATCGGCGTGCGCTGGGACGAGCGATCCTACGTGTCGGGCGACGGTTCCTGGGCTCCACGGCTCAACCTGGACTATGCGCTGGGCGATCGCACGAGGCTGGTCGCCGGATGGGGTCATTTCGATCAGGCCCCGAGGATCCACGAGCTCGCGGTGCAGGACGGCGCAGCAGAGTTCTTCCCGGCCCAGCGCGCCGAGCATCGCCTGGCCGGGATCGAGCACGTCCTGCGCGGTGGCGAGCAGATCGGCGTCGTGGCCTACCAGAAGCTCGTCGACGATCCGACCCCACGCTTCGAGAACGTGTTCGATCCGAGCGGGTTCTTCCCCGAGGCCGGCGCCGACCGTCTGCGCATCGATCCAACCCGCGGACGCGCCGAGGGAATCGAGGTCACGGCCCGCGGCGCGATGGGCCAGCGTCTCGGCTGGCGCGCGAGCTACGCCCTGGCGCGAGCCGAGGACGAGATCGGCGGCGCCTGGGTGCCCCGCGCCTGGGACCAGCGGCACGCGGTAGACTTCGGGCTGGCCTGGCGACTGGCCGAGCACTGGGACATCAGACTGGCCGGCATCTACCATTCGGGACAGCCCACGACTCCCGTCTCGGGTGAGGCCGTCGATCCGGTCGTCGGCGCCCGCAACAGCGCAAGACTACCCGACTACCTGAGGTTCGATGCACGCCTCGGCCGCCGATTCGTCGTCCGCGGAACGACGTTGGCCACGTTCGTCAACGTCACCAACCTCCTCGATCGGCAGAACGCGTGCTGCCTCGAGGGCATGCGCGTAGAGCTCGACGACGGGGCGCCGCGGGTCGAGCCGCAGATCCGATCGGGGCTGCCGCGCCTGGTCACGGCGGGCCTGAGCTGGACCTTCTGAGGCTCGTCCCGGCAGCCACGACTTCGGTTACCCTGGCGGGATGCGCAGCCCCACGCTCCTCGTCCTGTGGCTCTTGACCGGCTTGCCGGTCGCGGCCGACACGCTGACCGTCTCCGCGGCACGCCTGCTCGACGTCGAAGCGGGCACGCTCGTGCGCCAGCCCGTCGTGCGCATCGAGAACGGCCTCGTGACCGCGATCGCCGTGCGCCGGGAGGGTGAAGCGGTGACGCACGATCTGGGGGACGTCACGCTCCTGCCCGGGCTGATCGACGTACACGTGCACCTGATCGGCCGAGCGGAAGAGACGCCCTACGAGAGCCTGATCGAGACCACGGCTCGCGCGGCGATCGAAGGCGTCGCCAACGCCAGCGCCACGCTGCGCGCGGGCTTCACCACGGTGCGAGACCTCGGCTCGAGAGATGTGGCCGATGTCGCGCTGCGCGACGCGATCGCGGCCGGCCGCGTGCCCGGGCCGCGCATGCTCGTCGCGGGGAAGTCGATCTCCTCGACCGGCGGCCACGGGGACCGCAACGACCTCCCCGAGGACGTCGTGGTCCAGCGGATCTCGGCGATCGCCGACGGGCCCGACGAGATCCGCCGCCGCGTGCGCGAGAACTGCAAGCGCGGCGCGGACTGGATCAAGGTCCTGGCGACGGGCGGCGTGATGTCGGCCGGGTCCGACCCGTCGATGGCCGACTACACGGAAGAGGAGCTGCGCGCGGCAGTCGAGACCGCGCGCAGCAAGGGCAAGGACGTGGCGGTACACGCCCACGGCACGGAGGGCATCCGGCGGGCGCTCGTGGCCGGCGCACGCTCGATCGAGCATGCCTCGATGCTCGATCCGGCCACCCTCGCGCTGGCCCGGGAGCACCGCGCGTTCGTCGTCCCGAACCCGTTCACCAACGCCTGGATCCTCGAGCGCGGCGCCGCGGGCGGCTACCAGCCGTACCAGATCGAGAAGTCGCGCCAGGTCTACGAGCGCAAGCTGGCCAGCCTGCGGGCGGCGATCCAGGCCGGGATCCAGGTGGCCTACGGCACCGATAGCGGCGTGCAGCCGCACGGCATGAACGCGCGCCAGCTGCGCGTGTTCGTCGAGGCCGGCATGTCTCCGCTCGACGCGCTCCGCTCGGCGACGCTCGTCAACGCGCGCCTGCTGCGGCGCGAGGGCAAGGTCGGCGTGCTCCGTCCCGGCGCGTTCGCCGACCTCGTGGCCGTGCCGGGCAACCCGCTCGAGGACGTGACGGTCGTCGAGCGGCCGGTGTTCGTGATGCAGGACGGGCGCGTGGTGGGGCCGTGAGCCGGACTGGCTGAATGGCATTCGTCGTGGTATGTTCTGTGCCATGAGAATTACCATGGATGGAGCCGGGCGGCTGGTCCTCCCCAAGGCGCTCCGCGAGGCGGCCGACCTGCACCCCGGGGAGCCGCTCGAGGTCACGCTGCGCGACGGTCGGATCGAGATCGAGCCGGCTGCGCGGGAAGTGCGGGTCGAGCAACGAAGCGGATTCCGCGTCGCCGAGCCGGTCGGGCCGTTCGAGGTGCTGTCCAGCGAGACGGTGCGGCGAACGCGCGAGCGCGTTCGATCCCGCCGGAAGCCCGGGTGAGGATCGGTGCCGTCGACACGAGCGTGATCGTGGCGGCCCTGCTGGGCTGGCACGAGTCTCATGAGGCCGCGTTACGGGCACTCGCGACCACACGGGACGCACACGGAAGCAAGCTCCTCGTCCCGGCACCCGCGCTCGTCGAGGCGTACTCGGTCCTGACGCGCCTCCCCGCACCGCACCGCCTCGCGCCCGCGGTGGCGCTCGAGCTGCTCGCCGGGTCGTTCGAGGAGTCTGCGGACGTGATATCGCTGACCGGGGGCGAGACGTGGCGGCTCCTCGCGGACCTGCCCACAGACGGTGTAACCGGCGGCCGAACCTACGACGCGCTGATCCTCCGCTGCGCTCGCAAGGGCCGGGCGACGAGCCTGCTGACGCTCAACCGGCGGGACTTCGAGCAGCTGCCACTCGACGGCATCGTCCTCGTCGTGCCCGGGACGAACGACTGATGGTGCGCCGGCGCCGGCTCGCCGCGGGACTGTTCTTCCTTGCCCTCGTCGCCTGTGCGCGGGCTCCGGCTGTTGACCCTCCCAGGGCCCCCGCCTCCTGGCCCTACCCCCTCGACGCCCCGGCTGTCGAGGGTGTGCACGGAATGGTCGTCGCCGACGCGCCGCTCGCCACGCGGGTCGGCGTGGAGGTGCTGCGCGAGGGCGGCAATGCGGTCGATGCCGCCGTGGCCACGGCGTTCGCGCTCGCGGTCGTGCTGCCCTCGGCGGGCAATCTCGGCGGCGGCGGTTTCCTGCTGGCGCGCGTCGCCGGCGAGACCTACGCGCTCGACTTCCGCGAGACGGCGCCCGCGGCGGCCGAGCGCGACATGTACCTCGACGCCTCCGGCGAGCCGACCGAGCAGTCGTTGACCGGGCACCTGGCCTGCGGCGTTCCGGGGAGTGTCGCGGGGCTGTTCGAGGCGCACCGCAAGCTCGGATCGCGGCCCTGGGCCTCCTTGGTCGAGCCGGCGATCCAGCTCGCCGAGAACGGGTTCGAGGTCGATGCCGACTTCGCCGCGGCTGTCGCCGCAGACGCCGCGCGCCTCTCGCGCTTCGCGGGCTCGGCGGCGATGTTCCTGCCCGCGGGCAAGCCGCTCGCACGGGGCGAGCGCTTTCGGAACCCGGACCTGGCCCGCACGCTCCGCCGCATCGCCGAGCAGGGGGCACGCGGCTTCTACGAGGGCGCGACGGCGGATGCGATCGCCGACGAGATGCTCCGCGGCGGCGGGATCCTCACGCGTGCGGATCTGCGCGACTACCGGGCCAGGTGGCGCGAGCCGCTCGAGTTCTCTTACCGGGGGCACCGGGTGATCGGCATGCCGCCCCCCTCCTCGGGCGGTATCGCCTTGGCCCTGATCGCCGGACAGCTCGCATCGACCGACCTCGCCGAGCTGGGCTGGCGCTCCGCCACGGAGGTCCATCGCCAGGTCGAGGCGTTCCGGCGGGCGTTCGCGGTGCGCAACAGCGTTCTCGGCGACCCGGACTTCGTCGAGATCCCGCTCGAGCGGCTCCTCGCTCCCGCGTTCGCGGCCGAGCTCGCGACCTCGATATCGACCGAGCACGCGACACCCTCGGCGCGCGTGTCGCCCGGAATCGGCGGCGACGGCGAAGGACGACACACCACGCACTTTTCCGTGGCCGACGGGCGCGGCGACGTCGTCGCACTGACCACCACGTTGAACGGGTCCCACGGCTCGGCCGTGACCGTCGCCGGCGCGGGCTTCCTGCTGAACAACGAGATGGACGACTTCACCGTGAAACCCGGCGCACCCAACCTGTTCGGCCTCGTCCAGGGCGAAGCCAACGCCATCGAGCCCGGCAAGCGCATGCTGTCCTCGATGACACCCGTGATCGCGCTCGACCCTGCTGGGGGGCCTCTGCTCGTCACGGGCGCGAGCGGCGGGCCGCACATCATCACCGCGGTGTTCCTGGTCCTTTCGGCCCGGCTCGATCACGAGCTGGGCATCGTCGCCGCCGTGAGCGCCCCGCGGTTCCACCACCAGCACGTGCCCGACGTGATCGCAGCCGAGCGCGGAGGGCTCGACGCGGGCGTGGTGCGCGAGCTCGAGCGGCTGGGCCACACGATCCGCTGGTTCGACCCGCTCGCGGGCAGCCTCGCGGCCACGCTCGAGCGGCGGGACGGCCGCTGGTACGGCGTATCGGATCCCCGGACCCACGGTCTGGCGCTGGGATACTGATTGCGGACCGCTTCGCTCCTGTTATCGTCGGGTTCGGCCTTGCCGGTCGACTGTGTCATGCGCCACAGTCATGGATCGATGGACATCGTTGTCCGTTGATACGAGGGGGGATTCCTCGTGGGGCTCGCGCCGGGGTGGATCGCCGTGCTGCTGCTGGTTGCCGGCACCCAGGGGGCCGGTCTCTCCGCCCCCAACCGGCCGACCCGCAGCGATGTCTGCGGCGAGTGCCACCGCGACATCTACCGGATGTGGCGCGCCTCGGCACATGCGGCTGCCATGGAGGACCCGGTCTTCCTCGAGGCGTATCGCGAGACGACGGCGCGTGACGGGACGAGCGCCGGTCGGGTCTGCCTTGCCTGCCACTCCCCGCTCGTCGACAAGACCGGGGACGTCCAGCTCGACCGCAAGGTCACCTGGGAGGGCGTGAGCTGCGAGGTCTGTCACAGCCTTGTCGGAGTCGAGCTGTCGAGCTCCGGCGCCAAGCTAGCCTTCGACGTCGGCGCGGTGAAGCGCGGACCGATCCGGGATGCGACGAGCACCGGCCACGAGGTCGCGTATTCCGAGCTCCACACCACCGCGCTCGTCTGCGCGGGGTGCCACGAGTACGTCAACGCCGAAGGCACGCCGATCATAACGACCTACTCGGAGTGGAAGGCCAGTCGCGCGGCCAAGGACGGCAGGACCTGCCAGTCCTGCCACATGGGCCGCACGAGGGCCCACGTCGTCGACCCGCGCATCCTGCGCGCGCCCGGGGTCGAGGTGAACCTGCACGAGGTTCCGGGTGGCCACTCCCTGGAACAACTGCACAAGGCGCTGGGGGCCTCGATCCTCGACCCGACGCGATCGGGAGATCAGCTCGAGATCAAGATCCGCCTGACGAACAAGGGTGCCGGACACGCGGTGCCCACGGGCATGCCGGGCCGGCGCGTGATCCTGCGGGTGCAAGTCGACACCAGCGCGGGCAAGTCGCTGCAGGATCAGCGGGTCTACGAGAAGATCTTCCGCGGGGCGGACGGTGCCCTGATCGAGCGCGGCAGCGGCTTCTTCGCACGTTCGCTGCGACTCGAGTCCGACTCGCGTATCCGGGCCGACGAGCAACGCATCG
>Ga0180085_1000308_pt1 | contig 17341 bp, 6 predicted proteins | sample EasRiv730_16_10D_FD_123013 | JGI IMG/M metagenome (GOLD analysis project Ga0180085, IMG submission 123013) | Soil microbial communities from meander-bound floodplain in the East River, Colorado, USA - East River metaG ERMLT730_16_10D | ecosystem: Environmental > Terrestrial > Soil > Floodplain ... | reverse complement strand
TAGCCCGTCGTCGGACCCGACCGACTGTGCTCACCCCAATACCCGTCGGGAGTCTGTTCTACCAGGGCGTAGCGTCGCAGTATTTTCTTACCAAGCTGCTCCCAGTCCGGCTTGCCGAACGTCTTGCCCGATAGGTGAAGCAACGCAGCCCATAAGGAATAGTGGTTCGGAGAGGTCCCGATGTAAGGTGAGTTGTACCAGGGAAAATCGAGCCGTTCTGTGGCGTCCGACACTAGCAGAGCCACGTTCTCTTCAATGGCGCGCCGCCACCGGGCCCGGCGTTCTTCACCAAGCTCACGTTCCAGCAAGCGATAGGCTTCGAGCCACAGACCGGTGTCCCAGTCGCTGTCACCGCGCGGCTCATAGAGGCCCTTCTGGTGCTCCGAGGCCAACAGATCTCCAATGCGGAGAGCCAGCGCCAGCATTTTAGGGTCGTGATAGCGGGAATTCTGTGGATGCTTTTTGGTGTAGAGCACAGCGGGCGCCACGATGACGTAGGGAAAATGACGCCAGCGGGAATCGGTTTCAAGGGACTTCAGGTCCGGATTTGCCAGGGCATTGAGGCGCTCTTCTACTTGGGCCGCTCCGGCTTCCAGCAACGGGAAGTAGGCACCGGGCAGCGAAGCGGCCGTTGCCTGTCTAAGCAAGAGGCTGAGAAGTAGGGCAGCGATCCAGCACAATTGTTTCATTGGTCATCCTTACTGTAGGGGCGGACCTGCGTGTCCGCCCCCGTGTGTGCGACTCTTTCTGGGGCGACCGGAAATGAACCGAAGACTCTGGATGCGAAGAGGGCAGACACATGGGTCTGCCCCTACCTGACTGCCTTAGGTACGTCCGGTTCTATCCGGCCCAGCCCTCTATTTTTTGTGTTCAGGTTCCAAGAACATCAACAAAGACGTCTCGGGCCCAGTCACGTTTCCCTGACTTACGGTGCGCAACCGCAGTGAATTCCAGTTGACCTTGAGCGGCCATTCCACGCTCTTCTCGTCCTTCACCGGCAGCCAGCGCACGCCATCCAGCGAGACTTCGTAGCCTGTGAGGTCGGGGCAGTAACTGTCGAGGCTGAGCTGGATCGATCCCTGCTTCACTCCAGTCAGGGTGGCCTCCACGACACCGACTGTCCAATAAACATCTTCGATGCGCCGTGTCGGTAGAAACCGGTTTCGCAGATATCCTTGATGCAGTTCACTTCCTTTGGTTTCCGGGTCACCATTTTGATACCAGATCAAGCCAGCGTTGGCCTCGTCTTGGGGAAAGATGAGCGGTTGCGGTTCGCTGGAACCTTTTTGCGCAGCCATCAAGCGGTTCTCGAGATACATCCAAAAGTAGACCGAAGTTTCATCTTCTGAGTGGTCCCACCACGCAATGGCAGGATTCCTTTTTTCTGCCTTGGGTGGGACACCCACCACGTGGTCCACTGACTTGCCGCCGTCCTTGAGCCACTCTGCCCGAATCTCCCAGGCTGAAAGCGGGATTCCCGCCTTTTCGAAGTGCAGATTGCTTTGTGCGTCGATCACAACCCACTTCCGAAACTGGTTCGACCAGACTTCGGCGACTCCGTGGTGGCTGCTGCCCATACCTTCCGGGCCGTGCTTGCGGTCGACTCCAATCTTCCGAGCCTGCCAGCCGAGCGCGGCCGCGCACTCCGCGTACGTGATGGTGTAATGTGTGCACCAGAAAGTAGCACCGCGGACAGCATGCTCAAGGATCTCCAAGGCGTTGTTGTAGCTCACCTTGGGGCTTCCAGGCGGAATCGCTTTGTGAACCCATTCCTTCAGGAGCAACTGGCTCTGCCATTCGTCGCGCCCTCCAGCCGTGACCTTGCCGAGCGGGTACTGACGACGGAGTGTGGCTAGTGACTCATCCGTATAGTCTGCCGTCACGAACCGAAGTTGAGGGCGCACAGCCACGGGGATGTCTGCCTTCAAATCACGGGCTTTGAAGCTGGCCTGTCTTGCCGCAGCCTTCACGCGAAGTGGTTCGAGCGGGCCAGGTTCAAAAGCGTGTGGGGTTTCAGCTCTGGAAGTTTGGCAAGCAAGGAAGAAAATCAATGCAAGCCGGCGAATCGTGTAGCACTGCATCGCAATTCTCGTTTTCCCGGCCCTGACGGCGTAGGGTGATAGGCCAAGTGCTCGGAGGTATAGACCCAGGTTATGGGGGAGTCAAGTTTTTTTTATTTGACAAGTAACTAAACCTTGTTTACCTTTCCCGCAATTCGTTCCCAAGGTTTTTGAGGCGCGCGAAGAGAATTCGGTTGCGACTTTCACAAGAGCAGTCAAGCGTGCTGCGACGCACGGTTCTCAACGTTGAGAGTTTCGCAGTTCCAGCCCAGTCGATCCGCTGCCAGAGTTTTCGATACATTCAAAGATCTCGCACTGTCGAGAGGGAGCATGCGATGAGCAAGCAAGTTTTTAGAACAACCTTGATGGGCATGACCACGTTCGCGGTGGTGCTCAGCTTGATCGGAATACTGACGGTTTCAACTCCATTGTTCGGACAAGGTGGGAACGGCGTCATCCGCGGGGTGGTCCGCGATGCGAATCAAGCCGTGGTTCCTGGCGCGGCCGTCACCGCAACTAATCTGCTCACCAATGTCACCTATAAGACCCAAAGCAACGAGGTTGGGATTTATTACCTCGGAGGTGTGCCGCTGGGTCAATATACTTTGAATGTTGAGCTCACAGGGTTCAAAAAGTATGCGAGCAAAGTGGAACTGCAAGCGGGCCAGACAGCCGTTATAGACGTTGCGCTGGAACTGGGCAGCGTCGAGACAGTTATCGACGTTGTCAGCACTGCGCCACCGATCACAACTGAAAGCGTCGAAATCTCCGACGTCAAGGATTACCAGCGAATTCGCCAGTTGCCTTTGAATGGACGGGACATCGCGAACTTGTTCAATTTAACTCCGGGCGTCGAGGGGGGAGGTAACGCCAGAGTGAACGGACTCAAGGTGGGATCGCTGGAGATCACTCAGGATGGCGCTTCGATCGTCGACCGCTTCGGTGGTGGCATTGAACGCATACGGCCCGGATTAGACACGGTTCAAGAATTCCGCATTGAGACCATCGGGTCAAGCGCCCAGTATTCCCGGCCGGCAACCGTCACGTTAGTTACCCGCAGTGGAACGAATCAGTTTCACGGAAGTGTGTTTGAGACCCACCGTAACAACGCATGGGGACTGAGAACCCGGCAACGACAGGATGGCGATACGGCAGCAAAATTGATCCGAAACGAATATGGCGCTTCAGCCGGGGGACCGATCAAGAAGGACAAGACCTTCTTCTTTGGGGCTTATGAAGCCAACAAACAAAGAGAAACTTCATTTAACAGCCGTTCCTATCAGCGTGTGCCTACGGACGCGATTTGGACTGGCGATTTCAGTGGATTGGTGGACATCGACGGCAACAAGTATACGATCTATGATCCGTTGACCACGGACGCCAACGGAGTTCGCCAGCCTTTTCTAAACAACCGCATTCCGGAGAACCGCATTCATCCATTCTATAAGAAACTACGAACCCTCACGGCTAAACCGACCAACAGCAACAACCCGTTTCAGGGTCCGAACATTGAGCGATTCTATCCAATCAAAGGAGATCAATACAGTTATTCGGGTAAGGTGGATCACAAACTATCTAACAAGGATAACCTGTCCGTGCGATACACCCGCAGCAATCGTGTGGCGGGCACTTTGGGAGGAGTCTATGGGAATCCTGCGGATGGCCTGGCAGATGCGTTTGGAAGTCAACAATCGATCACTAAAATCTACACCACGGCGATTCAGTACAACCGCATTTTCTCTCCCACTTTTCTGAATGAGCTGGTGGCATCCAGCCATCGGTCGAACCAGCAGCAGGGGACACGAGCCGACGACACGAACTGGCCGAATGAATTGGGATTTCCTAACCCATTCGGAGCCACGGGATGGCCGACGTTTTACTCTGGTGGGGATGCCGGCACCTCCTCCTATTTTGACTGGGATGGAGACAATCGGGGCGATCAGAAACTAACGTCACACGTGGCCGAAGATAACTTGACCTGGATTAAAGGAAAACACACTCTAAAATTTGGCGGCAAAGTCCGCTTTGAATACGACAACATCCGTGAGTTGCAGCAGGCCCAGGGCTCGCACGACTTTAGTCCGAGCTGGACTGCGCTGTACGACCGAACAAACGATGATGTTGTCCCTTTTACAGGGTCCGGAACGGCCGACATGGCTTTGGGCCTGTTCTCAGTGATCCGAAACCAATACAATCGGGGATACTATTACTTCGAGCAGCAGGAATTTGGATTGTACGTTCACGACAACTGGAAAGTGACTCCCCGGCTGACTCTGGATTTGGGTGTGCGCTGGGACAACTGGCGGCCCTATCAAGAAAAGTACAATCGGTTGGTGAATGTGGACATCGATAAAGTTGCCAACACCTTCGAGGTTATCACTCCCAAGAATGTTCGCATTGAGGACATGCCCGGAATTCCGGCTGGCGTGCTCGACGCCTATCGACGGCGAGGATTGACTTGGAGGACGGCCGAGCAGGCAGGGTTCCCATCAAATCTTTATGCTGCGGATAACAACAATTTCGGTCCGCGCTTGGGCGCGGCTTTCCGACTAACCGATAAAACCGTCCTGCGTGGAGGGTATGGGGAGTACTTTTGGACCATGCCTCTCTCTCAGATTCTGCAGGGCTCAAGAACGAACGCTCCGCTGAACCTGCGCTATGTCAATAACTTCACTAACCCCCCCCCAGGAACAGATCCTCTCTACGCCTTAAAGAACGTGCCGAGCGATGGAGTCTATGTCGGCAAGGCGGCCATTGATCTGGCTACCGGCTCGGTTGCTCCAGGCGCGCTAGGGTTCCGAGCCCAGGATGCTCGTGGCTGGAAAGACGGTCGAGCCCAATCCTGGCACCTGACGTTGGAACGGGAAGTGTTGCCGAACACCGCTCTGCGTCTCAGCTACATCGGCGATCACGGAAGGGATTTGGAGCAGACTCTTGCCCTCAACTCGCAGGTCGAGTATACCTATGTGGCCAGAACCAAGCAGGCGCCGCCGGGAAACCGGGACCTCATGCGAGTGAATAAGGACTGGGGTTTCGACGGGAGCAAGACGAAGACGGGTTATTCGAACACGAACTCCGCTCAAGTTGAGCTCGAACGAAGGTATTCGAAGGGGATGGCGTTTCAGGTGTTCTACACGTTTACCCGCTCACTTACCACCTCAGACTCCGGCGGCTTTACCAGTGGCGGTAGCGCCAGTAATGTTAACGCGACGAATGGAGAAGGCGGAGTCCCAGAAAACATCCACTTTTTCGGTGAACCAAGTCTCAGTTATGACCAACGGCTGCGCATTCTCTATCACAACTCAACCAACGTCCCGGCTCAGCGCGTCCGATACAATGGCATCTTCGACTTGCCCTTTGGGAATGGCAAGACTTGGGGGAAAGACATGTCCGAAGCCCTAAACCACATTTTGGGCGGGTGGCAAGTAGCGACCATCGGTGAGTGGAGGGGCGGACTGTGGGGCAGCGTCGATAGTACACGTTTCCTGCAAGGAGATCCGACGCTCAGTCCGGATCAGCGCTCGGTTATCACGTTTCAGGGAAGGCCCCAGCGGATCTGGTTCAAGGGAGATTTCAGCCCGACTCCCGACGATCGCTCCCAACGGGTGCTTCGTCCGCTTGGCTCGGACTTTACTAATCGGCTACCCATCGTTCTTGCGAATGGGACGACCCGGCTCACGTCGGTGTCGAACATCGTCAATCCCAACGCCAGGGCGTTTTACCTGGGACCGGGAGCCTGGAACACGGATTTGTCGTTGTTCAAAAATTTTAAGATTAGTGAGAGCATGAACGCGAGGTTTACGGCTGACTTCTTCAATGTGTTCAACCATCCGAATGACAATGGTCCGGGTCAGTCGGGTTTCAATGTGACCACCGGTTTGCAGGATTTGAGCACCCAGCAGAACCAGCCGCGAATCATTCAGTTTTCGCTGCGCTTTGACTTCTAGCACGCAGTATTATCCACGATCACCGCGCAGTTTGCGGTGATCGTGGCACCAACACTAAAGCGCACCCACCGCTACAACGCCGAGTTAGCTCGCGCGTTGCTGACGCCCCCAGCACGACAACCCACCTCATGCACCAGTCTGGCCGACAGGACCTATCCTGAATTCCGAAGTTGAAGTTGAGGACTGGCGATGCCGCGCGCATCAGTGTGGGGCAGGCTTTCCGGCCTGCCGGTTCGCCGGACTTCCATTCCGGCTTCAGGGTGAGTGGAAAGTCGCCCCAACTGACAGACACCAGTGTGCACCCCTGAGGAACCCCTGCGCCTGTCGCTGGCCAATTTCGGAATTCCGCTTTATTTCTCAAATGTCCTCGGCGATGAAACTAGCTTCCGAGCGTTTTCCAGATTCTCTTGAAAATCGGTCCGGTCTGGAGCGAGCTTGCTAGCCAGGGAGAACTCCTCAAGGGCTTTGGCGGTTAAGCCAAGTCTCAGATAGATGTTCCCGAGTAAATTGCGGAGGTCGGGGTCGTGAGGGTGACCGGCCGAAGCCTTGACTGCAAAGTCACATGCCTGCTTCTCATTCCGGCGCTGATACCAGTACATCGCCCTCAGAAAGTTTGCCTCGAAAGAATAGGAGTCGATCTCTTCGAGAACAGCAATGTGCACCCCTGCAAGCTCCGACTCGCCCGCATTGAGTGCGATCTTCGCCAGATACTCGTTAGCCTGCCAGTTCTTGGGGTTGACGGTCAGCGCCCGTTCGAACAGAGATTTTGCTTCCATGACTTTTCCTTCGTCGAGCCGCTCTTCTCCGAGGGTTATCAGCGTGAGCTCCTCCTGTTCATCAATCTGCTTTTTGCGCAGCGCGGCGTTCAGCTGTTGGACCTTCTTGAGATGGGCAGCGCCTTTGTCTCGCTCTCCCCTTTTCAAATAGGCCTGTCCCAAAATGTAGTAGATCTGCGGAAAGGAAGCAGCGGAAGGTTCGGCTCGCTCGAGGTAGCGGATGGCCTCATCCACCTCGCCAAGCGCCAGACACACACTGCCCAATTCGCAGAGATACTCGGGATTGCTTTGCTCTTGCTGTACAGCCTTGAGCAGAGCAGTTTTGGCCGCTTTGGTTTCCTTTCGTTGTTCGAGGATTTTCCCGAGTTCATAATTTGCTGCTCCAGTGGTCACAGGATTTCCCAGGATCTTTTTCAAGGACGCCTCAGCGAGGTCTACGTCTCCTTTTAGCTTGTAGATTCTTGCCCTCTGCAGGTGTACTCGCGGATTGTTCACTTCACGCACGCTGATGCGATCGAGAACCTTCAGGGCATCCTCCTCCTTGAGGAGCCGCATGTAGATGTCATTGAGAAGCCACAACCTAGAAGTGGTCAGGCTATCCAGCGTCTCTTTCTTGTCGAAGCGAGCCAGCACTTTCACTGTCGCGTACTTCTGCTTCAGCAATGAAAGCACGTTGGCGTAGGTCAACGCGTATTCAGATTGGCCGGGGCCAAGCCGGACAGCCTCAGCAAGTTCCGACGCTGCTTCAACCAATCGGCCTGACTCAGCCAGCGCGACTCCAGAGAAGAAATAGAGGCGGGAATCACTGGGTGTAAATTGCTTACAGCGTTGGAGGGCCGAGACTGCTTCAGCGAATTGCTTTCGAGCGATATGCCCTTTCCCTTGGACGAGACATCCCTCAGAGGTCTGGTGTGCCTGCTGGGCTTCTTGCGGAGAGAGAGGCGCCAAGGCCAGTGCTAGAAAAATAACCAGAATCACGCGGAGCTTCATGGCTGCTTGATACGCCACGCTAGTGGCAATTTGAAGGTAGCCGTGGGTTTCAACCCACGGTGCCGGCGAAAAATGTTCCCTGTCGCGTCAGCGAGGGTTGAATTCAGGCGTCGCTAACGCGACGCGGGTTTGTTGGCTCGCCTACCGTGGGCTGAAGCCCACGGCTAAGTTCAGACGCCGCGATGCGGCGAGCGCGTGAATAGTAACGTATTCTGCCGCAAGCGATGCGGAAACCGCGCTTGACGGTCGTCTAGATCTTTCGTCCTGATTCACCCCAAAGCCGCAGATCTGCCAGAAAGGAGGAGGTCTGCGTTATAGGATGTATGAAAGTTTAGTTTTGAGTTCAGCCTTCAGGCTGTCCAAACAAGCTAAAGCTTGAACTCTAAACTAACTCATCTCGCTTGAGGAACGGCGGCTCGCAAATCTTTCCCCTTGCCCTCTTCAATAAGAACGACTTGGCCGGCTGTGAGATCGCTGAAAAACTCGTTCCGCCCGCTCGGCCATATTACTTCGGCACGGTCAACCTTCGATGCATCTCCGATTCCGAAATGCAGCCGCAAGTCGTTTTGAGAGATGAAGCTGCCACCGCTTCTGACTTCGTCCATTTGTTTGCGACCGCCGGCAAGAATCGTAACGCGGGCTCCGATGCCATCGCGGTTTGACTTGGTTCCGATCGTCTTGAGGATAATCCAGTTTCCTCTCTCCCCCTGGTTCTTGAGCAGGCTGGGAGTGTCGTACATGTTGTTGATGACTATCTCCAAGCTCCCATCTCCGTCTAAGTCCCCGAGCGCCGCTCCCCGCGAACTGCGACGGTCTTTGATAGCCGGTCCCGCCACTCCAGAGATGTCTGCAAAAGTACCGTCATGCAAATTCAGGTAGACCTGACGATCCTGCCGATAGGAGCGGTCTAACTTGTGCTGATCCACCTCGGGATAGATATGCCCGTTGACCATGAAAATATCCAGCCAACCGTCGTGGTCGATGTCTGCAAAGCCCGTTCCCCAACCGACATACTGAGTGTAGCGGCCCAGGCCCGCAGTCAAGGTGTTGTCGAAAAAAGTACCGTCTCCATTGTTGTGATAGAGAGTCGGGGTATCGCCATCAAAATTGGTTTTGACGATATCGAAGTGGCCGTCACCGTCATAGTCTCCTGCGGCAGCACCCATCCCGCCCTGCTCCTTCCCGTCCTTGTTGAAGGCAGTCCCCGTCAGAAGCGCTTCATCCGTAAACGTCCCGTTGCCTTGGTTGTGATAGAGGATATTGGCGGTGGAGTCACAAGCGACATAGATATCTGGCCAGCCATCGTTGTCGAAATCTGACACCAGCGACGAAAGGCCATAGCCGGTATTGGAACGGGCGATGCCGCTCCTTTCCGAGAAATCGGAGAAAGTGCCGTCGCCGTTGTTGTGATAGAGAATGTTTGTGCCCGTTGGCAGACCGAGAGGACCGCAGACAACAGGAATGCCTTTCCAGACGCACTTCTCGTTCTTCTTGGATAACGAATTCTTTAGATCGAGATTGACATAATTAGCCACAAACAGATCCAGATTCCCATCTTTGTCGTAATCGACAAACGAACATCCGGCATTCCATCGCGTCGTTTGTTGAAGCACGCCCGCTTTCGCCGTGACATCATCGAAGACCCCGTCTCCTCGATTCCGGTAAAGAACGTTTGGGCCATAGTAGGTCACGAACAGATCCTGATGGCCGTCATTGTCAAAATCTCCGGCACAAACTCCTTGTCCCCAACCCGTTCGAACCAGCGAAGCTTCTTGCGTCACATCTTTGAACCTGCCTTTCCCAAGATTCTGATACAGATGATTGGTGGGCTCTTGCCCTTTTGGAAAACCTTCCAGCGTCGTTCCATTAACCAGGAAGACATCGAGCAAGTCGTCCTTGTTGTAATCGAACAAGGCTACACCGCTCCCGTTGACTTCGATCAGGTACTCCTTATTCACTTCACCCCCTGTGATGTGACGCGCCGTCAACCCTGCTTCCTTGGCTACGTCGACGAACTCAACCTTCGGCGCTGTGATCTTTTTGGCCGGGTTCTCCACTGAGGCTCCAATTACCGACTCGAAAGACGATTTGTCGTTACCCAGAATGAGGATGAACAGGAGAACGGCTGAAATCAGGCTGCCATTCGGCGCTTTAGAGCGTAGCTGAAAACCTAGGTGGCGAGCGTGGGCTGACGGTGGGCAGGAACCCTCGTCATTCCGGCCAATCGCAGCGCGAGCCGGAATCCAGGCTGGATTCCCGCTTTCGCGGGAATGACGAACCGAGGCACACTGGATATGGGTTTCCGGGCCGCTCACGCCCAGCGGGTTTTCAGACGCGCTCTTAGTGACCTCTAGCGGCATCATCATCTTCGACTAAGGAGCCGTACTAACGCGTGGTCGCCGACCGAGTGGCTAGTTGCTTCTGCATCTTCAAGACCACAGCCAACTCTCTTTGGACATTCCGGATGGAACTCCGGTAGTCCGCCTTCGAGGCTTTTGACAGGAAGGTTTCGAAGCTGCTGCGCGCCCGCTCGAGGTCTCCCGTTTCTTTGTAGAGCATGCCCAAATTGATGTAGGCATCGATGAGATCCGAGTCTAGCTGCAGTGCTTTCTCCAAGTGTTCACGCGCCAAAGGCATCTCTTTCTTCTTTAAAGCAATCCATCCCAGGCTGTTATGCGCCTTGGCGTTCGCTTCATTCAGCACCAGAATCCCTTTTAGAATTCTTTCTGCTTCCGCCATCCTTCCTCGAAGCAGATAGGCGACCGCCAGCTCCTCCTGGGGCTCGATGCTAGTCGGATCACTTTCAAGAGACAACTCATAGGCCTGAATCGCCGCGTCTACCAAGCCCTGCCGTGCACAGATGTTGGCAATTCGAGCATACAACTTGCTTGCACTCCCGACCTGTCGTTCGATTCCCAATCGGTACAGAGCCAAAGCCTCCTTCTCTCTCCGATTCATGTCATAGCCGGTTCCGAGGACAAGATAGACCGTGCTGTTGGTCGGGTCCTCTTTGAGGGCTTGTTCTAACAGTCGAATCCGTTGGGCAGGCGGGGTTTTCTTCTGACGGGTGCTCGCTTCCTCCAAGAGTTGCAGGATATGGGTTCGATCTTTCGGGTCGGTACCCTCGCCCGTGAGAACGAGACGACGATGCGAGCCCGCCGAGACATAGCCTAGAGACCGCAACTGTCGTTCCGTTTCAGCGGTGATGGTCTTCGATTGAATCTCCTCCGGCTTGCCAGTTCCTGTTGACGTGAGATCTCTGAGTTGCGATTCCAGCTTTTCGGCCTCGCCAGGATACTGCTGAATCACGTTGACAAGCTCGTGAGGATCCTTCTCAAGATCATAGAGCTCAGGGCGAGGCGCACGGACATACTTCCACTTGGGAGTTCGCATCGCGCGCAGTTCGGCCCAGCCCATGTCGATCTTCGGCATGAGTGATTCTGCATAGGACGAGGCTGAATTCACCTTTTGTCCGGAAGGCGCTGGAAGCAGGGTGGTCCCCTGGCATTCTGAGGGGATCTCTCCTCCCAGCAGGTTCACCAAAGTCGGCAGAAGATCAATCGTTCTAACCTGATCTCTGACGCGCTTGCCTGAGGCGACCCCTGGACCGGACAGTATCCACGGAATTCGCAAGGTCGAGTCATAGAGAAACACTCCGTGAGCATGCTCCCCATGCTCGGATAAACCTTCTCCATGATCTGCCAGCACTGCAAGCAGTGTCTTGTCCTGCGGAAACATCGTCTCAAGGGCAGTGAAAAGTCTTCCCAGTTCTCGATCGACATACGCAATTTCGCCATCGTAGGGTGCCTTGGCATATTGGTCTTTGAATGGAAGTGGAGGCTCATAAGGCGCATGCGGATCGTAAACATGGACCCACATGAAAAATGGAGACTGCTGGGATTGTTTCTTCAGCCATTCAAGCGCCCGATCGATCACGCGCCCCGCGCGCAGTTGAGGCGATTCAGTGCCAAGCTCGGGGTCATCCATCTTGTCGTTATAGGTTTGAAACCCTTGGTGCAAGCCAGTTGTTCTTGTCAGCACTGCAGCCCCAACAAAAGCTGCTGTCTGCCAGCCCCTTTCTTGAAGCATCTTTGCCAAGGTTCGATGCAAGGGATCAAGGCTGAAACCGGCGACGTTGCGGACTTGGTGCACCACCGGATAAGTCCCAGTGAACATGCTGGCGTGCGATGGCGGAGTCATGGGAACCTGGGACACCGCATTCTCAAACAGAGTCCCCTTCTCAGCAAGCTTGTCCAAATTGGGTGTTCTGATCTTGGTATACCCATAGCAGCCCAGGTGGTCGGGACGCAGGGTATCAATAGTCACAACAACAATATTAAATGGCTTCCAACTCGCAGCTGATTTCGATTTCTGGGCGTCGTCTTTCGTACCACGGCATCCGTACACGAGAAATAAGAAGAAAATGAAGACCGACAGCCGTTTGATGACCTTGGATTCCATCTTTCTCCCGGCAGTAGTTATAACTAGAGTCGTTCTGCTTTGTCTGGATCGCTTGATCTCACCACGAAGGGCAGATACGCCGTCAACAGAGCATAGCGGTAAACTTAGCTTGGTTCTTTCCATTTGACAAGAAACTCAGGACTGAATTATCTTCACTGCAGTTTCTACTTCCGATTTTCCTTGGATTTGCCAACGGTTTGGATCATTTGGTCACATTGCAGCACTGAGTCGTTGCTCCGGCGCATGAGAATGGACTTCTCCTGCCTCGGTTAGCCAATCATCGTTGCCTGATTGCCCATTTGGTTCAGCCCCGTTCAATCGTTTCAGAGTATGGAGAGGGAGTATTCGATGAATAAGCAACAGATTGGAATGATGCCGGGTCGCAAAAGCGTCGTCGCCTGTGTTCTTGGTCTGATGCTGATTTTTCTGGCGCCGACAAGGGCGTCCGCACAGACTTCCCTAGGCAGTGTGAATGGTCTGATTAAGGACAGTTCGGGCGCGGTTGTTCCGGGTGCAACCGTGACGCTGCGCAACTCCGAAACCAACCAGACTCGCAACACCGTAAGCACGGAGACTGGCCTATACTCTATTCCGAGCCTGCCCGCGGGTAACTACTCTCTGGTTGTGGAGCACGCAGGGTTTCAAAAGTATGAAAGCAAGCTCGTGCTGCGGGTTGGGCAGCAGCTCACCGTCGAAATTGGCTTGAAACTGGCTGCGGAGACGACGGTGGTGGAGGTCACAGACATCACCCCAGCAATTGAAACTGCATCCGGGACGATCTCTGATGTCAAAGAATCGGAACGCATCAAGACCTTGCCTTTGAATGGCCGCGAAATCACGAGTCTTTTTGCCCTCACGCCAGGGGTCACCCGCAATGGAGGGACACAGGTAAATGGACTGCAAACAGGGAGCGTGATGTTCCTGGGCGATGGGGTCAGCATGGAAGACAGATACACGGGGGATATGAGTCGTGTCAATCCGGCTCTAGAGGGTATTCAAGAGTTCAGGATTGAAACCTTGAATTCTTCAGCCCAATACAGCAAACCGGCCACGATCAGTTACCTGACTAAGTCGGGCACCAATTTATTGCATGGGTCCGCGTTCGAGACCTATCGCAGCAACCGTTTCTACGCTCGCGATCCGTTCTCCCAGAGTAAACAACCACCCCTCCAACGAAGGGAGTTCGGCGCTTCTGTGGGCGGTCCAGTCTACGTGCCGAAGCTCTACAATGGGAAAGACAAGACCTTTTTCTTTTTTACGTATGAAGGTTTGCGTCAGCCCCAGCAGAACACGTACCACTTGGGATCGCCCCCGCAGGCCATTCGGGATGGAGATTTTTCCAACTACATCCCTTTTGGGCAAACCAGCGTCTTCAAAATCTACGACCCACTAACAACTCGCCTTAGTCCTGCGACTGGGACGTACATTCGAGATCAATTTCCTGGCAATGTTATTCCCCAGGGTCGAATATCGAATGTGGCTAAGAAGGCTCTGTCTCGCTTCCCGCTCCCCAACATCGCGGGCGCCCCGACGGATCAGAATTTGGAGACGCATTTGTCTGCCAGCACCGTGCGCAACAAAAACACGACGAAGATCGATCAACAACTGAGTAAGGACACTATCAGCGGGAGTTTCACTTTCACCGACGAGAACAGGGACAATCCCAGGGGCGCCGGCGTCAGCGAGGAGATCTATTTCAACAAAGTTACCGCTAAAACCTGGCAAGTCACTTTGGCCGACACGCACATTTTTAGTCCCACCATAGTGAATGAGTTCCGCTTTGGCGGCACACGCCCAAACAGCCGTCGCGGACCAACCATCAAAAACCCACCTATAACCACATTTTTGGGGCTTCAAAATGCGACGGGGGATTCCGGCTGGCCTTGCCTCTATCCTTATACCGTTGACGTGAATGTTGAATTTGGCGCGTGCTACTGGGATGATGACAACCCTCAGACGGCACCTCAGTTTTTTGGAACGTATGCCGACAACTTGTCCATCATCAAGAAAAACCATTCAATCAAGATTGGTGGCCAGTACCGAACGTTGGCTATCAATTCTGATGAAATCGGGCAGCCGCGTGGCTGCTACGAATTTCCTGCTGACTGGACGGCTTTAGCAGCGGACCCGACTGGGGTCTGGGTCCCTGGCACCGGCTCAGGTTTTGCGAGTTTTCTGCTGGGCTATTCGCTGGCGGGCGAACTGCGCACAAACAAGGGCTTTTTCTACCATCGACAGAAAGACATTGCATTCTATGTGCAGGATGACTGGAAAGTTAGCCCAAGGCTGACGCTGAACCTTGGTTTGCGGTACGAATACTATACGCGGTACAAGGAGAAGAACGACCAGATTGCCAGTTACGATCCCAAGACCAAAGCGATGGTTACTACTGGGCCCATTGAACAAGCCTATTTGGTCAATGCGGCAGCTATCCAAGCCTACAGGAAAGCTGGTGTAATCTTCAAGAGTGCCAATGACGTAGGATTTCCGTCCGGCCTTCTCACGCCTGACCGCAATGATTTTGCTCCCCGGATCGGTGTCGCTTATGCGCTGGATGACAACGGGAGAACAATCCTTCGAGGCGGCTATGGGCTTAGTTATTGGACTTTTCCCCTGATCACCCTGCAAGCGCGCAGTCGGACGAATCCACCATTCGACTTCCGCCGCTTGATGCTGAGGTATCCGTCTTCCTACGACTATTCAGGTGTAGGGCAGACAGAATTTACGCAAGGGATTCCTCCCTATGTGCTAGGAGGAGGCACCCTCGCCTTTGACGACTCAACCTTGAGCGAAATAGGAGTTCCTATCAGCATGGCTCCTTTTGCGCCCAACATGAAGGACTCATTGGCGCAGAGCTGGAATCTGACTCTGGAGCGTCAAGTGTTCTCAAAAACTGGCTTGCGGCTGAGCTATGTGGGAACGAGAGGTTCCAATCTGCAGATCATTGAGCCGGTCAATACCGCAGCTCCTCAATCTGTGATGCCCGGTGTTTCGACTCAGAATCGGCGGGCCGATCCAATTTTTGGCGACGTAGGAACTCTGACGTTTCTTGGCTATTCCATCAGCCATCAGTTTCAGGCTGAGGTCAAACGCAACGTATCACGCGGATTGACTCTTCAGGGGTTCTATGCATTGAACCGCTCAATCAACACGTCTGATTACAGTGCGGGTTCCTCCTCGGCATTGACGATTCTGGGAGATCGGCAAAGCGGCATTGCCAGCCAGGCTGAACGGATTCGTCTGGAGCGTGCCACTTCCAGCTCTTACCCCATCCACCAGTTCACCTTTAACGCCCTCTGGGAGTTGCCCTTCGGTCCTGGCCAGCAATGGGGTGCGCAAAGTAATGGGGTCGTTTCGCGCCTTATTGGAGGATGGCAGCTCGCAGCCACGGGAGGTATGCGCTCCGGCTTCTTCTTCTCCTATGGAACCCGGAACACGACGAGATGGCAGGTGAAAGATCCGAATCTCTCCAAGGACCAGCAGACCGTCGACAGATACTTTGACACCACGGCCTTTGTCAACGCAGTCGATGGAAGCGGAAGACCCATCGATTTCTATACGGCTGGGCGTCCCGGACGGAACAACATCGTCGGACCTGGATTCAACGGCGTTGATTTTTCCATCTTTAAGAATACCCGCATCGTGGAGCGCCTGAACTTGCGTTTGATGGTGGATGCCTTCAATGTCTTCAATCATCCTAGCTGGGACTTACCCAACGCCCCCAACCCCGCCGTAACCGGACGGATCTCCAGGATGGCCAGTTCTCCACGCCTCTTCCAGTTTGGGGCCCGACTGGAGTTCTAGCTAGTTTGCGCCACGATCATCACTAGGGACACGGAAGCAAGGCGAGATTTTTCTTACTGCACTACAAATTCACGGCAGGTTTTCTCGCAGAGAAGACCTGCCGTTTTTGTTTGGCGCCACTAAGACAAGCTGAGGGCGCTGAGTCTTAATGGAGTTGGAGACTCATGAACTCGCGATTTGCGGACTTGCACGATCATCGCCGCTGGGTTTTCAGGTCGCATCGTGCCACTGGCTTGAGGACGCGCATGTCGAAGATTCAGTCGTTGTTTGCGCTTCTCATCTGGTTAGTCTGTCGCTCCGGATACGCCGACGGAAAGTCCAACTTGATCCTCGTTACTATCGACACGCTCCGGGCCGACCGCTTGAGTTGCTATGGCTACTCTCGAATTCAGACGCCCAATATTGACGCACTAGCTGCCCAGGGGGCACGTTTTGCGTCCGTTGTCGCGCAGGTGCCGCTGACCTTGCCCTCCCATTGCTCGATCCTGACAGGGACCTATCCCATGTTTCATCAGGTCCGTGACAACGTTGGATATCGCCTGGATGCTTCCAAGAATACTCTCGCAGAGGTGCTCAAGGCACAGGGGTATAGGACGGCTGCTTTCGTTGGCGCCTATGTGCTGAGTGCCAAGTTTGGTTTGAACCAGGGATTCGATTTTTATGATGACGACTTTGGCAAACCCGCAAGAGCCGGCGGCATTGTCAATCTGAACCAACTGGAACGTCCGGCTGCTGAGGTGATACGGAGAGCGGTTCAGTGGATTGAGAACAAATCGAATTCTCCATTCTTTGCCTGGATTCATCTCTATGATCCGCACGATCCATACGACCCACCAGCCGCCTTCAAGGCCCGGTTTGCAGGCAGGCCTTACGATGGAGAAGTGGCCTACGTGGATCAGCAGATCGGGCGGCTTGTCGAGTTCTTAAGAAGCAAGGACCTGTACGATGACACTGTGATTGCTCTTACCAGCGATCACGGAGAAAGTTTCGGAGAGCATGGGGAGTTTACTCACGGATACTTCGTTTACGACTCAACTCTGCTTGTTCCTCTCATCATTAAGGCTGCAGGAAATTCTTTCAAGAATGTTATTGTCCGCCCGCAGGTCAGGACGGTCGATTTGATGCCAACGGTGCTGCAGATGCTTGGAGTAGCTGCACCAGCCGGCCTCCAAGGACTTAGCATGCTGGAGCTGATTGCAGGCAGAAGTGGTGGGTGGCCGGCTGAAGCCTACAGCGAAACCCATTACCCTGAACAGTTCGGCTGGAGTCCGTTGCGAGCCTTAAGACGTTTGGATACGAAGTA
>Ga0180085_1000307_pt1 | contig 17343 bp, 12 predicted proteins | sample EasRiv730_16_10D_FD_123013 | JGI IMG/M metagenome (GOLD analysis project Ga0180085, IMG submission 123013) | Soil microbial communities from meander-bound floodplain in the East River, Colorado, USA - East River metaG ERMLT730_16_10D | ecosystem: Environmental > Terrestrial > Soil > Floodplain ... | reverse complement strand
TTGTCGTAGGAGGCGTTGGGAACCTGGACCGGCTCGAGGCTGTAGCGCGTGGGCGCCTGGATCGCGACGCCGCTCTGCTCGTCCAGGTATCCCGTGCGAAACGTGATCGACGAGATGTGCCCCTCGCCCGTGGCCCGCAGGCTCAGGATGACGCGCAGCGAGCCAGGTGGGAGATCGGACTGGTCCGGGTGCGGGACGATCGATGGATTGAACAACGCGGCCGCTTCGAGCGAGTACTCGTGGGAGAAGTAGGCGCCGAGCAGCAACAGCCGCTCCTCGGAGAGCGCGGGCCCCGCGCGCAGCCAGGGGCGCACCTGCTCGAAGCGCCGTCGCAGGAACTCGCGGATCTTGACATGCCGGCCCTCGAACTCTGCTTCCACGTGGGCCAGCAGCGTGCGGACCTCGCTCTCGGGCAGCGCGAGGACCTGGGCACAGATGTTGGCAGCTCGTTGTCGGCTCGACGGATGGAACGGCCGGGCCAGCACCCTCGTGCGATCCGGCTGCAGGACGAGGTTGCTGCGAGTGACGGTGGGGCGGCTCATCCGGCGAGGGTCGTCACGGCGACGGCTCGTTGAAGACGGTCACCGCGTTCTGGATGATCCGCATCTCGGTCAGCGAGAGCAGAAAAGCCAGCGTCGATTCGGCGCCCTGGTTGCCGTTGACCCGGTCCACGTGCAGCGCGTCGCGGCAGCCGCCGGTGCTCGGGGAGTACAGCTCCAATCCGAGATCGTTCCAGCCCAGGAACCAGTCGAAGGCGCGGTGAGCCTGCTCGTGCCACCACGGGTCCGACGTGTCGCGGTACGCTTCGAGGCAGGCCGAGACCATCGCCTGCGCCTCGATCGGCTGCTGGTCGAAGCGGGCGCGCGGGCCGCCCCGCCGGTAGAACCCGTTGCTGCCGATCGGCCGCAAATGGCCGTTCTCCGAGGTCTGGACTTCCGCCAGCCAGCGCAGTGCGCCGAGGCCCCGCTCGAACACCGCCCGCTGCCCGGTAGCATGCCCGGAGAGGATCAGCGCGTGCGCGAGCTTGGCGTTGTCGTAGGTCAGCTCGTCTTCGAACCAGGGCCAATCCGGCTGCGCTGATCTGTCGAACAGCTCCATGAGTCGCGCGGTGAGGGCGTCGCGGCTCTGGTGCGCCTGGCGGTCTCCGCTCATCCGGCGCAGGTACTCGTGGATGCCGAGCAGGCTGAACGCCCACGCCCGGGGCGAGGTGAACTCCGTCACCACCGGCAGCGCCTGGGCGAAGAGCTGACCGGCCATGACCTGGAAGCTCCGGTAGGGCGAGCGCCCGGCCCCGATTCCCAGGGCCCACAGCGCCCGACCGTGGCAGTCTTCCGAGCCCTGGGGATCGAGCCAGCGTCGATCGAAGCTCAGGTGATTGTGGAAGCGCCTCGTGGCCGGATCGAACGCGTGATTCAGGAACGCGGCGTACGTGGTGGCCAGTGTCCGCGAGCGCTCCTGATCCTCCTCCAGCTCGTCGAGCAGCACCGCGAGGATGAAGGCGCGGGCGTTGTCGTCCGTGCAGTAGCCTTCGGAGAAGTTCGGTACGGTCAGGATCGCGTGCTGGAACATGCCCGTCGAGTCGGTCATCCGCGAGAGGTGCTCGAGCTTCATCTCCGGCAAGTCGCGCGGCTGCTGGTCGAGCGTCTTCGTGGCAAACGACTTGCGGGACAGCGCCGCGCGCTCGAGGCGTGCCAGCTCGAAGGAGCGCCAGTAGAGCCGTGCCGCGCTGCTCCACACCATCTCACGACCCAGCTTGTAGGCATTCTTGCGCATGGTGTGGCGACGGGTGTCCTCGCGCAGCAAGCCGGTCACCGCGTGCGCGATGGCCGGGGAATCCCCGAAGGGCACGAGCACTCCGCGGTCGTCGGCCAACAGCTCGGCCGCATGCCAGTACGGGGTCGAGACGACGGCCTTGCCCGCGCCGAACGCGTAGGCCAGCGTCCCCGACGTGATCTGCGCCTCGTTGAGGTACGGCGTGATGTACAGGTCCGCGGCGCCGATGAACTCCTTCAGCTCCTCGAGCTCCACGAAGCGGTTGTAGAAGATCACGTTCCGGTCGACCTTGTTCTTCTTGGCCAGGCGCTCGAGGCCGAGGCGATAGGCCTCCCCCTGCTCGCGCTGCTCGTTCGGATGGGTGGCCCCCACCACGACGTAGACCACCTCGGGGAACTCCGCGAGAATGGCCGGCAGCGCGTTCAGGACGTGCTCGATCCCCTTGTTCGGCGAGAGCAGCCCGAACGTGAGCAGCACCGTCCGGCCTTCCACGCCGAACTGGTCCTTGTAGTAGTTCGGATCGACGAACGGGATGTCCGGAATGCCGTGCGGGATGAGATCGATCTTGGCCGCAGGTGCCTGGTACACGTCCTGCAACATCAGCCGTCCGCGCTCGGCCATGACCACGAGGCGGGTCGAGCGTGCGATCAGCTCCTGCATCACGCGCCGCTGGTCAACGTTCGGCTCGCGGAGGATCGTGTGCAGCGTCGTGACGACGGGCATTCTCAGCTCGCGCAACAGCGCCACCAGGTGGCGGCCGGCGGGTCCGCCGTAGATCCCGAACTCGTGCTGCACGCAGACGATGTCCACGTTGTCGATGTTGAGGAAATCCGCCGCGCGCTGGTAGGACGCGAGATCCTGCTCCTCGATCTCGAAGCGCACGACGTCCGGATAGTCGTAGCCGCCCTCGATGTCGTTCACCGGCACGGAGAAGCAGTAGCTACGGGGATGCTCGGCCGCCACGGCCCCGAGCAGGTCGGAGGTGAACGTCGCGATCCCGCACTTGCGCGGCAAGTAGTCGCCCAAGAACGCGATCCGTCGAATCTCTGAGCTTTTCAACACGGGATACCGGTGCAGCGCATCCTTGCACCGGAAGCGATTTCTAACAAGGCCGGGGGCGGACTGCTAGCATCGTCCCGTTCGACACGAGGCTGCGGGAGTGTAACGATGGTCCACCGAAGCGCCAGTCTGGCCGGTCGGGCGCTGATCGGGTTGGCGCTCTCGCTCGCCCCCGTGATCGTACGGGCCGCCGGATCGTTCGGTCCCTCGGCATCAGCCCCCGTGGACTACGTTCTCGAGAAGACGGAGCAGCACGCGATCGTGCTCCTGGGCGAGGCGCACTGGATCCGGCACGACGCGTCGCTCGTCGCCGAGCTGGTGCCCGGGCTGGCGACGCGCCGGATCGTGCTCGCGATGGAGACCCTGCAGGCCGCAGATCAGGCGGCGATCGATCAGCTGCTGTCGGGACCGGAGTGGGACGAGACAGCGGCGATGCGGCTCATGCGGGCGGCCGCTTGGCCCTACCGGGAGTACCTCGACGTCCTGCGGGCGGCGTGGAGCGCGAGTCTTGCGACCGCGGGGTCCATGCGGGTCGTGGCGCTCGCGCCGGGCCCCGACTGGCGCGACACGCTCCTGCGCGCGAAGGGGGTGTCGTACGACGCGTTCATGGCCGATCTGGTGGCTGCGGAGGTCGCCGCCGGCCGCCGCGTCCTCGTCTACTGCGGCATCCATCATGCCTTCACGCGCTACCACCAGCCGGAGCTCGATCTCGCGGGGCATGCGACCGCGTTCATGGACCGCGCGGGGAACATCCTGCGCCGGCGCTTCGGCGAGCGAGTGTTCTTGATCACGCTGCATCGGCCGGTCTGGTGCGGAAAAGAGCCCTGGTCCTACTGCCTGCCGCTCGGCGGGGCGATCGACTGCGCGGCGATCCAGAGCGGGCACGCGGTGGGGTTCGATATCGCCGGCTCCGATTTCGGCGCGCGAATCGTCGACCGGAGAGTCTACTACGCGCACGGATACGACGAGCTGCGCTTCGGCGAGATGAGCGACGGCTACGTCTGGACCAAGCCGATCGAGCGGTACGAGCTCGTTCGGCTGATCCCGCTCGCGCAGTTCGCGCCGAACGACGAGGCGCTCGAGGAAGTAGCGGCGAACAACCCGCTCTCCAACGAGACCGGTCTCGGGCGCGAGCGCCTCGAGGCGCTGTGGACCAAAGAGGAAGCGAGCCGGGCCGACGTGCTGACCTATCGGAAGTGGCAAGACCTGCAGACCTGGCGACAGGCGTGCAGCACGAAATGAGGTACAGAGCATGTCCAAGAGCACCGATGGTCCCGAACTGGCTCCCACCGGCCTGCCTGCCGGGAGCCCCGTGAAGCTCGCGGACCTCGCGAGCTATGTCCCGGGCTCGGTCGTCAGCCGCACGCTGGTCAAGGGCCCCGCGGGGACGATCACGCTCTTCGCCTTCGACGCCGGGCAAGGCCTGAGCGAGCACACGGCGCCCTTCGACGCCATGGTGCAGATCCTCGACGGCGCGGTCGCGCTCACGATCGGCGGCAAGCCGGTCCAGGCCGTCGCCGGGGAGACCGTGCTCATGCCGGCCCGCGTGCCGCACGCGTTGCACGCCGAGCAGCGTTTCAAGATGCTGCTGACGATGATCCGGGGTTAGCTTCAAACAAACCCCGGGCTTCTCCGTATGGAACACCGTCGTCCACACGGGAGGCCTCATGAGACGCAGGCTGCTCTTCGCCCTCGCGGCGCTCGCCGCCGCCCCGGCGCTGGCCCAGGCTACCTTTCACGGCAACGTCGCGCGGACGGGAGCGTACGCGACGCCCGGTCCCGCGCAATTCGGCGGCGTCAAGTGGGCGTTCGAGACGGGCGGAGCGATCGTGGCCTCGCCCGCCATCGCCGATGGCGTCGTCTATATCGGCAGCCTCGATGGGCACCTCCACGCCATCGACCAGGAGACGGGCCAGGAAAAATGGAAGTTCAAGTCCCGCATGCCGATCGCGTCGTCGCCTGCCGTCGCGGGAGGCGCGCTCTACTTCGTCTCGTCGACCGGTGCGCTGGCCGCGCTCGACCTGACGACCGGACAACCGAAGTGGGTCTTCGCGGCGGAGTACGAGCGCAAGTTCGAAGCCAAGAACCTCCACGGCTACCCGTCGGCGGCGCAGACGATCCCCGACGCCTGGGACATCTTCACCTCGTCCCCGGCGGTCGCGCATGGCAAGGTCTACTTCGGCAGCGGCGACGGCAACGTCTACGCGGTCGACGCCGAGACCGGCCTGCTGCAGTGGAAGTTCCCGACGCAGGACGTCGTGCACACGTCCCCGGCGGTCGACGGCAACACGGTGTACGTCGGGAGCTGGGACAGCCAGCTTTACGCGATCGACGCCGAGAGTGGCCAGTTGCGGTGGACGTTCGCGGCCGGTCAGGATCCGGCGATCCACAATCAGGTCGGCTTTCAGTCCTCCCCGGCCGTGGTCGACGGCGTGGTCTACGTGGGTTGCCGCGACGCCCACGTCTATGCGATCGACGCGGCGACCGGCCGCAAGAAGTGGGACTATCCCACGAGCAAATCCTGGGTCATCGGGACGCCCGCCGTGCAAGACGGCGTGGTCTACGTCGGGACGTCGGACAGCGCGCGGTTCCTGGCGCTCGATGCGAAGACGGGGCGGCTGCGGTTCAACTTCGACGCCAAGGCCTACGTCTTCTCCTCGGCCGCCGTGGCGGGCGACCGGGTCTATTTCGGCAGCCACAACGGCCGGCTCTACGCGCTCGACGCCAAGCGCGGGACGCTGGCCTGGGAGTTCCAGACGGAGGCTTCGAAGGCCGATCCGCTGAAGATGCTCAACCCCGACGGCACGCTGGGCGCGCAGATCTTCGCGCCGGTCTTCGGCGACTTCCAGGACATGTACGTCGCGTTCCTGCGCTTCATCTCGGTCGGCGCGATCTTCTCGTCGCCGGTCGTCGATCGCGGGGTCGTGTACGTCGGGAGCGCGGACGGACGCCTGTACGCGATCCAGTGAGGGTCAGAAGGGCTTTCGAGACCGACGCAGCTCCTTGTGGATCCGCCTCCAGGCCTTGCGCTCCTCGGAGTCGAGCGCATGGTTCTTGCGCCGCTCGAGGTACGCCGCCTCGCGCTCGAGCTTGCGCAGATTCTGCAAGCGCTCTGGGGTGATCTGGCCCGTCGCCAGGGCGTCGCGAACGGCGCATTCCGGCTCGTCCTCGTGGCGGCAGTCACGGAAACGGCAGCCGGTCGAGATGCGCTCGATGTCGGCGAACGCCACGCGCGCGCCCTCGCCCGTCCACAGCTGCAACTCGCGCAGGCCTGGGGTGTCGCGATCAGCCCGGCGTATCCGCTCTCCGGCGGCAGCAGGAACAGCCGGCGCGACGTCGTGGCGTGCCGTCCGCGCCCGTCGCTCTCGCGGACCTCGCGGGTCGCGAGCCGCTGCTGTCCGAGCAGGGCGTTGACGAGCGTCGACTTCCCCACTCCGGAGGGTCCGACGAGCGCGGCGGTTTGCCCACGCACCAGGTACGCCGCGAGCGCCTCCAGGCCTTCGCCCGTGACGGTGCTCAGTGCATGCACCGGCACGCCGCGAGTCACGCTCTCGAGGCCGCGGATCGTCGACGGCACGCCGGTGGCCCGATCCGCCTGCATCAAGAGCACGACCGGTCGCGCCCCGCTCTCCCAGGCCAGGGCCAGGTAGCGCTCGAGCCGTCGCGGGTTCACGGGCTCGCGCAGCGACGCGGCGAGGAACAGCAGGTCGACGTTCGCCAGCAGAACCTGCGGCGCGGTCACGCGGCCGGCCGCCTTGCGCACGATCTGGGTGCGGCGCGGCAGGACGGCACGGATGATCGCGCGTCGTTCCCCCGCGAGCAGGCCGACCGCGACCCAGTCTCCCACCGCCGGGAGGCTCGAGCCGCCGCGCGCCTCGTGACGCAGTCGCCCGACGATCTCGGCGAGACGTTCCCCTGCGGCGTGGTGCACGCGCCAGGAACCACGGCCGTCCCCCGTGACGCGCGCGGGAACGACGTCCCGCAGATCGAACGCCCGTAGCGCTGCTTCGAGATCCGAATCCCAACCGTAGTCTTCGAGTGTCGACAAGCGAGGCTCCTCGTCGCGGAGCCCCGGCACGGCGGGACGGGCTCCGCCTCACGTGGTCAGGAACGAGGAGAACGAAGACGGGGGCCGGCGGGAGCCGCCGTGTCAGGAGCCGAAGGTCGCCCGCGCGGAGGTGGGCTCCGTCTTCGCTGCGCAGGAGACTCTCACAGGCCTACTCCCTTGGTCGATGCGGTCTCGAGGTTACGGGGAAACCCGAGGCACGTCAACCCAGCGCCGCCGCCTCCTCGCGGATCGCCGCCACGGCCTCTTCGACCCGATCGCGGTGCGTGCGGAAGCTGAGCACGCAGATGCGCAGCACGAAGCGTCCGCCGATCGTCGTGCTCGACAGGAACACGCGGCGGCGCGCGTTGACGCGGCGCTGCAGCTCGGCGCCGAGCCGGTTCGTGTCCGCAGCATCGCGCCATGCGAAGGCGACGATCGAGAGCTGCGGCTCGTCGAGCAGCGCCAGGCGCGTCTCGGCCTTCAGCTCGTCGTAGGCCCAGCGCGCCAGCGCGAGCTTCTCGCCCAGCTGCTCGCGGAACGCACCGAGGCCATGGAGCATGATCGGCAGCCAGAGCCGCAAGCCGCGGAAGTCGCGCGACAGCTCGGGCGAGAGGTCGCTGAAGTTCACGCGCCCCGTTCCCGGCGCGACATCCTGCAGGTAGCCGGCGCCCCCGCGATGCGCCGCGAGCAGCGCGCCCGGCTCGCGCACGAGCAGGCAGCCCGTGCCGTAGGGTAGGAACAGACCCTTGTGCGGGTCGAGCGTGATCGAGTCGCAGCGTTCGAGCCCCGGCATCCGGCTCTCGCCGCCGGGCGCGAGACGGAAGAAGCCGCCGTAGGCCGCGTCCGCGTGGACCCACAGGTCGTGACGCCGCGCGACGTCGAGGATCGCAGGCAGAGGGTCGACCGCTCCGGTACTCGTCGTGCCGACGCTCGGCACGACGAGGAACGGGCGCAGCCCGCGACGCTGGTCCTCCTCGACGGCGGCCTCGAGCGCCTCGGGCACCAGGCGATAGCGCTCGTCGACCGCAATGCGGCGAATCGCGCGCTCGGGGAAGCCGGCGATGCGCGCGGCCTTGCTCACCGAGACGTGGCACTCTTCGGAGATGTAAAGCGTTCCGTCGAGAAAGCTCTCGGGCAGCTTGGCCACGCGTGCCGTGACGATCGCGATCAAGTTCGAGAGCGACCCGCCGGTGGTCAGCACGCCACCCGCCGTCGTGGGATAGCCCATCATGCGCGCGAGCCAGTCGACGGTCAGCGACTCGATCCGCGCGAGCACCGGCGCCGCGGCATGCACGCCGACGTAGCGGTTCACGGCACAGGCGACGAAGTCGGCCAGGGCCGCCGCGGGGAGCCCGCCGCCGGGGATGAACGCCAGGTAGCCTGGCCCCGCGGTGTTGAACGACTTGCCGACCGCCGGCCCGAGCCGGGCCAGGAGCTGCTCGAACGGCGCCCCGTCCTCGGGCGGAGGGCCGGTGAAGCTCGCGGCGAGAGCCTCTGCGCCCTCGAGATCCCAGGAGGGCTGGGACGCGAGCGAGCCGATATGCTCGACGACGTACTCGGCGCAGTGGTCGATCCACGCGCGCAGCTCGGCCGGTATCGGCTCGAGGGGCCAGCGTATCTCGGACGGTTCGTTCATGCGTCGACGCGCATTCTACGCCGGCGCAGCGACTATGATGGTGCGCCCGCGTGGCGGGATCGGTGGAGGAGAGACATGAAGCGAGGTCGACTGATCGCCGCACTGGTCGTCGCCTGCTCGATCCTGTCGAGCGATCGGGCTCTGGCGCAGGCGCGGTATCCCGGCTTGCCGAGCGAGATGCCCGAGAAGTTCGAGCCGACCTACGACGGCTTCGATCACGTGCGGCGCATCGAGATGATCCCGATGCGCGACGGCGTCAAGCTCTACACGGTCATCCTCGTGCCCAAGGGCGCGCACGGAGCGCCGATCCTGCTCACTCGCACACCCTACAGCGCGAAGGAGCTGACCAGCCGCGCGCAGAGCTCCGACCTGGGCCGGACGCTGTACGGATACGACAACGCGACCGATGTGATCGTCGAGGGCGGCTACATCCGCGTGGTCCAGGACATCCGGGGCAAGTACCACTCCGAGGGCGACTACGTGATGAACCGTCCGCTCTCCGGGCCCCAGAACCCGACGCCGGTCGATCACGCAACCGACACCTACGACACGATCGACTGGCTGGTGAAGAACATCCCGGAGAGCAACGGCCGGGTCGGGATCCTGGGGATCTCCTACGACGGGTTCCTGCCGCTGATGGCGCTCGTGAATCCGCACCCTGCGCTCAAGGTGTCCGTGCCGATGAACCCGATGGTCGACGGCTGGATCGGCGACGACTGGTTCCACAACGGTGCGTTCCGCTTGGTCAACTTGTCCTACATCTACGACCAGCAGGCGAGCCGCGAGAACGACATCAAGTGGTGGGAGAGCCACCACGACGAATACGACGTGCACATGCAGGCCGGCTCGGCAGGCGAGCTGGGCCGGCGACGCGGCCTCGAGCAGGTCGGCTTCTGGCGTAAGCTGCTCGAGCACCCGAGCTACGACGCGTTCTGGCGCGACCAGGCCGTGGACAAGATCCTGGCGAAGCAGCCGCTGCGTGTGCCGGTGATGCTGGTCCACGGTCTGTGGGACCAGGAGGACATCTACGGCGACATCGCCGTGTACGACGCGATCGAGCCGAAGGACGTCGACAACGACAAGGTGTTCCTGGTGCTGGGTCCGTGGCATCACGGCCAGCAGATCAAGGACGGTAGCGCGCTCGGCGCGGTGAAGTTCGGCAGCGACACCGCGCGCTATTTCCGCCAGGAGATCCTGCGGCCGTTCCTCGACCAATATCTGAAGGAGGGTGCGCCGAAGGCCGACGTTCCACCGGTGGCCGCGTTCGAGACCGGGACGAACACCTGGCGCCGCCTGCCGAGCTGGCCCGCCGGTTGCGAGAGCGGGTGCGCGGTCGACACGCAGCCGCTCTACCTGCGGGCCGGGCTCGGGCTGAGCTTCGATGCGCCCCAGGCGAGTGATGCAGTATTCGCGGAGTACGTCTCGGACCCGGCGAAGCCGGTGCCGTACCGCGCGCGGCCGATCGATCGCGACTCGTGGTCGCGCTGGCTCGTCGACGACCAGCGCGAGGCCTCGGGCCGCCCCGACGTGCTCGTGTTCGTCTCGGACGTCCTGACCGAGCCTGTGAAGATCAGCGGCCTGCCGCGGGTCCACCTCGTCGCCTCGACGAGCGGCACCGACTCCGACTGGGTGGTCAAGCTGATCGACCTCTACCCCGACCAGATGGCGGACGAGCCGAACATGGGGGGCTACCAGCTGATGGTCTCGGCCGACATCTTCCGCGGACGCTACCGCGAGAGCCTCGAGACGCCGCGGCCGATCGCCGCGGACCGAGCGCTCCCGTACGAATTCGCCCTGCCCACGGCGAACCACGTGTTCCTGAAGGGGCACCGCATCATGGTGCAGATCCAGTCCAGCTGGTTCCCGCTGTACGACCGCAACCCGCAGAGTTTCGTCCCCAACATCTTCTGGGCCAAGCCCGAGGACTACCGCAAGGCGGTGCAGCGGATCTACCATGCGCCGGGCCAGGAGAGCTTCCTCGAACTCCCGCTCGTAAGGTAAGCGGGGTCAGACCCCAAAAGGAGGAAAGACGATGATCCGCAAGGCGAGTGCAATCTGGCAGGGCGATCTCAAGACCGGCAACGGCACCTTGTCGGCGCCGAGCGGCGTGCTGAGCCAGGCGGCCTACACGTTCGCCACGCGCTTCGAGGACAAGCCGGGCACGAACCCCGAGGAGCTGATCGCCGCGGCCCACGCGGGCTGCTTCTCGATGGCCCTCTCGGCCGAGCTGGGCAAGGCCGGCTTGAAACCCGCGCGCATCGAGACCACCGCGGCGGTGACGCTCGAGACCGTCGACGGCAAACCGACCGTGACGCGGAGCCACCTCACGGTGAAAGCCAACGTGCCGGGCGCCGAGCGCGGGAAGTTCCTCGAGGTCGCGAACGGAGCCAAGGCGGGCTGCCCCATCTCCCGCCTGCTCAAGGCCGAGATCACGATGGAAGCGATGCTCGAGGCCTGACACAGAGGAGTCTCCATGCCGCCCAAAGTCTGCCTGGCCTGGGCCGTCTCGATTGCCGCGCTCTCGAGCGCCTGGGCCGCCGAGCCCGTGACCCTGATCCACGCCGGACGCCTGATCGACGGCACCGGCGCGCCGCCGCGCAAGGAGGTCACGCTCGTCGTGCGCGGCGAGGCGATCGCCGAGGTCGTGGCGGGCTATCGCGCGGGCGGGGCCGGGGAGCGGGTCCTCGACCTGAAGGACGCCTGGGTCATGCCGGGGCTCATCGACCTGCACGTCCACTTCGGGAGCGAATCCTCGCCGAGCGCGTACATCGAGCAGTTCACGATGAATCCGACCGACTTCGCGCTGCGCGCCGTGCGCCACGCACGGGTGACGCTCGAGGCCGGCTTCACGACCGTGCGCAATCCGGGCGACTACGCCGGCGAGACGCTGGCGATGCGCGATGCGATCGCCAAGGGCTGGGTCGTCGGCCCGCGCGTGTTCTCGGCGGGCAAGAGCCTGGCGACGACGGGCGGGCACGCCGACCCGACCAACGGCTGGGCCGATGCGATCGAGGGGGATCCCGGACCCAAGGACGGCGTGATCAACGGGCCCGAGGACGCGGCCAAGGCGGTGCGGGAGCGGTACAAGGAGCGCGCCGACTTCATCAAGATCACTGCCACCGGGGGCGTCCTATCGCTCGCCCGCTCCCCCGACGCGCCGCAGTTCTTCGACGAAGAGCTCGAAGCCGTGATCCGCACAGCGCGCGACTACGGCTTCCACGTCGCGGCGCACGCCCACGGTGCCGAGGGGATCAAGCGCGCGGTCCGCGCCGGCGTGACGAGCATCGAGCACGGCACGTTCATGGACGACGAGGCGATCGCGCTGATGAAGGAGCACGGCACGTGGTACGTGCCGACGATCTCGGCCGGGCGCTTCGTCGGCGAGAAGGCGAAGATCGAAGGGTACTACCCCGAGGTCGTGCGTCCCAAGGCCGAGAAGGTCGGGCGCCAGATCCGGGAGACGTTCACCAAGGCCTGGCGGGCGGGGGTCAAGATCGCGTTCGGCACGGATTCCGGTGTATCGCCCCACGGCGACAACGCCAAGGAACTCGTGTACATGGTCGAGGGCGGGATGCCGCCGCTCGACGCGATCCGGGCGGCGACGTCGAACGCGGCCGAGGTGCTGGGCAAGAAGGGCGTGCTCGGCTGCGCGGCGGCGGGTTGCCTCGCGGACCTCGTCGCCGTACGGCGCGACCCGTTGGCCGACGTATCGGCGCTGACCGCCGTCGACTTCGTCATGAAGGGGGGCACGGTCGTCCGCGGACCGTGACGCGACCCGCTCACCACATTCCGGCTTGCACGGCCTTGCGGACCGCCTCGGCCACGGAGTGGACCTGCAGCTTGCGGTAGATCGCGCGGACGTGCGTGCGCACGGTCGAAGCCGAGATGCCCAGGTCGGCCGCCGTCTGCTCGTAGGTGCGGCCGTCGACCAACCGGCGGAGCACGTCCGACTCCCGATCAGTCAGGTCGAGCCGTCGCGGATCGGGCGGGCGGTTGACCGGGGTGCCCGATCGTCGTACGAACTCGAGCAGCGTCGCCGCCACGGCGGGCGAGAGCGGCGCGCCTCCCTCGAGCACGGACCGCAGCTGCGAGACGAGCTCGCGCGCGCCGGTCTTCTTCAAGACGTAGCCGCTCGCGCCGGCCGCGATGGCCTCGACGATCACGCTCGGGTTCTCGAACACGGTCAAGACGACGACCGGCAGCTCCGGGGCGAGCTCGTGCAGCCTGCGGGTGGCCTCGATGCCGTTCATTCGCGGTAGCTCGATGTCCATCAGCACCAGGTCCCAGCCGATCGAGCCGCTCGCCTCGAACGCTCGCCGTGCTTCGGCGATCGCCGCTTCGGCTCCAGCGAACGTCCCGGCCAGCTCGAAATCCGGCTGGTGACGCAGAAACGTGGCCAGCGTCTCCCGGAACTCCGGATTGTCCTCGACGATCGCGACTCGCGTCATGCGTGGCGAACCTCGTGCCCAGACTCGATGATCCGACGTTTCGGAGTGTCGCGGCATCAGACGATCATGCTAGGGCGGCGGCCGTCCGGCCGGAACAGCACGGAGACCCGGGTTCCGCCGCTCTCGCCGGGTGCCAGGCTCGAGCCGGGTGACGTCGTGGTCCTGGCGCTCGGCTCGCCGGGATTCGTCGAGCGCAGCGCCGACGAGTACTCCCGTGGTCTCGTGGGGGTGGTATCGCTCAAGCCGGGGTTCGTGACCGGCAACAGCTTCGACGCCGAGGACGGCGCCGACACCGCGCTTGCGGCGGAGCGCCTCCGAGCGACGCGCGCCGGCGACCACGCGCGCGCGAGAGAGGTCTCGACGCAGCTCGTCGCCCTGAAGGCCGAGCGCCAGCGTCCGGTCGCCCTGCTCGGGCGCGTGCCCGTGAAGGTCGACGGCGCGTACGGGGCGATCCATCCGGGAGACGTGCTGACGTCGAGCCCTACTCCCGGTCATGCCATGGCACTCGCGCAACCCGGGCCGTCGCTCGGCATCGCGCTCGAAGGGTGGTCATCCTCCGACCGCGGGTCGATCCTGGCGTTCATCGATCCCGGGTGGTTCGGCGGCCGGACGGAGAAAGCGCAAGCGCCAGAGGTCCGCCTTCCGGAAAAAGCTCCTGAAACGCCGGCCGAACCGAACGGCGACGCGCAGACGAGCCACCCGTTCCGTGCCGCGGCCCGCGAGGTCGCGGAAACGTTCCTCGCGAGCTCGCCGGCCGGGGTGGGTGACGTGGTCGCGATCGACCCCGATCGCGACGGGTACGTGATTCCGGCCCACGAGGCGGCAGACGCCGCGGTGATCGGTGTCGTGACGAGCGGGCCTAGCTTGCTACTCGGCTCCGCCGAAAGCGACCGCGCTGTCGTGGCGCTGGTCGGCACGACCCAGTGCAAGGTCGACGCGCGCTACGGCGCGATCCGACCGGGCGACCTGCTCGTGACGTCGCCCACGCCGGGGCACGCCATGCGCGCGGTCGACGCGCCGCCCGGAGCCGTGTTCGCGAAGGCGCTCGAGTCGCTCGAGGTTGGAACCGACACGATCCGCGTTCTGCTGTGGGCGCGCTGAGCGCCCACCCCGACCCATCGGCTCACGGCCCGAGCTCGGCGAGCCAGATGTCCGACTCGTCCGTCGCCTCGATCCAGGCGAGCCACTTCCCGTCTCGCGACAGCTCTACAGAGAGGATGGCGTGGCCGGGAGTCGTGGCCACGATCTCTCGGGTCGCGCCCGAGCCGAGATCGATCAGCTCGACCCGGCGCCCGCTCGTCCCGACGATCCGCCGCCCGTCGGGCAGGAAGGTCATGGCGGCGACCTCCGCCGGCACCGTCCGCTCCCGGTAGGTCGTGTCCGCAATCGAGTACGTTGCCACACCCGACGCGGAGCCGTCGTGACGCCGTGTCACACCGAGAAGCTCTCGGCCGTCGGGCGACCACACGAGCGGGGAGAAGCGGAGTCCACCCGGACCTTCCGGAAGAGCCACGGCGGCGCCTGCGGGCTCCGTCGCGCCGGGGTCGATGAAATACGCGCCCTGCTGCGAGCTGACAACGAGCCGCTTCCCGTCGGGAGACCACACCGGAAACCAGCCATCCGTTCGATCCGAGACGAGCGCACGCAGTCCGCTCCCGTCGGGCCGCATCGCAGCCAGTTGGGCTGGCCAGCGGGTCGTCTGGAACACGATCCACTGGCCGTCGGGTGACAGGACGCCCTGACGGTCTCGATGCGGCCCCTCGGTGAGCTGCCGTAGCTCGCTCCCATCGGAGCGAGCGAGGAACAGGTGTTGCGGCAGCCCGGAGTTCGCGAAGAGCACCGCGCTCCCGTCCGCCGAGAGATCGAATCGATCGTACAGCTCTACCGTTCCGAGTGGGATCGCCTGTGGCGGACCGGTCAGCACCCCGCGCGTCGCGTCGAACGGCGCGCGCAAGAGCGTCGTCCGCGCGTCTCGGTCGACGAACAGGAGCCGTCGGCCGTCGTGCGAGAGCGAGATCCACCCGGCCCAGCTCGATGGCGCGAACAGTGACGCCGGCGCTCCGACCGGGCGACCGCTCGCCGGGTCGACGGCGTGGCGCCAAACGTTCATCGTGCCACCGCGCGTGCTCGCGAAGTAGAGCACCGAGCCGTCCGCCGACCAGGCCGGGTTCCAGTCGAGATGCGCATCCTCGGTCACGGCGACAGCCGCCTCGGCCGCGAGCTGCGAGCCGTCGGCCGCCACCGTCCAGACGTCGCGCTCCGACGTCGTGCCGCGCAAGCCCCAGAACGCGATGCGCTTGCCGTCCGGGGACCACGACGGTTGCATCGCGTCGTGCTCGCTGATCCGGCGCCGCGTGCCGTCTTCGAGGCTGACCGCCCACAGCTCGCTCAGCGACGTCCGGCCCCACGGCAGCCCCAGCTCCTCCGTGACCACCGCGATCTCGCGACCATCGGGGGACCAGGCCGGGCTGAAGCCGAAGTCGGTCACCTTGCGCACCGACTCCCCGGTCGCGCCCATCACGAACAGACCCCCGCCCGAGCAGTCCGAATGGAACGCGATCAGGCGACCATCGGGAGAGAGCGCCGGGTCGATGTCGTCCTGCTTGCAGCTCGAGGTGAGCAGGATCGGGTTCCGCCCGTCGACGCGCTGCACGAAGATGTCTGCCTGACCATCGACGAGCTTGACGTAGGCGAAGCTCTGGCCATCCGGCGCGATCGCCGCTTGCCCCTCGCCCCCCGGCAGCGTCGTCAGCTGGCGGAACGATGCAGGCGTGCCGAGCATGTCGTTCGTGGCCGCCGCAGGCAAGGCGAGCCGCAGCCCCACGACGCCCGCGAGCGCGCCGAGCGCGAACGCACCCGCGAGCCAGGGCCACAGGGCGCGCTGCCGCACGGCCGGCGGCGCGACCGCGGGACCTGTGTCGTGCTTGCCGGCGATCAGCTCGTCGAGCACGATCCGCGCATCGGCGACGTCGTGCAGCCGGTTGCGCGGGTCGCGCTCGAGACACCGGCGCAGCAGGTTGCGCAGCGAGGTCGGAAGCCCCGGCGGAAGGTGGTCCCACTCGATCTCGGCGCGTAGCACCGCGGCGAGCGTGTCGGTCACCGTCTCGCCCTCGAACAGTCGTCGACCGGCCAGGCACTCGAACAGCAGCACCCCGAAGGCCCAGATGTCGGTGCGCTTGTCGACGACGCGGCCCCGGGCCTGCTCGGGGCTCATGTACGCCGCGGTGCCGAGGATCATCCCGGCGGCGGTGGCCGCGGGCGTGGTCAGGGTCGGCGAGTAGGTCGGGTCGCTCGAGCGCGACGCGATCGCGCCATCCGCGGCTTTGGCCAGTCCGAAATCGAGCACCTTGATCGTGCCGTCCGGCCGGAGCTTGACGTTCTGTGGCTTCAGGTCGCGGTGCACGACCCCCTGCGCGTGGGCCGTGTCGAGCGCGTCGGCGATCTGCCGGAAGATCGGCAGGAGCTCGTCGAGCAGCAGCGGTCCCGCGATCAGGCGCTCCGCGATCGTCGAGCCGTCGACCAGCTCCATGACCAGGGCTCGCGATCCCTCGGCTTCCTCGAGACCGTAGATCGCCGCGATGTTCGGGTGGTTGAGCGAGGCCAGGACGCGTGCCTCGCGCTCGAAGCGCGCCAGACGCTCGACATCCTGTGTGAAGGCCGGCGGCAGGACCTTGATCGCGACGTCACGGCCGAGCTTGGTGTCGCGGGCGCGCCACACCTCGCCCATCCCGCCCTCGCCGATCTTGGCGGCGATCTCGTACGGGCCGATTCGCGTGCCGGCGTCGAGGCTCATGGGGGCGCAGCCTACCAGAACTCAGCGCAGGGCGCGGATCAGCTCGTCGCGAGCCGCCTCGTCGAGGTCGGGGCTGAAGTGCAGGACCGCGTCCGCGACGTCGTCCGTCTCGAAATAGGCCTTGCGGCATTCGAGATGGACGAACCCGCCGGGTGCGGGCCGACCTTCCTCGAGGAACTTCAAACGGATGCGCCAGGCGCCTCGCGCGATCGGCTGGCGGCAGGAGCGACACTTGGCCTGCCCACTCGGAGCGCGCTCGGCGCCGTCGATGCGTGACAAGCGACGATGTCCCGAGCTCCGCTGCGCCGCGCGCTCGAGGGCCGCGCGTCCCTCCACGCTCGCTTCGGTGGCGCCGAGCGCCTCGAGCAGCGCGGCGGGGCGCCGGTAGGCGGCGCACAGCGGGTGGAACCACAGGGTCATCTCGCCCTCGGCGTAGGGGTTCGGCAGGCGCTCGCCGAAGCGCAGAGCGCCCTTCTCGATCGGTCGTCCGCAGCCGCGGCACTTGGCCCGGCCGCTCGTCGCCGGCTCGAACGTGTGCGGCACGTCCCCGAGGATACGCCGCTCCGCGCCAGGGCGGCTGGCTTCC
>Ga0180085_1000306_pt1 | contig 17349 bp, 13 predicted proteins | sample EasRiv730_16_10D_FD_123013 | JGI IMG/M metagenome (GOLD analysis project Ga0180085, IMG submission 123013) | Soil microbial communities from meander-bound floodplain in the East River, Colorado, USA - East River metaG ERMLT730_16_10D | ecosystem: Environmental > Terrestrial > Soil > Floodplain ... | reverse complement strand
GCAAGCGATATCCCATGGGCGAGTCGCCCGGAATGAGGAAGAGCGATTCGGGCCGCAAAAACCACTGGCCGCTCAACCACCGAGGCACGCTGCCAGAGCTCTCTCTACGCAAGGGCAGGACGTATCCCACAATCTTTCCGAGACCCTGCTCGAAGACTTTTGCCAGTCGCAGGCGCTCCTCGACTTCGCTCAGTTCCGAAGCCAGCGGATCAACGTTCACTGGCAGCCTGCGTTCCTTCCACAGGTAGTACCAGACATCCTCATATCCAGCCATGGAGAAGCGAGGATCGACTTCCAGGAACGCAGCAAGAGCCGCGATGAACCGGAGGGCTTCGCGATCCGTATGTCCATAGTTAACCGTTTCATCGGCCAGCAGAGAAGGATCTCTCCAAAGTGGAACCCCATCCTTGCGCCAGTAGCAACTGAACGCCCAGCGGGGAAGAGACTCGCCGGGATACCATTTCCCCTGTCCATAGTGCAGAAGCCCGCCAGGAGCAAAGTGCAGCTTGAGCCGTTTCATCAACTCATCGGCAAGGATTCTCTTGGTTGGTCCCAACGCTGCCGTGTTCCATTCATCGCCCGCCATGTCGTCGGTGGAGACAAAGGTGGGTTCTCCACCCATCGTCAACCGCACGTCTCCAGCTACGAGATCAGCATCGACTTGGCGCCCCAGCGCTTCAATCTGCAGCCACTGTTCGTCCGTGTAGGGCTTGGTCACGCGAGGCGATTCGTAGATGCGCTGCACGGACATTGAGTGAGAGAAATCGGTGTCGCACGCGTCAACGGCTCCAGTTACGGGTGCAGCACTTGCCGGGTCCGGCGAGCACGCCAGTGGAATGTGCCCTTCGCCCGCCAGCAGCCCCGAGGTTGGATCGAGACCGATCCAACCTGCGCCTGGAAGATAGACCTCTGTCCAGGCGTGCAAATCCGTGAAATCCGTGCTCGGGCCCGCCGGACCATCCAGAGGTTTGATATCCGGAGTCAACTGGATGAGATACCCAGACACAAAACGCGCTGCCAGCCCCAGGTGGCGCAACACCTGGACTAATAGCCAGCCCGAATCTCGGCAGGAACCTCGCCGCAAGTGGAGAGTCTCCTCGCAAGACTGAACGCCCGGTGCCAGCCGGATGACATACTGAATCTCTTGCTGCAGCCGCCGGTTGAGCTCGACCAGAAAGTCAATCGTGCGGATTCGCCGTTTTGGCACGTTCTCTAAGAAGCTTCCCAACAGTGGCCCTGGCGGCTGAACCTCTAGATAGGGCCGCAACTCCTTTCCGAGTGCCGCATCATAGGAAAACGGGCATAGATCCGCTCCTGGCTCCAAGAAGAAATCAAACGGATTCAGGACATCGAGTTTGGCAACCAGATCAACCTCGATGAACAGTTCCTTTGTTTTTTCAGGGAATACCAGTCTTGCCAGATAGTTGCTTTGGGGATCCTGCTGCCAGTTGATGAAATGCTGATGGGGCCTGATCTTCAGCGAATAGCTGAGAATGGGAGTTCGGCAATGCGGGGCCGGGCGCAGTCGCACGACTTGGGGACCCAGCGACACCCATCGATCATAGCGATAGTGTGTCTTGTGGTGGAGAGCAACGTGGATCGACATTCCGGAGTTCCCTCACTGTTGCCGCTGCGCGGCTGTGCCAGCGAGCGGCCGGGGAGCAAAGAAGTTTTCATGGATGCCGTCACCCACGCGGTTCAACTTGGTTTGCAGGCGGTCTAGAAATTCATGCAGCCCTTTGGATAGCACTTCACGCACCTGCGTATAAGCGAGATCGGAACGCAAATGGCCGAGCCGTTGTTCAGCGGGATTGCTGAAAGTGCCTACAGGCGCACCGGAAATAGCATGCAGAGCCTCGTCGGCCTTCACGATGCAAAAGCGGATGGCCCTGGGAAATTGGTAGTCCAGCAGCAGAAAATCAACCACTTGATCGGGGGCAATGCGGCCATGAGTCTTGCGATACATTTCGAACGCGCTGGCCGAACGCAACACCGCGGCCCATTGGATGTCGTCATAGGGTGTGCCCACGTCGGCCACTGTGGGCAGCAGGATGAAGTACTTCACGTCCAGAATACGTGAGGTCTTGTCTGCGCGTTCCAACATGCGACCCAGGTTAAAAAAATTCCAGGCCTCGCCGTGAGACATTGTCGCGTCAGCAATCCCTGCAAACAGATGGCTGGCCATCTTGACGTGAGTAAAGAAATCATGCAGCTCTTCAATCGTCCAGCCATCAGCAGCCTCCTGATTGACCGACAGGTAGAGCTTGTTGACTTGCTCCCACATCTCACTCGAAATGATTTCCCGCACGGAACGGGCGTTTTCACGAGCGGCACGCGCGCAGGAGATGATGGAATTCAGGTTGGAGCGATCGAAGGTGAGGAATTCGACGACGTTCTTACGCGTCGGAGGGCCATAACGCTCGGCAAATACCTCCTGATCCCCTGTCGTACTCACCAAAGGATGCCACTGATCATCGAAACCCGCTGGCAAATCGAGCATGAGATGCAAGTTCACATCGACAAAGCGCGCCACGTTTTCGGCGCGTTCTATGTACCGGCTCATCCAGTAGATGGACTCAGCCACGCGGCTTAACATGAAGATGGTTCCCTTTTCACTTCTGAATCGCTCTCGTCGTCGTACTCGTGCTCGTCCTCGACGAGAAATGCCGGGTAGGACGATAAGAACGCGGACGAGCAATCATGAGCAACCCGGGAGCGCTGTGGCTAGGGCGATCTGTCAAGCCCATCCGAGCAAGCCCCTCGCTCGGGCATCAGCGGAGGCGCAAGCGTCCCCGACATTCTCACGCCATCAACTTCCCGACAACACCCAGCTGTCTTTGCTGCCGCCGCCCTGCGAGGAATTCACGACCAGCGAGCCTTTTTTGAGTGCCACGCGAGTAAGTCCGCCTGGGAGAACGTAGATGCTTTTTCCATAGAGAATGTATGGACGAAGGTCCACATGACGACCCTCAAAATGATCTCCCATGATGACTGGGACTCGCGAAAGAGCCAGCGTTGGCTGAGCAATGTAGTTGCGTGGATTGTTCTGCACTCGCCGCGCAAACTCCTCCCGTTCTGAGGCGCTCGCGTGCGGCCCCACCAGCATCCCGTAACCGCCCGATTCGTTGGCTGCCTTCACAACTAATTCGTCCAAGTGCTCCAATACGTAACGCAAATCCTTCTCGTCTGCGCAAACATACGTCGGAACGTTCGGAACGATGGGGTCTTGCTGCAGGTAGTATTTGATGATCCTGGGTACGTAAGCGTAGACGACCTTATCGTCGGCAATTCCCGTTCCTGGTGCGTTCACCAGAGCGATGCGTCCCTTCCGGTAAACCTCCATCAACCCAGGGACACCCAACAACGAGTCCTTTCGGAAAACCGCAGGATCGAGGAAGTCGTCGTCCAGCCTTCGATAGAGAACATCGATGCGCTCAAACCCTTTCGTGGTGCGCATGAAGACAAAGCCATCAGAAACGACCAGATCCCGTCCTTCCACCAGCTCCACACCCATCTGTTGAGCCAGGAAGGAGTGTTCGAAGTAGGCGGAGTTGTAAACTCCAGGAGTCAGCACCGCCACGCGAGGGTGTGATACCCCTGCCGGCGCGACGTGCTGAAGAGTGTCCAGCAAGCGACTGGCGTAATAGTCCACAGGTCTCACTCGCGACGAAGCCTCAAATACTTGAGGAAACGTGCGCTTCATCACCTGGCGGTTCTCCAAGACGTAGGATACGCCGGAAGGGCAGCGAAGATTGTCCTCCAGAACATAGAGTTGACCATCGCCGCCCCGCACCAGATCGGTTCCAGTGATGTGACACCAGATGCCCTGTGGCGGATCAAAGCCGGCGCAAGCAGCGCGATAGGATTGGGCTGAGCGAATGATCTCTTTCGGTATCACGCCGTCCTTGAGAATTTTCTGCTCATGGTAGATATCGTCTATGAACAGGTTGAGAGCCTCAATCCTCTGTTTCAATCCACTTTCGACCACGTCCCATTCGGCAGCTTCAATGATGCGTGGAATGATGTCGAATGGGAAAATGCGTTCTGTTCCTGCGTTGTCTCCATAGACATTGAAGGTAATGCCCATGTGCAACAGCGCCCGTTCAGCAGCTCCCTGCCTACGGAACAGTTCGCCGTCGGTCAACGATTCCAGCAGTTGCACCATCTGGCGAGAACCTGGACGAGGCTTCCCGTCCGCCAGAAACATTTCATCGTGAAATCCATCGACTTCGTAAGAGTCGAAATTCATGGGCCAACCCCTTGGGAATTTGAAATCGCTTCGGCAAGCAGATCCAGAACAGCCGCCCTACTTGAAGCGCGAAACTCTCGTCGTCGAGTGAAGAGTGGGGAGCGGTGACAAGACGATCAGATCTTGGAATGACTTCGTCGCGGAAGTGGGGAGAGAATAGCGAAAGCCTCACGTGTTGTCAATCCGCGCGACATTTTGATGTTTGCTTGTGAGCCATATTGTTTGAGTGGCTCCCTAAAATATGCTATAAGCAAATTGCTCCTTAGGGGATGAATCTCAGGTTTTTGCCCGAACAAGCCACATGCAAGAACCCATCGGATCGTCTGGCATCAACACGGGTGAAAACAACATGCCTGAGCCTTCGGCGCCTGGAATCCTGGCTGAATTCAGAGGATGGCTGAAAGACATCCTCCTGGCTGTGGTGATTGCCTTCCTGATGGTGGTTTTCCTCTACCAGCCAGTAAAGGTTGAGGGGACAAGCATGCAGCCGGAGTTGCTCGATCAGGAAAGGATCTTCGTCAACAAATTTGTCTACCACTTTGAGGAGATCCATAGGGGAGATATTGTTGTTTTTTGGTATCCGAAGGATCCCAGCAAGTCCTTCATTAAGCGTGTACTCGGTGTGCCGGGGGATGTCATTTCGATTCGCGACGGTCAGGTTCATATCAACGGCCAGCTGGTTGAAGAGCGTTACGTTCCGCGGGGCTATCAGGATGCGGATTCCTATCCGCCGGTGCGCGTTCGGGAAGGACATTACTATGTGCTTGGGGACCATCGCAACGCCAGTAACGACAGCCGGTCTTGGGGGCTGGTGCCTCGCAAATACATCTACGGGAAAGCCGTCTTTCGATACTGGCCAGTCGAGAAGGCAGGATTTCTGGAATAGGGACGACTGTTGCGTGTGTCTTGAGATGGCGAGCTGGCCGCGCCTTTGAGATGACGAAGAATCTGTTACAACTGCTGTTTCATCTTTCAACTCGGAGATTCGATGGAAGCACTGCTCGCCTTGGAAGACGGGCGCACCTTTAGAGGAAAGTCCTTTGGCGCAGACGGAGAAATTTCTGGAGAAATTGTTTTTAATACCTCCCTTACCGGATATCAGGAAATACTGACCGATCCTTCTTACGCAGGCCAGGTTGTAGTCCTCACCTATCCCCTCATTGGCAACTATGGCGTTAATTCACAGGATGCGGAATCTGCCCGCCCCTTTGCCGAGGGTCTCGTTGTGCGCGAGATCGCTGAGATCCCCAGCAACTGGCGCCAGCAATCCTCGCTGCCAGACTATCTGCGCGAGCACAATATCGTCGGTATTTCGGATATCGACACGCGCGCTCTGGTGCGCCACATTCGAACACACGGCGCAATGCGCTGCATGATCTCAACTCGCGATCTCGATCCGGCATCCGTCGTGCGCAAGACGCAAGGCCAGCCAGTGATGGTGGGACAGGATCTGGTCAAGGAAGTCACCTGCAGGGAGGGATATCCCTGGCAGGATCCTTCATTTGAGCTGTTCCCAGCTCGAAAGCGAAGGTCACGGAATGCGGCTGCTAAGAAGGAGCAACAACGTCCTTTCAAAGTTGCTGCCTTCGACTTCGGAATCAAGCACAACATTCTTAGGCTGTTGACCGACCACGGTTGTGAGCTGACCGTTGTGCCAGCTACGACGGGAGCCAGCCAGATCTTGAGCTTGGATCCAGACGGGATTTTCCTCTCCAACGGTCCGGGAGACCCAGAGCCCGTCACCTATGCCATCAACACGGTGCGTCAGTTGCTCGGCAAGAAGCCGATCTTCGGCATCTGCCTCGGCCACCAGATTCTTGGCTTGGCCTTAGGCGGCCGAACCTATAAGTTGAAATTCGGACATCGCGGTGGCAACCACCCGGTACTTCGGATTCCTACAGGACAGGTGGAGATCACCGCTCAGAACCACGGATTTGCAGTCGATATCGATTCGCTTCCCAAGTCCGAAATCGAAGTCACTCACGTCAATCTTAACGATCAGACCCTGGAAGGGTTCCGACACAAATCACTTCCAGCGTTCTGCGTGCAGTACCACCCGGAATCCTCCCCCGGCCCGCACGACTCGCGCTATCTTTTCGAAGAGTTCAAATCCATGATGCTGCAGCATAGAGAGGCGAAAGGCGAAAGGGGAAAGGCGAAAGGGTGAGGGTTGCTGCTCGGCGTTATCCAACATTGCATGCTTCGATCCGTTTGATCGTCAAACGTCCTCCCTTTTTGCCTTTCTCCTTTCCCCTTTTCCCTTTCGCCTCTCGCTTCGCTGACAATGCCCAAAAGAACTGACATCAAGAAGATTCTGATTATCGGCTCCGGTCCGATCGTCATAGGTCAGGCGTGCGAGTTTGACTACTCAGGCACGCAAGCTTGCAAGGCCTTGCGCTCCGAGGGTTACAAGGTGGTGTTGGTGAATTCCAACCCAGCTACGATCATGACCGACCCTGAGCTGGCCGACCGAACCTACATCGAACCACTGACCGTCGCATTTCTGGAAGCCATCATTGCCCACGAACGACCTGACGCTCTCCTTCCGACGGTGGGCGGTCAGACTGCGTTGAACCTCGCAGTGGCCCTTTCCGAAAAGGGTGTTTTGGACGAGTACGGAGTCGAGCTGATCGGTGCTCAGATCAAAGCCATCAAGATCGCCGAGGATCGCCTGCAATTTAAGGAGGCGATGAAAGAGATTGGGCTCGAAACGCCCAACAGCGGCGTAGCCTACAACTTCAATGAGGCCCTTGAAATTGTCGACAAGGTGGGCTATCCCGCGATCATCCGTCCATCATTTACGCTCGGAGGCACAGGGGGGGGCATCGCATTCAACTCGGAGGAATTTGAAGAGCTGGCACAGCGTGGCCTTGACCTGAGTCCCACCCATGAAATCCTCATCGAAGAGTCCGTCATTGGGTGGAAGGAATATGAACTGGAGGTGATGCGCGACCTCAAAGACAATGTCGTCATCATCTGCAGTATTGAAAACCTGGATCCAATGGGCGTTCACACAGGCGATTCCATCACTGTGGCGCCGATTCAGACGCTGACTGACAAGGAATACCAGCTCATGCGCGATGCGGCTATACGCATCATCCGCAAAGTCGGTGTGGAAACCGGCGGCTCGAATATTCAATTCGCTGTCAACCCTGACAACGGTCGGATGACCGTGATTGAAATGAATCCGCGCGTGTCACGCAGCTCGGCTCTTGCCTCCAAGGCAACCGGATTCCCAATCGCCAAGATAGCGGCGAAACTGGCTGTGGGCTACAGCCTGAACGAGATTCCCAATGACATTACAAAAAAAACTCCGGCGTGTTTCGAGCCGACCATCGATTACGTTGTGACCAAGATTCCGAAGTGGGCATTTGAGAAATTTCCTGAGGCTGAGCCAGTACTCGGAACCCAGATGAAGTCGGTCGGCGAGGTGATGGCAATTGGCCGCACCTTCAAAGAGTCGTTTCTCAAGGCATCACGATCCTTGGAAACCGGCAAGCGCCTGGGCTCGGAGAAGATCGATCCCGAAAAGATTCGAGAACGGCTGATTACTCCGAACCCCGAACGTCTGAATTATCTGGGAGCGGCGTTTGAGAGTGGGATGAGTGTCGATGAGGTATTCGAATACACCAAGATCGACCGCTGGTTCCTCCGGCAACTCCAAGAATTGGCTGAGGTGGCAAATTCGTTGCGGCAGGAAAAGATTGAGACGATTTCGCCGGCACTGCTGCGCGAAACCAAACGGATGGGCTTTTCTGACTTACGACTGGCATTTCAAATGGGCACGACGGCAGAGGCGGTGCGACAAAGGCGCAAAACCGAGAAGATCGTTCCCGTTTACAAGCGCGTGGACACGTGCGCCGCCGAATTCGAGTCGTTCACCCCGTATCTCTATTCAACCTACGAAGAAGAATGCGAAGCCAGTCCGACGAGCCAGAAGAAGATCATGATCCTGGGTAGTGGGCCAAACCGCATTGGACAGGGTATCGAGTTCGACTACTGCTGCTGCCACGCTTCGTTTGCCCTGAAAGAGGATGGCTTCGAAACCATCATGGTCAACTGCAACCCTGAGACGGTGTCGACGGATTATGACACCTCGGACCGGTTGTACTTCGAACCGCTGACGTTTGAAGACGTGATGCACATTGTCGAGTGTGAGAAACCCGATGGGGTCATCGTTCAGTTCGGTGGGCAAACGCCCTTGAACCTGGCGCTATCGCTGCAAGCTGCAGGTGTGCCTATCATCGGCACATCACCGGAATCGATTGACCTTGCCGAAGACCGCAAGCGATTTGGGAAACTGCTTTCCGACTTACAGATTCCACAGCCACCGTCGGGCACGGCCACTTCTTACGAAGAGGCCGCAAAAATTGCCGAGCGCATCGGCTTTCCAGTCTTGGTTCGTCCGTCCTACGTCTTGGGTGGACGGGCCATGGTCATCTGTTACGACTTGAAGACGCTGGAGAGCTACATGGATGAGGCAGTCGATGTTTCACAAGACCGTCCCATCCTGATTGACAAATTTCTAGAAGACGCTTTCGAGGTGGATGTGGATACACTGGCCGACGGCCGGGACGTAGTCATCGGTGGCATCATGGAGCATATCGAGGAGGCCGGCATTCACTCCGGCGACAGCTCCTGCGCCTTGCCTACGTATCTCGTGAAGACGGAACATCTCGAAACGATGCGGCGGTACACACGCACTCTAGCCAAAGCACTCAATGTGGTTGGTCTGATGAACGTGCAATACGCAATCAAGGACGACGTTGTCTATGTTCTGGAGGTGAATCCACGCGCTTCACGCACGGTTCCGTTTGTCAGCAAAGCCACCGGCGTACCGCTGGCAAAGGTTGCTGCCCGGTTGATGACGGGGAAGAGATTAGCTGACTTCAATCTGGCCGATGAGCTGCCCGTGAAGAACTTCTTTGTGAAGTCGCCCGTGTTTCCCTTCGCGAAGTTTCCAGGTGTGGACACGATTCTGGGCCCCGAAATGAAATCGACCGGCGAAGTCATGGGCGTCTCAGACAATTTCGGCCAGGCCTACGCCAAAGCCCAGATGAGCGCCAGCGTGTACCTGCCTCGTTCCGGCACGGCCTTCATCAGCGTGAACCAACACGATAAGAAGAATGTCATCCGTATTGCCGACCGGCTCCATCAACTCGGTTTCAAACTGATCGCTACACGTGGAACAGCCAGCGCCCTGGAACAGAGCGGTATCCCGGTAGAGTCTGTTTACAAGGTCAACGAAGGCAGACCTCACATCGTTGACATGATCAAGAGCGGCAAGGTCGATCTCATTCTGAACACCCCGCTCGGGAAGAGTTCCTTCTTCGATGAGCGTGCCATTCGCCGCGCAGCGATGCAACACGGCGTCCCCTGCATCACCACACTTTCCGGTGGTGCCGCTGTCGCGAGCGGCATCGCTGCTCTTCAACGAAACAAAGTGGATGTGCTTGCACTGCAGGAATATCACGATGCAGTCAAAAACGGTAGACAATAGAGCGCAGACTAGCTGACTCTGCTCTTATGCTACGCAAACAGAGCCGACTGCGTTTGAAGCTTGAATGCGAGGAACCTTTTTCCTATAATGCCCGTCGCAGTTTCATTTGGCCCGTGTCACTCAAGTCAAGTTAGGTTGTTCGACGCTTTCCTCAGCCATTCTCTGCAGTAAGTAAAGCAATTCAAAAATCTGTTTCCTTCGTGGAAATAGATCTGCTTCGGAATAAGAAAATACGCACGCTAAGAGCTGCTGTTCGTAGGCACCAGCTCATCCGACCCAAGGAGGTAATGAGCCGCATGAGCGCGATGCATAAGCTTTTGTATCAACGAATTATCTTCTGCCACAAGTGTCGCCGCAGCATGTTTGTCGGGCCCAATGCCCGCTATCTCATTCATCTGGCAAGGCACACGGCCGTCAACAGGCTGCTCATCTTTGTTTCTGTATTGGGGCTCATTTCATTCGCTCCTTCCACAATTTCGATCATGTCAGGTCGCAAGGTGGGTTTGGCAAACTTCGTAAGTGAGGAGCAACTGAAGCACGAAAAAATTGTTCAGGCCACGCTCCACAAGCACTCGGGAATCAAACCTGAACAAATCAATCGGCTTACGAAAATCATCGTCCGGCACGCCCAGAACAAGAAACTGGATCCAAAGCTCATCGCCGCAATCATCGTTGTGGAATCACGCGGTAATCCGACCGCCATTTCCGAAGCCAAGTCTGTCGGGCTGATGCAGGTACACGTTCCGACTTGGGGGGGTGTGATCGATTTCACCGAACGAAATCCGTTTGATCCCGAGGTCAACATTGATCTCGGCACAACCATCCTTGCAGACTATCTCAAGCGCTACAAAGACTTAGATGCAGCGTTGGCGGCCTACGAGGGAACTCACGATCCCGACACGAGCGAGTATTTGGCAAAAGTGATGGAGGTATATCGGCCTGGCAGTCGCCCGATGCGCAAACCGCCAGAAACGAATCCCCTTCAGGAAACTCAGTAAAACTTTTACACAGTTGAAGTTTCTGGGAGAAATTATTACTCAAGAAATTCTGCTACTGCAGCAAGCCTAGTCAGTTCTTGAACGTCATTTCCCTGCTGGTACCGTATTTCGACAGACAATAATAGTTTCATTTTTGGTTCGATGATTGCACTTCGGTGCCCATCCAGTAGTCTGTTGGTTTTCATTTTAACTTCCGCCTGACCTGAAAACGTTAAGAGGAAGCTCGGCTATGATTGACGAGAACTGCGTCATTTGGAAGCAAGATAAAGGATTGTGCTGGTGTCCAAGTTCAGCTTGGGGACTAAACGACCAAGATCTCTGCCAGTTGTGCCAGATCAAGAATGCCGAGATTATTGAGAAGATCGACATCATCAACCCCACGTTACCGAAAGTCCGGGCTGCCAGACAGCTGTAGGTCCCACCCTACTTACAACAGTCAACTAAGTACACTAAGCCCAGAACGGGCCAGAGGTGTCCATTCGTGTCGCTTGTTCTGCAGAGACCTTCAGCTTAAGGAAACAGCTTGGGCAGGTCGACATCCGGCGGGACTTGCAGATTGGCTCCCGATGTCGTTTTGCCCTTCTGCACTTCGACCACTCGCGTGTCGTAAATGACTGCGTTGGGTAACCCTACTGGCGGGGGGTTGGGGTCAGGTTTGGTGAGAAGAACCATGAAGTACTTGCCTGGCTCCACGCCAGGGATGGTGTATTTCTCTGCGGGCAAATTAAAAAAACTTTTGGAGTTGTCTTTGAGGTTAACCAACAGCAAAGTTAGTCCATCCACCTTAACGGAATTCGCTTGCGACGTAATGGTGCCGGCAATCGAACCGACAACGCGCAGTGGAAATTCGACTCCTTCAACCAGGTCTCCTTCTGTCATCTCCAAAGTCTTTTCCTTAAGAGCCGCCTCGATCAAATTGGGATCGTCGAGAACCGGACTCAATGCATAGCGGCCTGGCGGCGTCCTGTCGATGAGGAAAGTACCGTCACTCCGGAGTTTGAAATTTCTCTTCCCATAGCCGTCCAGATCGGCGCCCTGCCGTGCGAGGGTGACGCCCTTTCCAGCGGGCTGGAGTGCATAGTCTGGATCTTCAATCTGCAGCCCGCCGCGAATTGTGCCTCCGAGCGGGAGATTGAAGTCAATGTGCCGCGCCCGTTCCCCCTCTTCGAGACTAATCACGTCCGCCTTTGCTGAACTCAGCTTTTCTCTGTAGAACAAATTGACAAGTCGCTGAATTCTCGCTGGCAGTGCTGTCTCAACCGAATAGCTGCCTGGTGGAAGATCGGAAACCAGGAATTCTCCATCCGCCCCAGTCGTCGATTGAAAGGGATTGACGATGGTCTTGTCGACATTATGGAACAACAGGGTTACACCCGGTAGTGGCCGGTTGTGATATCGCGATCGGACCGATCCCGAAATGCTGGCGCCTTCAAAGAGTGCGAAGTTGATTCCGGAAAAAACGCTTCCTGTCTCAATTTCGAGCCGGTCGGCCAGCTCTGGATCAAAGCGTTCGTCGTGAAACTGTTTCAGGTACTTTCGGTTGCGCAGCGGGGCGACGTCCCGGCTCGGAACGGTTTCCACGGTATAAGCGCCTTCGCTCAGACCGCGCAGCGAATAAAACCCTTGCGCGTCGGTTTGGGTGAGGTATGGAGGCTCCTGCCGGCTCCGATTCTCGGCGACTATTCGCAAGCCAGCGATCGGTTCCCGGTTTTTGTTAGCGTAGGCGCGTCCACTGATGGTGCCGCCGGAGCGCAGCCGGAAATCGATGTTCCCGACAGACTGCAGCCGGTTGAGACTAATGCCTGTAGAATGTTCAACGTCCCTCACCCCGCCAAAATACACCGGGATGTAGTTCTCATCTAACGGCAGCACCTGAATCTTATAAGTGCCCGGTGGAAGTGCGCGAAAACGGTAGGATCCATCGCTGGCGGTCTGTGTGGAGGCCCGAAATCCACGGGCGAAGGCGTAGACCCGCAGGTCGGCAAGAGGAGCCAGATCAGCCGCACGCACCACCTTTCCTCCGATCGAGCCTCCTGCCGCAAGTTTCAGATCTATGATTCGAAAGGAAGAAAAGGTGGCGACGTCGATCACGTCGCCTCGAGGTTCGCCGGAAGCAGAAAAGAACTGCGGCAGGTAATCTGAGCCGGGAAGATTAGCAAAGAGACGGTACTTGCCCCGAATCAGATCGAGCTGATACGCGCCGTCGCTTTGGCTGGTTGCCTGAACTTCACGCAGATTTCTGGCTAGAGGGACAGCACGAATGACAGCGCCCTGAAGACTCTGCCCTGTGTCGGCGTCTGTGATGCGGCCCACAACCTCAGCCGCTTCAAGGACCGCGGAAAGGCTGGCTTGAGCCAGCAGGCAGCACCAGATTGAAACAAACCGTCGAACAGGCATGGCCTTGCAGCCTTAGAACCGTGAGCCAAAACTATATCACACGCGCCGAGCCTGGAAGGCGTGAATGATGCGACGAGTCCATGCCACTTCAACTTGAATACCGGCCCGCACGAGCTTTTCGTTGAGATCTTCAGCTGATTCAAAAAACCCAAACCGGATCACGTGGTGAAGAAATGGTGCCAGCCCTGCCGAATGCTTGGGCTTGAGAGTTGTCTGACACACGAAGCGCCCGTGGCGGGACATCGTTCGGGCGATCTCAGAAAGCGCCGCTTGAGGCTGATCGAACAAGTGCAGGGCACCGCTACAGAGTATCGCATCCAGGGCATCGTTCAGGAAGGGAAGGCTGAAGGCGCTGCCTCGAACGAACAGAAGATTCCGAAGTCCGGAGAGCTCCGCCTTCTTCCGGGCCTGTCGAAGCATCGGCAAGGAAAGATCAAACCCGATCACCCAGCCCGGAGTCTGCGCTGCGAGAGGGCAGGCAAACAATCCCGGACCGCACGCCAGATCCAGGATACTACTCCTCTTCTGCGGCTCCAGCCTTTGGATCAGATCTGCGGAGAACTGTCGAAAGGAAGAGGAGCTCGCAACGAAGAACCCCAAGGGGCGCCAGTATTTCTCATAAATCGCAGTGACTGGCGGAAATTGCATCAGGCGCTGGAAGGGAGTGATGACTTCGCTGTGGGTACCAGGAAGAAAGTCTAAGATGCCATCCCTTAACGGATAGTTTCGAAGACATCCCGAACAATGGGCGTTCCCTTCAACGGGCGAGGAATGAGACGGACTCGGAAAGCCCCAGCCTAGGGCTTTCCTGCAATAAGGACACCTGAAGAGGGATGTGAGCGCTTCTATCGAACGCAGGCTGTTCGAAATCAAAGACACTGTGGAGTTCCGGAGGATGTGACCAAATGCGCCACAAAAGCGACCAGTTCCTGGCCATCCGGGGCAGTGGGAGATTCTTTCGACAGGCGATGGAAATTTACCAGATCTTCGAAAGTGTCGAGATCAAAGTTCTCGCGCAAGCACTGCCAGCGGATGGCATTTGTCTCCAAGAGCTGGACCGTCTCACGAAAAACCTGAGAAGTCCCCCAGGAGATTCTAGAGAACAGAATGGGCAGGCGGGCTGAAAAACCAATCAGGTAGTAACCGCCGTCGGTAGCGGGACCCAGGACAACTTCACTCGCATCCAGTGCTTCAAAGGCGGCGCGAAGATCTTCTCTTCGCAGCGCTGGACTGTCGGTACCGATGAAGACGATCTTCCGAAAGCCTTTGTTCCATTGTTGGTTCAATGCGTGAGACAGGCGATCGCCCAAATCGCTTCCCTGCTGAGTTTCAACGGCAACCCCTGGGGGAACATCCAACAACAGGTCTGGAGCAGCGCGCTCGGCCCCCAATGGAGTCAAGAAGAGTGCTTTGTGCACGTGCCCAAGGTCCCAGTCGCGGAGCCGCCCCACCCAAAGTCGCAACAGCAGGGAGTGCAATCGCAGGCAATCTTCCTCCGAGAGGAATGGCCACATCCGAGTCTTGACATTTCCCCGGACGGGAGTCTTGGCGAAAACGATCAAACATGTTTGCGACTCTGTGGGGACCGTCATCAACGCTCTGCCTCCACTGGAGACTGAACCGACCTGAAGAAGTCGATGGCTCCTAAGCCTGACGGTTTGGTGGCTTTACCGCCGCAGTCGGGTGTCGGCCGGCCCTCCTCCACAAAAGGCCAAGCATGAGGTTCCCGGTTATTGCTTGGGCGGCTTGTGAGCTTTGTGACAGGCCATGCAGGCGCCCATCATCGTCTTAACCGCAGCCCTGGAACCCTCCAGATCCTGTTTCTCAAGCGCAGCCACCGCCGCCCCACTTCCTTCTCGCAGAGTTTTCGCGGCATCCGCCCACACTGCATCCGGGCAGCGCCCATCGTCCATCAGCATGAAGCCCGCTTCGTTCAAAACAACTGCTGCCGTTTGCGCGGCTTCCCAGGCTTTGTCGTCGGCTGGTCCCGCATCTTTGAGAGCCGCACCCAAGCTGCCTGCGTTGGGTTGGAGAATGCCCTTCATCAGTTGTTTGGTTGGCGCCGGTCGGCTCTTACCTTTCAGCTTCTGGCCTTGCAGCGGTTCCATGTAAAGCGTTACTCCCAAGGCAATTGTTGTGATGCACACGATAGACAGGGCTCTTTTGCTCATTCGGATTCTTTCTCCTTATGGCGTGGAAATAGGTGTCGACCTGGATCCCTGATGGTGTTTTGGCTTGAGTGAGGGCCAAGATCGGGCATTTATAAAGGATCGCACCGCTCAAGCGCAAGACAAAAGCTTGAACCTCCGACAAGCTTGCTGTGTTACACACGCTTTGCTGACGGTAACTGTGTCGGTCGATTAGTGCACAGATCTTGCGGAGGACGACTGAACGCCGTGACAAGCCTCGCACCGGCCAGTCAGAGTGAGATAGCTCATTGTGTGCGAGGTCTTGCGATAGGGATACAGATCGCTATGGCAGCTTGAGCAGGTATAGTTCCGGGTCAGCACCTTGGCATGCGATTGCTCGTAATGCCAAAAGCCAGGCCGAACGAGCTGCACATCCCGTGCGACCGGGTGACAGCGCAGACACTGTGAATTATCGAATGTCTTTTCCCCGCTGGTCTTTGGCAACTCGCGCAGAGACACTGACTTCGACTTGCCTGAACGGGCGATTTCCTTTCCGACTATCCGGCCCATGAAGATTGCTGGGCCAAGAAAGGTACCTTCAAGAGCAGCCTTTCCGTTGAGACCAGCAAAACCTGTCACTTCTCCTACAGAGTAGAGCCCGGGGATTGGCTTGCCATCGCGGCTGAGGACACGGCACTGTTGGTCTACGTTCACCCCACCCATGCTTTTTCGCGTAATCGGAAAAAACTGGACCGCGTAAAACGGAGGCGTCTCGATCTTTTTGGGTTTGGGAGACGTCTTTGGTCCGAAGGCTTGAAAATCCCTGTCAACACCTTCGGTGGTAAGCTGATTGTAGCGATCTATGGTGGCGCGCAGATTCTCAGGAGGCAAACCGATTCTGGCCGCCAGCTCGTCAACGGAGTTGGCTCGGATGGCCACTCCCTCGGTGTCGTATACGAGCTTGCTGACCTCTTCGAAATTCTCCCAGCCTGCCAGCGTAACCGAAAAGCCGCGCTTTCCGTTTTCATCGAAGACAGACCAGTAGAGACCTCCAGGCTGACGCAACAACTCAAGCAGTCCAGTCTTTGGATCTCCGAACTCCTGCGTGAAGCGCTTGCCGTCCGTGTTCACCCAAATCGAATTGAAATTGAAAGCAGCGAGACCTCGACCGCCTTTAGGATCGCGTGGGTCCGGGAGTCCCAGAACATAATTCCACTGGTGGTCCAGTCGTGTGAGCGTGCCGCCGGCCTTCTCGACCAAGCCGTGGCCGGAACCGGTGGCTGTGTGGGCAGCGCCCGCCAGAAGACGGACCGGCTTCGGCAGATCCGTCGGCCAGTTCTGCTGGACCCGCTCGAGATTACTCTGAAAACCGCCGGTGGCCACAATCACTTGGCGGGCACGGAAATCTGCTCGTTTGCCCGTGCGAAGATTCCTTGTCCGCACTCCTTGGACAACCCCAGCCTGCAATAGAATCTCTTCCGCCTGAGTGGCCCAGATGAACCTGATGTTGGGACAGCGCAGAGCTTCACGAAAGAGCGGACCAACGAGTCCCCAGCCTTTCCCCCGTGTTAGGTGAAGCCGCGCCACAGCGTTTCCAGGCGGCCTCACAAGCGCGTCGAACACGATGCCCTTCTCTGTGAGCCAGTCATAGAGCCAGACTCTGGACTGCGTAACGTATCGGTCTACCCACTCAACGTTGGCATCCTGGCCACGAGTTAGGAAATCCTGCCGGGCAAGGTCAGGCGAGTCTGTGATCTTGTTCTTATCCTGCAAAGGGGTTCCAACGATACATACGGCCCCATTGGAAAGAATCGCGTGGCCACCACCCACTGTGGACATGTCGATGACAGTGACTTCGGCTCCGGAACGCGCTGCCTCCAACGCCGTGCTGAGTCCGGAAATACCTGCGCCGATGATCACCGCATCGGAGCGTTCGTCGGCAGGATACTGGAACAACCAAAGAAGTAATAGGAAGGGAATCAGCCGAGAACAATGCCTGACGATGTGTTGAGGGCTTTTCATGGTTGGTGAGCCTGCTCCTGAAGCCCACGGCTGCGCTCATGCCAAAATCTTCTG
>Ga0180085_1000305_pt1 | contig 17352 bp, 12 predicted proteins | sample EasRiv730_16_10D_FD_123013 | JGI IMG/M metagenome (GOLD analysis project Ga0180085, IMG submission 123013) | Soil microbial communities from meander-bound floodplain in the East River, Colorado, USA - East River metaG ERMLT730_16_10D | ecosystem: Environmental > Terrestrial > Soil > Floodplain ... | reverse complement strand
TCTTTCCACGGCATGCTCTTCCTCCTTGAGAAGGTTTGCATGCCATTGTCCAAGTGTTACCCATGTCCCCGAACGGTGTTACCTATGTCCCCGGTCCATACACCCCTTGCCAAGGGGGACAGATGTCTGGCCTTCCAGAGGATGGGCGAGGCAGTCCCTAAAGGGAACATCGACTGCAAGGGCAATTCAATCCCCTTGAGGTTGGCGTCCTTAATCTTTCGCGATCTAAAGGGAGCGGAAGAACGTATGCCTGCGTTCGATCTTGACTGTTTCCTGGCGGCCGTGGCGGCGTTCGTAGACCAGACCGAATTCGATCAAAGTCCCAACGATGCTTGCGTAGGGTTCATCCAGAATGCGCATGATGTCTCGGATGGGAAGGTGGTGATTGGCGAAAAGGTTACAAATGGTGGTCTTGCGTTTGAGGACAGGATCCAGACGAGAGGTGTCAGTGGGCAAAATAAAAGACTTGGAAGTTAGCTGAAATCCGTCCCGTTCTGGGGCTGGGGAGTTCATACAGTTCACCTCAATTTGACTGGCTGCTCTGATCGCCCGGAAGGTTGAGTTTCGCAGGGTCACCAAGCAAGACTGCTGCGCCTGCACTTCCCGGAGCGGCATAGTTGGATTTGATTTTAACTCAACTCTAATACGGAAGTAAGGCCTTCCACAATCCCGTTCTTTGTCTTCACTCCAGAATCTTGCGGCAGCAGCCTGAAACGTCCGTTTATCGCAGCAGGATCCGCGGAGGGGATGCTGTAAAGCTGTGAGTAAAAATATGTGATCGAATTCATGCAATGCACTGCTTATTCTTTCCTAGCTGAGGCGTTGAGGTCGATCATCTTGATTCCGGGGACAGGCTCGGTAGTAACCACTCGGATCGCCCGGGCCAGCTGATGAGTGATGTTCTGGATGCGGTGGGCTGCCTCGAGGATATTCTTGGTTTCCTCCTGAAGCTCTGCAGCGTCTGTGCGCTCAGCTAGCTTCATGCTCAAGACTCTGGTTGCGCCAACGATGGCCGTCAGAGGATTGTTGATTTCGTGGCAAACCGTGTTGGCCGCCCCCCTGAGAGTCGTAAACTTCTCCTCCTCCACCGTCCGTAAGTAACCACCTTTGGTGTCGAGGAACCGATTGACCCTTGCGACCACCTCAAACAGCTCGGAGAGTCCGAACGGCTTGACGACATAGTCGTTGGCGCCGATATCGATTCCCTTGATCTTGTCTTCCACCTCGCCTACGGAGGTTAACATGATGATGATGATATTGGCATGCTGGGGGTTCCTGCGAATGCAACGGCAGACTTCAAAGCCGTCCATTTCAGGCATTCGGATATCGAGGAGGATGATTTCGGGATGGAAGCTTGTAATCTCCGCAAGAGCCTTCTCCCCAGACTCCACGTACAGAACGTCAAATCCAAGCCCTGAAAAGCAATCGACCAGAAGGCGGGCATATCCCGCATCGTCGTCGACCACCATCACTCGGGTTGGGGCTGCCAGGGCACTCATAGCCTGAATCATCGGCAAAGGGCTGATCAGGCATTACTTTGGGGATCCAGAGCTGGTTGGCCTTCGCTCTTTCTGATCATGGTCTAGTTGTAGTAAGCGACCACAACTGACCAGGATTGCGCCTTCGTTGGCCGCTGACCCCTCACCCGGCCTTGTGAACGCTTCTCAAGCGTTCGTTGGCAGCAAGTGCCCCTAGTGGACGGTTGGGGGTTTGTCCTCCAGCAACTTCTCGGATTGATTGGTGATGAGCGAGGAAGCGGCGACTTTGTCGTCATCACCTAAGTCGATCAGCTTTACGCCCTGGGTGCTGCGCCCGGCGGCCCGGATGGCGGCTGCCTCGAGTCGGATGATCTTGCCTTGGGCGGTAATGACGATCAGTTCAGAAGTATCGTCCACCTTCATGATGGCAACGACCTTGCCGTTCTTGTCTCTGGTCTTGACATTGATCACGCCTTTTCCGCCGCGCGACTGGGCGCGATAGTGACTTACCAAAGTTCGTTTGCCATAGCCGTGTTCTGTAACAGACAGAATCATGCCCTCGTCGCCGCTCACCGTCATTCCAACCAGGTAGTCGTTTTCCGAAAGCTCGATGCCTTTGACCCCGCGGGCCTGGCGACCCATGTCACGGACATCGTCTTCGTGGAACCGAATGCACTGACCGTCGTGTGTGCCGAGAAAGATCTGGTCCTTTCCGGTGGTCAGTTCCACCGCAATCAGCTCATCGCCTTCGTCCACGGATATCGCGATAATGCCGCGCGCCATGGGATTGCTGAAAGCGTCGAGTCGTGTCTTCTTGACGACCCCGCGCCGCGTCGCAAACATCACGAAGCGATCTTCGGCAAACTCGGTCACGGGCAAAACGGCAGTCATCTTTTCATCTGGACCCAGGTTCACCAGGTTTACGATGCCCTTACCTTTGCCCGCAGTCCCCACGTCGGGAATCTCATACACCTTGAGCCAATGGACTTTCCCCTGGTTGGTGAAGATCAGGAGATAGCTGTGTGTGGAAGCCACGAAGAGATATTCAACAAAGTCTTCCTCACGGGTGCGCATCCCGATGCGGCCCTTGCCGCCGCGTTGTTGTTGGCGATAGTCACTGACGGGAGTGCGTTTTAGGTAGCCCGAGTGAGTTACCGTCACCACAACATCCTCGACGGAGATGAGATCCTCAAGCTTGATGTCGGCATGCTCATCGACAATCTGGGTACGGCGCTCGTCGGCGTAGAGCTTCTGCACTTCCTTCAGCTCTTTCACCACGAGCGCGCGCAGAACCTTGTCGTTTTCCAAAATTTCTTTCAGCTCGGCAATGCGTTTCAGCAGGTTTGCCAGTTCTTCGAGAATCTTTTCCCGTTCCATGCTGGTGAGACGCTGGAGTTGCATATCCAGAATCGCCTGCGCCTGGACTTGCGAAAACTCGAACTGACGAATCAACCCTTCCCGAGCCTCCTGAGGTGCTTTCGACGCACGAATGAGCTTGATGATGGCGTCGATTTTTTCGAGGGCCTTCTTCAAGCCCTCCAGAATGTGAGCCCGTTCTTCGGCCTTCCTCAGTTCAAATCGGGTTCTCCGCCGTACCACCTCAAGGCGATGCTCGACGAAATACTTGACCACCTCTTGAAGATTCAGGACTCGGGGCTGGCCGCTGACGATGGCCAGCATGATGACCCCGAAGCTGGTCTGCATCTGAGTCTGCTTGTAAAGGTTGTTAAGGATGACCTCCGGTTGCTCGCCACGTCGTAATTCGATGACGACGCGAAGGCCTTCGCGGTCGCTTTCGTCTCGCAGATCCGTAATGCCTTCGATCTTCTTTTCCTGAACCAGTTCGGCAATGCGCTCGATGAGCTTAGCCTTGTTGATTTGATAAGGAATCTCAGTGATGACGATCATTTCCTTATCGCCACGCGCTTGCTTCTCGATCGCCGCCTTGGCGCGCATGATGATGGAGCCACGGCCAGTCGTGTAGGCCTGTCGAATGCCGCTTTTGCCGTAGATGAATCCCCCCGTCGGAAAGTCCGGACCGGGTACCAGCTTGATGATCTCTTCAAGGCTGGCGTCGGGTTTATTCACCTGCAGGATCACGGCATCAATGACCTCCCGCAGATTATGCGGTGGGATCTTCGTTGCCATGCCCACGGCGATTCCTTCAGATCCATTGACCAACAAATTGGGGATCTGCGTGGGAAGGTAAACCGGTTCCTGCTGGCTCTCGTCATAAGTGGGAACAAAGTCAACCGTCTCCTTCTCAATGTCGGCGAGTATCTCCCCGGCAATGCGCGCCAGCCTTGCTTCGGTATACCGCATGGCTGCTGGGGGATCGCCATCGACTGAACCAAAATTACCCTGACCGTCAACCAGTACGGCGCGCATGGAGAACTCTTGCGCCATTCTTACCAGCGAATCGTAGATAGCCGCGTCGCCGTGAGGGTGGAAGTTGCCCATCACTTCGCCCACGATCTTGGCGCATTTGCGATATGGCTTGTTGTGCGCCAAGCCCATTTCGTGCATGCCGAAAAGGATGCGGCGGTGCACGGGCTTCAGGCCGTCGCGGACGTCCGGCAGCGCCCTCCCAATGATTACGCTCATTGCGTAATCAATGTAGGAACGCTTCATCTCGTCTTCGATATTGACGGGAGTCTGGTTGAAAGTGAGTTGGCTATTGTCCATGGATAGCTTGTGGCTTTACGTGCTCAAGAATTCGTTGTTCATGCACAGTTCATTGTAGGGAGAGGAACCCAGTGGAGCTGTTGCATCTGGCTGTACGTATCCCAGAAGCAGCGCACTTCGGTAATCTTGCGATTCCGGATGGAAAAGACGTTAACCCCCGGAACCGAGAACTGGCGCCCGTGGAACTCGGTGCCTTCGACGCCTCCTAACAGCGTGCCGCGGCTGGAGAAACAGTTGATGACTTTCTCGCCCTCGGCGATACCCTCTTCGACAACGTAGTGCAAGTCGGGAAACGCTTTGCGGATCATAAGAAAAAATCGCTTCAAGCGATCCACGCCATCAATCGACCCGAAAGGACCTCGGTAGGATACCTTCTCATCAAAAATCTCGTCGGCGACGCAGAGGTTGCCTTGATTGAGAAACTCCTCGAAATAACGGCGGGCCAGAGTTTTGTTCGCTTCCAGTGACATCGGCGCATCCTTTCGCAGTTCGATGAGCTCTGTCAGGTTGTGGGACTAGATATCCAGGTTTTTGACGTCCAATGCGTTGTCTTCGATGAATTTGCGGCGCGGTTCCACTGCATCGCCCATCAGGATGGTGAAGATTTCATCTGTCTCGACAGCATCATCAATGCGCACCTGCAGGAGGCTTCGGGTTTCTGCATTCATAGTGGTTTCCCACAATTGCGCCGGGTTCATCTCGCCAAGACCTTTGTAACGCTGGATGTGGAAATCTTTCTTGCCTGAAGTGAGGATCGTATCCAGGAGTTGCTCACGCGTCGGCAACTCGAACTTGACGTCGTTCTTTTCCTTCTCAAAGATGAAGAAGGGCGGATTGTCGTATTCCTTTAGAGAATGGGTTAAAGATACCGCACGCTTGAACTCCGCCAGAGAAATGAACTCGTGGTCAATGGTGCGATGATAGGGGCCGTTGTCGGTCTTTCCCTTGATGACGAGGTTGTGCAGGCTGTGCTCTTCATCGACGCCGATCTCCGCTTCGTACCCTAGCTTTCGAACTTTGGCTGCAACCCCTTCCAGATTTCCTCGGTTTGCAAGGCTTGACTTGGTCTCCAGGCCGCTCTGGATCAAGATTTCCGCCAAGGCACGATCGCGCAGACGCTTCTCAACTTTGTCGAAAACCGATTTGTAGTCGACGAGATTGCCCAGAAACGTGCTGAGCTGCCGCGCTTGCAGAGGCTGTTTTTCCTTCCCAATTCTGACTTCAATATCTTCGCCGGCTGCGCGCATCAGCTCGCGGGTCAGTGCCTTTTCGTCCTTGATATAAGTCTCTTTCTTGCCTTTTTTGACTTTGAACAACGGGGGTTGCGCGATGAAGACGTGGCCTCGCTCGATGAGCTCATTCATCTGTCGGAAGAAGAATGTCAGCAGGAGCGTTCGGATATGCGACCCGTCAACGTCCGCGTCGGTCATGATGATGATCTTGTGATAGCGCAGCTTGGCGCTGTCGAAATCGTCCTTGCCGATGCCGGTTCCCAACGCAGTAATGAGGGCACGGATTTCGTCGTGGCCCAGCATCTTGTCGTATCGAGCTTTCTCGACGTTAAGAATTTTTCCCTTCAAAGGCAGCACCGCTTGGAATTTGCGGTCGCGCCCCTGCTTGGCGGAGCCACCGGCAGAATCACCTTCGACGACGAAGATCTCGCATCGCGCTGGATCTTTCTCCTGGCAGTCGGCGAGTTTCCCCGGCAAGGACGCCGAATCCAGGGCTCCCTTTCTGCGGGTAAGGTCTCTGGCCTTTCGGGCTGCTTCACGGGCCCGAGCGGCCTCAATGGCTTTTCCGATGATCTTCCTGGCAACGCTGGGATTTTTTTCAAAGTAGTCGGCCAAGCGTTCGTTGATGAACGTTTCGACCAAGCCTTTGATGTCGCTGTTGAGCTTCCCCTTGGTTTGCCCTTCGAACTGGGGCTGCGGGAGTTTGACGCTGACAACGGCAACCAAGCCTTCCCGCACGTCGTCGCCTGAAAGGTTTTCCTTTACATCTTTGAACAGGCCTGCGCTTTGCCCATAGTTGTTGACGGAGCGAGTGAGCGCCGAGCGGAACCCGGACAGGTGGGTGCCCCCATCAATGGTGTTGATGTTGTTGGCAAAGGAAAAGACGTTCTCCGTGTAAGTGTCATTGTACTGGATGGCCAGTTCCAGAGTGACGCTGTCCTTGCTGGCTTCAAAGTAGATGGGTGGGTTGTGTAGAACCTCTTTGTTCTTGTTTAGATGTTTGACGAATTCGGAGATACCCCCGGAGTATTGAAACTCGTGCTTTTTGTCGTTGCGTTCGTCTGAAATCGTAATGACGACGCCCTTGTTCAAGAAGGACAGCTCGCGAAGCCGTTGGGAGAGGGTGTCGAAGTTGAAGTCCATTGTGTCGAAGATTGTCGAATCCGGCTTAAAGGTGACCTTGGTTCCGCGCCGATCCGTATGGCCCGTTTCCTTCAGAGGTGCGGTAGGCTTGCCTCGCCGGTAGGACTGCTCGTAGACTTTCTTATCCTTCCAGATCTCCAGTTCCAGTTCTTCCGAAAGCGCATTGACGCAGGACACACCCACACCGTGCAGGCCGCCAGAAACCTTGTAGCTGTTGCTGTCAAACTTTCCGCCAGCGTGGAGCTTCGTCATCACCACTTCGGCAGCCGATTTTTTCTCACCCTTGTGGTAGTCAACAGGGATTCCGCGGCCATTGTCGATTACGGTGACGGAATTATCGCCATGGATGGTCACATCCACACGCGTACAATAGCCGGCCAAGGCCTCGTCGATGGAATTGTCAACGACTTCATAGACAAGGTGGTGCAGTCCCATCTCACCGGTGGACCCAATGTACATTGCCGGGCGCTTGCGGACCGCTTCGAGCCCTTCCAGAACCTTGATGCTTGACGCATCGTATATTCCGTCGGCTCCACCGTTGGCTTTGACCGCTGCATCGTCTTTCTTGCTCATTTCCTTCTTCTCTCTCGGTTCGTGAGTGGCTTCACTCATGCAGAATCACCATAACTTTGTGGTTGTTCGTTTGATACGACGAGCGAACAGTGTGCTGACCGCTGTGGCCGACCGCTATTGCCCAACTGCGGATTCCTTGACCTGTCCGCATGATACTTGGAAGGTGCGTGCCTGACATCTTCCGCCGCTATGAATCAGGCCGGGCTTTGTTGTCGTAACGAAGGCTTGGGTCTTCGTTTCCAATATCTGAAGCAATTCGTTCATCCGCTGTTCATCAAGTTCCGAGTCCACGTCATCCACCAGAAACAAAGGATACTCTCCGTACGCATCGCAATAGACTTCCATCTGAGCTAAGTTGAAGGCCAAAAGCGCACTCCGCTGCTGGCCCGCGGATGCGTACCTCTGGATTGGGTCTCCGTTAACCTCCGCCGCGACCTCATCTCGATGAGGTCCGACGATGCTCCGTCTGAGACGAATCTCTCTTTCCCGATGTTTCCTTAGTCGTGTCGACAATTGGGACTGTATGTCTGCCAGGCTGGACGTGGAGGAAATTTCGTTTGCGGCAAGGTACCTGATGTCTAAAGCTTCCGGGGTAAAGCTGTTACTGCGATCTCTCAGTTTTTCTCTGACTTTCTCAACATAAAACTGGCGAGCTTCAATGATCTTAGCGCCCAGTTCAGCAATCTGGTAATCCCAGACGTCGAGCAATTCAGCAGTGGCCTTAGTATATACCGAAGCAGCCTCTCTCAGCAGGGAATTTTTCTGTTTTACAACCCTGGAATAGCCCGCCATACGCCGCAAATGGCCCGGTTGAAGGTGGTACAAACCGCGATCGACCAGGCGACGCCGGTATTCTGACTCAGCCTTGAACTGCTCAATCTGGAGGGACGCAAAGAGGACCAAGTCCAGGCGGCCCAAATAGTCAAAAACATCCCGTTTTGATCCGCCAACCTGCAAAATCTTGGCGTTCGTGCTCTGCTCAACTGAAAGGTCGCACTCGTTCCCTTTGGATAGGACCGTTCCAGAGACGGAGAAACGGGCGGCATTGCGTTGAATCAAGTCCCGGGACTGGTGGGTGCGGAACGACTTGGAGAGACCCAGGACGTAGATGGCTTCCAGCAAGTTAGTTTTGCCTTGGCCATTGGGCCCGGAAATGATGTTGATATGAGGGAAAAACTGCAGAGACTGCTCAGCAAGGTTTCTAAATCCGGATACAGACAGGCAGGTGAGAATCATTGGTCTAGAGTTTCGCCCTCAGGCGTCCCAAACTCTGGAACGATCCTCTTCAAAGCCTCATCGGCATCACGATGTACCGATAGCGATACTCATCTTCCGTGGCGGGTCTCATCTGGCCGGCACTCTGGTCGTCCTTGAAGTCGAAGCTGATCTTCGTGTCGTCTGTTGCGGTGAGGAAATCGAGCAGATATTGACAGTTAAATCCGATGTGAACAGGTTCGCCATCGTAGCTGGTTTCCAGAACCTCTTTAGCCTCTCCCAGGTCGGTGTTGTTCGATGAAATCTCCATCTGGTTGTTAGCGAGCAAAATTCGAATCGAGCGCGACTTGTCGTCTGCCAGGAGCGAAACACGCCGGATCGCCGCTCGAATATCTTCTCGATTCAAAATCACCGATCGATTGTTGTCTTTAGGAAGGACCGCTTCGTAGTTGGGAAACTGACCTGTTAACATCCTGGAGATCATTAAACGGTTTTTGAGGCGGAAGAACAGGTGATTTTCGTCCTTGCCAAAGCTCACTACATCCTTGCTGTCCGCCTCGGCCAGGAGGCGTTGCAACTCAGCCAACGCCTTCTTCGGAATTAGCGTGCGTAGTTCCGTGTTGATTGGGTCAAGCGGCATCTGCTTTTCAATATGGGCGAGCCGATGCCCATCGGTTGCCACCATGGTTGCGCTCAATGGCTTGAGCAACAACAGCGCCCCGTTAAATGTGTAGCGCGACTCTTCTGTAGCGATCGCGAAAATTGTTTTGTTGATGAGGCTAAGCAGCGCTTGTGCGGGTACCTCGACCAGACTCTGAGCCAAGTCCGGTAGAACCGGAAAGTTGTCTTTCGGAAGGCCAACGATCTTGAATGAGGCTGAAGCACAATTAATCTGGACCCAGTTATTCTCGAGCGTCTTGATCTTGATATCTGCGTCCGGCAATTCACGAATAATCTCCAAAAAGCTCTTGGCTGGCGTCGTGATGGCACCAGGCTTTTTGACTTTGGCTGGGCAGGAACTCTTGATACCCAATTCCAGATCGGTTGCTGAGAGCAGAACGCTTTCCCCGTGAGCGTCCATTAGGAGATTAGCTAGGATGGGAATCGTGTTCTTCTTTTCGATGACGCCTTGCGTAAGGCCAACTTCCCTCAAGATGTCAAACTTTCTGACGGTGAATTCCATAGTTAGCTAACCCTAATTATTAAAGCAGAGATATTGATTTAGAAGTAACAGTAGTCCCAAGAAATCTGTGTAGAACTCTCCTAAGCCCTTCATCGTCAACCGGTCAATCTGTGAAGAATTCTGTGATGAACGGAGGAGAATCCAAAATGTTTAGAGGAGAGTTCACGTCCTAGAATCAATCCACAGATTATACACACGCGATGTTCAAAGCAACTGTGGAAAATTACGACTCACTACTGAAAAGATTGAAGAAACATAGTGACCAGGCTGTTGAAATTCTTATCTTCAGCCATTTTCTTCTCCACTTTTTCGGTGGAGTGCAGGACCGTGGTGTGGTGTTTGCCAAACTCTTTACCAATTTCAGGCAACGATGCCTTGGTGAGCTGGCGGCTCAAGTACATGGCAATTTGTCTTGGTTCAGCGATCCTTCGCGCATTGTTCTGAGACTTGAGTTCGGCGACCCGCAGTTTGAAATGTTCCGCAACGATTTTCTGAATTTGCTCGATGTTGATGTGCCTTTCTTGTGACTGAACGATATGCCGGAGCGCTTCTTGCGCCATAGATAGGGTCACTTTCTCACCGCGGAGAGAGTGAAAGGCCTGCAGCCTCACGAGAGCCCCCTCTAGTTCGCGGACGTGAGATTTGATTTTGTTGGCAATATAGAACGCCACGTTATCAGGAAGTTCAAATCGGTCGAACTCGGCTTTCTTTTTCAGAATTGCCACCTTGGTTTCCAGATCGGGTGGTTGAATGTCGGCAACTAGGCCTGATCCAAAGCGCGACTGGAGACGCTCCTGAATGTCTGGAATCTCGTTCGGGAGACGGTCACTCGAAAGCACAATCTGTTTCTGAGCGTCATAGAGATCATTGAAGGTGTGAAAGAATTCCTCCTGGGTTGCCTGCTTCCCAGAGATGAACTGAATATCATCGATCATGAGCACGTCTACATTGCGATACTTCTCACGCAGTGCCAGCGTCTTGTCGTAACGAATCGCGTTGACGACCTCGTTTGTGAATTTTTCCGAAGAAACATAGCTCAGCCGAATGCGCCGGTCGTTGGCCTTGATGCGGTGCCCAACGGCCTGCATCAAATGTGTCTTACCGAGCCCGACACCGCCGTAAATGAACAATGGGTTGTAGACGCGTGAAGGGGATTCTGCCACGGCCAAGGAGGCCGCATGTGCGAACTGATTACATGAGCCAACTACAAAACGTTCGAAGGTCAGCTTGGGATTCAGTAAATGAACAGCATCAAAATCCAGGACCGCTTGGATGGGAACTTGCGGGGAAGAGTGCCCACCACGGGGTGGCTCAGCTGTGGTTTCTGCCTTAAATTCGATCTTCAGATCACCGAGATTGCTTGCCTGTACGGCTTCCTGAATCAGTTCGGCGTAGCCATTGAGCCAATCCTCAAACACACGGTTCGGGACTGAGACGAGCAACGTGTTGTTCGGGTCCAAACTTTTGAACTGGGTTGGCTTAAACCAATTGGTAAAGTCTTGCCTGCTGACACGACCTTCAACAAACGTGAGAATTCTTTGCCAGGAGTCCATAATTTCGAAACCAGCCAATAAATGAGTTTGAGGGAACTAAGACGTTGGAATGAACTTGTAAGGCGGTCGGCCTGGTACTGGAGCCTTTGAAGAGTGAAAAAGCCGCAACCAGACGTAGATTTTAGGAATCAATTCTCTACAGTGAGCGGGAGTATATACCACAGCGAAAAGCAGGTTACAAATGGAAAAAGAAGTGCGCCACCAGTGGACGATTCGAGACACAGAGACTTGAAGACACAGTCTAGACAAGGCTTTTCAGGGATGTGCGAGGGACTCTCAAGTTACTGAGTGCCGTGCCGAGATGATACGGAGTTGCGTCGGCGTGAGGTAGACCGAGAAAAAATGTCGCCGGCCCGGGCTCGGCGCTACTTTGTCAGAAGACCCAAGAGTGTCGGGGAGGAAAGAAGTAAAATTGAAGAGCTTCGCTTTGTATTCGACACAGTTGTGCCGCCCCTTGCGTCACCGTGTAGGAAACGGGCTTGCCATCAGACATCGTATCTGTTTAACTCTAAGGTCTCCGGGCCAATGCTGGCAGACAGAACTCAGGGTAGAGGTTTAGGACGTCAGCGTTTTGGTCGTTCACTGAGCCGGAAAAGTCAAATGCGGTTAGTTTGGAGAGAAGATGGAAGCGAAACTCTACGTAGGAAACCTGTCGTACAACACTTCAGAGGACGATCTGAGAGACTTGTTTGCGCAAGCCGGCACAGTGAAGTCCGCTACCCTGATTCGAGATCGCGACACTGGGCGTTCCAAAGGTTTTGCCTTTGTTGAAATGGAAACCCAGGAAGAAGCTGAGAAAGCGATCAGCCAGTTTCATGGCACCCAGTTCCAAGATCGGGCGCTCACCGTAAATATGGCTCGTCCGCGCGAAGAGCGTGGAGGGGGCGGTGGGTTTGGTGGTGGTCGTGGAGGCGGGGGAGACCGTTCTGGTGGCGGTCGTCCGCGAGGCGGCGGTGGTGGTGGCGGCGGAGGAAAACGTCGATCCTGGTAGCCCCTAGCAGTGGGACCAGTAGGGAATGAAGCATGACAATCTCCTGCGAATGCGATCCTCAAGAAAAGGGTCGCATTTCGGAGGAGGAGTGTGTCGAGGCAAGCAATTGAATTGACAGAAGAAAAACCACCGTGCTATAAGCTCGGTCGCGCATGGCTTCCAACACCTCCGATGGGGTTGAGTGGCCTGACAGCGATTGTAATCATCGACTCGGGAGCTTGACTAAGATATGCAACCTACCTTTCGCCCCAATCGACGCCGGCGTGCCAAGACGCATGGGTTCCGCAGCCGCATGAGCAGCAAGTCAGGCCGGCTTGTTCTGAAACGGCGGCGTGACAAGGGACGCAAACGTTTGATTCCGTAAAAGAAGCCGGATTCCTTGGACAACTGCTTTCCCAAGACCGCACGCCTCCTCAAATCAGAAGAGTATCAGCGGGTCTATGACGCAGGAAGGAGGAGGGCCGGTCGATTCTTACAGATCTTCTACTGCTCCAACCAGCTGGGTCACTGCCGCTTCGGCATCTCTGTCAGCAAGCGATTTGGAAATGCAGTGCGTCGAAATCTCCTCAAGCGTCGCATTCGAGAGGGTGTCCGAAGGAACAGAGGTTCACTCGCAGGCTGGGATGTGGTGGTTCATCCCAGGAATAGCGCGGAAATCGGAAGCGGTCCAGAAATTGCCTCGGAATTGGGAGGTCTGCTGGAGTTCGTAGGTCAGCGAAAAGAACTTGGAATTAGCAAAGCAAAGCATTCTGACAAGTCTGATCCTCTATAAGAGATTCCTTTCTCCCATCTTGCCTCCGTCCTGCCGATTTTTCCCCTCCTGCGCGGAGTATGCATACCTGGCAATACACAGGTACGGCATCTGGCGCGGGACAATGCTTTCCGCAAAGCGTTTGTGCAAGTGCCACCCATTTCATGCGGGAGGACATGACCCGCTCGTCTGAGACAGGGCGCCATTCACTATGGAAAGAAGAATCCTGCTGGCTCTGGCACTCTCGTTTCTCCTGATTACACTCACGAGACCGCTCTGGGAGCCTCAGAGGCCACCACAGCCGCCGCCTGACCCAAAGGGGGCACCCAAGGAGCTTGTTCAGCAAGCTCCAAAACAAGAACCAAGTTCCCCCCAGAGTTCCACACCAACGGCGGTTGTACCCATAGTCGGAGAGAGCAAGCAGGCCGCCGCAGAACAATGGATCGAGGTGGAAACCGATCTCTACCAACTAAGGATGTCCAACCGGGAAGCGGTCGTTCGAAGTTGGGTGCTCAAGAAGTACAAGGACAGCCATGGAAAACCGCTGGAGTTCATTGACGAGAAGAAGTCTGAGATGTTCGGATATCCGCTGAGCATTAGGATAGACAGAGAAGATGCTCTTACAAAATCCCTGAGAGGCGCGCTGTTTGCCACCGATGCGCCTGCCCGGTTGGATCTGACTAGCGCTAACACCCAGCAAGTGACTTTTGAGTATGCAAGCCAAAATCTGCGAGTTTCCAAGCAGCTCAGGTTCACAAAGGGCTCCTACGTCGTGGGTTTTGATTCGAAGGTTTGGCTGAACTTAAAGCCGGCCGGCCACTACGTCAGCTGGAGCTCTGGATTCGGCGATGCCAGCGTGGATCCAAAGTTGGCAGTGCACAGAGCCATTTACAGGACCAGCGAGGGCAAGATCACGCGATTGAAGGACGCCGACGTCGGTCAGGAGCAGGAGCTTTCGGGATCTTTTGATTTTGTCGGGCTGGAAGACCTATATTTTGCCGCGCTGTTCCTCCCTGAACAAGGTAAGGCCATTCGGCGAATTCAATTGTCCCACAATGAACACGATGCAGCCGAAGGGAAGAAGGAGAAGCTGCTGAGGGTTGCGGGGTTCAATGATTCTCAAGAGAGCACAGAGGTTCGATTGTTTGTTGGACCAAAGGATACGGAGGTACTTAGGAAGACCGCCAGCAACTTGGTCGGAGTGATTGACTATGGGTGGTTTGGAGTTGTCTGTGAGCCGTTGTTCCTCGCTCTCAAGTGGATTCATACCTACGTTAGGAACTATGGTGTGGCGATTGTGGTGCTGACGCTTCTGATCAACCTGGCCTTGTTTCCCCTGAAGTACAAGTCGATTGTTTCCGCGCAGAAGATGCAGAAGGTGCAGCCGCAGATGAAGGCGATTCAAGAGAAGTTCAAGCGGCTGAAGCCGACCGATCCGAAGCGCCAGCAGATGAACGCCGAAGTGATGGCACTCTACAAGGAACACGGGGTGAATCCCCTGGGAGGTTGTTTGCCGCTGTTGTTGCAAATGCCCTTCTTTATTGCCTTCTACAACGTGCTCTCAGTTGCCATCGAGCTAAGGCATGCTCCCTTTATACTCTGGATCAAAGATCTTTCGGCCGCCGACCACACATACATTCTGCCCATCCTCATGACCGTGACAATGGTCGTCATGCAGAAGATGACACCGACTCCCACGGCAGATCCGGTTCAGGCGAAAATCATGCTGGCGATGCCCGTCTTCTTTGGATTCATGCTGGCGTTTACGTCAAGTGGCCTGGTGTTGTACTGGTTGACCAGCAACCTGGCCGGAATTCTACAGCAGTACTTCATGAACAAGTATGGACCGCGAACCGTTACTGAACCTCCTGTGAAAAGGAACAAGAAGAAGTGACCGAATCAAATCTGACTGGGGGAGAAACGCTCAACATGAGGCTGGAAGAACTACTGTCTGCTTTCGTAAAATCGGCTTCGTTCAAGTTGCAGTTCGAAGTGGCCGCAAAGCCAGAGGGTGATAGCGTAACCTTCACGGGCGACGATGCTCCGATCCTCCTCGCAAGAAATGCAGAGATCCTCAATGCTCTGGAGTATCTGTGCAACCGAGTGCTGGAAAAACAGGGTAAGCGCGTAACTCTTGACTGTAACAGTTACCGGGAAAGCCGGGCGGAGGAGTTGCGGTTGATGGCCGTCACCGCGGCGGAGAACGTCAAACGTCTGGGCAAACCGTTCAAGCTGAATCCGATGTCGCCAGAAGAGCGCAGGATCGTTCACCTCGCCATTGCCGAAGATGATTTGATCCGCACGGAGAGCGAGGGCTACGGAGAGCACCGCCAGGTAGTGATCCACCCGAAGTAGTTATGCCAACGCTGATTGAGGACACGATCGCGGCTATCTCGACACCACTTGGAAAGAGTGGTCTGGGCGTGATCAGACTCAGCGGCAAAGATTCCCGCAGAATCGCACTCTCTCTCTTCGCCACTCCCGACAAAAGTAGTATTGAGGATCGAGTCCCGGTGTTGGGAAGAGTGTTCGAGCCCAGCACTGGCGATGTCATTGATCAGGCAGTCGTCACCTATTTTCAGGCTCCCCGTTCCTTTACTCGTGAAGATCTAGTCGAGATCAGTTGTCACGGGAGCCCAGTGATCCTCAAAGGCGTGCTCCGACTGGCGCTTCAGGCTGGCGCCCGGCTGGCTTCACCCGGGGAATTCACGCTGCGGGCGTTTCTCCGGGGGCGGATCGATCTTGTTCAAGCCGAAGCCATCCGCGACTTGATAGAAGCTCAGACGCTATTTCAAGTCAAAGTGGCCCAGGAGCAGTTGACTGGTTCGATCTCGCGCCGGGTCAGGCCTGCGAAGGAAGGACTGGTACGGCTCATTGCGCTATTGGAAGCCGGCATCGATTTTGCAGAAGACGATGTTTCCGTTCTGCCCGAAGCGGAGATTGGACGTCGTCTCAGCAATATCGAAGCAGGGCTCGTTCCGCTCCGGGCGAGTTTTACGCTCGGCAAAATCGTCAGCTCTGGCCTGAGCATCGCTCTAGCGGGGAGGCCTAACGTAGGGAAATCGAGTGTGTTTAACGCGTTGCTGCAAGAAGATCGTTCAATCGTTACCGAGATCCCTGGTACCACGCGCGATTTGGTGGCCGAGACAACACAGATTCAGGGGATCCCAGTTCGTTTGATGGACACTGCGGGAATACGCGAAGCAAACGATCGCGTTGAGCAGCTCGGGATTGACCGATCGGTGGAAGCGGTGGCGGATGCAGATCAAGTGCTGTTCATCGTCGATGGCTCTGAACCTTGGACCACAATGGATGCGGAGATTTTGGTGCGGCTCGAGGCGCGATCGTATCTGCTGGTTGTTAACAAGATCGACCTGACGCAGGAACTGGAGGAACAAAGTCTTCCGCTCGGTGCGAAATCAGTATGCCGCGTCTCAGCCAAGACCGGGCAGGGTATTGACGATCTTCGACGTGCCTTGTTCAAGGAGTATGGCTTGCAAGAAGGACAAGGGGATCTGGTCACTAACATCCGGCAGGAGCAACTGATTGAGAGCACGCTTGTGGCACTTGAGAAGTGCCAAAAATCGCTCATAAGCCAAATGCCCCACGAAGTCATTCTGCTGGATCTTTATTCCGCCCTCAAAGCGTTGAATGCCTTGACCGGAGAGACCACAGTGGAGGATATTCTGGACAATATTTTCTCGACGTTCTGTATCGGCAAGTAGGGAACTTCATGGTGAAAGTCTTCAATGAAGTCTACGACGTAGTGGTTATCGGCGCCGGACATGCCGGATGTGAAGCCGCGATGGCAGCGGCGCGCATGGGAATGAACACAGCGCTTTACACCATGAATTCGGACCTAATTGCGCAGATGTCCTGCAACCCCGCGATTGGAGGCATTGCGAAAGGACACATCGTCAGAGAGATCGATGCCCTGGGTGGCGTGATGGGGCAGGTCATCGACCGAGTGGGTATTCAGTTTCGGCTACTGAACAGCAGCCGCGGACCGGCGGTCTGGTCGCCGCGCGCTCAAGCCGACAAGCAGGGCTACCGCATCGAGATGCGTCGGATTCTAGAGCAGCAGAGCGGGCTGCGCATCAAGCAGGCCGAAGTTGTCGCGATTCTAAGGGAGCAAGGAAGAGTCAGCGGCCTGGAACTTCGCGACGGAAGGATCGTTGGAGCGCAGGCGGTGATTCTGACAACCGGCACTTTCCTAAACGGACTGATCCACATTGGTGACAATCGGTACTCGGCTGGGCGAAGCGGTGAAACTCCCTCCATTCCCTTGGCCGAGTCAATCAAATCCATAGGATTCGACTGGGGACGGATGAAAACGGGAACGCCGCCGCGGCTGGATGGACGCACCATCGACTTTGGCAGTCTGGAGGAGCAGAAAGGAGATGCGCGCCCGACGCCGTTCTCCTTTGAGACGGTTGCTATCACGCAACCACAGGTTTCCTGCTTCATCACGTACACCAATGAAGCAGCCCACCAGATTATTCGCGACAACATGAAACGATCACCGCTTTACAGCGGACAAATTCATGG
>Ga0180085_1000304_pt1 | contig 17365 bp, 13 predicted proteins | sample EasRiv730_16_10D_FD_123013 | JGI IMG/M metagenome (GOLD analysis project Ga0180085, IMG submission 123013) | Soil microbial communities from meander-bound floodplain in the East River, Colorado, USA - East River metaG ERMLT730_16_10D | ecosystem: Environmental > Terrestrial > Soil > Floodplain ... | reverse complement strand
GTGTCAGTAGATTCATGCTGACACGCATTGGACGATTGTTGAGCAAGCGGAGCATCCGCATGTCTTCGCCTTTCCAGCCGGGACCGCCACAAGGACAGCAGCCTTTCGGTCCGCCGTATGGTTCGCAGTCCCCGGGACCTTCGCTCGCTCCCTACGGCGTACCGCCGGGTCAGAACTACGGCTATCAGCCGGTCCGGTCGCGGCTGTCGCTGCCAGCCCTGTTCAGCTTGCTGTCGGCCCTGTTCGCACCCCTCCTGTCTTGCTTTTGCGTTCCGACGATCGTCTTCTCCCTCGTCGCCGTGGTGCTGGGCCATATCGGCCTGTCCCAAACGAGCCGCAGCTACGATCGACGGTCGGGCAAAGGGCTGGCAATCGGTGGCTTGGTGCTCGGCTACTTGCTGCTGCTCGTAAGCGGAGCCTGTGCGATCCCGTACTTCAGTGGTTTCGGCGAGGGATTCCGCGATGCACGGGCGCGTGCAGGCAACCCGGCCAAGCAGCGCATGGACGACGCCGAGCGAAACATCATCGGCGCTGCGGACGGCACGGCTCATGGCAACTCGGAAGAGGCGATCCGCCTGGCCCTCAAATTCGGCCGGACGATGAAAGAGCTGCGCGAGGAGTTCTTCGAAGCCGATAAGAAAGGGGCCATCTCGCTTACCGGCGGGAACTTCGTGACCTATTGTGAGTTGCGGCCCGGCAAGTGCGCTTTCCTGGTGCATGTGCCCGCCTATCGCAAGTTCACCGACGATGCCAAAGAGTCGCTCGCCGAACTGGCCTGGATGACTGCCCAACGGGCCGTTGCGGGAACGCTCCAGGAAGGGGACGACTTGGGTGTGGGGATGAAGGGAACGCTGCTGTATGGATCGGTGATGACGGGTGTCGTTTCGTCTGGCGATGACGCCAAGGCGGGGCTCACCCTCGAAGACTCGGATGACGATCGGTTGATCGCCTTTTTTGAGGACGAAGTTGGGGCACCGCCGGCCGACAACCAGCCCGCTCCTGAGCAGCCTGCGGAAGGAGCTGCCGTTGGCGACGAGCCGACGGAGCAATCGCCAAAGCAATCGACCGAGCAGTTGCAATAGGACCACTCGCACGAGACCTCGCCCGTGGGCTTTGAAAACCGCGACTACACCCGCGAAGGGGACTACACCGGCACGCTGGCTGGCTGGGGGCTCGATTACATTTCGCCCGTTGTGAAGTGGCTGATCGTGGCCAACGTAGTCGTTTGGTTGCTCCAGATCTTCTTCACGCGGCAATACACCAAGGACGACTGGCGGAAGAACCTCGATAGCTTGCCCCCCGCTATGCGCCAAGCGTACGAGCAGCAGGAAAAGCAGGCTGCCAAGGCTCGCAAAAAGGCAAAAGACAACGCCCAGAATCCTGACGACGAGGCGGCCCCGGACGATGAGCTGCCGCCCGAGTACTACTGGATGCAGCAGCGCGTCTCGATCGTTCAAGAGTGGCTGGAGCTCGATCCCCGCAAGGTCATCTATCGCGGGCAGGTCTGGCGGCTCTTGACCTATGCCTTCTGCCACGAGCGAAGCGGGGTCTGGCATATCCTCTTCAACATGATCGCCTTGTTCTGGTTCGGCGTAACGCTGGAAACGATGTATGGCCAGCGCGAGTTTCTCCTTTTCTATCTGGCAGGCGCTATCATTTCGGGCTTGGCCCACGTCGGATTGGGTCTGTTGACCGGCAGTGGAGTCGCCGCGATTGGCGCCTCTGGTGCGGTCATGGCGGTGCTGATGCTGTTTGCAATCCACTACCCCCGCCACACGATCCGCATCTTCTGGTTTTTTCCACTCGAAGTCCGCTGGATCGTCGTGCTGTACGTGATTTATGACCTGCATCCGCTGCTCTTGGCACTCGCCGGGGACCAGTTCCAGTCCGGCGTCGCCCATGCGGCCCATCTCGGCGGTCTGGCGTTCGGCTTCGTCTATTGGAAGTTCGACCTTCAGCTTGAGCGGTATTGGGACAAACTGCCGAAGCTCCGCGGGGCCGGCCCATCGCAGCGGCGAGAATCGATCGCGCCGATTCGCCGCTCGGCCGAAGCGCAGCAGGATCAGCAGGTCGATGATATCCTGCGAAAGATCGCCGAATCGGGCGAACCGTCGCTCACCGACCAGGAGCGCCGCATCCTCCAGCGGGCCGCCGAACGATATAAACGCAAACACTCGTAGGACGGATTGCCAATCCGTCCTATGCCGCCGGATCCGGATACCGATACACCTGCCCCTCGTAGTTGCGCAGGAGCAGATCGTCGCCGTCGCGGCCGACAATGTAGTTCGGCTGGAGCGGGATCTTGCCGCCGCCGCCGGGAGCGTCGATCACGTAGGTCGGTACCGCGTAGCCCGTCGTGTGGCCGCGGAGCCCCTCGATGATCTCAAGGCCCTTGCTCACGCTCGTCCGGAAGTGGGCCGAGCCGCTGATCGGGTCGCACTGGTAGATATAGTACGGCCGGACCCGCATCATCAGCAGTCGATGGCACAGATCCTTCATGACCTGAACATCGTCGTTCACCCCCTTCAGCAGCACCGTCTGCGAGCCGAGCGGAATGCCCGCGTCGGCCAGGCGATTACACGCCACGATGGCCTCGGGGGTGCATTCGTCCGGATGCAGAAAATGGACGCTCATCCACAGCGGGTGATACTTTTTCAGCACCTTAATCAAGGCCGGCGTGACCCGCTGCGGCAGGACGGCCGGCATTTTGGTGCCGATGCGAACGAACTCCAGGTGCGGAATGGCCCGCAGGTTGCCCAGAATCCAATCGAGTTTGTCCTCGCTGAGGGCCAGGGGATCGCCCCCGCTGATCAGCACGTCGCGGATCTGCGGCGTCTGGCGGATGTATTCAAACGCCTTCTCCAGCCGGACCTCGCTGGGCATGATCTCGCCGTGCCCGACCACCCGCGACCGCGTGCAGTAGCGGCAGTAGGTCGAGCAGAAGTCGAGCGCCAAGAGCAGCACCCGGTCGGGATAGCGATGCACGAGGCCCGGCGTCGGGCTGTGGCCATCCTCGCCGAGCGGATCGTCGGCTTCGCCTGGCGTGCGGAGGAACTCGCCCGTCACGGGAATGACCGTCCGCCGCAGAGGCTGCATCGGGTCTTCCCGGTCGAGCAGGCTCATGTAATAGGGTGTGATGCCTACAGGCAGCATCGACTCCCCCTTCACCAAAGCGTCACGTTCGTCGTCCGACAGGACCAGCATCCGCTCGATCTGGTCGAGTTTGCGAACCCGGTGCCGCGATTGCCAGCGCCAGTCGTTCCAGTCCTTATCCGGGACATCCCTATAGAACGCCCGGCGGAAGGCCCGCGTGCGCGTATTTGCCGCCCGGACCCGCCGCGGCGCAATCGCGGGCCGATCGGCGACAGGTTCCTCGCGCCGCTGCGTTTTGGGCGGCGAAAAGACCGGCAAACTATAAGAAGGGGAAGATGGATAACTACTACCCGGAGGCTCTTCCAGATCCACCGTGGCGACCGACTGCTCGATTTCCGAGCTGTTCATGTTGGGGAAATCCCCAGGAGCCAAGACGCGCAACCAACGCCCAGCCGGTCTCCTTGCCGGAAAGCGGGCGGCCGCCACCATAGCGACCGGATGCGGGAGGCAGGTGCGAATACGCGGCCAGAAGCGGCCAGACGCGGGACGGCGACACGACAACCGAGGCGGGCGTTCTTCGCCCGTGACTTGCCTGTTCGGTAGTGTTGTTTCCGTCCATTCCTGTTTCCCCACGCAAAGTGCGCGAGCTTCATTCCGCGGAATTAAACGGCTGGCAAAGGGTGCTGTCAATGGTCAATCTTTCAGGATCGCATGGAATTTTGAAAATCGTTGCCGGGCGAGAGGTTGGAGGTCAGAGGTCGGGGCTCGGGAGGGCGAGGCTCCTGCCGAGCCGAGGGTACAGGGTACAGGGTACAGGGTTCAGGGTTCAGGGTTCAGGCAATTGAGTCCAAGCACTAAGCTCTAAGCTCTTATCGCATGAGCGACACCCAATCGCAGCCGAACCCATATCAGCCGCCTGGTGCCGATCCGCTCCCGGACGCTTCCGTACCGCCGCCGAGCCACGTCGTCCTGCCCCTCCTGTGCCTGTTCGCCACGCTTTACTTCGTCCAGGGCATCGTCGAACCAACCGCCGGTTTGCCGGCCCAGCCGATGCAGAGCAAGCTGGAAGACTGGGGCCGCACGCCAACGCAAATCGGCCTTTTTCTCGGGTTTATCGGCATTCCCTGGTCGCTCAAGCTCCTGTTCGGTCTGATGTCCGACTTCCTGCCGATCCGCGGCTATCGGCGGTTTCCGTACCTTGTGCTTTCCACGGCACTAGCGGCTGTCGCATTTTTCTGGATGTCCAGCCTGTGGTCAGACCCGGCTAACCAGCGCCAATTGGCCTGGCTGCTGTTTGCCACGTGCGTCGCCATCGCCACGACCGACGTCGTCATCGACGCCCTGGCGGTCGAGACCGGCCAGCCGCTGGGAATGACCGGCCAGATGCAGTCGGTGCAGTGGGGGGCCCTATCGGTCGCCCAAATCATGGGAGGCAATCTGGCCGGTTTCGTGGCTCAAAACGGGCTGCTCCAGCAGGCCTTTGTCGGCTGCGGCCTGTTGTCGATTCTGTCACTAGTGGTCGTCCTGGTCGTCGTCCGCGAGCCGAGGCATTCCCGCCAGCCCAGCGAAAACCTGCGGCAGGCCTGGCAGCAGCTCACCTCGGGCCGCAAAATCGCAATCTTAATATCGGTCGGTCTCTACCTCTTTCTCTGGAACTTCAATCCGTTCAGTGGCAACGTCCTCCAGCATTACTCGACCAAAGTCCTCGGCCTGAGCCAGCAGTTCTACGGCAACCTTTCTTCGATCCAAGGCTTCACGCAGGTCCTGGCTTGCGTTGCCTATTTCTTCGTCTGCCGCCGGATTCCATTCAATTGGCTGATCCACGCCTCGATCGCCTGCGGCATTCTCGCCACGCTCTGCTACTGGCCGATGCACGACGCCCAATCGGCCGTCGTCGCCAGCCTGGTCTTTGGCCTCACCTATCAAACCGCCACGCTCATTCAACTCGATCTGGCTGCCCGCGTTTGCCCCACCCAGTCGGCCGCGACAATCTTTGCCCTGCTCATGGCGATCAGCAACACCGGCATGACCGCGGCGTACGGGGTCGGCGGATGGTGGTACGACGCTCTGACCGACCACTTTGGCAGCCGGCATATCGCCTTTGACGCCTTGGTCGCCATCGGCGCCGCGTTCACGACCGGCTGCTGGCTGCTGGTGCCGCTGATGCGCTGGGCAGGCGTCCGATGATCTCCGACTCCGTCTCAATCGGCAGGAGGACTGCAAAGTAGCCGAACTCGCCAGAGCTCGGGTCGCTTGCTGGGGAAAAATGGCCCAAAGTCTGGCGACTTCGGCTACAGGAATCGGCTTTGCAATTCTCCTGGTCTCGATCGGCGAACTCATTGATAACCGCTCTGGCTATTATCAAATGCGCACGATTTTCGACTCATTTCGCGCTGCTTATACCTCCGAAACCCTTGTCCCACCGGCAGTTGCAATCTGATAAGGCATAAGGTTCGCCAAAAATGCCAATAAGCTCCTGGCATTTCCAACCGCCGCCGTTTGCTCCGGCCCTTCCGGTGCTCTTCGGCGATTGTTGGTAGCTCCGACCTGCCTTCCATGCATGCATAGCCACGAAAAAATTCTCTCACGGAAAAAGTAACGCAAGTCATTACGCTGACGATGTTTACGTCATGAATTGCGGTTATGCACCTATGCAGAATATGCATCTTAAGGATCACGACGCCGCGTACGGAACAGCTCCCGGATCAACTGCCAGCGGCGCACCATCTCCGTTCAAAATGACAGACAGCCGCTGCACTCCCTGTCGTGTGCAACTTGCGTGCCATTTGTTCACTGAGCGAAGCTCGGCTGCAACTCCTTTCCCGGCTGTCGGTTCGGCTGCCTGGACTCTCGCCGCACCCTTCCACCACGTGCTCCATTCCGCGTCACCGCTATGCCATTTTGGCAAGCGTCTGGCAAATCAGTGGCGGTCCACTACGGTCGGACGAGGCTTTGCGCATTGCCCCGCTCGATCGCGGTCCGCTGGACCTCGGCCAGCTCCGACTCTTGCAGCTTCAGAGCCGCCGATTCCCAGGCAAAGAAGGGGAAGTGCGAGCCAAATAGCACGCGATCGAGCGGCACGTGCTGGAGCAGGTTCGCGATGCCGCCAATCCCTTCCAGCGCTGCGATCTCGACGAACACCTGGCCGGCCGCGATGAGTTTGTCGAGCGCGTCGGGGCGCAGCACGTTCAGGCCGTTGAGCAATTGCACCCGCAGTTTCGGGAACTTTGGCAATAGCTCGACGAGCGGCGTCGGATCGACATCTTCGACGGTCAACAGGCGATGCTGCGTCCGCGGATCTTCCATGCGAACGGCAATCTGCACGATCAGATTCCGTTTCGCCGCGTCCTCCAGCAGGTTGACCACTGCCGGTTCCGAGAACTTGTAGCCGTGGTAGTTCGGGTGCAGGCGAATGCCCGGCATCTTGTGAACTTCGTGGCAGCGGCGGAGGTCTTCCTTCCAGTCGGAGAGCAGCGGATTGACCGTGCCGAAAGGGATTAGCAATCCGTCGCCATGCTGCTGGCACTCGGCAGCCAGGCGCGAGTTGACGCCGCCGATATCCCTGTGCAGCAGGGCGTCGAAGCTGCCGGCCCAGGCCCGCGTGACCCCGTTGGTGCGGAGTTTCTCGACCAAGGCCGGCGCCGCATCACCCGGCAAACGTCGCGTGGGCCAGCGCGAGAGATAAACGTTGGTGTCAATCACCGGGAATCCCTCGCTGGCGCGTCGGGTTGGTCTGGATCACAGCCGCACCCCTTTCGCTTTCAAGATCGGGAAGAGCAACTTTCGCAAATTGCCCGCCAAAATCTGCTTCCTGGCGGCTTCGGGAATATCCGCCGAGGTGATTTTGCCGATCTGCGAGGCGAAGCTGCGGCCGCCGCAGTCGCTGCCGTAGATGATCCGCTCCGGGCCCAGTTCGCCAGCGGCCATTTCGACGAATCCCGCCGTCGGATCGGAGCCAGCCGTGTCGATGAAGACGTTTTTGTGCGGCCGCACGGCGCGGATACCGACTTCCCAATTGCCGCCGGTGTGGCCGCAAATGAGCGGCGTTTCGGGATGTCGGGAGGCTAGCTCGGCGAGGTCCAGCGGCGACGATTCGCCCGGGAAATTGCCACCCGACTTGAGCCAGGTGTGCTGGTAGATGACCGCCTTGAGCTCCGCGGCCCGGCGAATGATCGAGTCCAGCCGTTTGTCGCTGCACCGAACAGCGACCCACAGCTTGACCCCCACGAGCGGCCCGTCCTTCACCGTGCGGTCGAGCTCCTTCAGACTCTCCTCTTCGTGCTTGGGGTTGAGATATGCAAAACCGAATGCCCGGTGATGCCAGTGGCTGAGGGCCTCGATTACCTGGTCGTTCTGCCGGCGAAACTCGTCGGGCGCCGGGTCCTGCGACCAGGGATAGCCCATGTAGAAAACGAACCGCTCGATCCCCAAGCGATCGCCAATCTCGATCACCTGCGCGATCCTCTCGCCCGGCGTGCGGCCGTCAACACCCGACAAGTGACAATGGAGGTCACAGATCATTTTGCAGGCCTTCTAGAACCACCGAATACACGGAATACACGGAATCATGCTAGGGAACCACGAACCCGACAAATGACACCCTTTTGCCACGCACATAGTGATTAGCCCGCTAGCGCATTTCCACCTTCCGTGTCATCCGTGTATTCCGTGGTTAGCCTCCCTTTCGTAAAAACCCGATCAGGTCCGCCATCTCTTGGTGCGAAATCTTCTGTTCCAGCCCCTCGGGCATGAGCGATTTGCCACTGGAGGTGATTTCGTCAATTTCGCTGCGTAGGACCGTGTCTTCCTGATTCTCGGCCCGGCGGAGCGTCAGCCCGGCATCGGTTTCCGTCGCAATCAGGCCGGTCAGCACGCGGCCGTCGGTCAGGCGGACCGAGTAGTCGAGGAAGTTCGGTGAGAGCTCGCGATTGGGATCGAGCACGTGAATCAATATCTCCTGCGGTGAACGGTGCACGATCGTCGCCAGGTTCGGGCCCACTTCATGCCCTTCATTGGCGAACTTGTGACAGTTGGCACATTCGCGGCGATAGACAACCGCGCCGCGCGCCGGATCGGCCTTCTGCGTCAAGGCCGCCTGATACTTATCGATCACGTCCTTCCGCTGGCCAATTGCAAAACTCCCCAGCACCTTTTTGGCCCGCTCAGCCAGCGGGGCATCCTTCACCGCGGCCAGTCGCAAGCGCTGCGGCATCGACAACTGGGCAAGCGGAATGTCCCCATTTTCGAGTGCGTCTATCAGCGGCTCATGCCAGAGGGGCCGGCTGAGCAGCACATTGGCCGTCTCTTCGCGCAGCGGCGGCGTGAGCTGCTTCCAGCGGCTGATCAGCTCGGTTGCCACTGTGGCGTCCGCAAACCGGCCGAGCACCCGCAATGCCGACTGCTGCACTTCCTGCGGCTCCCTTGGCTGAAGCGACGCGAGTAGCGCGCCGCGCGCGTCGGGCCAAGGCGAATAGGCCAATAGCTCCAATGCAGGCAGCCGCTGCAACGCAGGCAGGTCGCTCGCCGCGGCGGTTTTCGCGACGACCGTCTGTAGCTCGTTCACCTGATTGACGGTTTCGTCCCCCAGCTTCGGCAATAGGTCGGCGAGCCGCTGTTTGCGGCTGGCCAGGCCCTCATGGGCGCCCGTCAAGATCGCCAGCCGCAGCTCCAGCGGTTGGCGGGCGTCATTCCACGCCGCGACGTGCAGCAGCCGGGCCAGCGCCCGCTCGTCCTGAGCCGCAGCCGCGAGCGCCGTCAGGCGACGGACGAGCTCCAGCCGTCCGCGGCGGTTGATGTCCTTGCTGTCCGCCCCGATCAGATCGAGCGCAAGCCGATCGGCCACCTGGCTGGCCGAGCTGAGAATCGCGGTTCGCATCCAGGGATCGCCAGCGTCGCTGACGATAAGTGTTCTCAGACCGGCATAAGCGTCGTCCGGCTTAAGCTCTCCGAGGGAAAGGGCAGCCTGAAAGCGAACGCTGACATCGGGATTCGAGGCGCGCGAGCTGATTCCATTTGAAAAGCTCTTGCTTCGCTCATTTCGTTGCTCCAAGAGCTTGACAATGTGCCGTGCGACCTCTGGAGGGTTGTCTCGGGGAGCGCGGAGCACATCGGGGTCATCAAGTTTTCCCAGACCGTCGAGGGCATAGAGCGCGTGCAGCCGGGCTGTGGGGGAGTCGTTCCGATCCGCGACGATCTTCTGGAGCGGCGCCACAGCGTCGCGATCCTGACGCTCGACGATGAGTCGTTGGGCCGTTTCCCGCCACCAACTGTCCGGACTGTGCAGATAGGCGACCAGGGTTGCCGTCGGTGTTCCAGCAAGCTGCGGCGACTTGGGGACGATGAAGTTCGGCGGCGACAGGCGATAGATGCGGCCGCGGTCTTTGCCGCTGGTCAGGTCGAGCTGGGCCTTGATGTCGTCGGGGATCGACCAGGGGTGCTCGATCGTTTCGCGATACATGTCGAGGACGGTGAGCGTGCCGTCGGGGGCGTTGACGAAGTTGACGGGGCGGAACCAGTTGTCGCGCGAGCGGACGAACTCGGTGTTTTCGTCGGCTCGCCGGCTCTTGAACGTCACGCCGTCGCGGGTCAGCACCTGCCGGTGAATCAGGTTGCCGGCGACTTCGCCGATGAAGACGTTGCCGCGAAACTCGGGCGGATAGGCGCCGCCGCGGTAGATCGAGACGCCGCTGGAGCTGGTCCAGTAGCCCGCGCCGATCAACTCGCTCCGCGGCATCGCCTGGCCTTCGAGGGCCCAGCGCTGGGCCCGAAACACGCGCCACGGCTCGGGCGGGCTGAGGCGAAACACGCGGAGCTGGTCGCCCGACTCGGCACAGTCGTGAATGACGCTGGGGACGACGAGGTGCGGATTGCGGGCCAGGTAGCGCTGCTCCAGGACGACGTGCTGCACCGGGTTGCGGATGTTGCATACGAAGCGGTTCCCCCAGTCGTCGAACGTGTTGCCGAACCGCTCGCCGCCGCTGATGGCTTCGAGCTTCTCGGTCACGGGGTCAAACCGGAAATCGCGGCGGGCGAGGTCAATAGTAGTAGGCACACTCCGTGTGCCGTTTTCAACCGGCGGCACACGGAGTGTGCCTGCTACTTTGCCGCCGTTGCCGGCCGCAGCGCCGTAGATCTTGTTATCCAGGCCCCACCGAAGGTTGTTCATGATCGCCTGGACGTTGTAGCGCCCGAAGCCGGTGAAAACCTTGCGGCGGATGTCGGCCCTTCCATCGCCGCCAGTGTCCTTGAAGTACCAGATGTCCGGGGCCGCCGCGACGAACACGCCCCCCTTCCAGCAGCAGGCCGATGTGGGCCAGGCGAGTTGGTCGGCGAAGATCGTGCTCCTGTCAAAACGGCCGTCGCCGTCGGTGTCTTCGAGCAGCCGCACTGTGCCGGGGAACTCCTTCGGCTCGGCGTTCTTCTCCTCGGGGTAGGGGTAGTCCCGCATTTCGACGACGTAGGCCCGGCCGTCCTCGTCGTAGGCCAGATCGACGGGGCTGGCCACGAGCGGCTCGGCGGCGATCAGCTCCATCCGAAAGCCGTGCAGGACCTCGAACGACTTCTCGGCCTGATCGGGCTCGGTTGGCACGACGCGGGGAAAACCCTCGTCCGCAGCAGCCATAGTTGCCACCAAAAGCGCAAGAGTCAGCGTCAAGCAGGCTCTAAGGTTCATAGCAGCATGGCTCCGCCCCCATTTGACGCGACGGTGAAGCCGCAAACAACGATGCTGTCGGCCAATCATTGCGATTGGTCAGTGGTCTCGCTACAACCATCGTGTTCCCTTCTCCTGTCTCCTGTCTCCTGTTCCCTGCTTCCTGCTCCCTGCTCCTCGTGAACCGCCAACCCTATCAGACCCCGCCTCGATGGTGGCCCCCCAAAATGACGCCGTGGCTGGTGCGGCTGTGGAGGCCGCTGATCAATCGCGAGCTCCGGCGGGGGCAAAAGATCGTCGAGCTCGATATCGGTGGAACGGAGCACGTCGAGCGGGCTCTCCAGGACGGGGCGGGCGTGATGGTCACGCCCAATCATTCGTTCCACTACGACTCATACGTGATGATCGAAGCGGCTCATCGCGTCGGCCGGCCGTTCCATTTCCTCACGGCATGGCAGGTCTTCGCCATGAGCAAGCGGTTCGAGCAGCAGGTGCTCCAGTGGCACGGCTGTTTCAGCATCAACCGCGAGGCGGCCGATCTGACCGCGTTCAAAACGGCGGTCGATATCCTCCGCGAAAACCCGCATCCGCTGGTCGTATTTCCCGAGGGGGACATTTACCACAACAACGATCGCGTGACGCCGTTTCGCGACGGGGCCGCGGCGATCGCCATGGCCGCCGCCAAGAAAGCGACTCGGCCGGTCGTCTGCATTCCCGCGGCGCTCAAGTGCTTTTACCTCGACGATCCGACCGAGGAGCTGAAGCAGCTCATGTCCCGGCTGGAAGAGAGCCTGCACTGGAAGCCGCGGCCTGATTTGCCGCTGCACGACCGGATTTATCGGTTTTCGGAAGGACTGCTGGCCCTCAAGGAATACGAGCAGCTCGGCCAGCCGCAAACCGGTAGCGTGCCCCAGCGGACGGTGCGTTTGGCTGAGGCGGTCGTCGGGCGGCTGGAGCGGCAGCACAGCGTGGCCAACAAGGGAGGCATCATTCCCGAGCGGGTCAAGGAGGTTCGCCGGGCCGTCATCAAGGCGATCGAACAGGACGGCACGACGCCCGAGGTGAAGAGCAAGCTGGCCAACGATCTCGACGATCTGTTTTTTGTGATCCAGCTCTTCAGCTACCCCGGCGACTACGTGGCCCAGCGGCCGACGATCGAACGGATCGCCGAAACGCTCGACAAATTCGAGGAAGACGTGCTGCGGGCCGACTATCCCGGCATTCGGGGGCGGCGACGGGCGGTGGTGCGGTTCGGCGAGCCGATTCCGGTGCCCAAGGAGCGCGAAGCCCGCGATGCCGTGGAGAAATGGACCGACCTGGTCGAAAGCCGCGTGCAGGGACTCTTGGATGAAATCAATGCGGATGCCGCGGTCCGTTCGTAGAAAGTCACCATGATTGAACTCGTCGATGTCGCCAAATCGTTCGGCAGCATCCAGGTGCTCCAGCCGACGACGCTGCACCTTACGCCCGGCGAGACGACGGTGCTGATCGGCCCCAGCGGCTGCGGAAAATCGACGATCTTGCGGCTGATGATCGGGTTGATCGAACCGGATCAGGGGCAAGTGAGATTTGACGGCACGCCGCTCACGCCCGCGAACGTGATGCTGATGCGGCGAAAGATCGGCTACGTAATTCAGGACGGCGGACTGTTTCCACATCTTTCGGCCCAGGACAACGTCGGTTTGCTCGCTCGCTATCTGGGCTGGGACAAGCCAAAGGTCGCGGCCCGGGTCGAGGAAATGGCCGATCTGACCCGCCTGCCGCGCGAGGCCCTGGCCCGGTATCCAACGCAACTTTCGGGCGGCCAGCGGCAGCGTCTGGGGATCATGCGGGCCCTGATGCTCGACCCGGAAGTGATCCTGCTCGACGAGCCGATGGGAGCCCTCGATCCACTGGTGCGGTTCGACCTCCAGGAAGACCTGCGCAAGATCTTCCAATCGCTGAAAAAGACCGTCTGCATCGTGACGCACGACATGGGTGAGGCGGGCTTCTTCGGTGACCGGGTGATCCTGCTCGGCAGCGGCCGGATCGTGCAGCAGGGGAAGCTCGACGAGCTGATCCTCGCCCCCGCGGACGATTTTGTGCGGCGGTTCATCTCCGCCCAAAGGCTCCCGACGCTGGGAGGCGAGCTTGTTCCCTAAGGCCCGCTACGACTACGAAAGGCCGCCGATGAGATCCGCTTCCCTCTGGGTTTGGCTGGCGCTACATTGCTCGGCTGCGTTGCTGTTGGTCATGGGCCGGCCTTGTCATGGCCAAGCAACAAACGCCGACCTGCGATCGGCACCGCGCGTCAAGATTGGTTCCAAGAGCTACACGGAGAACGTCATTCTCGGCGAAATGCTGACGCTCCTGGCCCGCGAAGCCGGCTGCCGAGCGGAACATCAGGCGGAGCTTGGCGGCACGCAGATCGCCTTCGAATCGCTAAAGAAAGGGGAGATCGACGCCTACCCGGAATATACGGGAACGCTGACGATGGAGATTCTCAGCGACTACCAGCCGCACAGCGATGCCGACATCGAGCGAGCGCTGAGCCAATCTGGAATCAAGATCAGCCGCCGCCTGGGTTTCAACAATTCGTATGCCTTGGGCGTGCCGCGAAAACTGGCCAGGGACTTAAAGCTCAGCCAGATCTCCGATCTCAACCAGCGGCAGGCCGAACCCGCCGTGCGCCGATTGAAGTTCGGCTTCAGCGACGAATTCATGAATCGGGGCGACGGCTGGCCGGGACTGGCACAGACATACGGGCTGCGAAGTTACGCGGACGGGCTCGATCACAATCTCTGCTACCAGGGGATTCGTAGCGGCAAAATCCACGTTACCGACGTGTACACGACCGACCCGGAAATCGCCGCTTATGACATGACCACGCTCAAGGACGATCGCGGTTACTTCCCGCAATACGATTGCGTCCTCTTGTATCGCGCGGACCTCGTCGAGCGGGCCCCGCAGGTGGTGCCGAGTTGGCTGCGGCTGGAAGGTGCGATCGATGAGCCGACGATGACTCGCCTGAACGCTCAGGCCCGCATCGGCCGCGTCAGCGAGGGCCGCGTGGCGGCGATGTTTCTGAACGAGAAGCTAAGCACAGACATCCCGCTGCCGAAGGACGACTGGTGGAGTCGGATGCTCAGCCGGTTGGCGATCAATACCCAGCGGCACCTGCTTTTGGTTTGCGCGTCGCTGGCGGCGGCGATTGTGGTGGCAGTGCCGCTGGGCATTCTGGCCTACCGAGTTCCGGCGATCGGACACCTGGTCCTGGGGGGCGTCGGCATCCTGCAAACGCTCCCTTCGATGGCGATGCTCATGTTCCTGCTCCCCGTTTTGGGCCTGGGCATGTGGCCGACGATCGCGGCCCTGTTTCTGTACAGCCTGCTCCCGATTGTGCGCAACACCTACGCCGGGCTGAAAGAGATCCCCGGGAACCTGCGCGAATCGGCGACGGTGCTGGGCCTGGACGCGCGAGCCAGAATGTGGCTCGTCGAATTGCCCATGGCGTCGCGGTCGATCCTTTCCGGAATCAAGACGGCCGCGGTGATCAACGTCGGCACAGCCACCATCGGCGGCCTGATCGGCGCGGGGGGCTACGGGCAGCCGATCATCACCGGGACGCGGTTGAACGACATGACCATCATTCTTCAGGGGGCCGTGCCCGCGGCGCTGATGGCCCTGGCCGTGCAATGGCTGTTCGATCTGGCCGAGCGATTTGTCGTGCCGAAGGGGCTGAGAATTGCCGCAGGGAAGAGTGGCGGGTGAATTCGTTGAGTTGTGGCAACGCGATTCCAAGCGATTGGCAACGAGCGATTCGCCTTACTCAAGTCGTCATGCAGGCGCTGGACTTCGGCGGCGGCGGGATCGACGCGGCCGCTGCCCAGGGCGGCGATGAATTGGCAGGAGGCATAGCCCTCGGCAGCCCGGTCGTAGGCGTCGATCCACGCTTGTCGCTCTGGCAGCCGCTCCGGATTGACGGGCCAGACGCCGGGCCGCGGCTTGACGTGCGTGCCGATGCCGATCCGCCAGGGCTTGGGGCTGACGCGGGCCCGAAAGCACCGCTGCCGCTGGCACATCCGGACGTAGATCGGGTCGGTTGCCAGAGCCCGAAAACACTCGGCGACACGCGGATCGGCCGGATCGAAGGTCTGATGCAGCGCCATGACGCGCAGACCCGCGGGCGTGCGGTACAGCCGCACATACCAATCAGGATGGTGGCTGAGAAATGTCTCCACGTGCGTGCGAGCCAGGGCTTCCGGTCCGCCGGCCACGTACACCCGCAGGCGCGCGATCCCCGTCGCCAAAAAATAGGTCAGCCACAGAGCAAGCGACACGGCTGCAACTCCGAATAGCCACGACCTTGTGAACCAGCCCAGCGCCACGGCAGCCGAAAACAGAATGGCAAAGATGCAGAAGGCTACGGTCCGATTGACTGGGGTGGCGAAGTCGATGTCGGCAAACAGCACGTTGGGGGTGTTCAGGCACAGCGCGCCGTAGCTGTTGCGCGTGATGACCGTCTCCCCCTCGCGGCGGACGATTTCCTCGCGGATGGGCACCCCTTCCGAGCCGTTATAGGCCCGCTTCAGCTCGCGGCGGACGACCTGTTGGCCAGCGCGAAATCGGCTAAGTGCTTCGTGAGCGCGGGTGTCGGCATACGCCTGAGCCTCTGCCTGGCTCACGTCTGACCAGCCGAAGCGCCGGATCGTCACCTGCCGCCCCTCGATCCGCTCGCGAATTCGCCCTTCTGCCCAGAACTGTGGAACGATCATCAGACATCCCTCGCTGATCCAACCCGCTGCGACGCCGGCGCGAGCTGAATCTTGAGCGATTTCGCTTGCACCGCAAAGTAGCAGGAGCACCCTGGCGCATGAAAAAACCGCGACCAATGGTCGCGGCTATGCCAGTCAGTGCGAACAACGCAGCGCTTCGCTGGGCGCTGCCTATTTGCAGTACGACAGCGCCAACAGCGCGTAACCCGTCACCAGGGCCGAGTCCCCTTCCATCCACTTGGGGTTCTCGCCGTTCACCCAACTGCCGTCGTCGCGCTGGCGGCTGGCGAGCTCGTCAATCAGTTCCTTCCGCCAGTCGTGCTCGACCCCTTTCTCATCGATGAACTTGTCTTCGCCCAGGGCCGAGAGAGCCTTGGCGAACGTGTTGTAATAGTAGTAGAGGCCGGCGGATCCCATGCCGGGGTTCGAATCGAGGTCGTAGTTCTTCTTGAGCCAGCCGATCGCCGCCTTGATGCGCGGATCGTCGGGCTTTACGCCGGCGTAAATCATGCTCTTGAGGCCGGCATAAGTCATCGAGGCGTAGCTCCGCAGGCCGCCCGTCGCCAGGTCGTTGCCCGCCTGGCTGACGCCGCCGGCCGCGGGGGTGTAATAGAATCCGCCGTCGGGGTTTTTGGCGGCGAACGGAGTCGTGTTGTGCTCGGTTTCCAGGTTTTGGCAGCGGCTGACAAACAATAGGGCCCGCTGCACCGCCTCGCTATTCTCGTCATTGCCCGTGGCCCTGAGTGCGTCGAGCAGGAAATTCGTATTCGAGAGGTCCGGCCGCTTGTTCTTGCCATATCCGGCCCCGCCGTACTCGAAATCCTGCGGCCCCTTGTCGCCGGCTGCGCCCCACTGGTTTTCCTTGACGAACCTGTCGGCCTTTTTCAGCAGGGCGTCGTACTTGCCCCCGCGATTGGCCTCGCTGAAGCACAGAATCGCCAGGCAGGTTTCGTAGTTCCTGTAGTACGACTCCTTGGAGTAAATCCCGCCGTCGTCCTGAGCAAAACTCTCGAGGTATTTCAGGCTCTTGGCCACGGCTGGATCGTCGGGCGAGCGGCCGTGGCGGAGGATGCCCGTGGCGACCAGGGCGGTCACCGCGGGTCCAGCGGCGGCGTTGTACGACCCATCGGCGGCCTGCCCCTTGGTGGTGAGAAAGCCGACAGCCTTGTCGATCATCTGCTCGTACTTCTTGGCCGTGGCGTCGTCCAGGGCCCGAGCCGACGAGCCGCTTGCGAGCGAGAGAACGATCGCGCCACAGACGCTAAGTGCAGACAGCGAGCGGAGTTGCATCGCGAGGACTCCAGGCGAGCGAACGAATACCGGGACAACTCCTTCTATTGTAGCAGTCGCCGTGCCATTGTCCCGATGAAAGATGCTCAGTCCATCACCGCCAGAATATCATCCTCCTTCAGGATCAAGATCTCCTCGCCATCGACCTTAATCTCGGTGCCGGCCCAGGTGGTGAAGATGATCCGATCCCCCTCCTGCACCTGGCATTCGGACCGGGTTCCGTCGTCAAGCAGCCGGCCGTCGCCGACCGAAAGTACCCGCCCCTGCTGCGGCTTCTCCTTGGCCGAGTCGGGCAGAACGATGCCTCCCGCGGTTCGCTGTTCGGATTCCAGGCGTTTGACGACGACCTTGTCGCCGAGGGGAATGACTTTCATGAAGAGGGCTCGTTTTGGTGGTGGGAGGCTTCGCAGGAGAAGAGACGGGATTTTCGCACGCTAGCGAGCCGTCCGCAAGCGACCGGCTGACAGCCTACGTCAAAGCGCCCCCCTATAAGCATGGCCTGTGCAATCAAAACCCTACCGGGCTGAATTCTTGCCGCCCGAGTGCCGATGCTAGAGATGAGAAACTCTAGCGACTG
>Ga0180085_1000302_pt1 | contig 17461 bp, 15 predicted proteins | sample EasRiv730_16_10D_FD_123013 | JGI IMG/M metagenome (GOLD analysis project Ga0180085, IMG submission 123013) | Soil microbial communities from meander-bound floodplain in the East River, Colorado, USA - East River metaG ERMLT730_16_10D | ecosystem: Environmental > Terrestrial > Soil > Floodplain ... | reverse complement strand
GGACGACAAAAACAATGCCATCAACTTTTGAAGCCAAAACGTCTCCATCTGCCAAGCCTGCAAGAGGCGGAGAGTCAAAGATGACCCAGTCAAACGTCTGGGCTGCATAGCTGAGGAACTCGTCCATTCGAGAGCTATTCAATAATTCAGCCGGTTTTTCGACCACGGTCCCGGCCGTCACCACAAAAAAATTACGCAGGTTCGTATTGCAAATAATAGACTCCAACGAACAGTTCTCCGTTAGATAGTCTGATATTCCGAGGGCATGAGGCGTTCCCAAATATTGATGGACGGCCGGCCTTCGCAGGTCCCCATCCACAATCAGAATTTTGAGGTCGATCTCCTGAGCCATTGTTAATGCCAGGTTGATGGCAGTCAATGTTTTCCCCTCCGACACGCCTGCACTGGCGACAAGCAGAGTCTTCAGCCCTTTTTCCCGCTGCATTTGAAGGATTTTGGCCCTCAGCGTTCGATATTGCTCACTCACGTTCGCTTTGGGTGAAACAAGCGCAACGAGCTTGGGGTTGGGGCGAATCACCAGGTCGCGGGAAAAAAGCTGAAATGGCGCGTGAGTACCGTTCTTCTTTGCTGCTTGGTCCTGGCCGGTCGTTGGGATAGTGGGAAGCGCCTGGCTTGATGGTTTGCCAATTGCCGGGGGGACGCTGCGCTCAAAAATCACCCCCAAAAGGTCTTTCTTCGCTTTTTCCTTCGCAGGACCCGGTGCCTGGCTTGATGGGTTCCTGTCTTTGCTCTTGAAGCCAACACTCGTTTCTGTTTGAACCTTCAAGCGGTGAGCTGTTTCGAGCATCCCTTGGCGACTTCCGTTCATCTTTGGCAGCACTAAAGGTTCCAGGCAATTTTCGAAGTCGTCCAGCGACACAATTGCTTGCGGCTGGGTCTTTGGGATGATCGAAAGCCCATCGTCCAATGACTTGCTGTCATTGTTCGTGAAACCATCGGTCGATTCTGCTCGAATATTCGAGCGGCTTGTTGTTTCTAAGGTGGCTTGTCGTTCGGCTCTTACTCTTTCTAAGGCCTGGTGAATTCTGCTCATGTATCCGCCCGTGGTTTCAACCTGTCAACAAGCTGTGTGGATATTTCGCCGGTTCCGCTTTCGCCAAAGGGGAGGGGAACGGCGTCGTGCGACTTGGGGGAAGCCTCAGTTCAGCGTGTTTATGGTATTTCGAATGGAGCCATTCTCTTCGGTTGGCTTTTTGACTCTGCCAGACAACCACCGCGCGTTTGGCGCTCCCACCTCTTCCAAGGGGGAATTTCTCGGATGGAGCACTTTGTAACTAATCCTTGGTCTAGTCACAAACCGTCGCTCAATGAAGAAGCCCCTGAATCCCACGCCTCATTTTGCTCACAGAACCTCGGCGTGACTTCTCAGAAGGAACGGAGATAACGGAGATGACAGTCAGCACCGGGTACTTGGTTAGCTGAGTGAGCTGCTGCACGTTGCGGATGGATTCGTCCCTAAGCTCAAAGAGGAGTGCCAAGCCGAAGCCAAGGCACAACCCCGCCAAAATTCCGAAGGCATTTAGCTTCAGCCGGGCGGGCTTTATCGGTTTCTCAGGAAGGCTTGCAGGATCAAGGATGCGAAACTGCTCCCCTTTCTGGCGCTTCTCCAGACTGCCGGCCATCTCAGCTTCATTCTTCTTTGCCAGCAGCCTTTGATAGTGCTCACGAGTGATGTCGTAGTCTCTCGTAATCTCCTTTTGCATTTGCTCGACTCGAGGGATGTTGTCAACTCGCCCTTGATAGACTGCCATTTCCGAAGTGATTCTTTCTTGCTCCTTCACTCCCTGCCTTATCTGTCGATCCAGTGCATCAATCTGTCTCTTGAGATGAACCGCTTCGAGATCGACTTGAGCACTCTGAACGTCACGACTTATTTGGCCGCCGCTTTTCGGTGGGACAGTCTCGAGAGCGATCTCCTGCTGCTCAAGAAGCGCAATTTCCGCTTTGAGTTTGCGAACGTCGGGGTGTTCCGACGTATAGCGCTGCTGCAAAATGCTCAGTTCAGCGATCTTCTGGCTTAGTGGGTTGGGAGGTCTCTGAATTGCCGACAGCGCGGCCGTCGTTTCGACATTGCGAGGCTCGGCAACCTTTCCCAGATTGGATTTCAGCTCAGCCTGAAGTCGCTGCTGGTAGCCCTTCTGTTCCTCTAGACGATTTGTTGAATCAATACTGGCCTGAAGCTGTTGTTGCAGGCGCGTCAAGACAGCCAAGTTGGCCTGCTGCTGTTCGGGAAGGGATCCTATATGGTTCATTTTAAAGCCGGACAGTCTAGCCTCGAACTCCAAGAGTTTGGCCTTTGTCTCCTTCAGCTGGAGGTCCAGAAACTGGCTGACTCCCTCGGTCTGCTCTTCTCGGACTTTGAGGTTTTCCTCTATGTATAACGAAGCAAGCTGGCTCGTGATTGTTTGCGCGACCGCAGGATCCTGGGATTGATAGGAAAGCGAAAACGCATCGACTTTGGTTACTGTCAATTCGATATCGCTGCGCATCATTTCAATGATGCTCTCTAAAGGCTGCTTCGTCCGAAGACTAGGGTAAAGATTGTGGTCCTGAATGATCTTTTCGAGCCGAGTTCGGCTCATGATCTGTTGCGATATCGTTGCTAATCGAGTTTCGATGGTGCCCGCGGAAGTGGAACGCACATAGTCCGACGGGACCTTCTGGGGCTCTATTAAAATGACGGTTTCAGACCGGTAAATGTCCGGCAGGGTTTTGAGGTAGAGATAGGTCGCCACTCCAATCACAACACCGCTGCACAAGATCCATAGGACTCGCCGTCGCAGGAGACTGAGATAGTCGGCCAACTGCAAGTCTTGAAGGTTCTTCATGGTGTACTCAGCTCAGCGCCACTTAAGGATCACCCGCAACTAGAAAAATACCGGAATGGCATAGGAAAGCCCCACACGGACGCCGTTCCCGGAAAGATTCTGAGGTATTGCATCGAAGAAACCCGTGGACACTTGGCGAAGATAGCCGTAAGAGGCAAGCAAGGAAATTCGATCCGTCAAGGCGAATCTCAATTCCGATCCAGCAATAAGTCCATTGGTCGTTATCTGCTGTCCTGATGAGTCGAAATCTGCCAGGAACTTATTGTGATGGTATCCCATACTGACGGCTGCTCTGATCCCCCTGGAGACCCATCGTCCCAGCGACACTTCGACCGTTTGAACCTCCGCAATGGTTCCAAGCCCCGAGCCATCCGATGGCGATTGACGTAAATCGAAAGAAAAGAATGTTCTGGGATCGATTGACGGAGTAAAGAGTATGCCACCACCAACGCTGGGTCGAACTCCTGGGCGAGCTTGCAGACTGCGGCTCATCTGAAGAGGATCCCCAATGCTGACGCTGGTTACGTTGGCGCCCACATCGATGAAAGCGGTCACAGAAGGCGCCAGGCGTTGACGGATGCCAACATAGGCCATATGGTTTCTGACAAGATCAGACGGAGGGAGGAAGGAGTTAGAGGTGCTCCCGATCCGCGAATCAAAATAGCTGAAGACATAGTTCAGGCCAAGTGTGGTCTTTTCTGTCAGTTCGTAGGAATAACGAATTGTGCCACCGTACCGATTCTGCTGCCTGAGATTGTCCTGGTCAAATCGGCTCAAAGAGCTACCGGCTCCGGCAGTGAGCTTTGAGCGCTGGTTCAGCTCATAGGAAAAACCTGCGAACGCGGTGTTGAGTAGTGTCTTGTTCCAAGGCAACAAAACCGAGGTATTGGGCGCAATATCATCCTGCAGCGGCTCCACCACTAGATCTTTCTGGAATATCCCACCGGATTCAGCCGTGACGCTGACCCGATCACCCATCGTGATTGAAAGGCGGGGGCTCAGCCGGTACTGCAGATCTAGTGCCCCGACGTGGCTCAATTGATTGTAACTATCGGACTCACTGTAAATGCGGCTGCCTAACGTGTAATCGAAGGCTAGGCTTGACCGCGGGTATTGGCGCTGGTAGGCCATTCTCGAATAGATATCGGTAACTCTTTCAAAGCGTTTGGTCGCTTCTTCGAAGAACAGGTTGCCATGAGAAGCCAGCTGCTCGGTGCCTGTCGAGAAAACAAACGAATTCCGGCTTTTGAAGAATATATCTCCCAAGGCCGTAGCCGAACGAACCCTGGCATCAGCCACGCTGGTCTGTTGGACTGTAGCTTCTTTGCTCTCGACAGCCGTTGTCGTTTGAGCATGAGCAGTGCCTGATCCCAGGAGCGTCACGAAAAACAAGATGAGCGCTGACAGTTGCCTCGGCATCCGTGGCTTTTCTTTGGACCGCATGGTTTTTACAAAGGGAAGCACTTGGTCCTCCTGAACACCCATCCCTGTTAAAAGGCCTCAAAGCAATAGGCCCGACCCTGATCTATTGGTCGAGTTAGGGAACGATTATGGTGTCTCCGTTCTTGAGCAGAATGTTCTGATCCAGGTTCTTGCCCTTGATGAATTCCTTGTAGTTGAAGTCGAACCGCTGCTGCCTTCCACTTTCGTTTCTCAGGACGACGATTCTCGTCGTCTTGGCAAACGCCGTGAAGCGCGAAGTCGCGAGTATGTCCATCACTCTCGTTGGACCGGTTAGTACCTGAGCACCAGGAGTGGCGACTTCACCCATCATGTTCACTCTCTGGCTGTTGACTTTCTCAACCGTTACAGTCACGGTCGGGTCAGCGATGAAACCCTTTAGCCTGTCCGTGAGTATTTCTCTGAGCTGCAACGCGGTGAGCCCCATAGCTTGGATGTCATTCACCAGAGGCAATGAAATCTTGCCGTCTGGGCGTACGGGGACGCTTTTAGAGACCTCCACTTCCTTCCAGACGAAAACATTCAATACATCACCAGGGCCGATGATGAAATCTTCTCCCACTTGGCTTTTGGCTTCCTGCTCCTGAATTTTGTCGCTCCCCCTGGAAGGGGGTGACGGCTGATTGATGACTCTGACTTGTTCCGTTTGCTCTTGCCTCTTGTCGGCAGCGAAGAGGAGCAGAGAGCAACCTAGTTGAAGAAACACCCAGCCCGTCAATAGTCGACTGACGACGAGCGTCACTCTTCTTTGTCCATTCTCATGGTAGTCTTTGCACATGAAGGCACCCATCTTCTCTGAAAATAGTGTAGATCCGGCTAATGCACAGCACCGGCTAGGTAGGCTAACGGGCCTCCCCCGATCAAAGGCTAGGTCTTGGCCCCAAACTTCCCAAACCCTGGCGGGTCATTCGACTCTAAGCCCCCTCGAACTGGAGCTATGGACGGGCCCTCCAGCGCCATGTTTCAATCTGTTCACAAAGTTCAACAAACCGCACAAGATCTTCCGAGTTGCCCCAGTTCTGGTCGCAAGCCGATTTTGTGGGAGCGTTTCCCTTGAACCCTCTCCTGTCCCCGCTTCTTTGTGCAAGTCCGGCTTCTTTCTGGGAGACAGCCGCAAATCTTCCGTAACTTCATCGATGATTTCTAAGTCTATTCTTTTCAAGTGGGAAGCAAATCCAGTCACCAACGCGTTGTCACAGATGGTATTGACCAGACGTGGAATTCCCCCAGAACATCGATAGATCTCGGTGATACAGGAATCTGGAAAGATTTCCTGGTTGGGCAGGCCGGCGATCCGCAATCGTGTTCGAATGTATTCTGCCGTATCCGAAATGGTTAGCGGTTCCAGCGAGCATCGCAAACTGATTCTTTGCTTCAGCTGCCGCAAGTGGGGAGAATCCAGCCTTGAACTGAGCTCTGGTTGACCAACCAGAATCACCTGGAGAAGCTTTTCGGTAGAGGTTTCCAGATTGGTGAGAAGCCTGATTTCTTCTAAGATTTCGTCACTCAGATTCTGGGCCTCGTCAATGATGAGAACCGTCATTCGCCCCTGACTATACCTCTCCAAGAGAAGGGCGTTTACCTCGTTCAACGCCTGGGCCTTGGAGGTAAAGTCACCTTTGAGATTGAAGGCAGTCAGCAGGCATTCAAAAAACTCGTTGCGCGACAGCATGGGACTAAAGATGAAGGCGGATGAGATGCCCACTTTCTCCAAAAGGTCGAGCAGCGCGTGGACGAGAGTTGTCTTCCCGGTGCCGACTTCACCACAAAGTGCCAGAAACCCTTTACGTTCCCGAATCGCGTAGACCAAACTGGACAGAGCTTCGCGATGCCCCTGAGTGAAATAAATGAATCGAGGATCGGGGGACAGATTAAACGGCTTTGCCTTCAGATTATAAAATGCCTCGTACATGCTTATCGCCTCAGTGTCATGTGATGACGTCTCCGCAAGGCAACTGGTCTGGCCGTGCAAATGGCGACATCAGCAATTTTTCAGGGGTCGCAATAGGGACTTCCAGGAGAGGGCGTAGAAATGTTCAATCGCTCCGGGCACAGTCAAACCCGAACCGCGACACTGTTTCGCTCGCTAGATTCAAACAATTCCTTGCGCCTGCAAGAAACGCCCCTGGAGAGCTGAATCCGCGCTGTCTTTTGCGTGTCGTCTTCGTTTTGGCTTGTTCAGGCTGGGTTGACGGCGAGTCGAGGGATTTCTACTTCACAAATCGTCGCAAGATGTGCCCCTCGAAACCGTCCGTGGTTCTGATACGTACCCAATCTCCGGACTCGCGAATGATCGTAACCGCTTCTCCGCAGACCACTGTTTTCCTGTCCGGGCGCCCCGAGGCGAATGGAATTTCTCTTAACGCCAAGTTCTCAGGACACTGAACCAGGCTTGAGAATGTTGGCTCGGTCGCTTTTGGTCGAATGGGGTTGACAGCAGAGTCCCGCAAGATTGAGTCCTGCAAAGCGACAGCCGCGGCGGCGACAGGCGACTCTTCCGCGAGACTAACCTTTTTGGCCGTCTCCTGCGGACGAGAGGGCGAGGGCTGATCCGGCGGAGGTGTCACAGCCTGCAATTGGTCAGTCCCTGCGGCTTGCGAGAATCCTTCCATGGCTGGGCTGTTTGAAGACAGTAGAGCTGCTGGCTGGGCCGAAACTACGGGTGTCAGGCCCAGATATTCCACCACAAGCTTCCACGTCTGTGGAACTCCGGCTTTGGTCGTCTTCAAAGCGGTCAGGTCCAGAGAGTTACTCTCCATGGGGGCGGGTGTCTGCTTCAGAGGTGGAGTAGAGATCGCCCTCGGTGAAAGCTGAGGCGATGAGTATCGAGCGGCCTTCGCCGGTCGCTGAGGAACCAATCCGAGGACACTTTTGGTCATTCCTAAGTCCGTTTCTTTGTTAGAGGTCACTTCGGGCTGCCCTGCCGGGTTGCCTGCTGCTTTGGAGTTACCGAGTAAATCGCCGAGACGCGCACGCAAGGGACCCAGATCGATCGACAATGGAGCCGACAAAGGCGCGCTGGTGCCAGGCAGTTGCACGACCTCGCTGGTGGTCTTGCTGTCGTCCGTCACAACCTGCAAGTGAAACGTAAGGTCTTCTGTCTTGTGGTAGTAATTCACACTCCCTCGTGACAGTAAGTCCGCACCCAAAGTCAAGTCATTCTGAAACGTTCCGTCTTTGATGGACAGAACGCCGCGCTTTGCGGATGCGATGAGAGGAGTGCTCTTATCCCAGCCTACATGAACGAGATTCCCTCTCAACTCGACCTTTAGGCCTAGCCCGGCCAGGCTCGCTACCGCCGGCTTCAATTCCGCCGTTGGCGACTTTCTAAGGGCTTGATAGCCTACCCCTGAGAGAGCAAGAATCAAGACACCGAACACCATGATCCAAGGCAATCTGGCCCTTCGGCTCAGAGCTGCACTGTTAGCCTCTTCACGCCGCGGCTCAGCCAGCCTCCAGGAGCCACTCTGTGCTTGGCCTGTCTTTGCAACGATCTGGTGCAGTTCCTCTTCCATCGCCGTGTCAAGCTCTCGACGTTTGCGTTCGGCCTCAAGGTTGAGTGGCTGGGTGGAAAGATATCCCGACCTGGTCTGCGCCGAGCCTGCAGCACGGTCGTGTGCTTCATGACTCCGTGGACTGATGGACATATTTGTCTCGCCTCCCTTCGATTTGCTAACTCATCTACTCTCTACATGAAGCCTATTTGCGTCTGGTCGATTAGCAACAAATGCCTTGGCGGAACGAGTTGCTGTCTGTAGCCAGCGCATTACCAATTAGGGAGAACAATTGGATGGGCTTACCCATCTCAAAGAAATCTATGATGTTTGATCAAGACTGCTAGACCATAGTTGCTATCAGCCAGCAGTTCCCTTCGAAGAACAATCCCCCGGATAGCAACGCGCGGTCCCGATTGTTCACCTTTTGACGAGAAGCGAAGAACAACGAATAATCTTTCTCTTAGTCCAACGGGCTCGGCGAGACGCAGATAGAGTCCGCTACCGCTAAAATTCTCCAGTACACCAAAGACTTTGATTCTGCGGCCAACGCTGTCCCTTCCGTGTATCATCGCAGAGAAATTCTCATGGGTTCGGTGTCTCCCGCGACGTTCCGGCCCCTGGTACCGATTAACTCCACTCCTCTTCATTCAGTTCAGAGGGCTCTCGTGCCCACGAGCCGGTAACAATCGGAAACAAGTTTGGAGAGAGTGGTTCGGTCGATGGCGCCCAGTTATGTCGCCGTCGTGAGGAGGAGACTACGCCTGGATTGAATCCGCATGATCGCTGAATACGCGCGAAACGCCGTCATTCAGATCGATAACATTGAAATTGATGATTAACCCTAATCTGCAATTACAAAGTCTCAGATAGGAAAGAACCTGAGCTCGATGGACCGGGAGGAGTTGATCGACACTCTTGATCTCGACGATCACTTCTCTTTCGACACAAAGATCGAGATGGCAGCCGCCGCCGAGTCTCAGGCTGCGATAGACGACTGCTACTGGTTTTTGCTGCTCTACAAACAGCCCACTCTCCGCCAGCTCAAAAGCCATGCAGACCTCGTAGGCAGACTCCGAAAGCCCAGGCCCAAGCGATTTGTGGACCTTGGCAGCTGCCTCAATGATCGTCTCGGCTATTTGTCCCAATCGCTGGTGTGAGACGATCAAGGTCTCTGCCGCTAAGGTTGAGTTCCGTGGAGAGAACATCAATGGCTTCAAGCTGTCAAGAGGAGACGGGTCTGGAAGCAAGAGAGTAGGAAGGTGCTGGAGAACTGTGTTGCGTGTGTGACGAAACCGGAATGACCCAGTCTCGATCGACTTCAACAGCGACAGAACGCTGTAACAATGTAATGGACACTACCAAGCGATAGGAACTCTTTGGTGTGAGGAGAATTCCTTCAATTCCTTCCAAAGAACCTTGCTCGATCCTTACTCGTTGTCCTATTTTCAGAAAGGGCCACGGTTGTGCCGGAAGACCAGATTTAACGATGGACTGCAGTGCAGCAATCTCACTGTTGTCAATCGGAAACGGGATCTTGCCGAGTCCAACAATGAATTGCACCCCTGGAGTCACGAGAATGGGCAGTCGTTTTTGAACATCAAATCGGCAGAATACATATCCTGGGAATAAAGGTGCCTCAAGCCGTTTGACTCGATCTGACCATCTGCGTTTGATCTGACATAGGGGCAAGAATTCCTCATAACCCTTCTCACGTAATGTTGAGGCTACGGTCTTTTCGTGCTGCGATCTGACCTGAAGAGCAAACCATTGGACATCTTCCACATCGATCGTCTTGCCGGTAGCCACCATAACGGCCTCCGTTGGTCCCTAATACTATTGCTGAACAAAGAATTGTTGACGGATCCCCGATAGAGTGTCCGGGGCCGTTTAAGGCAAGCTACCGCTCAAACTCTCCCATGTCTTTTCTTCTAAAAGGCACAGCAGACCAAGCCCCAGCTGGACCTTTTGACCGTCTTGCCTGTTAGGAGAAGGCGAAAATTGCTACTGGATCTACTAATTCAAACCTTGAGGTTCTAATCCTTCAACTGAACTGCCGCTCATCCTCAAGAATCAGTGATTCAGACGGCTTGCCGTGCTTGACGAATTCCAGCAAAGACGTTAAGCAGCGTGCTGCCGGAATCAGCTCAATCTTTCTAATGCGAGCTCCTGTATGCGGCAAATCGGAGGACCGAGGAGCTATTTTTGTAACTCTGTCCATTGCATCGCTCGTTGGAGTAGCTCAATTGAGTTTCTGAGGTTGAGCTTTTCCATGATGTGAGCTCGGTGGGTTTCCACAGTCTTTATGCTCAAGTGCAATGATTCGGCTATGTTTCGCGTCCGATGCCCCTGGCCAATAAGCTCGAAAATTTCTAGCTCACGATTGCTCAGCGAAGTTTGTGGGGATCCTGCGTCTTTGGTTCTGCCGTTGAGATATTTCGTGAGCACTAGAGCTGACATCTTCTGACTGAGATAGAGGTTTCCCTTCAAAACGCTGGAAATGGCCGACATTAGGTGATGCGGCGTTTCGCGTTTCATGACGTACCCACTGGCTCCGGCGCGGAGCGCCCGCTCGGCATAGAAACACTCTTCCTGCAAGGAAAGCACGAGTATGGGCATTTGAGGAAATTGCATTCTTGTACTCTTGATAAGCCCTATTCCGTCAATTCCGTTCAGAGCGATTTCTACGATCACCATGTCTGGCTGGAACGCGGCAACCGACTCCAGCACATTTGGTGTACCTTCGAAGAGCCCGCAAACTGTGAGTTCCATATCATGACGGATCAAACGCGCCAACCCCTCGCGCACGATGGCATGGTCATCAATGATTGCTATTCTCGTTTCGTTCCGTGTAGACAGGGGCGGGTGAGTCAGCGCGCCTGTCTGTGGCTCTGTAGCCATACATTAGTGCCGAATCGTCGGCTGTTCTCGTCTTTGATGAATATGAGTCTCGATTAGAAGAGGGATTGGAAATCCCGTCGGAGCGACGGATACTAGGCGAGGAGCTGCAAGAAATCAATCAGACGGGACCGGATTTTTTTATCAGATGAATATGGATGAAGATCAGCGAAACCCTGATGTCGCCATAGGGTTTTCGACGGCGTGATGCACACACCAGAGGTTCGGGCGAAGACCGTTTGCGAAAATCCTTCGGTTCATTTAGGGTGTCGAGTTACAACGACTCCTCGAAGATGCAGGTCGACATTGACGTTGCAGTCGCCAGCTTCTGAGCGGAGTGAAACCGCTTGCTAACCCGACAGCAGTTTCATTGAAGGGAACTTGGGAGCAGGTCACATACCGGCACAGAATGACGTGCCGGTTCCCACAGAGAGCCTGCCAACCTTAGACTTCCTCTATCGTCTTTTAGCGACCAGCCGTCGGATTCCGTTTTTGACCGACGTAAGCTACACGTTCGGCCAAGACGCAGGACGGCCTTTCCGCTGTGTCTTGACTGCAGTGCTCTCTGCACACCCTCCGCAGTATCGACCATTCAAGCTCGAAACAGCACCATACATTGCAACGACCTTCTCCTGGACTTTGAGAGCGGAAGGATCGCTATTTGCAGAGGATCGGGGAAATTTTCCCCGGCTCAATTGGTAAAAATGACTGGATCCGCTCGCTCTTGAAATGTACTGCGTTTGAATTCAACGTCTATAGCCCTCGGCGTCGCTTTGGAACGAAAGCTGCTATGGGTTAGCCGTCACAATTAGGAGTCGGTTTTCGACCCAGCCAAATATCCGCAGTAGATTTCTATCAGCGCCAAATTTTGGCAAATATCAAAAACGCAAGCGATACCCAATGGGGATCGCTATTGCTCTCTCTGGCACTCTTGGTGACTTTTCTAAATTGGGCTGTCGCAAAGAGTGGCGATGCAGAGGAGAGAGTCAGTTGCACGATTAAAAGCTCGACTCAGCAGCATCTTGACTGCCGCCACGTTGAAGGCTGCAGTGACGACTGAAAGCGGAAAATCCGTGACTAGCGAGGCCTGAGCACTACCGCCCGGCAATCTGGATTACCTCAACATCAAAGCGAAATCACCCATGCCACTTCGCGACGGGGAACCGTCCTAGGTTGTCTATCCTTGTCCACTCCGAATTCGTGGTCGCGGATGAGACTCAAACTGCGGAATCGGAGGGAGGCCAGCTACAGATGGCGGGAGAGTAAGTTTGTCCAAATAAAGGGGAAAACAGGGGGCACCAATGCACTTCAAACCACTAATTAGAATCTTAGTGAGATTCCTTTTGTCATCCACATTCTTTCTTAGTCACGTTCCTTTGGTGCGAGCTGCTAACGTCCTATTATCCTGGAGCGCCAATACGGAACCGGACTTCGCCGGGTATGAGGTGTATTACGGAACATCATCTGGAAATTACGGAACACCCACCAACGTTGGCAAGGTGACGTCATACACTGTAACCGGGCTCAATTCGGGAACGTTTTTCTTCGCTCTAAAAGCCTATGACACCTCTGGGAACAGGAGCGGATTCTCAGCGCAAGTTTCGGTAACACTGCAGGAAACGACTCCACCGCCGATGTCTGGCATTATCACCTTCGACAATCCTGCTCCGGCTGGGATACCTGGGAGTTATTTGAATGGTACTTTCCAAGGGATAGACTTTGGAACTAACAAATGGCGATGGGAAGGGCCTCGCCTCGCCAACACTACTAATCACATCTATTTCGCTTCAACATCCGGTAAGCGCCGGACGTTCAGCTTTTCACCAGGGCCGAAGTTGCTAAAGAGTTTGCGAGTGTTTAGCGGAATCGCTGGGACGCTCACTCTGTCTGACAACCTCCGTCAGACGAAAAACCAATTTGTTTCAACTGGTTTGACGCAAGTAGTCACTACCAATTGGACTCAGGCTTCAAAAACAGTCACGGTCGAATTCAGCGAAGGCTGGGAACTCGGTCTTGACAATATCGAGTATCTCTCGCCGTGAGCAGCTGCTAGTCCCTTCAGTTCCAATCGCCACTCATTCTTTGAGGTAAGAGGAATTGAAACACACTTCCCTTTCCTGGATTATCTTCCACCCAGATGGCCCCCTCGTGAGCCTCGGCAATCACGCGGGCGATCTGTAGGCCCAAGCCAATGCCCTCGCCTGAACTGGTCTGGCCTTGCTTAACCTGATAGAACTTCTCAAAAATTGTTTCTTTCTCAGCATCGGACACGCCTGGTCCGGAGTCAGCAATAGAGACGAGAGCAAAGTCTGAAGCGAGAGGCAGGCGAGTCAGACGCTGCATGGATTCCGTCGGCAGGTCTTGTGAACTTTTCGACAAACTTTGAACACAAATCCTGACCACTGTGCCCTGGGGAGAAAACTTCAACGCGTTTTCCAACAGATTGCTTAACACGCGGAGCACGCCGTGTTCGTCGCAAACAACGATTAGCGGTTGCCGCAATATTTCGACTTCGATCGCTACGCCCTTTTGACTCGACAGAATTTCAAATTCTTCAAGTATAGCCCGGACGAGAACTGTCAAATCCCGCTCCCGAAATGAATGGTGCTTAACGCCAGATTCTATGCGCGCGAGAGCGAGCAAGTTCCGGATCAGGGATTTCAAACGCTTGCCTGATTGCAGCGTCAGTTCTAGCAAGCGTTCCTGTTTGCTATTCAGCTGCCCTGGAATGCGGGATAGTAGGAGTCTTACAGTCTCTTCCATCGAAGCCAGCGGCGATTTGAGTTCGTGCGAAACACTGGAAACAAAGTCTTTCTTAAGTTGGTCGAAATGACTCAACTGTGCAGCCATGGCGTTGAACTCATCGGCCAGACTTCCAAATCCGTCTTTCTCTGCGCTTTCCAGCCGGAAAGCAAAATTGCCCTCAGCAATCGCCCTCGTTCCCACCCTGAGTTTTCCAAACGATCGGGAGAGGGAGTGCCTTGCATGAAATGCCACCATCACACTCGAAATTAGGGAAATCAGGGCCGCACACCACCAAAGGCTCATCAGGCGGAAACTGCCTGCCTGGGCCTTTTCAATTTGCGCTTGAACAATGTCTTGCGTCGACCAAATCACCCCGAGTGTCTCCAGTCGCAGTTGTCCGAAGAGATCCAGAAGCTCTGGCCGCAGACCCCTTGTGCTCGCAGGAACCAGAGACGCCAAAATTGCTGTCTGTAAAACTGCCCGACGCCTGAATTCGTTCCAACTTCGCCTTAGCGGCTCGATTGCCGCCTCTTGTTCCGGAGAACGGCAACGGTCCTGGATGTGCTGCAATGAATCATCAAAAGCACTGACCATCTCGGCTAAACGGATGCTATCCGCGCGAGAACGAGTTGCAATAAACCGACTCGCGTATTCCTCAATTCCACTCAGAGCACGCAAGAGCTGGAACGAATCGGTCGCTGCATAGAACCACGCTCTTGTCAGGCTTCTCCGAACATTTGCTGCCTGCCGAAGTTGAGAAATCTGAACGAAGGTTAGTACGACAAAGAAAACGATGAGACTGGCGTAGCCCAGTCTCATTTTGGTTCCGATCTTCATGCGCGATTCAATTCATCCCGTAGGTTTTGAGTTTGTTGCGAACCGTTTTGACGTCCAGGCCGAGCTGCCGAGCCACTGCAGCTTTGTTGTTGCCGCTCTTTTCAAAAGTTCTCACGATCAGTTCCCGCTCGGCTTGGGCGGCCGTCATGCCGGAAATAACGATCGCTGGGGCCTCCTCCATCGGGTTCAGGATGTAAGGAGGAAGGTGGCAGGTTTGAATCCATTCTCCTTGTGCCAGGATAACAGCTCTCTCAATGATGTTTTTCAGTTCCCGCACATTTCCCGGCCATGAGTAGTTTCTCATTTCCTGTAGCACATCTTCCCGCAACGACACCACTGCCGTTTCATATTTTTGGTTGAACTCTCGAATGAAGTGTTGGGTGAGCAGCGGGATGTCTTCCCGGCGTTCGCGCAACGGTGGCAGGGCCAGAGTGAAGACATTGAGCCGGAAGTAGAGATCCTCACGCAGAGTTCCTGCTTCAACGGCTCGCCGTGGGTCAAGGTTAGTTGAGGCAATGATGCGGGCACTGAAGTCGATTTCCGAGACACCGCCCAGCCTACGCAATCGCCCTTCTTCCAGAACTCGAAGCAGCTTGGGCTGCAAAGGCGTCGGCATTTCGCTAATTCCGTCGAGAAGCAGAGTCCCTCTATTTGCCAATTCAAAGCAACCTGGCCGCATGGCCGTGGCTCCAGTAAAGGCTCCTTTCTCGACGCCAAAGAGCTCACTCTCCAACAGAGCCTCTGGAATGGCAGCGGTATTCACTGCAATGAAGGGTCCGTGGGCCCGCGGACTCAGTCGATGCAACGTACGGGCCAGCAGTTCCTTGCCAGTTCCACTTTCGCCTGTAATCAGAACCGGCGCATCGGTACTGGCAAGGGTTCTGATCGACTCAGATAGCTCAGCCATGGTCCGGCTCGCAACAACGAAGTCTCCGAAAGGATTCGTCTTCGCGAGTCGTGCGTTCAGCCGGCGGGACTCACGGCGCATTTTGATCTCTTCCACAGCCGTATCCAATGTGGCCTTAAGCCTCTCGTAATCCAGCGGCTTGGTGAGAAAGTCCTGGGCTCCCTGCTTCATGGTTTCAACGGCGAGATCCACACTGGATTGCACGGTAATGAGAATTACAGGGCGGGAAGGATTGCCGAGCTTGAGATAGCGAAGCAGCTCAAGTCCGGAAAACTCAGGCATGAAGATGTCAGAGATGACGATATCGGGCTCGTTTGATGCCACTCGCTCCAGGGCTTCCAGCCCGTGGACCGCCACATCGACCTCGAAGCCCCAAGCTTGCAGCCGTGCCCATAACACTTCGCGCATGGCTGCGTCGTCTTCGACAACCAGAACCCGGACAGAGAAGGCACCCATGAGAGAGACAATTCCCCTTGGTTCGTGCCCCCCGGCCCCGCTCGATTATAGACGACAAAGAGAACCTCGCAGCACCTTTTCTTATCTCAATCTGGCTTGCCAGCATTCGGACGAAGACTCGGCGTCTTCCTACCATCGAAGAGTGAGTGAGGCTCTTCGTACAAGTTTCAAGCCGGCCAGCGACGTACCCCCGCAGAACAGAAGTCTGCGTGTCGCTGCAGGCAAAAAGGAAAAGGACTCGCTCGAAACCTTGATCTGTCATGGTTCTTGCGAATCCTTGGTTGTTAACACCGCGATTGGAGAACCCGCTGAACTTCGTGGCCCCGTCGTATTTCCGTGAAACAGAGAGTTTTTTCAATGATATGCTTGGCACACCAGGCTCATTGCAGGCATTTCATTGTCAGGCCCACAGGAAGTCTCCTGGAGAATGGTCTCCGGCAAGGCCAGAAGTTGGTGGCTGTTCTGGTGGCTGTTGGGACCGTAAAATGGCACCTTTCTGTGCAGGTCGACGCGGACATCAAAAACAAAAGGACCCGCTGGAAACCCTTGACTGACGGGCTTCTTGCGGGTCCTGACGCTTCGTTGCGTCCCTGGGCAACACACTCACTTCCAGAATTCGAAGTCCGACGCTCTATCCAACTGAGCTACGGGCGCGTGGTTTGAAATGAACTACGACAGACGAGGAGAGGCGGTCGCTGCTTCCAATCCGTGTTCTTGATTCCGTCTCTATGCTTGCGACCATAAAAAACGTAAGGATTATGGAGCATCCTCGGAAAGCTTTGCAAGGTTTGAATGACCACCTCGTTCATGGGGACGCCGCATTTGCATTAGGGCTCCCTTTTTTGTATGAACACCGCAATGACGGTGATACCTCATCTCTCCACGGCTCTCGTCCGTCGAATACGTTACCGCTACGGATTCCCCTTCATGACGTCCGCCGTACTCGCGGTCGTGACTGCTGCTTTGCCCCGCTTCGGCGGACCAACATCCATCCAGACTTTTGCGCTCTTGGCACTCATCGCAACTTCCTTCACATTGCTCTGCGGTGGCCGATTTCGCACTTTCTACATTGTCATCGCGGTGACGCCTCCATTCCTTTTCTCTTTCGAGTGGCTCCTTCGTATGCGTTGGGTGATGCCGGATTTTCCGAGCAAAGCAGTCGGTGAATATTTCCTCTATTTCGTCTCGGCTCCGATTCTTTTGGTCTGGATGGTCGCGACGCTGCTGAGTCGCAACGAACGACACACCTAGCCAATTCGTCCAAGCTCCTCTTTGACCCAACCCCTTGCCCAGCCGTACCGACACAAATTGATCGGCTCTCTCGGTGCCTTCAAACCACAGAGCACAATCCCGCGACTCCAACGCATCCCAGCCATTATGCGACACTGCCCTAAATTGCCAAGAAGCAAATCACTCGGAATCCAAACACATTGCAACTAGCTCGCTGTCAATCTTCTGGAAAGTCTTGTGCTTAAGAGTTCGGTCAAACGGATGTCCTTCTCAGGGCATTTCAGACCTGTCCTGGAGCGGTGATTGCAGAAAATATGCTTCAGAGGACTGGCAAAATGCGAATAGCCGATAATTCAAAAGATACGTTTCGCCTCACCGGGAAGAAATTTCAGGTTGGGTGGCAAACATTACATTTGAATCCAGAGTTAAAACGGGAAGTGACGATTTGCAATCTCTTTACAAACCATGGGTTGGCCGTTGCAGATATCATGCGGATTCTGGATGAAAATTATGAAAATGTGATTCACTCGTTGATAAATCAAAAGATTCTGCTAGACCGGCGACAACAGCCCAGGGAAGTGTCC
>Ga0180085_1000301_pt1 | contig 17478 bp, 17 predicted proteins | sample EasRiv730_16_10D_FD_123013 | JGI IMG/M metagenome (GOLD analysis project Ga0180085, IMG submission 123013) | Soil microbial communities from meander-bound floodplain in the East River, Colorado, USA - East River metaG ERMLT730_16_10D | ecosystem: Environmental > Terrestrial > Soil > Floodplain ... | reverse complement strand
GAATCCTCGCTGATAACTACACGCTTTGTTGGGGTTGCGTTCAGGGGCCTGTTTGACCACGATTACGAAAGGAGGCTTATACATGGGACTCATGAATGTGTTTAAGACCACCACAACCTCGGACTCCCCTCTTGACGCTTCCCGTGGCACTGAGGCAAAGCCCGCAGTAAGTGATTTTTTGACAGTTCAATCCTTCACAAACTTTGCTGCGATGACTGGAGCAATTACTGCAGCCTGGCACGCCCTGCAAAACGTGATGCCGGGGGCGTCAACGCTTTGGGTGCCTTATGTTGCCGCCTTTATTTGGGCCATCATCTCACTCCTGATTTCAATTGATGGTCTCAGGGAGACCGGCAACAGGGTGTACTGAGAACGTCAAGGGAAGTTTTTGAGAGCTAAAACTTTTTGCTACGATTATCTTGAGCATCAACAACACAAACTGATCCGTCGGGATGCCGATGCACCGCTCTTAAGAGCGCTCTGTGTTGGCTGAAGAATAGACAGCAGTAGGAGCAGGACGATGAGCACAATGTCGCTGGGCGTAAAGTACCGACCAATTCGCGTCGGGTGGTGCATACAGAGCGGGAATTGGGCTCAGCTCCGACGTGCCCTTCAACTCACGCACTCGTTTGCAGGTGGCAGGTTCAACCCCTTGGTCCCAATTGACATGCCCAAACTCGCTGAGGACTTGCTCGATACGTTCCGTGTGGACGTCCTCTATCCGCTCGAAAAGACCGAAGAGATCACCGGTTTCATTGAGAATCATGACTACCTGCAGTGGCCAGAGTTTGGGACGCAGTTATTTCATGGACGAGGGGAGAATCGGTCCGCGTACGGCGTCCTTGTCGATGTGTACCACGTCGCCAGACGCATTCGGGAGAAAGACATTGGGGAGGGACCAGAACCCCCGTTCCATGGCACTCTGTACTCGTGGGAGGAGAACGACCCCTTACGGGACGTCCTCCTGGCTACTGTTGGTGACTATCCCTCGCCGTCAGCCGAAGTGCCCGACTACGCGGAACTGTTCAGCCGAGCGCTCAAAGCCGACGCCGTCGGTCTGCGGCCCGACGAGCCGCTGCCCGCTGACATCAACACTCGCTTGACACCTTCACACTTATCGGCTGTGGGACTCACTCTAGAGGGAGGAGGTCGTTCCCAGGATCCGGGGGTGTACCTGGGCTCTGCCAATGAATTCGCAGACCTCCTAACCTTCTGGAATCTCCGAGCATGCGGTATTGAACTCGTGTTCTTCGATCCACAGCACGGCGGTCGGATGGGAGCGATGCTCGAGGAGCATAAGGGTTGGCTGGCGACACTTCCTGCTAAGCCGTGGCACAATGGCAGCGAAATTACGGTATGGGGCCGGAACTACCTCGAAGACCAAGGTCTCAGGGTCGGGCCTCGAACAATGAGGCGTGGCGTGGATGATGTGATCTGGAATGGCCTGAATGTTGAACCGGTGCGGCCATATTGGGAGGAGCACTCTGTCCTTGGTTCAGTTGATGAATCTGGGTCGGTGCCCTCCGTCACATTCGCGTTGCCCGAGAAGCCAACTTACGACGTCCCTGAGTTCTTCCAGCAGTACATCGCAGTGACGATCAGTGGTTTTGACCGGTTTGTGCGGGATCGAAATGTCACATTCTTTCCACCCTATCTTCCAGACTTAAACGAATACTACGGTAGGGAGCTGTACCACCACTATGCGCAAGCTCGTGCCGAATACGGACTTGTCGGAGGAGCGATCGGGCTGCTGATCCCGACTCGTACGAACGACATCACGCTGCGGGCATTGCCATCGCTTCAGCTCGCGACCCGTCTCTTCGAGAAATTCGGGATCACTGCAAAGTCAAGCCAAGCGGGGCTTGTTACAAGCAGATTGATCGCCCAGATGGGTGGGATTCAAGATTGCCGGGTCTTCAAGATCGAAGGTGTCCGTACGCTGATCGCGAAGTACCGGCCAGAACAACATTTCGATCGAACGCAGGCAAACAAGCTGATCGGAAACTTCGACGAGGCAGCGGGTCGAATGAGGTTCGAGCCGTTCGAGCGCTTGTTTATCGCCCCCAGACATCATCGGCGAAGGCTGCAACCCCAGGATGCTCTCGATCAACTGTTGGAACGGGGCGTATTCCGAGTGGGACTTGAACTAAAGTGCTCGAATTGCGAACTGGCGTTCTGGCAGCCGCTCGACGAGGTAAAGACCAAGGTCGAATGTCAGTATTGCGGGAAGATGTTTAATATCACCACCCAGCTCCGAGATCGCAATTGGGCTTACCGGCGGTCAGGTCTGTTCGGTCGAGACGACCATCAACATGGTGGGATCCCGGTGGCCGTAACCCTGCAGCAGCTCGATACTCACCTCTCAACTCATGAAATGCTATACACAACATGCTTGGAACTGTCGCCATCGGGAGCCAAGGTGGATACCTGTGAAACGGACTTCGTGGTGGTCACTACTGGCTTCTCATATCACCAGCGACATTTGCCGCAGGTTGTGATTGGAGAGTGCAAGGCCGCGGGCGGTGTGATCACTCCTAAGGACGCCGACCATCTGGCGAAGATCGCGGAGGCTCTTTCGCGGAGGCGGGTCACCGTATTCATCGTATTCGCGAAGACTGGGGAATTTTCAGAAGAAGAGATTAAGGCCTGTGCACGTGCTCAAGGTCGTTTCGACGAGCGCGTGATTCTACTGTCGAAGGAGGAACTCGAGCCTTACCACATTTTTGAACGACACCCGAGTTCAGACCGGAGGATTAAGGCCGTAGGGCTGGTAGGCTTGGCACAGTTTACGACACAGCGCTTCCCGAAACTACGACCGGAGGGGTTTTGCCAGCTCGAAGGGTTGGTAGGCAGCCCTGTGAACTGCGACAAGGCTTTATCAGACGATGGTTGATGTTGTTCCACCTCCTTTCTCATGTGAGAGTAATGTTCAGGCAGTTCCTTGCCTGACGTCGCAACACTCGCACCTTTGTCAATGTCCATCGTCGGTTGTCACTTCGATCTTGAAAATAGCTTTTGCTGCGTGATGTTATTGGTGGCTGTTCTGGTGGCTGTTCGGTCTTAGGAGATGGCGCTACTTCATGCGTGGTGGCGCGCAAATAACCCGATTTGACGATTGCCCAAGACCCTTATTGGGCAAGGATATTCTTGCTTTTTGCCTGTGGTTTTAGCAACATCGAGGTTTAACTTTAGCTGCCCATTTTCGGTTTCCTAAACCGTTGGTCGGGGGTTCGATTCCCTCCAGGCCTACCACTCCTTATTACTTAAACTTGCCTTCTCCTAGTTGTGTGTAGAACAGGTCCGCACTAGTCAATCCCGCTCAAAACGCCCGTGCATCTCCCTGCATTTACCCTGCAGGTCACAATTTTGGGCACAGTCGATTTGGTGTAAGCCCCCGCCCAGCCTTCATTTTCGAGTGAACCTCATTCTGGAGGCAAATCCATGGCGCATATCTTTACCCTCACCAATGCCAAGGGCGGATGCGGCAAGACAACAGTTGTTCTGAACCTTGCCGTCTGCTTCGCTAAGGCCGGCTATCAAACGCTGGCGATTGATCTGGATCAACAGGGAAATCTGAGCTCCGGTTTCGGTGTCTCACCGCGCACCGCCTTTGGGTCAACGAGGTTTCTGAGATTCAGCGCTATCTCGTCGATATTCGACCTCAACTGAAACTTCTTCCGAACTCCATTGACATTGAAGCCGAAGACCTTTTGGAAGCAAAGAAAGTCAATCGCGAGCTGCTCCTGCGCCGGCAGTTGAAACCTGTTCTGGCCGAGTTCGACGCGATCATCATCGACACTCCGCCGGCCAAGCGAGCACCGGAATGAACCAACTTCTAAAACCATTGCCGCGATCAGCGAGACATATTGCGAGACCACCTTTCGCTACTTTCCTCCAGGGGATCTACGCCGAGCGGAACTCGGGCCGCCGAAAAACTCGGTGGGAGCTGAACCCAGTTGAAGAAGTCACAGCTGCTCCCACTGCCTCTTTCGGGTCTTACTTCACCCATGTGGTCCCGATCTATTCATTTTGAGAGTAATCCTATCCAAAGAGATAGCAGCCTTCACGTTAGATGGACCGCGCAAATGCCACATATCCAGCCCCGTATGGTCTACTTCCTCAATGGGCTTAGCCAACTCTGCACCATCAACAAACATTGAGCCACTCTTGGCAGTGTGACTGCTCCAGCTAAATATGCGGATCATTCTCCTGCGCTTGGCTGTTTCGCAGCCTCTTTTGTCCCGGTATCTCTCAATCGCATCAAGGGGCTTTCAGGGAAGTTTGTACAGCTGATCGGTGAGGTCCAGAACTCTCATCGCAAGGGCTCTCTGGTGCGGCCTAATGACGATTGATGTATGAGGAAAATGGCTCGTTGCGCAGTGAACCTCTCAGAGACTGCCGATCGCCTTTTCTGTGCCGATGGGCGAAAGAAGGCGGACCAAAATTGACCAGGAATTCACTTGACTCTGGCCAAAAGCGGCATAGAATTTGTGCACCTTTTTTAACAAAGAGAAGATCCTAATGTGGTACTGGAACCAAGCCGCCAAGAGAAAACTGAGTGGTTGGGTACGGCGTTGAAGCCGATGCAGCTTACAAATGAGTTCTTGAGAATCCAGAGTAAGGGTACATGGAGTTGCGATGGCGGGCACCGAAAACGCGTGGCACATCCCGAAAAACCGCTGCCACGGGCCCAGGCCAGTATGTGGTTTGCAGCTTAGATTTCCAGCGTTTGCGCATCAAGCCGAACTGAGAGTGGCAGGACTGGTGTAGATCTAGAACACTCAGTTTTCCTGCTCTGTCACAGGGGTGAGGATTATGGAACAGCCCCAGCGAATCATAGTGATTGATCAACAGTCATCGCCCATAGGAACCAGCCTGTGCCGATTGTTGATGTCGGAAGGGCAATTTCACTGCGAACAAGACAACTGGGATTCGTTTTCTCCCGAGAATCTGAAACAGAATACTGCTGAGTTGATTGCCGCGGTGGCTCCTCTGACGGTTAGCAAAACGACTGACTTCTTCAGTTGGCTGAGCACGCACCAAAGCTCAACGCCTGTTCTGGCGGTCCTGCCCGAAGACCCCCACAATGAATTTCTGCGGTTCGCCGCCAGCGCATCGGATGACTTCATAGTTTGCCCGCTTCGCAAGCATGAGTTGTATCGCAGGATCGCGCGTATTCTCGGTGAAGTCGAAAGTGAAGCCAAGTCCGCTTACGAGCGTCTCACGCAGGTGGCGGGCTTGGAGCAAATAGTAGGTGCTGCGCCCTGCTTCCTTAAGGCCGTCGAGCAGATCCCTTTGATTGCCAAGTCTGACGTGACGGTTTTGATAGCTGGGGAGACTGGTACTGGCAAAGAGCTTTGTGCTCGCCTCATTCACCATCTCAGTAGCCGTCGTGGCTATCCGTTTGTGGCGGTAGACTGTAGCGCTTTACCCGACCACTTGTTCGAGAATGAATTGTTCGGTCATGTGCGAGGGGCATACACAGACGCGCGCATGGACCAGAAAGGGCTGGCAGCTATGGCGGAAGGTGGAACGTTGTTCCTCGACGAAGTCGATTCGCTTTCCCATGCCGCTCAAGCCAAACTTCTACGCTTTCTCCAGGAACACAGTTACAAACCTCTGGGTGCAGACAGGTTCGTTCAGGCCAACGTCAGTGTGATCGCTGCCACCAACGCGGATCTGGAAGCCTGCGTCCAGCAGAAACTGTTTCGATCCGATCTTTATTTTCGGCTGAATGTCGTGCGTTTGGAGTTGCCATCTTTGCGCGAGCGGCATCAGGATATCGAGTTGCTTGCGCGCCACTTCACTCAAGCGGCATGCAGCAAGGGCGGGTGTCTCCGCAAGTCCCTGTCTGTGGCTGCGCTGCGCAAGCTGCTGTCGCACGACTGGCCAGGTAATGTACGGGAACTTTCTAATGTTATCCAACGCGCAGGAGTGTTCTGTGAAGGTCCACAGATTCTGCCTGAGCACATCCGGTTTTCCAACTCCACCCAGATACCTGAGAGCCTCACCGGCGCCTTTCACAAAGCAAAAGCAAAGGCTATCGAAACCTTCGAACGCTTCCATGTCGAGCAGCTCCTCCATAAGAACAAAGGCAACGTCACGAAGGCGGCTCGCGAAGCAGGAAAGGATCGCCGCTCCTTTGGCCGGCTGATCAAAAAATACGAAATCAACCGCCAGGCCTTTGGCTAGGCGAGGCATGCGCGACCCACGTTGTGGGTCACTTTAGTCCCACTCATCAAGTCCCGCCTAAACTGCACACAGTTTGAATCTTCGTGTCGAACGGAAGTAGGCGAACCCTCCTTTTCAACGCGGCGGAGCGCAGAACCAAAATCCGACAAGCGTTCTAAGCCCCAGGCAAATCAACGAGAATCGGTCCTAGGTGAGTTGGGCCATAACCTGCCTGTCTAAGCTACCTAGGTTTGCTCAGTGGTCACCCCGGAAGGGGCTTTTTCCGATGCCGCCTGAAGCAACGAGCGATGCCTTGGCTAAACAGATCTTGAGATACTTTCTGCGCAATCCCCAGGCAGCCGACACGCTCGAGGGAGTGGCTCATTGGCGCTTACTGGATGAACGAGTCCATCAAAGAGTTGAGGATATCAGCCAAACCCTTGAGTGGCTGGTGGCCAACGGTTATCTGAGGAAGATGACGCGAGTCGGGTCAAGGACAATCTTTCAATTGCAACAGGAGAATCAGATCAATGCCCAGAAATTCATTGAAGGCGAGTCGCGTTTAACCGCAGGGGGCTAGCGCAGCGGCGAATCATCCGGACCCTGTGCTCTTCCAGGGCATAACACATTTGCCTCTGTTCGATGTGCCAAAAGGTTGTGAACAAAACGAAGGCCTTCCACGGACCTACCTGTCCGCTGCGCAAGCTTGGCAGAGCTGACATCGTGGAGAAATTCTATCTACAGCTTGGTGGCCCATCGCACGGACTTGACCGGAACCCTGGTTGCGGTGTCCGCCTACCAGTATAGATGCGGCAGGCGCATGGCCATGGGAGGCTGGCGTCGTTCGAGACCGTATCTGTCTTGCCTCCAATTTACGTCATCAGTTGCTCGGAGGGAGAAAATGAAGATGCGCAATCCCAAAGTCGCAAAAGCAGCCAGCGATCGCCTCGTCTCGCAGGCAAGGCAAGCGCCTCTTGCAAATCCACAGTTCAAGGTGAATCGACTGCCAAAGAGTATGGGGTTGAGTGAATCCTGTTTTCAGCACTTGATTGCCAAGCAGATCGGAATGATGGAGAGGCGTCGACATCCGGGAACGAATGGAGATTTTGATAAAGATGAATCCGTGCGACGAAAAGGATCGCTGCCGAAAGCTACGCCCCCAGGAAAGCCTCGGCGAAAAGATGCATCGCATCCCGGCGGGAAGGCTGTCCATGATCGGCGAGTGGCTTCATTGATCGAAAGGCTGAAAGAGAATCCAGCGCTTTCTATCAATAACCTGGCATCTATAGTGAACCTGAGTCCATCACGACTCCGGCATCTCGTCCAGAAGGAAGATCTGGGTTTTAACCTCCAGAGCTTCAGGAAAGAATGCCAACTGGAGCTTGCCTGTCAGCTGCTGCGCAAAAACGATCTTCCGCTCAAAGAGATCCGATCGCGCTGTGGTATCCCCGATGGGGCAAACTTCAACCGCTTTTTCAAGAATTGCCTCAACACGACTCCGGGGGAGTTCCGTTTGCAAACCACGACCGCATTCACTAACAAATAGCCGTTCTTACTAACACGACGGGCTTGTACCGCCCATTTTCGGATTGCTATGTTGTGCATTGCAACAAATTAGGAAACGAGAACAACAAACGCGCGAACCCGTCGGGGCTTGCGAACAGGAGGAATCACCATGACTGATCCGCATCGCGCAGATCCTCTGAATGTCCCATGTTGTCCGGAACTGGAGAAATGCGACACCTGTGACACGCTCGATTTCCGGTATCGTCTGCCAAACCGGCAGATCATCGGAGACCGCCGTGAGAATGTCCGCGTCGAGGTCACGCTGCATTTCCGGTTGACGCGTTGTCCGGGGCCGCTGGCTCTGGGAGACCTCGTGTACAGCTCGACGCTGTTTCCCGGCGAGACGGTGCGGCTCTTTACCAGCGACCGGCACTCCCGCTTCACCTTCGACAGTGAATCGAAGCTTTCCTACCGGCACGAGACCACGTCCGAGGAATCCTACTTCGCCGCAGGAATGGCCGCGGCGATGAGCGATCTCAATGTCGTCGAGAGCAGCCGACGCACGTCACGCTTTAGTGAATCTTCCGTAAGTGGCGGTGGCGGGGCGGGGATCGATCTTGGTTTCTTCGAAATTGGTGGGTCGGCATCGGCGAGTTCCTACGACGCGTCTTCCGTGGACACGTTCGCCAGAAATCTATCCCAGCACGCGGAGTCCTCCAGCCGGCACATGGAGGTGGCGACACGCGCAGCGAGTTCGACCTCCGTCGGGGAGGTACAGAACAGAACCCACACCGAGGGCGAGTCTGCAGACCACTTCGAGTCTTCATCCCGTGCTTTCAAGAACGACAACCACTGCCACGCCGTCACGTACTTTTTCTATCGGATTAACAAGTGCCAGACGCTTCAGTTCGAGCTGGTGCGTATCGACCGCCGGGTAGACGATCCGGCGGTACCCACCGGCGTCACGCTCAATCCCCCGAGCCAACTGAGCACCGTCGCTGTCATTCCACGCCCGATCCTCGCGACTGCAAAGGCCCGGCTCGATCTGGAGAGGCAAGACCGCACGAGCCTCGCAGAACGACAGGCCGCAGAGACCGGCGTACAGGCAGGGATACGGACCAAGGCTTTTCTCGAAACCTCCGTGGCAATTCGGGAGCCGATCCCTGCCGATATCCGGGCCGCTGCACTGGCTCAGGTGGACCAGGAACTCGTAAAGCAAGGGCTGATCGACAAGGTTGGTGGAAAGGTCTCCCCCACCGCCCAGGAGCGTTATGGTTGGAAGCGTAGTCTGGTCATTCCCACTCCGGGCGTGCTCGTGCGCGGATGCCTGGACGAATGCAACGTTTGCGAACCCGAGCTGGAGAAGGAAATCCACTTGAACCTCGAGCGCAAAGAACTCGAGAACAAACTGCTCGCGCGGCAGATCGAGCTCCTCGACAAGTCGCAGGAGTACCGCTGCTGCCCGGCTGGAGAAGAAGAGCCGGCGTAGAAGTCTGATCTACAACCAAATCGACAAAGGGAGGTACGGGAAATGGCGATTCCGATGCAAGGGTCGTGGACTGTCTCGGTCAAATCAAAGAGCGCTTCCTTTCCGCAGCGCTTCATCGTCGCCGGAGCGGATTCCGGAAACGGCACCTACGCTGGCGAAGTCGCAACGCCTGCAGTTCCTGTCACCGGAGCGAACTGGCGCATCCAGATCCAGAATAATCCCGGAGGGGGGTTCGTCGACTCGGCGGACCAGATCAAATTCCCAAGCGTCTCCGTCGGACAATACCGCTTCGATATAGAAAGCAACGACGCAGGCGGCGACCAGGACTTCAACGATCTGATCCTTACGTGTTCCACTCCGGTCACTGCAACCGACTTCGTCGTTTACGGACACGCGACGTCTTACAGCGGACGTTGCTTCCTCCCATGCTGGCGCGGCTGGTTGGTTATCGACTCGGAGATCACTCTGATCAGCGCGCTGAGTTACCCGGCAATGCGCAAAGCGATCGAGCTGCTCTATCCGGAGCGGGTGCGAATCAAACCGATTCCTCTTCCCGACCCGCCTCCGTTCGTTCCAATGCTGATTCCACTAAACGACGATCGACTGATCCCTTCGAAGCGTGCCCAGCTCATTCGTCTGCCAAAAGAGGCACTAAAGGCAGCACGCAGTACAAAAGGAACTGAAGCGGCCGAACAGATGTTTTCCGTGCGGACGGCTGCCGTCACAAGCGTCACCGAACGATTCACTTCCGCGATTGATCGCGTCGGTATCGGTTCCATTCTCGACAAGATTTTCCCGATATGCACTACGGAAACACTCGCCGGATTTCCGATCCGCTTTGAGGAGTACGACCGCACCATCGCCGAACTCAGCGGAGGTGCCTATACCGGTACCGGGGCGAGAGAGGATCTCGGCCAGGCCGTCACGGATCGAAATGGAAACTATGTCTTCCGGTTCACACGCACGATCGCCGAGTTTATCGATGAGAGCAACATCGACGTCGCCCCAGCAGAAGACGAGGTCGTGCAATCCATGCCGGATCTCATTGCGAAGCTTCTGGATGCGATGGCTCCCGGAGGCGTCGCTTTCGAGAGCGCGCCCTACTGGAATGTGCCGGTGCTCAAGCGCATTGACCTCTGCTTCCGAAAACCGAACAGAACAGGATGCCAGGGAGGACGCAACATCCAGGCCCTGGGTGCGATCCGCCTGGGGATCTCGGATACGGTATTCGATGCCGACGGAAGGATCACTTGCACCGATGTCTCACTACCGGATGTGCCGCAGGCGCGCTGCGCCGCCTGGTTTAGCAAGGTGCGGCTCTTCGGCTGTTTTATCGGCAGCACGACACCGGTGACGCAGTACACCATCCGTCATCGGCGCAAGAACATGACTACGGGTGTCTTCGGGCCCTGGGAGTTCTATCAGGAGGGCATGTTCCTCCAGAAGATCGGCTTTTTGTTCCCGCAGCAGATTGGGCCGTTCGACCGGGATCTCGAGGTCGTGAATGGGCAACCAAAGGTCACGGCGAAGGCATATGACAACATCGAACAGAATCTGGCTTGGGCTGCGTCGGATTGGTTCTTGAAGGCAGTCATTAGCACGGACGGCGGCTCGCCGGCTTACGCGCCCTCGCCGGGTACCGTCCAATTTGAGATCCAAGGCTACGACGCTGGGGACAACTTTGTTGTCGGCGCCACCGATTCGATCCTGCTGTACATCGACAACACCGTGCCAGACCTCGATCTGCCGTCGGTGCAGATGGGCACCCAGACGGGAGGCGACTGTGCGTTGTTCGACCTGAGTGGCGAACCGAACCCGGCAAAGCTTACCGTGCGCTTCAAGGCAGTTCAGAACCAGGGATTCGTTGGTTCGTACGCGCTGAGCGTGCGCAAGGGGAACATCGTCACCCCTCCGTTCAACATCACGGCGACGACGGGACCGCTCGGCGAAACCAGTGGTGCGCTCTCGGGCGCGTACACGCATGGAAGTGCCGTCAATTGTGGGCAACTGTTTGGCACGCGGCCGCCCGACGAGCCACTGGCCGACGGTGCGGACTATGTCACGGCGTACATCATTCCCGCACCTCCCAGTGCCAGCAACTGGCTCGCGCCGGACCAGCCGTTCTGCACTTTCTCCGTGAACGTTAGCGCAACGATGCGCCGAACCAACGGATACAACTCGGCCGAATACGGATTCGGTCCGGTGCAGTACCTGCTTGGGATCCAACAGTGACGTGAGTTTCTACTGGCTTATCGTCGGGACGCTCTCGGTCTGGAGAGTCACCCATCTGTTCGCCGCCGAGGACGGACCGTGGCAAGCTCTGGTCCGGCTCCGGCGGCGAGCAGGTGAAGGGTTCTTCGCAGGGCTGCTCGATTGTTTCTATTGCTTGAGTCTTTGGATATCGGCGCCAGCAGCTTGGCTGATCGGCGAAGGCTGGAAGGAGCGCGCAATGCTTTGGCTCGCACTTTCGGGCGGCGCGATTCTGCTGGAACGGGCGACAGCACGGCGTGAAACGGCTCTGCCCGCCGCTTATCATGAAGACAAGGAGGACGACGATGAGCTGCTGCGGAAAGAATAGATCAGCGCGGCGGGTTGAGAATAACGGCCCAACGCGCGACATGCGAACACCCCGAACGCCTAGTGCTCTGTACTTTGAATATGTTGGGAAGACAGGTCTCGCCGTGTTTGGTCCCGTCACCGGCCGGCGCTACCACTTCGCGCATCCCGGCGCGCTACTGGCCGTTGACGAGCGCGACGGTCCGTCGATGGCCGGTGTTCCGAATCTGCGCGGGGCTCCGACGCCCGAGTGACCACGAAACTTTCCTGGATCAGAGGCCGGCGCCACGAGTGCTGCTGTCGGAGCGAGACGCCATCGCTCTTTGCTTCATTCCGGCCGGTCGGTCTAACAATTCGCTGGAGGCCGACCGAGGAGAATTCCAATGCCACGCAGAAGAAAAACCGTCTCCTCCACAAGAACAAAGGCACCGTCACGAAGGCGGCGCGCGAAGCCGGAAAGGATCGCCGCTGCTCCTTTGGCCGGCTGATCAAGAAATACGAAATCAACCGCCAAGCCTTTGGCTAAGCGAGGCATGCACGACCCACGTTGTGGGTCACTTTGATCCCACCCATCAAGTCCCCTCTAACCTGCACACAGTTTGATCCTTCCTGTCGAACGAGTAGGCCAACCCTCCTTTTCAACGCGGCGCTGCGCAGAACCAAAATCCGTGAAGCGTTCTAAGCCCCAGCCAAATCAACGAGAACCGGCCCCAGGCGAGTTGGTCTATAACCTGCCTATCTATGTCTATCTAGATTTGCTCAACGGTCAGACAAGAGGGGCTTTTCCCCGATGCCGCCTGAAGAAACGAGCGATGCCTTGGCTAAACAGATCTTGAAATACTTTCTGCGCAATCCCCAGGCAGCCGACACGCTTGAGGGAGTGGCTCATTGGCGCTTACTGGATGAACGAGTCCATCAAAGAGTTGAGGACATTAGCCAAACCCTTCAGTGGCTAGTGGCTAAGGGTTATCTGAAGGAGACGACGCGAGTCGGGTCAAGGACGATGTTTCAATTGGAACAAGAGAATCACATCAATGCCCAGAAATTCATTGAAGGCAAGTCGCGTTTTACCGCAAGGGGCTAGCGCAGCGACGGAATCATTCGGAGCCTGTACTCTTCTTCCTGGGCATAGCACACGTGCCGCATTTCTATGTCGCAAAAAGGTTGCGCGCAAACCGAAGTGTCTTTGGCTGACTTGCCCGCTACGCAAGCTTGGCGGAACGGAACCGGACATCGTAGAGAGTTTTGTCTGCAGCTTGGTGGCCAATCGCACAGACTTGACCGGAACCCTTCTTGCGATGTTCGCTCGCTTGCCAATATGGACGCGGCAGGCGCAGTCCGCCCCGTGGCCTAGGGTGGGAGACCTGCGGTAATCGACCTTGCATCGTCGCACGTCGTTGTTGGGATCTTCACTGGCCAATGGGAGGAGTCACGGAGTATTGATGAGCATGGGAGATGGCTGTTCGATTGGTTCCCTGCCTTGACGTGAAAAGACTCCGCACGGCTTATGCGCGTAGCAGTCTACTCGGTGCGGCGTTTTGTCGGTCGCGAAAGCAGAAAGCAGCGAAGGACGTCTCCACTGCTTAGGAACCGTAGGGTCTCTGGTCTTGGGTTTGTAGTACGTCACATGGGTCGAGTTTCCCAAAAAAGGAGGAACACAATGAAAACACCAGGAGCCTCTCGTAGCGCAGCTGCAGTGCAGCCTCGCTCAGCTGTTTCTCTTAGTTCCATCGCCAATCTTGCCAACTGTGTGGAGGACTGCGCCCGGGCCGGGCGTGATCCCGACCGAGGGCCAGCGGACCCTCGCGACTTTGCTCAACTTCAGGGACGGTTGCTCACATCCCGCGATCACTTGCCCCCGATCTATCGTGAGACATTTTTTGACCCTTACACTTCAACCCTACAAGGTCTCGGACAGGCAGGGTTTAACCAGGTACTTCTTGGCAATGGAGATTTGGCTCTTCTGATGATGGACATTGCCCATGCGATCCTACAGAACGGAGAGGGCTTCCAGGAGACAGCGCTCGATGCGTTTCAAGAAGTGGTTAGCGATCTGTACGATGGCTTTCTCAGTGCAGAGGATCGAGCAGGGGTAAAGCCTCCAGATCGCGGGGTGATTCCGCCACTGGTAAAGTTTGGAAATCCAGGTTTCGGACCTTATACGTTCCCCATCGAGGCCACCGAGAGTTTCCGTTTGGATAGCACGGGAGGACTTGGCGCAGGCATCGTGAGCCTTCCCCCAGCGCAAGCTCGTCTTGGGTTGTTGGCTTGGTCGGCCTTGGGCCATGAGACCGGTGGGCATGACATTCTCAGCGCGGACACGGGTCTAAAGGCCGAAGTCATGCGAATCGTTCGCCAGCAGCTTCGCAGTCAAGGATTAGCGTCCCTCGCAAACTACTGGGGATCCAGGATCGACGAGACCGCCTCCGATGTCTTGGGGATACTCAACATGGGACCGGTTACGGGAATCGGTTTGATCGGATTCTTCCGAGGTTTAAACAAGGCCTTTGGAGGCGTCCCTGTACTGCGCAGCGTTGGCCCAGCCAGCGATCCCCACCCAGCTGACATTCTGAGAGGATTCTTGGCTGCGTCCACGGTTGACCTGCTCGAGTTCACGGACCATCACGCCTGGGCAACGTTGATCCGGAACGAGACTGACAAGGATGTGACGACGATTAAATTGGCGGGTCGAACCGTCTCCAAGGAGGAAGCCAGCAAGTCAGCCGAAATCGTGGCCAAAGCGATTGCTACTACCGAACTTGCTACTTTGGAAAACACGGCGCTAATCGAAATCCAGAACTGGCGGGACACAGATGAGGAGATCGTGGAGAGTCTTAGAGGTGAGCTAACCAGTAACAGAGCCCTGCCGAGTGATGTACAAGCCGGTGCCTTTGCGGCTCACGCCGTGGCGGCAGGAGTGACTGCAGCGCTCGAACAGGGAGCGGAAATCCCGCTGGTTTTCACGCGAATGTTGACCCTGTTGAAGCAGATGCACGACGCCAACCCATCTTGGGGTCCTCTGTTCATCACTCACCCTGGGAATGTGCATTCGCACAAGGTGTTCGTCGCTGCGGCCTAGGAGGACCTACAAAGTCTGGCGACCCAAAGAGGTGGTTCCATCACGAGCACCTTTGAGCCCCACGAAACCTAGCGGTGGTGCTCCGAGAACCCACGGATCGGGATTTGCTTGCGACCCGACGAGACTAGCAGCGGTTTTCTGGGAGGGACATCATGAACGTAGTCTCCAGATCTGTGATCTTGAAATTTCAACCCACACCGGAAGGCATCAAGCCGCCACGCGACGCTCTTTCTGTTGTCGTTCGGATCGGCGAGCAGCTTTGGTTAGCGTCCGACGAGACGACAAGTTTAGAACGGCTGACGCGAACTGAAGATGGCCGCTTCGAAAATCATACCTCTTCCCCCCTTGCCGAGCTGCTGCGGCTGCCGAGTGGCAACGACGAGGAGATCGACCTCGAAGGCATGGACCATCAGGACGGTCACCTGTGGCTCGTCGGCTCTCATAGCTTGAAACGGAGCAATCCGAATCCGGGAAAGAATTCCGCCAAGCAGATCGAAAAACTCGCCAAGGTGGACCGCGAACTGAACCGCTACACGCTGGCACGCATACTGCTTGAGAACGACCCCGAGTCGGGCGGGCTTCGCCTTGAACTGCCTGGCGCCGCAGCGGTGTTGGCACGGACGAAGAACGGCAGTGCTCTCACGGAGGCACTGGCCGACGATAAACATCTCAGGCCGTTTCTTTCCGTTCCCGGCAAGGACAACGGGTTCGACATCGAAGGCCTGGCAGTCGCGGGCGACAAGCTCTTCCTGGGCTTACGTGGTCCCGCGCTGCGTGGCTGGGCCGTCATCCTTGAAGTCCGGGTAGAGTCCAAGGGAACGGAGCTAGTATTGAAGGGGTTCGGCGCTGACAAGCGGCGCTATCACAAACACTTCCTGGACCTCGGAGGCTTGGGAATTCGGGAACTGTGCCTCAAAGGGTCGGATCTGTTGATTCTTGCCGGTCCGACCATGGACCTTGACGGCCCGGTGCGAGTCTTTCGGTGGAAGGGAGGGGCCGAGACTTCTGAAGATAGCCTCATCGGGAGAGACGGGATCGAACTGCTGTTCGACGTACCGTACGGCGACGGCACCGACCATGCGGAAGGGATGACGCTGTTCTCCCCTGCGGCATCTCCACTTTCACTCCTAGTGGTCTACGATTCCCCGTCGGACAAGCGGCGTGTAGAGTCGAGCGGGGTAAAGGCGGATATCTTTGAACTTTCCTGATTCTTGGGGTCCCGACGAGCCAAGTCCAAAGTCCGATATGACAAGGCCCTTCTTGAGTTGAAATCTTTAAGGGACGCTTCTCGCGCCTCAGAGGAGACAAGGGGGCGCGTAGTAACGGCGATTGGCAAGCTTGAGCTGGCAACTGCGGCCATGAAGTGAAAGGTAATTTCCTGAACTGGACGAGGTCGTGTCTTATGGAGCGTTCGCGATCGGTGCGGAGGCGGACGACGCGAGTGGAGCTGGATCTTATGGACATCCCAGGGAGTACCAAACGCTTTCATGAGGAATAGGCACAATCCTATTGCGCGATGTGAGTGGCTGGCGTTCGACGAAGATGGAACCACTTCATAAAACCAACGTTTGGGAACCAGATGAAGGAGGACCAAGCAATGAGAACACGCTCAGCAATCAAGCACCCTAAGGCATCTCACACTGAATGGGGCGATCTCAGTTTGAAGATCGAGTCATTCGGCCCCAGGCCGGAGCAGGTTCAAGCTCTCGCGGAAATCGTTGCCAAGCACCGGGCCATCCAGGACTATCTGGCGAAAACCCGTCATCGATTGCTGCGCATCGATCTGCTTGACGGTCCCGAGGAGGCAAAATCCCCCAGACCGAGGCCACCGAATCGCTTCCAGGCCACTTTTTTCGACTACACGAACAACCGCACCGTGCTCGCTACGGGCAATCTGCCAAGGCCGACGAAGCTGGAAGTGGCCGAATCAGGGCTTCAGCCGCGACCGAGCCAGGAGGAGTTTGACGAGGCCGTCAGCATCGTCATGAAGAACTCCGAAATCGGAAAGGCTTTGCGCGAGCAGCTTCTGCGACCCTACCGCCCGATGCCCCCGCTCGTGGGAGAAGAGCTTGCCCACGGTCGCATAGAGCGCACGGTCGCTGTCGGTTTGCTACCGAACGAAGCCGCGCAAGGGCACGAAATCGTGGGCGTGAACATGATTCAGCGGAAGCTGGTCCGCTTTGAGCCCAGCGAGCGCGGCCGTGCACCGGCGATGTCCGCGGCCCATAATCCGATCTGCGGTCGGCCCGATGGCAACCAACCGACCGCCAGCGGCGTGGCCGGTAGCGTTTGGGTGACAGTCAAGCAGGGGAGTGCGACTGTCTGGCGATTCCTGGTAGTGCGCCCGGCCGCCTCTTCCGGCACTAATGGTTCTGGAGTTGAGCTACGCTATGTCGATTACCGGGGCAAACGTCTACTGTATCGCGCGCACGTGCCGATCTTGAACGTAAAATACGACGGCAATGCCTGCGGGCCATACCGCGACTGGCAAGACCAGGAAGGGATGATTCAGGCTAACGGCGTCGACGTAGCCAGCGGTTTCCGGCTCTGCCCTGTGCCTGCGACGACGATCCTCGATACTGGAAACGACACTGGGAATTTCCTCGGCGTCGCAATCTATGTGCAAGGGCAGGAGGTTGTACTCGTCAGCGAGATGGAAGCGGGCTGGTATCGGTAT
>Ga0180085_1000300_pt1 | contig 17478 bp, 13 predicted proteins | sample EasRiv730_16_10D_FD_123013 | JGI IMG/M metagenome (GOLD analysis project Ga0180085, IMG submission 123013) | Soil microbial communities from meander-bound floodplain in the East River, Colorado, USA - East River metaG ERMLT730_16_10D | ecosystem: Environmental > Terrestrial > Soil > Floodplain ... | reverse complement strand
TTGAGGCTTTCGAGGTGCTGCACGTTGAGCGTGGTGTAGACGTCGATGCCGGCGCGCAAGAGCTCCAGGACGTCCTGGTAGCGCCGCTCGTGCCGGGAGCCCGGGGCGTTGGTGTGGGCCAGCTCGTCGAGCAGCAGGATCCGCGGCTTGCGGGCGAGCGCCGCGTCCAGGTCGAACTCCTCGAGGAGTCGCCCGCGATACCTCACCGGGCGCGACGGGACGGCCGTCAGCCCCTCGAGCAGGGCGGCCGTCTCGGGACGACCGTGGGTCTCCACGTGCCCCACGACCACGTCGACGTTCTCCGCGCGGCGCTCCTGGGCCGCCTGCAGCATCGCGTAGGTCTTGCCGACCCCCGCGGAGGCGCCGAAGAAGATGCGCAGCCGGCCGCGAGCCGAGGACGGCTCCTCCTCGTCGACCTTCGCGAGAAGGGCGTCGGGATCCGGCCGGCGATCGGAAGTGACGCTGCTCATGCCCGCCCTCGAGTGTAACCCGAGCGAGTCGACAGGCGCGGGATCAGGACGGCACGGGCTTGTCCTGAACGAGGATCTGGCTGAGCTGGTAGGGAACGCTCGTGATGATGATCCCCGGGCGGAAGAGCAGCGCGAGCCGGAGGAACGCGGCGGTCTGAGAGTGCAGGAGGTTGTGCCAGGAGCTCCGCGGAACGAACTGCGGGACCACGATCGTGAGCGTCTCGTGGCGTTGGCGCTTCGCCGCGACGCTCTCGATGTAATCCAAGAGCGGCTGCAACAGGTCGCGATAGGGAGACTCGACGACCACCAAGCGCACCCCGTCCCCCCATTCGGCCCAGTCGTCGCGGAACTGCTCGGCCTCGGCGTCGTTGCCGGCGACGTGCACGGCCGTCACGTCGTTCGAGAGGGAACGGGCATAGTGCAGGGCCGCCAGCGTGCCTCGATGCACGGAGCTCACGGGGAGGATGACCCGATGCCGGTGAATCCGGGGCGGAGCTCCGTAGTCGGCCAGCGAGAGCCGGACGTCGAGGTCGTCGTAGTGGCGGCGAATCGCCAGGAACAGCAGGACCAGCAAGGGCACGAGCAGGACCACGATCCACGCCCCTTCGCCGAACTTGGTGATCGCGACGACCAGCAGCACGATCGTCGTCAAGAGCGCGCCCAAACCGTTCAGCAGCGCGCTCGCGCGCCAGCCCGGGACGCGCTCCCGTCGCCACTTCATCACCATCCCGGCCTGGGACAGACTGAACGACACGAACACGCCGACCATGTAGAGCGGGATGAGCCGGTGGGTGTCGCCCCGGAACGCGACCATCAGCACCCCGGCCAGCACGCTCAGCGCCAGGATCCCGTTCGAGAACGCCAGCCGATCGCCCTGGCGCGTGAACTGCCGCGGCAGGAAGCGGTCGCGGGCGACGATGGACGACAGGCGCGGGAAGTCCGAGTAGGCCGTGTTGGCGGCCAGGACCAGGATCAGCATGGTCGCCGCCTGGACCATGTAGTACAGGACGCTCCCGCCGCCGAAGATCGCCCGCGCGAGCTGGGACACGACCGTCTCCTGCTCTTGCGGCAGGAGGCCGTAGCTCTGGGCCAGCACGGTGATTCCCAGGAACATCGTCACGCCGAGAGCGGCCATGATCAGCAGCGTGGTCACGGCGTTGCGGCTCTCGGGCGGCCGGAACGCGGATACGCCGTTCGAGACCGCCTCGACACCGGTCATCGCCGTGCAGCCGTTGGCGAAGGCGCGCAGAACGAGGAAGATCGTCAGGGCCTGCGTACCGCCGTGGGTCGGTAGCCCGACGCTGCCGACGGAATCGGTCGCACCCGTTGCGATCTTCCACAGACCGGTGCCGACCAGGGTGAGCGTGATGACGATGAAGAAGTAGGTCGGCAGCGCGAAGAGCCGGCCGGATTCCCGTACGCCGCGCAGATTGCCCAGGGTCAGGAGCACGAGGAACGCGAGGCAGAGCTCCACGCGGAACGCGTGCGAGGAGGGAAAGGCGGAGGTGATCGCAGCCACGCCGGCGGCCACACTGACGGCGACGGTCAGCACGTAGTCCACGAGCAGAGCCGCCGCGGATACGAGGCCGGCGTAGAGGCCGATGTTTTCCTTGGCCACGCGATAGGCGCCGCCGCCGTCGGGATAGGCGTGGATCGTCTGGCGGTACGAGAACACCACGACGAGGAGCAGGACGGCGATGATGCCGGCGAGGGGCGTGGTGAGCCAGAGCGTCGCCGCTCCGGCGAGTATGAGGGTGCGGAGGATCTCCTCGGTGGCATAGGCCACGGAAGACAGCGCATCCGAGGACAACACCGCCAGGCCGGTCACCCGGCTGAGACGCTCGTGCTGGGCCAGGGAGGCCGGGATCGGCGTGCCAACGAGCAGCCGCTTGATCGACCGCAGAGGGGAGCCCTCGAACACGTGGACCGCGCGCGTGGCCGCCTCGCGCTGCCGCCCGGATCGAGCGGTCCGGGCGGAACACGATCAGAGAGATAGCGCGCAGGCCGTCAAGGCGGCGTTAAGAACCGCGCGGGCGCCGTCAAGATCGCATCAAGATCGTGCTCAAGCCGGGCCGCCGCGCGGGCGCCCGAAGCGCCGATCGAGATCCAGATTCAGCAGCAGCACGTTCACGCGAGGCTCGCCCAGGAAGCCGAACGTGGGACCCTCGACCCGTATCGCGACGAGGGCCTCGACGTCCGCTACGGACAGTCCCCGCGCCGCGGCCACGCGGGGGATCTGCCACCGCGCCGCTTCGGGACTCACGTGGGGGTCGAGGCCGCTCCCGGACGTGGTGACGAGCTCGATCGGGACCGGACCCGGGGCGGCGGGATTCTCGCCGCTCAGGCGCGCGACATCGGCCGCCACACGCTCGCGCAGCTTGCGGGACGTCGGGCCGAGGTTCGAGCCCGACGAGGCCGTGGCATCGTAGCCGTCCGCTCCGGCAGCCGACGGCCGGGGCTGGAAGTAGTCCGGGCGCCCGAAGCCCTGACCGATCAGCTCGGAGCCCACGACCCGGCCATCGATCTCGACGAGGCTCCCGTTCGCCCGGGAGGGGAAGAAGAGCTGCGCGAGTCCCGTGATCAGCACGGGATAGCCCAGCCCGGTCAGCACGAGGGTCACGAGCGTCATGCGCAGCGCGACCCCGAGCTCGGTCTTCATGGCACGTCCTCTAGGCCAGGCCGACGGCGGCCAGGATCGTATCGATGATCTTGATTCCCAGGAACGGTGCGACGACCCCTCCCAGGCCGTAGACCACGAGGGAACGACGCAGGAGCGCCGCAGCCCCCAACGGACGGTAACGCACGCCGCGCAAGGCGAGCGGGATCAGCAGGACGATGATGAGCGCGTTGAAGATGACCGCCGACAGGATGGCGCTCTCGGGCGAAGCGAGACGCATCACGTCGAGTGGAGCGATCTCGGGGAACACGGGCAGGAACATCGCCGGGAGGATCGCGAAGTACTTGGCCACGTCGTTCGAGATCGAGAACGTCGTCAGACAGCCGCGGGTCATCAGCAGCTGCTTCCCGACCTCGACGACCTCGAGCAGCTTGGTCGGATTGCTGTCCAGGTCGACCATGTTGCCGGCCTCGCGCGCCGCCTGCGTCCCGGTGTTCATGGCGATGGCGACGTCGGCCTGGGCCAGCGCCGGTGCATCGTTCGTGCCGTCGCCGGTCATGGCCACGAGCTTGCCCTTGGCCTGCTCGCCGCGGATCAGGTTCAGCTTCATCTCCGGAGTGGCCTCGGCGAGGAAATCGTCCACGCCCGCCTCGGCGGCGATCGCCGCCGCCGTCAGCGGGTTGTCGCCCGTGATCATGATCGTCCGGAGCCCCATGGCCCGGAAGCGCACGAACCGCTCGCGGAGGCCACCCTTCACGATGTCCTTCAGGTGCACGACTCCCAGCACGCGAGCGCCATCGGACACGGCGAGGGGGGTTCCGCCGCTCTTGGCGATCGCGGCCACCGCCTGCTCCACGTCGGCCGGGACGCGGCCACCGAGCGTCCCGACGTGGCGCGCGATGGCGTCCACCGCACCCTTCCGGACGACCCGGCCGTCCAGGTCGCAACCGCTCATCCGCGTGTGCGCCGAGAACGGCACGAAGCGCGCCTCGGGACGCTTCAGCTCTCGGGCGCGCAGCCCGTGACGCTCCTTGGCCAGGACCACGATCGAGCGTCCCTCCGGCGTCTCGTCGGCCAGGCTCGCCAGCTGCGCCGCCTCGGCCAGCTCCTCGACGCGGACCCCCGCGGCGGGGATGAACTCCGTGGCCATGCGGTTGCCGAGCGTGATCGTCCCGGTCTTGTCCAGGAGGATCGTGTCCACGTCGCCCGCCGCCTCGACGGCCCGGCCGCTCATCGGAATGACGTTGTGCCGGATCAGGCGGTCCATGCCCGCGATCCCGATGGCCGAGAGCAGTCCACCGATCGTGGTCGGGATCAGGCAGACGAGCAAGGCCACGATCACCGCCGCGGACAAGCGCAGTCCCGAGTACAGACCGAACGGCACCAGCGTCACGCAGGCGATCAGGAAGATGATCGTCATGCCCGCGAGCAAGACGTGCAGGGCGATCTCGTTCGGCGTCTTCTGGCGCTTGGCGCCCTCGACGAGTCCGATGATGCGGTCGAGGAACGACTCGCCGGGGTCGGTTCCGATCCGGACCACGATGCGGTCGGAGAGCACCTTGGTCCCCCCGGTGACCGCCGAGCGGTCTCCGCCGCTCTCGCGGATGACCGGAGCGGACTCCCCGGTGACGGCCGATTCGTCCACGGAGGCGATGCCCTCGATCACGTCGCCGTCGCCGGGGATCACTTCGCCGGCTTCCACCACGACCACGTCCCCTTTCCGCAGAGTGGACGCGGGGACGCGCTGCTCAACGCCGTCGACCTGCTTGCGCGCGATGGTCTCTTGCCGCAGGCCGCGCAGGGCCGCGGCCTGCGCCTTGCCGCGCCCCTCGGCCAGCGCTTCGGCGAAGTTGGCGAAGATCACCGTGAACCACAGCCACAGCGTCACCTGGAACGTGAACCACCCAGGGAGCGCCGCGGGAGCCGGCGCGACGACGTCTTTCAGCCAGAGCAGGCTCGTCAGCACGCTCCCGACCTCGACCACGAACATGACCGGGTTGCGGATCATGATCCGCGGATCGAGCCTGCGGACGCTGTCGAGGAGCGCGGCCCGCAGCAGCGGGCCCTCCCAGGCGGAGACGGCGCGGACGTGACGGTCGCTCATGGCTCAGAACACCCGTCCGGCACGAGCCAGGAAATGCTCGACGATCGGGCCCAGGCTCAGCACGGGGAAGAACGTCAACGCCCCCACGATCAGGATCACCCCGACGAGGAGGCCAGCGAAGAGCGGTCCCGTCGTCGGCAGCGTGCCCGGCCCCGGCGCGACGGATTTCTTGCCGGCCATGACACCGGAGATCGCCAGGGCGGGCACGATCATCAGGAACCGCCCGGCGAGCATGGCCAGGCCCAGTGTCCCGTTGTACCAGGGTGTGTTTGCGCTCAATCCGGCGAAGGCCGAGCCGTTGTTTCCCGCGGCGCTCGTGAACGCGTAGAGGATCTCGGACAGCCCGTGCGGACCGGCGTTGGTGAGCGACGAGAGCCCGTAGGGGGCCACCGCCGACCACGCGGCGAACCCGAGGATGACGAGCGGGAAGATCAGCACGTAGAGCATCGCCAGCTTGACCTCGTTCGTCTCGACCTTCTTGCCCAGGTACTCCGGTGTCCGCCCCACCATGAGACCGGCGATGAACACGGACAGGATCGCCATCACGAGCATCCCGTAGAGACCGGCGCCCACGCCGCCGAAGACGACCTCGCCGAGCTGGATGTTGAACAGCGGCACGAGCCCCCCGAGCGGCGTGAAGCTGTCGTGCATCGCGTTCACCGCGCCGCACGAGGCGTCCGTCGTCACCGTGGCGTACAGGGCCGAGCTGGCCACGCCGAAGCGCACCTCCTTCCCTTCCATGTTCCCGAGGCCGGGATCGAGCCCCAGGGCCTGGTGCACCGGGTTCCCCGCCGCCTCCGCCCAGTACGCGACCGCGACACCGGCGAAGAACAGGAGCGCCATCGCGCCGAAGAGGGCCCAGCCCTGGCGCTGGTCCTTGGCCATGCGGCCGAAGGTGTAGGTCAGCCCGGCGGGGATGGCGAAGATCAGCAGCATCGAGAGGAAGTTCGTCAGCGGATTCGGGTTCTCGAACGGGTGCGCCGCGTTCGCGTTGAAGAACCCGCCGCCGTTCGTCCCCAGCTGCTTGATGACCTCCTGAGAGGCCACGGGGCCCATCGCGATCACCTGCTTGCCGCCCTCGACGGTCGTGACCTCCTCGTAGGGCGCGAGGTTCTGGATCATGCCCTGCGACACGAACAGGAGCGCGAAGACGACGCTGATCGGGAGCAAGACGTAGACGGTGGATCGCGTGAGGTCGACCCAGAAGTTCCCGATCGTGCCCGGGCCCTCGCCTGCGCCACGGCGCGTCAGCCCGCGCGCGAGCGACACCGCGACCGCGATCCCCGCCGCTGCGGACGTGAAGTTGTGCCAGGCCAGGCCGGCCATCTGGCTCAGATAGCTCATCGTCGCCTCGCCGACGTAGCCTTGCCAGTTCGTGTTCGTCGTGAAGCTCGCGGCAGTGTTGAATGCCGAGCTCGCCTCGACCGGCCCCAGCCGCTGCGGGTTGAGGGGCAGCAGGTGCTGCAGGCGCTGGATCGCGTAGGTCACGAGCAGCGTGATGGCGCTGAAGGCCAGGAGCCCGAAGGCGTAGGTCCGCCAGGACTGCTCGCGTCGATCCACGCCACCCAACCGGTAGACCAGCCGCTCGAGCCAGCCCAGCGGGCGCTCGAGGAAGTGGCTCTGCCCCTCGAGAACGCGGTACAGGAAGATCCCCAGTGGCGGCGTCACGACGAGGACCGTGACGAAGAACAGTAGGATCTGCATCCAGCCGATGGCGGTCATAAGCGCTCGGGCTTCAGCAGCGCGTACACGAGGTACGCGAGGAGCAGCAGAGCCAGCCCCAGTCCGATGGCGTATTCCAGGCTCATCGCGCCTCCCGCCCGATCCGGTCGCAGCCCCGCACGTAGAGCCACGAGACGAGAAAGAACAGCAGCACGAGGACCAGGAATGCGAGATCTTCCATCGTCGTCACCTCGCGTTCAGAACTGGGCTACCACGCCGATCAGGAACAGGAGCTGGTCCCGCTGGTCCCGGACGACGACGCCCGAGGCGTCCACAGCGTTTCCGGCGAAGACGTCCGCGGTCGATCGATCGTAACGTCCCTCGAGCTTGAGGATCAACGTCTCGACGGGACGGTGCTCGACGGTCGCCGTCACCTCCCGCAGCGTCTGCGGCGTAGCCGAAATCGCGCCGTCCTCGTCGTCGTAGTACTCGGCACGCAGCGCGATCGCCGTCCGCCACGCGGGCGGAGCGCAGCGGCCGTACACGCCGACGCCTTGCCATGCGGCATGGCCGCCGCTTGGCAGCTCTTGGCGGCCCACGTCGACGGAGAGGCCGAGGCGGAAGGTCTCCGTCGCCTTCCACACCGCCACGGTGTCGTACAGGGTCCGCAAATCGTCGTCGTCGTCCGGCAGCTCCGGCCCCACGATGCCGTTGAACGAGAACGAGAGCTCGTCGCCGGCGAATGCGAACTGCCAGCCCAGGCTCGGGCTACGGTTGTTGTCCTCGATCACCTGCCAGCCGTTGAGCAGGTGGACCTGCGTCGACCAGCGCGGGCTCAACGGAAGCGCGAGCTTCACGCCGGTCTGGTAGTACGGAGACAGCTCGCCGAGCCAGGAGCGTGTGTAGTTCCAGTTGGCCGCCGTGGCGAGCGTCTCGAAACCGATGTGGCTCGGGTAGATCCCGCCTTCGATGAGCAACCCGCGGCCGACCGTGGTCTGGTACTGGATCGAGGCCTGGATCACGTTCTCCCAGGCATCGGGATCGGTCTCGGCCGCGTGGACGACCTCGGCCGAGCTGCCCCAACCCAGGGCCACGTGAAACCCGACGGGGTCGGGTGCGAGCGCCAGGTCGACCTGCGCGAGGTTGATCGCGAACTCGTTGTCGCGCTTGGCCGAGGTGCCGACGCCGGGGAAGAAGTTCTCGTGGTCGGCGGGCTCGCTCGTGTTGTAGGCGTAGCAGGTCGACGAAGCCCGATATCGCGAGTGCGCGCGCTTCGTTCGCCGCGCTGGCCGAAGTCGGGAGCGCGAGGGCCGAGGCCGCGAGAGCCGCAGCGAATCCGTGCCCGGCCATCGTGTCAGTCCTCCCCTGCGCGCCCGCGCTGTCGGTTGAGCAGCATCACGCCCGCGAGCCGTCCGATGGCGGACAGCGTGTGCCGGGCATCCGTGCTCACCCGCGCGGAGCTGCCCCAAACGTCGAGCCAACCGACGCGGCGACCGCGGACCACGAGCGGGATCCGCCCGCCGTCGTCGGGGAGCGGGAGACCGGGTCCCGGCACGACCCGCGGGGCGTTTTCCTCGGGCAGCAGCGTGTCGGGCCGCAGGAGCCGCGCGGGCACGCGCGGGCCATGGCCCACGGGAGAGGCCGCGATGATTCGATCGTGCTCGTCGCGGACCGCCAGCGCCGGGAGCGTCAGGGCGGTTCGCGTCGAGTCCAGAACCTGGGTCAGCACGAGCTCGATCGGTCCGCCGGTCTCGAGGCGGCTCAACGCCGCGCACAGCAGATCGAGCTGGCGCCGCTCGACGCGCAGCAGGGCGATCATCCGGCGGCGTCTGGAGCTGAACGCGGCAGCGACGAGGCCGCAGGCGGCGAGCCCGAGGAACGCGATGACGTCGTGCTTGCCTTCGATCGTGAGCTGCAGGTAGGGCTTGGTCAGGAAGAAGTCCAGACTGAGCGCGGAGCCGAGCGCCGTGGCCAGCGCTGCACGCGGGCCCCCGAGCTCGGCGATCGCGATCGTCAGGGCCAGGAACGGGAACGTGAGATTCGAGGCGCTCGTGAAGTCGCGCAGCGGAATCAGCGCGATGCCGAGGACGATCGCGGAGATCGTCCCCGCCGGCAGGTAGGCCAGGTCTGCGTCCGCGAGTCGCACACCAGCATGGATAGCGCCTGGCGCATCAACGCGGCGTTAAGACCGGTCTCCGGTGCGTCAAATTCTCGTTCGCTCGGCGAGTTGCCCGCGGAGTGGCTTGAATCGGCCGGCTGGTTCCCCGAGAATCGCGCCCATGGACTCGCGGGGCCTCCTCGCCGGCTTCGTCGCGCTCAAGCTGCTGCTCCATCTGCCGATCCTGACCCGCTACGGCTTTCATCACGACGAGCTGTACTTCATCGCCTGCGGCGCGCACCCGGCCTGGGGCTACGTGGATCATCCGCCGCTCGTGCCAGCGCTCGCGCGACTGGCGACCACGCTCTTCGGCGAGTCGCTGTTCGGGCTCCGGATCCTCGCGACGCTCGCCGGGGCGGCCACCGTGCTGCTCACGGGACTGCTCGCGCGTCGGCTCGGCGGCGGGCGGTTCGCGCAGGCCGTGGCGTGCCTCGCCGTCCTCGTCGCGCCGGTCTTCCTGCGCACGGGGAACCTGCTGTGCATTCCGGCGTTCGAGCCGCTGTTCTGGCTCGGCGGCTCGTATCTGATCGTGCGCATCGCCGAAGGCGGTAGTCCCCGGCTCTGGCTCTGGCTCGGCCTCCTGGCCGGGGTCGGCTTGCTCAACAAGCACTCGATGCTGTTCTTCGGGCTCGGCCTGGCCGTGGGCGTGCTGGTGACGCCGCTGCGCCGGCACCTGCGCACGCCCTGGCCGTACGCCGGCGGCGCGCTCGCGCTCGCGATCCTGCTGCCGAACCTCGTCTGGCAGGCGGCGCACGACTGGCCGACCGTGGGCTTCCTGCGCGGACTGAACGAGAGCGTGCTCGCGGGGATCGACAAGGTCCAGTTCCTGGCCGGCCAGCTCCTGTATCTCAACCCGCTCGCGGCAATCGTCTGGATCGCGGGGCTCGTGTTCTGCTTCTCGGCCGCCGGCCGGCGCTACCGGATCCTGGGCTGGATCTGGCTCGTGGTGTTCCTGCTGCTGCTCGTCGTGCAGAGCAAGATCTACTACCTGGCTCCGGCGTACCCGGCGCTCCTGGCCGCGGGCGGGGTCGAGCTCGAGCGCCGGACCGCACGGCCGCGCCACGGCGCGCTGCGTCCGGCGATCGTCGCTGTGCTCGTGGTCGGCGGGCTGGCTCTGCTGCCGCTCTCGCTCCCGGTCTTGCCGATCGATGCCACCGATCGCTACGCGCGCGCGGTCACGTTCGGCGCCTTCGAGAACATCTACGAGATCACGGGCGACCTGCACGGGATGTTCGGCTGGCCCGAGCGGGTCGAGGCGGTGGGGCAAGCGTTCCACGAGCTGCCGGAGGTCGAGCGCGGTCGGGTCGTGATCTTCGTCGCCGGCTACGGCACGGCCGGCGCGATCGACCTGTTCGGGGCGCGTCTGGGCCTGCCCCATGCGACCAGCCTCGCGCAGACCTACTGGCTGTGGGGCCTGCCCGATCGGCCGATCGACACGGTCCTCGCGGCCGGCTGGTCGGTCGAGACCCTCGAACGGATCTTTGCCGAGGTCGAGGTGGTGCGACGGATCCGCATCGAGCACGCGGACCCAGGGGAGGCCGAGTTTCTCGTCGCCGTCTGCCGTGCGCCGAAGTCCGACCTCCACGCGCTGTGGGGCAAGAACCGTCCGTGGTGAGTGCGTCGTGAGATCCCCCCGTGCGCAGGGTCTCCGCCGTTCGGGCCGGGAACGGTAGGTGCAGAGGGTCCCTGCGCACGAGAGGAAGGTTAAGGTCGTCGAGCTCCTACCCGAACGCCGCGGCTCGCGCGAGCAGCCCCGGGTTGGCGGTCTTGTCGCCCGGCCGCGGCCGGCCGGGATGGATGCAGCGCGCGGGGCACTTCTCCGCCGCGCGGACCAGCTGCTCGAACGTGCCGGCGCCCTGGTCGGCCAGGTACGCTTGCTTGTTCGCGTTGTAGCGGAACATCCGGCCGTTCAGGTTCGTGCACTCGTTGCAGGTCGTGCACAGCGCGGAGTCGAGCCAGGGCTCGGCGGGGACCGGCCCGGCGACTGCGGGCTGTGGCGCCGCGGTCGCCGGCGCTGCCGCGGGTGCAACCAGCGCGGCTTGCGCCGCGGTGTCCACGGCCGCGCGAGGGAGCGTGTCGAGCCCGAGCAGCACCGCCGCCAGGCGACGCATCGTCTCGCCCGCGGTCTCGGCACGCACGCGCTCGAGCTCGGCGGCGTGCTCCGATTCGAGCCGCTCGCGCTCGCGCGCGGCCTCGGCCGCCGCTTCGTCCCGCGCCTGGCTGACGGCCCGCCGCACGTGCTCGTTGTCGGTGCCGGCCAGCTCCTGGAGGATGTGCCAGGCCCGCATGCGATCCGCGCAGGCGAACGCCAGCGCTCGCGTGATCGTCGCACGGCACAGGTGACCCTCGCTGTCGACCGTCCAGACAAACGGGACGAGCTTCCGTCGAGCGTCATCGGGCGTGTCGAGATAGGTCGCGACCTCGACCTGCTCCTCGCACCAGTCCGCGCGAGGCACGATGCGGAAGTGCGCGCTCCAGGACGGGTCGAGCGCCGCGGCGTGGGCCCAGGTGAACGACTCCTCGAGCGTTCGCTCCTCGCCCGACTCGTCGCGGTAACGCACCGTCTGGCGCGGCCAGGCGCGATCGATCTCCGGATTGTCGGTCAGGTCGAACCGCTCGGCCCAGCTCGTTCCCCCGGCCGGGTCGTAGGCGAAGCAGGGCGTGCCGCGTCCCTCTCGGGCGGCCGCCAGCTGGAGCCACGGCGCGACGGGCGAGTCCCAGCAGGGCACGGCGACGAAGGCCGCGGCCGGCCCGTGCGCCGTCGCCATCCGACGCAGTCCTGGAATCAAGTGTCCCGGCCGTCCCAGCGTCGACTGGAGCACGAACGACTCGCGGTGCGCCACGGCGAGGTAGCCGAGTCCCGGGTGGTAACCCGCGGGTGTGTCCGGGGCAGGCGTGGCATCGGCGTCGGCGAGCGGATCGGCCACGATCACCCGGATCGGTCGTCCGGAGAGCAGCAGCGCCGAGAGCGCCGACAGGGCGTGGCCGCGCACGACGCGCGCTTCTTCGAAGACCACGACCGGCGGGACGACGAGCAGCTCCTCGGCGGTCAATCCCCGCCAGTCCAGACGCGCGAGCGGCGCGTCGTGCGCGCCGGGATCGTACTCGCCCCGCACCTCGAGGCGGGCGACCCGCATGGCGCGCAGCGCCGGAAGCGCGGCCCGCGCCGCTTCGTCGAACAGCGCGATCGCGCCGGCGAGTCCCTCTGCGATCCTCGGTTCCCATCCGTCGGGCGTGACGTCGACGATCGCCCGCAGCTGAGCCAGGGTCGCCTCGAGCCGCTCCCGTCGGTCGGGCTCGAGGCGCTTCGAGCCGCGGTGCTCGGGCAGGTTCCGTGCGAGCGCCTCCGCGTCGAGGGCCTGGGCGCCGGCAGCCCCGAACGTCGAGGCGAGCGCCGCGGCGCCACGACCCGCGGGGCCGTGACGCCGGTCGGCCTCGAGCAGCCCGGTGATCTGCCCCGCGAGCTCGGCCGCCTGGGCCACGAAGCCGGCGTGTGCGGGCGCCCGCGCTTGGCGCACGACGGTCGTGACGAGATCGACAAGCGCGCGCGGACCGAGGCGGATCGCCGAGCCGTCGCGCGGGATCCGCGCCCGCAGCGCCTCGATCTCGCGCGCCAGCGCGGTCGCTCCCGCCTGGCTCAGGTCGAGCTCCGAGGGAAACTGCTCGAGCGCGCGGTCGAGCGCATCCCCGAGCGGCGCCACGTCGGACTGGGCTTCGAGCGCGTGGTCGGCCGCATGAGCGACCGCCTCGACGTGCCGCGACAGGATCGGCAGCAGCGCCCCGTCGCGCTCGACCAGCTCGAGCGCGGCGCGCAACAGAGGAACGAGAGACGTCGGGCCAGGCCCGTCCGGCGCACACACGAACGGGTCGTGGCGCGCCGCGACGCCGTTCGAGGCGATCGCGGCGAGCGCCGCCGGTGCGGGCGGGGCCGGACGCGCGTCCTGCGGGCCGGCCGAACTCGAGACGGTCGCCATCGGATTCTCCCGCTAGATCAGGAACCGGTCGATCTGGGCCTGCACGTTCTTCAATCGTACGCTTGCGCTCATTCCGAGGCCGGCGGCCGTCGCCTGGTCGTAGCGCCCGGCCGCTCGATTGCGGTAGAACAAGCCGATCGGCACGACATCCTGGCGTGCCGCGAGGTCCCGGCCGGCCTTGAGATCGGCCGGATCGTGCTCGAGGCAGTTGCGGAACGTGCGCGCCACGGCGTCGTCCACGGGGATGCCGTCGGGATGGGTCAAGAGCAGCGCGCCCGTCGGATCGCGCTGTAGCGCGTCCCACGCGCCTTCCATGTAGTGCGGGCAGCGCTGCAGGATCCGCACGAAGGCGAGCCCCTCGTGCCTGTGCGCCTCGCGCAGCGTGGCGTACACGTGCGGCGGGTTCCAGTCGACGGTCTGCGCGACGAACGACGCGTTCGCGATGCCGAGCGTGACGGTCAGCGGGTTCAACGGCTCGAGCGTTGCGCCGTACGGGTGCGTGTTGGACTTCTGTCCCGCGCGCGAGGTGGGCGAGGTCTGGGCCTTGGTCAGGCCGTAGATCTGGTTGTCCAGCAGCAGGACCGTCATCTTCATGTTGTAGCGGATTGCGTGGATCCAGTGCGCGGTGCCGATGGCGCAGCAGTCGCCGTCGCCCGTCACGACGAACAGGTGCAGGTCCGGGCGCCGGGCGCGGACGCCGCAGGCCACGGGCAGCGGCCGGCCATGCAGGCCGTGGAATCCGTACGTCTTCATGTAGTGCGGGAAGCGGCTCGAGCAGCCGATCCCGGACACGACGACGGTTTGCTCCGGCGGAAGCTGCTCGTCGCGCGCGAGGCGCTGCAGCGCCCCGAGCACGGAGTGGTCGCCGCAGCCGGGGCACCAGCGCGGGGTCAGCCCCACGTAGTCCTCGAGCACGAGACATCGCGGCTTCGGTTCGGCGAGCCAGTCTTCCTCGACTCCGAACATCACGCGTCCTTTCCGGCGAGCGTCAGCCGCGCGCGCAACACGCGCTCGATCATGTCGGGCGGCAGCGGCACGCCCGGAACCCGCGACCAGCAGTCCACGTCGACCAGCGTGTGGCTGCGCAGCAGTTGCGCCAGCTGCGACAGCCGGCGGTTCTCGCGCGGCACGTCGGGATCGTCGCTGTCGTCGCTGTAGTTCAGCTCGATCGTCAGCACCTGGCGGAAGCGCCGGAAGATCTCGGTCAGACCGGGCTCGAGGGGAGAAAGGAAGCGCAGCGTCAGCGACGAGACGCTCGCGCCCTCCTCGCGCAGCGCGCGCACGGCCTCCTCGATCGCGCCGCGTGTCGAGCCCCAGCCCACGACCAGCAGCTCGCCCGTCGGATCGCCGTAGATCGCCGGCGGCCTGAGCGATCTCTGCAACGTGACGAGCTTGCGACTGCGCATCGCCATCCCGCGCTGATTCGTCGCCGACTCGTACGCCACGTGGCTGGCCTCGTCGTGGGCCAGGCCGGTCAGGACGTACTCACCGCCGCGCTGCCCCGGGATCGGGCGCTCGGACAGTCCGGTCCGGGAATCCCATTCGTACGGCCGCACGCTCGTGTCCCACGGCGACTGATCGACGGGCGGCGCGAGCCACTCGACCGAGGTCTCCGGGCGGCGGAACGGCGTCTGGCCCGTCGCCAGGTTGGCGTCGCTCAGCACGATCACGGGACAGCGGAACTCCTCGGCCAGCTTGCGCGCGGTGATCACGAAGTGGAAGCACTCCTCGATCGTCGAGCAGGCCAGCACGATCTTGGGCGCGTCCCCGGGCGCGCCGTGCAGCGCCGCGAGCAGATCGCCCTGCTCGACCCGCGTCGGCAGGCCCGTCGATGGGCTGCCGCGCTGGACCACGACGACGACGAGCGGCAGCTCGGCCATCACGGCCAGGCCGATGAACTCGGTCTTCAGCGCGAGGCCGGGGCCCGAGGTCACGGTGACCGCAGTCTTTCCAGCGTAGCTCGCCCCGAGCGCGAAGCCGATCGCCGCGATCTCGTCCTCGGCCTGGTGCAGGAACCCTGAGACCTCGTGAAAGTGCGCCGCCAGGTGGTGCGAGACCGACGTCGCCGGGGTGATCGGGTACATCGCGCACACGTCGAAGCCGGCGGCCATGATCCCCAGCGCCACCGCATGGTTCCCGGTCATCACGACCAGCGGCTCGGTCGAGGGCCTCACGGGCACGCGGAAGCGGAAGCCGACGTTCTCGACCGCCCAATCGAACCCCGCGCGCACGAGCTTGCGGTTGACCTCGAGCACGCCTTGGCCCTTCTTGCCCAGGCGACGGTCGAGCTCGATGTCGACCTGCGCCAGATCGCGCTCGTAGATCGCGCACAACAGGCCCAGGCACCACATGTTCTTGCCGCGGCGCGGGTCGTCGAGGAGCTTGCGGCACTCGCGCTCGATCGGGGTCTCGATCACCCGGTATCCGCGCTCCTCGAAGTCGCGGAGCGCCTCGGCGTAGGCCCGACGAACCTCCTCTTCGGGCGCGCTGGCCCAGGCGTCCTCGAGGAAGATCAGCGTGCCCGCTCGCAGCGCATCGACGTCGATGCGGCTGTAGAGAACCTGCTCGTTGAAGGCGACCACGACGTCCGCGGTCGCGCCGAGGTTCGTCACGGGCTCGGTGGCGATGCGGATCCGATTGCCGCTCGCACCCGCGCGCGAGCGGTGGGGCGGCTCGATCTCGGCCGGGATGATCTCGACCGTCCAGACGCCGTTGCCCATCCGCGCGCTGACCGAGCCGAACATCTGGCCTGCGGTCTGCGCCCCTTCGCCCGAGTCCGAGACGAACTCGACGATGTGCTGCGCGACGACCTCGATCGTCGGGCTCGAAGCTTGGGACGACATGCGCTCGGCCTCCTACCGTGGCCGTCCGCCTGGGGCCCAGGCGCATCGCCGGACGATTCGTCAGGCGGCCGCCCAGACGCGCAATCCCGACCGAACTCGACAGAAACCCGGCCCGATTTCCATCACCGCCATTCTGCGGTGTGCAGGAGGTTCGTGGCCAAGGGAGCAGGGGACGGAAACGGTCTCCTGCTCAGTCGCCGACGCCGACCTCGTCCCAGTTCGCCGCGAGCAGGATCTCGTTTTCCGCGGCCTCGTGGCGTCGGATCAGGGCCACCGCCAGCTGGACCTGGCTGTTGAGCTCGCGGATCTCGTGGAGCGGCGGATCCTGGAGCTCGGCCGCGCGCGTCATCGCCCGCGACACCGCCTCACGGATGTCGACGTGCTGGGCCTGGAGCTTCTGCAGCCGGTCGGCGAAGCGCGGGCGGGCCACGGGCAGGACGCGGTAGAGCGGCCCGCGCTCCTCGTCCTCGAAATGCCGCTCGATCACGCGAGCCAGCAGCGGCAGCTCGGTGCGCAGGTCCGCGAGCCACGTCCCGGCGACGTCGGGGTGCCGGTCGAGACAGGCCTCGACGCGCGCCACGACCTTCATGCACTGCTCGTGCTCGGCGAGCATCCCCGCTGTGACCTCGTGCGCCCTCGACGGATCGTGGCTCTTCTCGTGCATGGCCTGGCCTCCCAAGGGACATCTACCCCCCTTGTCCCGGCAAGTCAACGCGGAAAGGGGAGGCTCAGGGTCCGCTGGACGGGGGCGCGAGCTGCGGGAAGCCGCTCGTGCGGTACTGGCGCAGGTCGGGATCGATCATCAGGGCTTCCACCTCGGGCAGCTGCTCGGCGAGCGCGAGCCCTTCGATCGGGCCCAGCACGAACAGCGCGGTGGCCAGCGCATCGATCTCGGTCGCCTCGGGGCCGATCACGGTCACGGCGATCGTCCGCCGCGCGGGCATGCCGGTCCGCGGATCGAGGATGTGGTGGTAGCGCACCCCGTCGCGCTCGAAGTACCGCTCGTAGTCGCCCGAGGTCGTGATCGCGCCGTCGGCCAGCTCGAGCCAGCCCAGGATCTCGCCGCGCTGCCGCGGGTGCGCCACGCCGATGCGCCAGGGTCGCTCGGGGCCGCGGCCGCGTCCGCGGATGTCGCCCGCGCCGGCGACGAGGTAGTGCTCGATGCCGTGGGCGTCGAGCACGCGCGCGGCACGCTCGACGCTGTAGCCCTTGCCGATCCCCCCGATGCCGATGCGGACGTCGGGCTGCCTGAGGTAGATCGTCGACTCGGCGTGCGAGACCTCGACCGCAGCCGAGCCGATGCGCGGCAGGCAGGCCGCGATCTCGGCCGCGGAGGGGATGCGCGGCGGATCGATCGACCACATCCGCCCGCACGAGGCGAACGTGATGTCGAACGCGCCGTGCGTCAGAGCCGCCATCTCGAGCGAGCGCTCGACGACCTCGAGCAGCTCGGGTCCCACGACGACCGGGCGGCGTCCGGCCTCGCGGTTGACCGCGCTGATCTGGCTCGTCTCGCGCCACTCGGACAGCAGCGCCTCGAGCCGGTCGATCTCGTCGTAGGCCGCGTCGATCGCCGCCCGGCCCGTCGTCGCGTCTCGCGCCACGACCTGGATCTCGAAGCGCGTCCCCATCTTGAGCCGCTCGTCGCGC
>Ga0180085_1000299_pt1 | contig 17513 bp, 38 predicted proteins | sample EasRiv730_16_10D_FD_123013 | JGI IMG/M metagenome (GOLD analysis project Ga0180085, IMG submission 123013) | Soil microbial communities from meander-bound floodplain in the East River, Colorado, USA - East River metaG ERMLT730_16_10D | ecosystem: Environmental > Terrestrial > Soil > Floodplain ... | reverse complement strand
GCATCATTTCGGCAATAATGCCTACACATTGTGCTTCATCTCATTCGACTTTATCGTTGACACATGGCCTGCTGGAAATACAAAGGTGCGGCTTGCGGGTGCTTGCCAATCGGCTGATTGGAGCAAGTCGGCCCTTCAGCATTGGATCACGCGACATGACGATGGCACGCTGCATTGGGAACTTGAGATATTTTATGACGGGTCGAGTTCCGTAGTTCTTTATAGTCCTGCGCTGACGATCGGCAATAAATACCACGCAGAAATATATTGGAACTCCACCTCCATGCAGTATGAAGGGCGCATTGACGGAATCCCCATCGGCTCCGGAGCGCTGTCAGCCGGATGTGCTGCGGATATAGGTCATTTCGACGTTGGCATATCGCAATACGGCAACAATGCCGGCAGCGGTGTTCTGTTAATCGACAATATAGACGCCAGAGCTTACCCGCTTATAGAAGTCGGTTATGGAATTGACGAGCTTTCCGTTATCGAAGCTACCGGAAAATCTCTTGCAGATTCCGGTACAGGCGTAGACGCCCTTACCACCGTCCAGACAAATCAAGTGGCTCTTGCCGATGCCGGCGCTGGATCGGACGCCCTGGCGATTGCGTCAGCTTTGCCTCTCGCGGAAACCGGATCGGTGATCGACGCGCAGACCCTCGCGGCAGTTACCGCAATCGTGGAATCAGGAGCCGGTATCGATGCCTTGACCGTTGCTCCTACGGACCAGAAGGCTCTTGCCGATTCCGGTAGTGGAACGGATGCCCTTTCGCAGATTCAGGCTGCAACGGCCCTACTCGAGACGGGCGCTGGTGTAGACGCTCTTTCCACAGAACAGACCGCACAGAAACCTCTCGGGGATACCGGGTCCGGAGCTGACGCGCAGGCGATCCAAGTCGATGTTTTTATAAACGTGGTGCATTAACATGGCGATATATTACGTCGATCAGACTGGCGGGGATAACGGAAACACCGGCCTTGCCCCGGATGCGGCTTGGAAAACGATATCGAAGGTAAACAGTTCCTCCTTCTCCCCCGGGGACTCCATCCTGTTCAAGCGGGGCGAGACGTGGCGAGAGCAGTTGACGGTTCCCTCCTCCGGCAGCGCGGGCAATCCCGTCACGTTCGGAGCGTACGGGAGCGGGGAGGCCCCTAAAATCACAGGCGCGAACATCCTCGGGACGAGCGGATGGACACTGTACGACACGAATACCTATCAGAAAGCCCTCACTACCGACCCCGGCAACTACGTCCTTGAAGACGGTTCCATGATGACGAAGGTCGCATCGGCCGCGGCGGCGGTTTCGACGGAGAAATCCTTCTACTGGGCATCGAACGTGATCTACATCCACGCCACGGGCGGAGTGAGTCCGGAGACGAACGGCAAGGTGTACGAGACGCCGATACGATCGTGGGTTTCGTCAGTAGGCGGGAATGACTATGTGACATTCGATGGGCTGATTCTGGAGATGGGTCAGGGCACTTCGTTTCTTGTACAGGCCGACGGAGCGCAATCGTTCACGTTGAAAAACAGCACGCTTCGATACTCCAACTTTATCGGCCTGTGGGTCAGCGATTCTCCTAAAACGAACACGATGGTTCTGGATAACAACTCTTGGAGTTACATGCCGGCCGGCTTTTACATGCACGGGGACGACATAACAGTAAAGAATAACTCCCTCTCGCATATCAATCGAGGGATTGAACTCAGGGACGTGGACAACGCACATTGTCAGAACTTCCTCATCGAACATAACACGTTAACTGACTTGGGTTCGTCTATCGAAACAAATGCTGGGCTTATATTCGATAGCGACACCTACTCTGATAATTCGGACTATCATCAGGGTGTTGTGAGGTATAACTACTTTGATAGATTACAAGGACGTGCTGTTGACGGGTTCTTGGGCAACTCGGAAATATACTACAACATCATCAAAAACATAACCGAAGGAGCGGTTGGCTCTGCGATTGGGCTTGAGTTAAACGGGAAGAACAATACCGCATACAACAATGTATTTTATGAGTGCGGTAATTATGGCCTGTTTCTGAACAATGATCCGGTCGCAGGAGACGTGGCGAACGTCGTAAAGAACAATATATTCTATTCCACCTTGATAAATCACATCATAGCGGTATCTGCCGGGGTTGTTGCCGCAACGCCTCCGATAATAAACAACAACATCTATTGGATGGGTTCCGGCGGCGAGACGAAGTATCAATGGGGTGCGACCGATTACACCTTCACGAACTGGAAGACGCAATCAGGCGGAGATGCCAATTCGATAGAAGTAAACCCTCTTTTCGAGTCCCCGTCCACTTCCGACTTCCGCCTGCGATCCGGTTCTCCCGCGATCAATACCGGCGTCGACGTCGGGCTGACGGAGGATTATGAGGGTAATACCGTACCGTTCGGGGCGTCGGTAGACATTGGGGCTTATGAATACGGATTGGAGGGCGAGACCGGCACCGGCGTCGATGTCCTGACAGTTCTGGAAACGATGGAGAAGTCCCTGTCGGATTCCGGTGCCGGCGCCGATCTGATCGCCGCTTTAAGCTCCATCCTTGTGCTTGCCGATACCGGGGCTGGCGTGGATGGCCTCACGATCGAATCCGAAGATTACCTCACCAAATCCATATCCGACTCTGGCGCCGGCGCGGACGCTCTGGCCCTCGCGGTCACTCAACCCCTTTCCGATGCCGGGGTGGGGAGTGACGCCCTTACCATTCAGGAGACGGTATTCAAGGCGCTGGCTGACGCCGGAAGTGGCGTTGATGCCCTCACTACCCTGCAAACCGTTGTAAAGGCTATTGCGGACTCCGGATTCGGCCTGGATGCTCTGATCCTGGCTGCTTCTTTGCCGCTTGCGGATTCAGGCTCCGGAGCGGATCTTGTCTCGATTCAGTCCTTGCTTGCCCTCGCAGATACCGGCGCTGGCGTCGATGCGATGAGCAAGGAAGAATTCGTAGACTACATCTTCAAGACGCTGCTCGAGACGGGATCCGGGACGGACGAACTCGCCGGGATCCAGGGATCTATCGCCCTGCTTGACGCCGGCACGGGTGCTGATGCCGTCGCGGTCATGGCGGCGACCATCCTCGAGGACGCCGGATCCGCATTCGATTCCATGAGTGCGGAAGAATTCATCTTAATCATCCAGAAAGCCCTGGCAGACGGAGGATCTGCGGTGGACGCGATCGCGGAGTTACGGGCCGCGATTGATTTGCAGGAATCGGTATTTGGGCAAGATATACTGGCGAAGTACCTATCTCAACCGGGGTTCACGAAAATATGCTTTATCTTCCAGAAACGAAGGGATCATTTCAGGATCCAATAATGACGGAAAAACCCCAAAAGACGGAAGTGGTCTGCAAGGCCATCGTTGCGTGTTCCAGTTGTAAGAAGGGGATCCCCTGCAACATCACGGTCAAGATAAGCGAAAAAGATGTACTACTGCGGATCGTCCGATTCCAGGCTGCTATGCGCCGGATGAAAGCGAAAGATTCGTTACTCGCGCTCGTTGGGGAGATCGCAACCGAAATCATACGGCTGCGGAAGAACGAGGAAAAGCTGCGGGGTTATGGCGGGGTGACGCAGCCAAAGTATCTCCCCCCGGAGTATACTCCCCCCGAAGTCGATACCTGTCCCTTTTGCAATAAAAATCGGCCGTGCAGCATAGCGACACGGAAGAACCGGATTGATATCCTCGATCGGGTTGCAGCTCTGCGGGAAAGGCTGAAAGACCGGAGGACAAAAGAGCCATTGTATTGCATACTCGAGGACTCGCTGTTGGAGATCCGCAACCTCCGGTCCCGCTTGGAAATCCTGAAAGGGAGAAAATAATGCGGCTGATATCCGACGATCCTTTCGGCATCATCTGTGTCTACATGGAAGCAGAAGATCAGCCTTACGACGGGAAACTCGCCGTTGCAGAAGTCATCCTCCGGAGGAAAACCCGCAAGTACATGAGCGACGGATCCGTAGCAGGAACCGTTCTCCGGAAATCTCAATTCAGCGGCTTCAACACGGAGGCCAAGAACCGGATCCGCGCCTTCAAGCTCGATACGACGGACCCGAACGCGAATGATTGCGTCCGGGCATGGGAAGAAGCAAAGCGGGGAAGTGAAATCGTCCCGGGCGTCCTCCACTACTACAACCCGAAGCTTTGCTCCCCTCCCTGGGCCAAAGACGCCAAGGTGGTAAAAGTCATTGGCGACCATTGTTTCGTGATCGTTAAAGAATGAGCCTGAACGTGCCGATAGATACCGCGATCCTTTTGGTGGCGTTGGTGGTAATCCTGTTGACGTTATCTGACGATTAAAGGAGGAAGGAAATGCAAGCTTCATCGGTAATCATGCTGGTCATAACTGCGTTGATCGTGGGTTTCGGGGTCGGGTTTTTCGTCGGTGGGAAGCATAGGGACCGGGTATTGAAGGCGGCGGGGATCATCAAGGGAACAACGGAAGATATCGCCGCTGCGCTCAAGGCCGCCGGCAAGAAGCTTTGAGCGAACCCGGGCCTCCCCAGGATTGGTTCGAGAGGGTACTGCGAGATTTCGATCAGTACCTCGGGACCTGGGTTGGCCTGATGCTGGCCTCAACGATCCTGATGGCTTGGGTCGAGAAGATGTTCATGTGGCGCCTGTGGGATCCGGAGAAGGAAATGTACCTGAATGTCCCGATGTTTCCTACTCCGGAATGGTGGACAAACCCCCTGGGGATCGTGGCTGCACTCGTCACCCTATGCCTCGGGAAGCTCGGGGTCGGGTACTTCGTGAATTCCCGATACAATTCGGAACGCGGAAAACAGCCGGAAGCGCGAACCGATAAACCAGCGGAGTCGTAGGGAGCTATGGGGTCAAAGCTATGGATTTGGGCGAAGGGGAACAAGATTCCTGCGGTGGTCATTGTCTTACTCTTGATTCTTGTCCTCGCAAGTGCGAGCGATGGGTGGTCTGCAAGGCGCATGGCTGCACGGTCATTCGACCTCGCCCGGGGGTGGGCGAAAGCGTACCAGCGGGATACGAGTGCATCGAAGAAGGAGTACGAGGCGAAAATAAAAGGCTTGTCGGACGATCGAGATGCCTACAAGAAGAAATGGGAGGATGTTAAAAAAAAGATGGACGCTCCGTGGACTCCCCCCAAGGGGGGGAAGGAATTGAAAGAGCGATTTGACCGCCTGGGGTATGAAGGAACCCTCCGATGAGGATCCTAGCCCTCCTGCTGGCGATCTCGTTCATGCACTCCACGGTCCTTGCCGATGAGATATGTTTCCCCCTGGCCGATGGAACCCGGATGCTGCAAGACATTGAATCTCTGCCCCTCTGCCGCGCCGCGGTTTGGGCCTGTGAGGATTCCATTAACTCTTGCGAGGCAAGGGCTGACGCGCTCGAGAGCCGGGTAATTGAGCAGGACAAGGAGATCGAGGAAGGGAAGAAAACAATCGAGGACACGGTGAACGCCGGCGAGGAAGCCGCGAAGATCGCCGCGGGACCTTGGTATCAGCGGATCCTTACCGCGGGGAAGTGGATCGCGCTCGGGGCCTTGTTCGGGCTTGCCGTGGGAGTGAGCAAGTAGCTTGCTGGAGGGTCCCGATCCTACAAACACCTGTTGCGAGGAACTGGAAGAAGCAAACAGGAGCATGGTACGGCTCATCGCGGCGCTGCTGGACGCCCGGGATACATACACCCTGGGCCATGCAGCTCGAGTATCCAGAATGTCTTGTGATTTTGCGAGGATCCTCAAGATCGAGGAAGGGGAGATCGCTCGGCTGGAAAGAGCGGCGCTTCTCCATGATATCGGTAAGGTGCAGATTCCCGATTCCATCCTCCGGAAACGCGGCAAACTGAACGCCAAACAAGAAGAATTGATGCGAGAGCATCCCGTTACCGGAGCGAACATCTTGTGGCTGGCCCCGATCCTCCATCAGTACATCCCCGTCGTTCGCGCTCATCACGAATGGCACGATGGGAACGGCTATCCAGACGGCTTAAAGGGCGATCAGGTCCCGCTACACGCCCGGATTATCTCCCTGGCCGATGTATTCGATGCGATGACCTCGGATCGGCCGTACAGGAGGGCGCTATCCACGATAGAGGCAACAGAAGAAATCCTGCGCGTCAGCGGGACTCAATTTGACGGGGGTATGGCGGAGGAATTCGTCCAGATGGTCGGGGATCCAGGATGGAACCCCTGATTCATTTCGCCGCATGGGTCCTGATATGCGTGGCGATCATTTTCGCCATCCTTTACTTACGCTACAAGGCAGAAAAGCGCCGATGGGAGCGGGCCTACCGGAAATACATGGAAAACATAAGACTCAACGACCTGAAAGAGAAGGACCCTTATTCCGATCCCTTATCCGCTTCACCAGCTCGTCAAGGCAGTACAAGCAGATTTCATGCTCCTGCTTGCCGGCGAGGACCGGGCAAGCCGGATCGCTCCATTGGCAGCCGTGAACCGGGCAGCATTTCCGGCCGTGGTAGAAGGTGATCTTCACCACGGGATATCGTCCTCCTTGGGATCGGATCCTTTTGAGGTAGGCGCTGCACTCGGGGCAGCTTTCGCAGCAGGGGAAGAAGTAACAATGGGGGGTTGAACATTCGCCGGCGCCGTCGAGGGGTCCCGGTTGGAGGCGGTCTTTGACGGCGAAACAGATTTGGCAGATCGGCATGGGTGTTTTACTTCTCCTTCTTCCGGCTCGATCGCTTGGAACCAATCGTAGCACTCGGGGCAATCAGAACAGCATGAGGGCTTAAAACAATGCGGAGGATCGCATGGCCCCTCCCCGAAGATGGAAGGGGCCATTTCAGCGATACAAAAACAATATGGACACAAATCAGGCACTATGCTTCCCTTGGTCTACGACGATTGTTCGCTTGTGATTTTGGTGTAGCCCACCGGCAATTCCCTGGGGTATAGTTTCCGTCATTATCTATCCGGTCAATGGTCATCCCTGTGGGGCGCCGGCCCATGTCCTCGAGGAAGTTCTCGAAGCTGTCCAGCCAACGATCGCAAACCTTGATACCGCGGCCCCCGTAGTATTTATACGCGGAAGTATTTTCATCGTTGCATCTACTTTTCATGCCCGTCCATGTCCTGTATTCGGGGGTGCGCCCATGAACACTCTCGCCGTGCTTTTTTTTGACCGATGACATATTTTCCCAGGCAAAACACCCGCATGATTTTGTATTGCCACTTCGCAAATCTCCACCACTTACGATTGCCGTTTTTCCGCAATCACATAAAACCTTCCACATGGCGGCATGAGCGCGGTTGCTTCCAGCCAAGGAAATTGCGGTCCAGCGTCCGAATTTCTGTCCGGTGATATCTTTAATTGCCCATGTAGTTTTGGTTCTCATGTGATTGCTCATATTATTTATTGTGGAGCTTTACGCTCATCTCCTGGTAGATAAAAGCCAGCTTCTTCTTGTCAGAAGCCGAAATTGTCCCGCCCTCGACTTCGCGCTTCCACGCCATATCCAGCTCGGTCGGGTTGTCAGCTCCGCGGAGGATCGCGGCAATCGCGGAAACTACCCCGGTCCCTACATCGGCCTCGGTCCCATTCGGGGATCCTGGGGCAACCTCGGGGGCCTTTTTCTCGGCTGGCGGCTCCTTTTTTGCGGCTTTGGTCTGTTCGTGCTTTTTCTCCGGTTCGGCTGTCTTTTCCGGCTCGGGCTTCTTTTCTGTGGCGAGATCCCCCGCGGTTTTCTCCTTGATCTTGTCCTTGAGGCCGGCAACTCCCTTCCCAGGAGTGGCCTTCTCGGGCATTTTGAAAAGCTGCTCGGGGGTAGACTCCCCCTCCTTGAGAGCTGTTGCCATGCCCTTGAGGACCGCCAGCTCGTCCATCCCGATATCCTCGACGCCTGGGATCTCGAGCGTGGCGCAGATCGCGTCCGTGGTGATCCCCATCTTCTGAAAATACTCGATCATCTTGGAGCGTTTGTTCACCAGCGTTTCGACCGTGCCAATGGCGGTCTTTCTGGCGGCCTCGTACATATCGGCCCAAAACGCCTTGGGGATCCCCTTGAGGACGGCGTTTCGGAAGGCGATCGACGCGGCCGCGTTGCCCGTGGTGGAGATCATGTCGGTGTTGTACCGGCGCCCGTGCTTGTCGGTGATCCGGCGCTTGATCTCGAGGGCGATCGTCACGTTCCTTTCAACGTCGAAGAAAAACCCCTGGGCCGTGATCGTCTCGTTGTCCTCGCTGATGATCCTGGCGCCGGCCCGGGAATTCCCCCATGCGCTAATGATGATCTCCGCGAACCTGGCGCTCGGCCCCTCGATGGTCTTTCCCCCTCGAGGGACGGCGTAGATGCAGCCCTCCGCGATCGACTCGGTGAGGGTAGCCATCGTCATCGCCTCGTCGCGGAACCGCTTGACGCTCCGCGGGTACTTTTTGGCCGTGTCCACTTGCTGCTCGATCTCGGACTTATTCAAGATCGCCAGGGATCCAGCGTCGATTCGGGCCAGCTCCGTCCCGGACCCTTCTTCTCCTTCTGTCAAAACAACATCGCTCATACGGCTACCTCCTTCTTCGCCCTGCTCTTGCGAGGGGCCTTGAACATGGCGAGGACCGCGGCCCCCACCTTTTTTGGATCCGTTCCTTCCACGACAACCTCCCTCATGGGAGATCCATCAAAATATCCATTGACGATGTATCCATTTTCTTTTTCTTCGACCTCCACCCTCATAAACTCCCCCCTTTCACGGGTATTTTGCTCGGGGATACCAGGAACCTCCGGACCCCCGGCTTGACGGTTGTATGCTTCTCGATCAGCGGCGGTGGGACCATCGGCGTCAACTCCCGGGCGATCCCCTCCCAATCAATCTTCTCCGTGTCCTTTGTGGCCTTCCAAGTGACTTTGCCGAAGTCCGATAGGATACCATCGTTCTCCCCAATCTCGGCCTTGATGATGTTTTCGATGAGAGATTCTGTTTCTTCAAGCTCCTTTTTCGTATTCCGGACAACGATCAATTCCGCGATATGCGATGCCTGTTGGGAATCAGCCACCAGCATCGGCATGACGTTCTTGGGGTACTTCTTCACCAGGTATTCGCCATACGACCTCGAGGAATCGGGCGGCGGCTCCTTGTCTCCCACGACATACGTTGACCAGAACTCCCTGGCCCTCTCGAGGATCATATTCTCGAGCTCCATGTCCCGGTGCAGCCGGTAGACGCGGAAATCGCTGGTCCCGAACAGGACCGCAACATCCCAATCGTCGTACCCCAGGAGCGCCATATAGGTTGCCACCTGGGTTGTGTAGTACAGCGGGATCTGGTCCGTCCCGGGCTCCCCCCATGTATGAGCTATCGCCGGATCCGCGGTCTTGATCTCGAGGCCCTTCTTCTGGCCGGCGATCAGGCGATCCGGCGTACCGACCAGGGGAGCGTCCGGATGGGTATAAAGCCCGTCTACCTTCAAGAGCTTCACGCCTTCGCGCTCCGCGTAGATTTCCGCGATGGGACCCTCGAACTTCCGGCCAATCTGGAATCGGAGATTGTCCTCCTTCTCCTTGGTGATCCCCTTCTTCCTGGCCCATACGTCAGCGGGACCCTCCCAGGGGGAAACGCCCAGGATCGCGGCCATCTCGGACCCGCCGATGCCGACCATCCGTGCTTTTAGCCATTCATCCCGGTTCATTCGTCATTCTCCTTCGGATCCCCCACTCGAACATAAGTGGCATCGAAGATATCCGGCTTGCAGGGGTAGAATTCTCCCTTCTCGCCCTTGATGATCCAATCCCCCAGGTTCGCCTCCATGACGCCCTCGAGGGTTTTGATGCAAACAATTCGGTTGTAATCTCTCAGCTCAATGTCCGGATTGGTCATCGTGAAATCGAGGACCGCTTTGAGGTTTTCTTTCGTATGCTGAACCGCCTCGATTACGACCGGCTTCTTTCTGTAAAATGGCATGGGCTACCTCCCGATCTTTCCAAGCCGCGCCGGGGTTGCTGGATTTTTCTCCGCTTGGATCCCCAGGGCCTTCTCTATGGGCCGCAGCTCATCGTATATCCCCTCGATGTTCCGGCCCGTACTGTAAAGCGCTGCGTGGATGGCGCCGAAAAAACCCCCGGAAGAAGGGGAAGGCGCATTTTTATCCGGATTTTCAGCAATCGCCCCGATCATGCACTCCCGGATATTGGATACGCGCATCAGGATTTCATGGATCTGCGACCGTTGCCGCTCCGCTTCCTCCACCAGCGTTTCCGATTTACTGCGCTCTCTTGAGATCACTTCTCCGCTCATTTCTTCCGCTCCTTTTTCATCTTCCGGTAGATCGCCCGGGTGCAATTCACGTTCACCAGGGCGCCGTTTGGGAATCTCCGCAGCCGGCGCTCCGGGAGCTTCACGGTGATCCGCTCCGCGGCTTTCCGCAGCGCCTTTGCAACCTTCCCCCTCATGCCTCTCTCCTTTCGTTCTCGACTCGCCTCCATTTGCCGGCTTCTGTGCAGAAATGCCTCGTCCCGTCCTCATTTACGGCGTGTCGTTTCTTCTCGATCGGGTGCGGGATGACGTAGATGGCGTCCGAACAGGACCGGCATTGGACCGGCTCCGTACCCCCGGGGATCTCGTACTTCAAGATCGGCTGGTTCATTCATTCCCCCTTTCCGGCGCCAAGCGCCTTCATTTTGAACCCGCCTTCTGAAATCACATTGAAAACCGTTTTGCCGGGAGCGACCTGGATGTAGGGCAAAAACACTTCTTCTGGCTTCGCCATTTGAAGATCGACAAGCGCCATCTGCGCTCGAATCCAAGCGGCCAACTGCCTCCAAACGATGCGGGTTGCCATCTCATTTATCTTTTCATCGTTCTGCCTCTGTCGCGGCCCCAATTCCTTCTTGATGAGCGCCTTCATCGGGCCGACCCGCGCTGGCAGCTCGACCGGGAGCATGACCCCGTTTACGTCGATGGAGAAATACAGGCCCAGGAGGACTTTCCCGGGACCCCAATCCTGGCGTACTTGCGTGGCTCCGCGCATGGTGATTTCCTCGATGATTTCCTGCACGGACTTGGACGGCGAAACGGTTGTATGTTGGAGATAGATTCTTTTCACTCCTTCGTCCTTCCCGTTTCTTTCAGCGGAAGATGGATCTGCTGTTCCTCGCCGGTCATCCTCCGCGTCTCGATGATCTCCTGCGTGTCCAGGCGCATGAGGATCATCTTCCCCGTAGGCGTAGGACTCCATTCGCAATCAACGTCCCGGAATTCCCGTTTGTTGGTGACGCGCTCCGCGTAATCCCGGCAATCAGCGATACAGCGATCGAGCTTTCCCTTCAACCCGGACACGGTAGATTTTTTCTCGTCCTCGAGCTGCGCTTGGGAAGCGGTCATTCGGGCCAGCTCCCCGGCGCGTTGTTTCACTTCATCCTCCGTGAGCTTCACCAGCAACGAGCGCGTGATCTTGTCACTCATTTCTTGGCCCTCGCTTTCGGTTCGACCAGGTTTATCTTCCGGACATACTTCCTTTTCTTCTCCGCGGCGGGATTCGGGATCGCGGGATCCCCCAATTCGATTTGTTTCGGGCCGGTGAAGATCAGGGTATCTCCGTTCCGATCAACAATCGTGAGGGACAGGATGACGCGGCCGCTGCTGGCGTATTGGAGCTGGCAATTCACTCCCCCGCCCTGGCGGTATTCCTCGAGCAGCCGCTCCTTGACGGCCTCGGTGATCGTCTTGTTCATCAGGAGCGTCATACATTGGCCGTTTCCCGATAAGTGGTCGATGCCCCTCACTTCCATACCAATCGCCTTGAGGTTGAGGCTGAAAGACTCTCCCTTTCTCAATATGGCATCCGGTGGGAACATGGTGGCGAACATCCTTTCTGCGACAAACGCCGCGAATTCGTTTTTCATGCGCTGCATGAGTACCAGCCGCGGATCTCCTACCCTCAAAATTTCCATCCCCCTCCCTGGCTCCGGAACTTGGCTGCATCCGGACAGGTTGCAAAATGGCTTTGACCATCAGGGTTGAGGGGCATCTTCTTCGATGGGTCCCTTGGCCGCGGGACGAAATAGATCGGCGCCCCGCAGCTCCGGCATGGGACCATTGGGGTTCCCGGGGGGATCTCGAATTTCAGCAGCGGCTTTGGCATCCTGTTCCTCCATTTCCTTGTCTCGTTTTCGCTCGTATTCCTCATCCCCCCAGGCCGCGCAAGCCTCACAATGATGGCAACCGAATCGCCCGGGCTTCCCGCAGCTCCCCTCGGGATCCACTTCTCCCTCGTCCTCAAGCTCGGGGGGATCCATGATCCACCTATCGAGCGCTTTCCGTTCCTTCGCGCTCAATCCCATTGTGGCCTCCAAGTTTTTTCCATTCCTTCACCTTCTCCGGGGATCCCCAGGCCGCGGCCGGCGCCTCGCTGTACCACCAGGAGACAATTTTGGGGAGTAGGATGATGTTGTACTGATCGGCCCTGGCGCAAGCCTCGGTGAGATCATTCCGGATGACGGCTTGCAGGAAATCACCCGGAAGGATGCCGTCCTCGATCCAGCGCTTTGCTCCGTCCCGGGTCCCGCCCGGGTAGCTTTCGTAGTCGATCATCTCTCGTTTTTTCCTCCTTTCATGGGGTGGATGTTCATGGGAGAATCACGTTATGCGATCCTGAAAAGGTTGTCAAGGGATAAAACTTGACTTTGAGGAAAAACAATGTAGGATAACCGTCATGCCAAAACTATATATTTCCAACAAAACCCGCAAAGCCTTACTGGAAGCGGGTTTTCCAATTCAATCCATCAATAACTGGAAGTCCGGAAGGCATAAGCCCTCTCGATTGGCAAAAAACGCGATTGAAAAGATTATTTCTCTTGAGCGTTCCAGGAAAGAGAACAACCCGGCATGACAAACAATGCGACTGTTGGCTTCCAAAAACTCACCAGGCGAGACACACCACCACCAAGCGCGGGTATTTATATCATTTATCGTGGCTCCAAGGTTATTTATGTCGGGAGAGCAAAAAATCTTCGCAAAAGGATTAACTGCCATCTTTTGTGCCGGCTTCGAGGGTTTTCCACTCATATCAAAGAAACAAATAATGGCGTCTTGCTGGAATCGGAATTGATTGACCGATATAACCCCATATTAAACAGGTCGGCCGGTGGGGGATGTTTGCGTAGATACGGGGGGTTGGGACAGTTAAAGAAAATGGCGATGAATAATTCCATGTCATTAACCGCTATCGGTTTACATTTTCATGTTCAAGATCAAACGGTATTGAATTGGTTAAATAAATATAATCTCGAACGCCGCTATGTAAATAAACAGGAGAAGAATATCCCATGAGAAAAGCCAAGCGAATCGCCGGCTTGTAATAGGGTGCAGGATTTACGCCTCGACTTGGGATTTGCGGATCACCCCAAGACACAGAAATTGTGCTTAAAGCTCGGCGCCGATGGGCTTCTGTGCCTACTTCGACTATGGGCGTTTTGTGCCAGCAAGCGACAAAAGGGCAAGCTGATCGGAATGTCCAGCTCGGACGTTGAAATGGCCGCTCGATGGACAGGACCCCCGGGAGCTTTTGCCGATACGCTTCTCGATCTCGGATGGCTGGACGTAGGAGACGATAATTGTCTCGAGCTTCACGACTGGCGCCACTATCAGGGATTTATATATTTTCACCAGGAAAGATCGGAACAGGCAAAAAAAGCCGCTCACGCCAAATGGCATCCCAAAAAAATGAAGAAACCCCTCGGCACTTGTTGTTTTTCTGATTGTGAAAATCCCGGCTCCCGCATGATCGGCACTCGTTTTTACTGCGACAACCCATCCCATCAGCCCGTGAAAGGATACGAATGACAGACAAGGCCGGAAATATGACCGTCGAAGAATACCGGAAGGTATCTCACAAGATCGCCAGCCGGCGCTCCCCCGGGACCCCCCACGGGGATCTCATCAAGTCGATCGTCCAGAACCTCGTTCTTATACCTGGCGTCATGGTCATTCAGCACAACACGGGCGCCTTGCGGGGGATCGGCCAGGGCGGGAAGGAACGGCTCATCCGATACGGGTATCCCGGGATGGCCGATTTATACGTTCGCGTGAGGCCCCGCGGGGGAGCTGGATTCTGGCGCACGATCTGGATGGAGTGCAAGGTCGCCGGCGATACGCAGAAGCCGGCCCAGGTCGGCTTTCAGGCGTCGATGGAGAAATGCGGCGATCAGTATTACATCATCCGTGAGACGGAGGAAGCCCTCGCCATCGTTCGATATGTCCGCGGGATAGAATAATAAAAAAAAGGCCGGCATGAGGCGCCGGCCGTGGGTTTACGGGTCCGCGTTTTTAAGAGGATTCGCTCCTGGGCTTTTCGACCTCGCCGGCAAACTGTTTCAGGCAGTTCTCTCTTACCAGACGGCGCAAGTAAGCCGTTTGCGTCATCCCCTCGTCGTTCGCCTGGACCCGGAGCGCTGCCAGCTCGGAATCGTTCAACGTGGTCGTTACGATATGCGGCCGGTTTTTCGTTTTCATCGTCATATTTTGGATCTCCTTTTCAGCTCGGCGTCAACCTGTAAAACTTCATGGAGCCACCAATCCCAACAACACCCCCGCTATACTGAAGCCGATCAACGCGATCCCTATAGCAACAAGGATTAAATAGTCTTTCAAAGTAGCCCTCCCCCTTCCTTCGCGGTAGGAATCCTCGATCACCCGCTGGATCCTCGATTGTCGGTAGCTCACGGCTTTCTCCCTTTCACTTCCTCGTTGTTTTTCTTCACGGCCGCGTTCCACGGTTCTTTGAATTTTCCGAAAAACCGGCTATTGATGTAGCGGTCCTGTCCTTCTGAGTCAATCATTCGGGCATATCCCCCGGGCTTTGGGGGCGTACACCTGGCGCAAACCCGCTCTGGCGTACATTTGCACTTGGGATCCGCGATTCCCTGAAATTTCGGACTCTCGGATTTGTCTTTCATGGAGCTTTCTTCCTTTCCCCTGGTATTGTCCACGGCCCGACCTTTGCGCCTGGGGCCGCTTTCCTTTCGACCTCAGCAATCAGCTCGTCCTGGACTGATTTTGGTATTCCCTTTCGAGTCCACAGCTCCCGCAGCTCGACCTCGGGATCGCGTTCCCGGCTCATGGCTTCACCCCCGCGGCTTTCCGGTAGCTCTGCCATATCACGTTGTATTCGGATCCGATAGCCGCTCTGGTCGGCAGATCCGGCTTGGGTAGCTCGTTTTCTTCCTCGTACTCGATCATGGCAAACCCCGGGGATCCGCAGAATTCCCGGGCGGTCGCCATCGCTTGAGCGCAAGCTTTTATATGCTTCAAGTCCCTGGGGGCGCTAATAATTCACCGTCGAATATGTCCTGGCACTTGGCGCAACGGATATCGACCGTGATCCCGTCCGGTTCGCACGTTATCACGGCCTGGTCGTTTTCCGCGTCCGTCCCGCGGAGGATCTTCGCGCAATCGCGGCATTGAACGGCCTCATCTTCTCCAAGGGTGTACGTTGCGGTCGCGGCGCTCATATCGTTCCCCCTTCAACTTCCTGGATGGCGGCGAGTCCCGCCGCGATAGCGGCGTCTGCCTCATGTTGATTGCAGTTGATCCCCCAACGCTTGTGTACCATCGCGCAATTCTCATACAGGGCCTTCAACGCCTCGAACAGTTTCGGCGCAGCGGCGTGAAGCGGACAGAAAATGAAGCTTGATCCCTCGACCCGACAGGCGCAATTCTCGTTTGATCCTGGCGCGTGTTTCATGACGTTCCCCCTTCCTGTTCGATTTGAAAGATTTCCGAATCCAGCTCCCGCACGGTCGCGGCCAAGTCTTCATGCTCCCAGGACGCCACAACGGATTTCCCCGCGGCCAGCAACCCGCCGGCAAGGGACCGGATGACACAAGCGCGGTGGTAGTAGACTCGTTTCATGAAATGGGAATGGTACAGCATGACCACGGCGGCGCCTTTGTCGATCTTCTGATGGCACTCCTGGCACGTTGCGCGATTCGACACGGCTTTTGTTTTCATGTAGCTGATATCCCCCATTTTCAGTCCCCCTTTCAGGTTAAGAGTTTGATCGCCAGCTCTACCAGGTGCGCCCGATCCTGTTCCGTGCCTTTCATTTGCGAATAGTGCCGGTTCGCCAGCTCGGACCATTTGGTATCGGCGCCCAGGATCTCGATCCTTGCGTAGCTCTGAAAGTCATAGCTATCGCTGTAAATCTGGATGCGGAGCTTCCGGAATGCGGCCGAATTTCACTTCACCCGTACCAAATTGCACCTTCACCCTGGGACCGCGGAAGTAAACCGCAAATTCGTTCACCAGATTGGATGGATCGAATTTGGCCCCGTACTCGGCGCGTTTCCGCTTAAGATACTCGGCGTATTCGGTCATGGCTTCTCCCCCCTCAATTTCTCGCGTAGGATCGCCTCGCGGGTTTCCAGGCATATATCCGTAGCGCAATCGTCTGTTGCGACCGGCGTGGCCCCCTTGCGAGGCCAGGAGCGCCATTCCTCGGGCTGGCTGCACCCCTGGGACAGGATGAGGATGACGCAAACCAACCAAAACAGAAGCATGACCGCTCGAACGGTCCATTTCCAGATAGTTTTTCTCATTGTCCTGGGCCTTTCGGGATGACGATGTATTTACGGGTTTGATAGTGCTTGAAATAGTGAGCGGCCGGCATTGAGTACATATACATATAAGGATCCGGATCATGGCCGGCCTTAATAAGCAGATTCCAGGCGGTAGTAAATTCGATATCGCCGCGTTCAAGTAAGTACATCCCCGCAGGGGCGTCTTTATAGGTTGGGGTTATCATCGGCTTGGCCCCTCGTAGTAGTTACAGCCAGGATCCGGACAGCTCGTACCGTAATCATCTTTCGGGCCGGCGCATTTCTCGCAATACCGGATACCGCAGCAATCGCAGCGGAATTTCGACCAAGCATCGGAACAGCAATCGCAAAGGAATTTCGGCCGCGGGGGAACGGGAACGGGCGGCGCCTCGGGGAATCCGAACCGGCCGGCTCTCAACGTGCGAGGGGCTTCCATTGGGTTTTCCGTTTCTCCGCGTGGTCGAGGATGCGCGGCCCCCTGGTAGCTGCGGGTTACTTGCAGGGACTCCATTCGATACCGCCGGCGCCGCTGCGGTCGGTTTTCACGAATCCGATTTGATGCTGCTGGTCGGTGTTCGGCCGGATCCATGCCCGGGTTTCCAACAGCGCCGGCCCCAGGGCGCCGCGGTCCAGCGCGACCCCCGTGAGCGTCATAACGGGCGCTTGGCACTCATCCGGCGCCCCCCGCTGGAACACTCGGACGATGTACCCGCCATCCTTCGACCGCGGCCCCCCCTCGAACGTATGGCGCCGGCCGTCGATCTCGACCTCGATCTAGAAATTTCGGACGGTCTTGACCTTCCTTGTCTCGCTCATCATTTCACCCCCTTGAACGGATAGCGGGACCCGCGGTGTTCCTCGGTAAGCTTCCATCGTTTTCCCCCTTCAAGAATTTGTGTCCCTACCCTATATAGGTGAGAAAATCGTACCAATTTCTGTGGATAAAATCTGTGGAATTCTTTT
>Ga0180085_1000297_pt1 | contig 17547 bp, 11 predicted proteins | sample EasRiv730_16_10D_FD_123013 | JGI IMG/M metagenome (GOLD analysis project Ga0180085, IMG submission 123013) | Soil microbial communities from meander-bound floodplain in the East River, Colorado, USA - East River metaG ERMLT730_16_10D | ecosystem: Environmental > Terrestrial > Soil > Floodplain ... | reverse complement strand
TCGAAGAAGACCCTGCCATTGGAAAGACTTCCATTGATGCCGACTTCATAGCGCATGACGACTTTCTTCTGTTCGTCCCAGTTTCCGACATACAGGTATGTCTCGTCCGGGGAGAACGCAATACCGTTGGGACCCTTCAAATCGGTACTGACCAGCTTCAGCTTGCCTTGATACACCGCAAACACTCCGCTGTATGGGAGCTCCTTTCGCGGGTCGTCGTAGAGCTTTGGAAGCCCAAACGGTGGGTCGGTGAAGAATAGGGTTCCGTCGGAGCGATACACCAAATCGTTGGGGCTATTGAGGCGCTTGCCTTCGTAGCGGTCGGCTAAGACTGTGAGTTCGCCGTTCGGTTCCAACCGTACTACGCGCCGGTTGCCATGCTGGTTGATGGTGAACCGACCTTGCGGATCGACCGCGAGGCCGTTGGATCCAGGCTGGCCATATTCGGCGATGTCAGCACCTTCGTAGCCGCTCTTCTCGCGAAACACCGAGAGCTGGCCCTCGGGTTGGTACTTGTAGATGGTATTGCTGTTGGGATCGCTAAAGAGCAGATACCCGCCGTCACGCACCCAGACGGGGCCTTCGGTGAACTTGAAGCCTTCGGCAAGTTTATGGATCTTGGCATTGCGCGGGACAATCTCGTCGATGGCCGGGTCCAGTCGAGCCACCTCGACATTCACCTCCCGGGGCATGCCGCTGAGAGGACCAACACTGCCTTTGTAGAAGTCCAGCTTCGCAAAGCGCATCCAAATATAGTTTGTTGGAGGATTCGAAAGAGGGCCGTTGATGCCGAACACAGCCAGTTGGATTTTCTGGCCAGGCTTCACGTCGCGTCCGATGACCAGCCGATTGGGAGCATTCCAGCCGCTGACGACGGAGCCGCCACTCTGACCCAGCCCGCGAGTGAGTTCGCCATCGACCCAAATTTCTGCGTAGTCGTCCAGCGAAGTTTCGAACACGACGGTCGAACCCGTAGGATCGAAGCTTCCGGTGCGTTCTGGAATCGTCAGCCGAATGCGGTACCAGTTGAAACAAAGTCTGCCTGTGGAACGCCTTTTGTCCAAAGTCGCAGGATCCAGAGCCTCCCAGCGTGAGTCGTCGAAGTCGGCTGCCCCGGCATAAGGGGTGTAGTCGTACGTCTTGATCGGTTGAGTCGCGGGTTGGCCGTCTAGGCCGGGCGCTTTGAAATCTACTTCAACAATCTTAGTGTCGCTGTAGCGCCACTGGCCCTGAACTATCGTGGTTCCTTCGGTAGTAGCCAGGTCTACCGTTGCATCGGGCGTCCCGTTTGGTGTTTCCCAACCGTTTCCATGTAAGAGAGTGGGATATTGCAGAACGCTTAACAGGGCGGCAAAAAGGTTTAGTAGGGATTTTCGGCTCATTGGCCACCTCCACGAGACAGGCTGAATGTTGCGATCGCCGCTGCACCTGCCTTGGCGATGTCTTCGTCTTCTTGCGGCGTATTGCCGCTGACGCCGATGGCACCGAGGACTTTGCCATCCACCACGATCGGGATACCACCTTGCAGGGGCGTCGCGCCGGGCAGGGCGAGTGCCGCCACGCGGCCGTTGCGCACCTGGTCCTCGAAGTCCTTGCTGGGCCGCCGGAAGATGGCTGCCGTGCGGGCCTTCCCGATGCCCACCTCAACACTGGCAACCTGAGTGTCGTCGAGACGCTCCAGCAAGAGAACGTGTCCGCCATCATCCACTACGACGATTACCACGGTGGAGCCGCGCCTCTTGGCTTCCGCCTCGGCAGCTGCGGCAACCTGCTTGGCAGCATCAAGGGTCAAGATTTTCTTGGTTGGCAACTCCGCAGCGGGCACGTTGCCCGTGAGGGAGCTAAGCAAAAACAGCAACAGGGAATTCTTGATCCATTTCATGACTTAGTCCTTTCCAACAGCACTTCTCGTCGTCCACACAAGCCGCTGCACTCATGTCCGTCATTCCCGCGAAAGCGGCAATCCAACCCCCCTTTTAAAACGATCTGGATGCCCGCTTTTGCGGGCAGGACGTCCTTCTTGGCTCCGGGTTCTCCTGCATCTACCGTGCTTTCACAACGTAGTACGTCATTGGTCCCGGAACTTCCTTGAACCAGTGCGGAGTCCCGGCTGGCACGATGATCACGTCTCCCTGGCTAATCTGGCGTGTCTCGCCACCATTGATCTGGACACCACGAACCTCGTCGGAAGCAATGTTCTTGGGATCGACTACGGTCCCGCCCGTAACCAGCGTCGCAGCACCTTCCTGGACATAGATGATGTCGGCGTCCTTCAGGTGAACTTCGGCCATTCCAGCTTTCTCGCGACGGCTGGTGTGCACCATGTATTTGTCACTGCCGTCGAAGAGCACGGCACCTTTCGTAAAAGCGTCTTTCACTTTTCCCTTCTCAAAGAAGCTAACGTTTGCCGATCTGGTGAATTCCTTCGCCGCGTTGGCTCCGGCGATGGCCAATTCCTCATCCTGCTGCGCGCTGGCAGCACCGCTGACGCCCACACCCCCGATGACTTCTCCATCTACCAAGACGGGCACTCCACCCTGGAGAGGCGTGAAATCGTTGAGGGCAATCATTGGAGTACGGCCATTCTTGATGATGTCTTCGAACGCCTTCGTGGGCTTCTTGAACATGACGGCCGTGCGCGCTTTGCCGATCGAGATGTTGGCGCCCGCCGCAAAGGTTCCATCGATCCGTTCCAATGCCATCAAGTTACCGCCTTCATCGACAACCGCAATCACACCACCAGGAGCGTTCAGCTTTTTGGATTCATTAATGGCTGCGGCAATGACCTTTCGAGCCCCATCTAGCGTGAGGGACTTCTTGGAAGTAACCTGTGCCTGGCCGACACCTGTCATTGCTAGGAACGCTATCGCCAGGGCGATACCTTTTGTGAAATTCATAGTCTGCTCCTAATGGTGAACTGGTAGTGTGCCGGCTGGACAACGCTCAGTCCGGCCGGCACCGCGAGATTGGGTAAATTACTTGACCGGGTCAGCGAACTTGGCCTCGCCCAGCAGCGTCTCTGCGAAGGCGCACCAAATCTGGACTTTTGCTACATCCTTCACGTAGGGAGGAACGGTGATTGACTGGTTAATCTTGTCTCCCTTGATCTTCAGACGGTTCAGCAAGAAGGTGTTTCCCTTCGAATCCACCACCTGCCAGTGCGGCGCCGGTGTGTCAGGAACGACGAAGTCGTCGGACAGCGTAAGCACGTTCATGTGACCCTGCTTGGAGTGGGAAACCGTGCCCGCATTGGCTTTGGGCCCCTCGAACTTACTGCTGGTGTGCATGTGGTTCGCCAAGCTGGTCGTGCGGAGAGCAAGCAGGCTGGCCAACGCCAGGCAAGCCATCGCCTGAGACTTTGTGATACGCATAGAGAATCCTCCTGTAGGATTGTTGTGATTTGCCATGCCTTTGCTTGGAATGGCGCCTGTTGCCAGGTTCTGCTGCATGAATGACCGTGAATATGCGCTTTATTCCAACTCATTCAAAAAGGCGTGAGATTCCGAAACCTAGGCTCCGGCGTGCCGTCCGGGAGATCTTCCTCTGCAGGTCGGTTGGCGTCGGGCTCCGTGAAACGGCGACCTGCAGCCGCCGCTTGATATGTTTACGAACATCGAACTCCTCCCAGCACCCGGCACACCTTTCTAAATGGCTGCTGATCTGCGCGGTGGTCTCAGTGGTGAGCTCGTTGCTGAGATGGGCGTCCAGCAGAGCTAGCGATTTCTTGCAGTCCGCATTTCCCACATGAACGGATCTCATGCCTGCCTCGTTTCCAGACGCGCTTCTTAAGCCTTCAAACCTGATTGGCGCGCACCTCTAAAGGCGAAGTTGCCTCCTTTTTATTCCTGTCGGTTCTTCGCCGTGAAAGCAAACGAGGGAGTTTCGGCTCTATTATGTCTGCCGTCTGTGGAGAGGATTCAGCATGGTGATTCGCCCGCCGAGCCGCCTAGCCGGCAGCTCCTGATTGAGAAAGGCTCGGAGGGGGCCTCGCCTTACTGCGACAGATCACGAAGGCGTCACACAGGATGGTTCGGCCACGAGTGGAATCCCGAAGCGAATGATGGGTCTAGTCCTCATGATCGTGTGAATGTCCACTGAAGCGTTCTTATTCCCTGGAGGAAATGCGGAATTTCTAGCAACCGAGTGGGGATACAACGGGTGAAGTGAGGAGGTCACAAAAATGAGAATGGACTCTTCAAACCCACCTAAGAAGAACGTTGAGGTTTTCGAACCCAAGGCCGCGGAGTACTGTGGGCTCTCTGTTGAGGTCGTCTGCCGGATGGAGCACTGCAGCCTCATTCGTTATCGCGACCGCGAGTTCGTCATCAATACCGAGGATCTGCGGTGTCAGCGCTCCCTGCGGCGCGCCGCATGAACAGACCCGGTACTTGTTCATGGAACAACTCGCTCTTCGCGAAGGAGCGATGAAAGATTGGTTATGAACGACTTGAAATTTCAATCGGGTGAAGCCCCGGCTCCGCTAGGACTGCCGGGCGATGTCATCGTCAGCCCAGACACGCTTCGTGAGAATCGCATTCCCCCGCGCCAGGCCCGCACGCGCAAATGGCCGGTGCTGGACGCCTTTGGGCCGCCCCTCGAGAAATGGACATTTCAAATCAAAGGGCTCGTGGACACACCGATTCGCTGGACATGGCAGGAGTTTCAAGCCTTGCCGCGCGTTAGGGTGTTTTCGGATTTTCACTGCGTTACCCGGTGGTCGCGGCTCGGCAATCTTTGGGAGGGAGTACGTACCTCCGAACTCCTCAAGCATGCAAGGGTCCTGCCTCAAGCCCGTTATGTTCTGGTCTCCGGTCATGATTGGGGCTGGACAACCAACATGCCGCTGGGAGCTTTTCTTGCCGAAGATGCACTCTTCGCAGACTCGCATGACGGAGAACCGATCTCGCTGGAGCACGGCGGACCGCTTCGTCTGATCGTTCCTCGACTGTATGCGTGGAAGAGCGCCAAGTGGGTTTCAGGGATTGAGTTCTTGGAGCACGATCAGGCTGGTTACTGGGAAAACGGCGGGTACCACATGAACGGGGGTCCTTGGAGCGAGCAACGTTACCGGCAGTCGGAGTCCTGAGAAGGGAATGACCGAGACACTACTGGTCCTTGTGGAAGAGCGTCGCGAACAGAGTGGCTGTCCCAAAAGTGTGAGGCCGTAGCCACTTGTGATGATGGCTACGCAGAGGCGTGCCTCGCCCCTGCCTTCGTCATTTCCTTCTCAGATGTTTTTTCGGTGACCGTGAGCTGAGTTCTGAGAACGTCCCGGCCGCGACTTAACCGCGACATCACCGTTCCAACCGGAATATTGAGCGTGTCAGCTACTTCCTTGTAGGAAAACTCTTGAACATCAGCCAGGAGGAGAACGTCTCGGTAATTCTGCGGGACTTTGTCGAGCGCTGCCAACATGTCCTCGTCTGTGATGTGCTCAGGGATGGGAGGCTCGTAAACCAGAGTTTGCTCGAGCATAGATTCCTCCTCACCGGTGAACTTGAACCGAAACCACTTGCGGCGATGATGGTGGATGACGTGGAAGAGGATCTTGAACAGCCAGGCTCGACAATTGGTTCCCAACTCAAAGCGGCGGAAGGATTTCCACGCCTCCAGGTAGGTTTCCTGTACCAGGTCTTCAGCAGTCTGCCGATCGCCAATAACTCGGACCGCAGTCCGGTAAAGATCGTCAAAATGAGGAAGTGCCTCGGCTTCAAATCCCTCGAGGGAAGGGTTGTTCTCGGTGTCTACCACGACACACCTCCGACGGCTGCCCGAAGGACCTCATCGATTTCACAACACAGCCGGTTTGAGCAACTCGTTCACAAAAGGAGAACAATTCAGAAGGCGAACTTGCTGGCTCATCAAATCCCTAAAAAGACCTATCCCCTTGGTGTCAAGGAACGACACCTCGGCCAAATCGATCGTCATTGGCAGGCCTTGAGACAGGATTCTCTGACAGTAAGTTTGGACCTCAGTAACGCTGGGGCCCACGACACGGCCTTCGAGCCTGATAGCCTGGATACCATCCGACGAGCCAGATTCTGAAATTCTTACCATTATCAAGTTCCCCTTCTTTTCTGACCCTAAGTGCAAAGCAGCTGCAAACCGAAATGCCATTGGCTACTTGATTTTTTTATTGATCTATAAGGGTTTAGGTGTGTGATGAGTGAACTGTATTGAGGACAGACCACGACATTCCGTGGTTCTGTCACGTAGCTGGAATAAACCCACGACATTTGGTGGGCGCTTTTCGTGGGCTGGTCTTCCACGTTCTACGATACTGAGTGGCTAGTCCTCTGGATTCCGAGTTTCTTCAAACGGCTGCGGAGGGTGTTGGGGTGGAGGTTGAGAACCTGTGCGGCTCCTCGGCGGCCCTCGATCACCCACTTCGTTTGATCGAGAACCTCCAGGATGTGACGACGTTCAACGTCTTCGAGTGTCGATGACACTCCGTGAGCGGGCGTGGGCTGTGCGGCATCTGTAATTTCGCCGGCAGAGGGATGGAGTGTCCCGGTGGCAACCGCAGCAGCGGCGGCTGGCTGACCGGAACCCGGTAATGGGAACAGATCGCGCTCCAAAGTCAAAACGGATCCTGGCGAGAGCACCATCGCTCTCTGGATGACGTTCTGCAGTTCTCTGATGTTGCCCGGCCACGAGTAGTTTGTCAGCAGACTCATTGCTTCCTGTGAAACACGATCAATCCTTTTGGCGCTCTTTCTACCGAAGCGTGAAACAAAAAACATCGAGAGCTGGGGGATGTCGGAGCGGCGGTCTCGCAGCGGTGGCACGGTCAGAGGAAAAACATTGAGCCGATAAAAAAGATCGGACCGAAACCTTCCCTCTGCGACCATCTCGGTCAGATTTCGGTTGCTCGCCGCAATGATGCGCACATCGACCCGGATTGTCCGGCTGCTGCCAACCGGCTCGAACTCCTGTTCCTGGAGTACTCGGAGCAGTTTGACCTGGGTCTCAGCGGGGAGTTCAGCTACTTCATCCAGAAAAAGGGTGCCACCGTCAGCCAACTCGAAGCGGCCGCTGCGATTCTCGATGGCTCCCGTAAAAGCGCCCTTGACATGTCCAAACAGCTCGCTTTCGACCAAGCCGGCCGAGATGGCGCCACAATTGACCTTTACCAGCGGACGCTGCCGGCGCAGGCTCCGGTCATGAATAGCGCGGGCAATCAGTTCCTTGCCCGTGCCGGTCTCGCCATAGATCAAGACGGTGGAGTCCGTTGGAGCCACTTGCTCGACCTGCCGCAAGAGAGCCACCAGGGCTGGGCTGCCGCCGACAATCTCCTCAAAATTGTGCTCACGCCGGATTTCTTCTTGCAGATATATGTTTTCCGCATGAAGGCGATTCTTGAGACTTTCAACTTCGCCCAGAGCGGCCCGCAGACTCTCTTCGGCCCGCAGACGCTCAAGTTCAGCTCCGCCTCGAGCCGCAAATATTCTCAGAACGGAGACTCTCTGGGCATCATTGGCCATAGGCTTGTCATCCAGGATGGCAATGTGTCCAATGACAGCCCCTGACGCGTTGAACATGGGAACGCCCAGGAAGCTTTGTGCTCCCAAGGTGACAAGATCCCGGTCTTCTGGGAACAGGCTCTGCAGATCTTCTCCATAGTGACAAATCTCACCCTTGAGGACCTTGCTGCAAGGGGTGGGCTCAACATCATAGCTGCAGTTGTCACCAAAACTCTCACCCGTCCAGAAGGCCAGCATTTCTGCCCTCAGCCGTTCTCCGTGATGGCAGGCAGTAACGAAGGCATAGCGCACTCTGAGGGCGGTCGCCAGGTATCGAACCAGCGAACGGAAGAAATCCGTTCCTGTGACCGACGCTGTTCCTTCGGTGATAGACCGTAGCATCGCCTCCGCGTCCTGCCGTTGTGCCGCTTCTTTCTTCATCTCTTCGTACAGCCGAGCGTTCTCCAACGAGATGGCAGCCTGGGAAGAAAGGATGCGCATGACCTCGATGCGTTCCGATGTGAAGGCGTTTGCTACCAGGTTGTTCTCGAGATAAAAGATCCCACCAAACTTTCCCTGATGAATCACTGGAACACAAAGAATGGACTTCGGCTTGATACCGAGAATGTAGGGATCACCCAGAAAGCGCTGGTCGGACGTAGCATCGTCCACGACCACGCTTTGGCCAGATTTCTGAACATAGCGCACGACGGCGTGGGAAAGAGCCTTGCTACTTTCCAAAGGAACTGCATCGAGCAAATCGATTTTCTCAACGTCTGCCTCGGCCGCAATGACTAACTGGCCGCCCGCCTCTTGCAGAAACAACCCTCTTTGAGCGCCGGCATTTTCGAGAGCAATGCTCATCAGTTTGCGAAGCAGCCCTTCAAGAACAATCTCGACCGCGATAACACGCGCAGCCTTCGTTACCGTAGCAAGATCGAGGGAAGCGGCTGCGCCTTCGGTGGTCAGTGAATGGTCAAGGGGATCCGGTATCTGGACCGGTGGAGTCGAATCAGCGGGAGAGATCTGCCTGGATGGCAGACCGGAAAGCACTCCTTCAAGATGCCTGGCCTTGGCCGCGGCACCCCACTCGAAAAATCGCTGCCGCGCCTTCTGCAGATACAGCGCTGCAACTTCAAGATTCCCTCGCTGTCTCCAGAACCGACCGTACAACTCACAAGCCAGAGCTTCATGGTGGAGATTCTTCGACAGTCGTGCGTATTGAATTGCCTGTTCATAGGCCTCGGTGGCTTCAGCTACCCGGCCGCGAAGACTCTCCAGTCCTGCCGTGAGCCACAGCGAAGCACACCGAAAGTTCTCTGGACAGTTTCGCGCGAGCACCGAGAGATGCTCTTGTATCCGCACGATCTCGGACACAAGCTGTGACCGTTCGGCTGGATCCGCGTCCGGGCAAGCCCCGATCAACGCGAGCCCTTCAAACAAGTCGAGATAAACTGGCCAGATCGTACCGAGCAAATGGTGTGCGATCCTGCGGGCACAAACGGCAGCTTCTCGGGCTTGCTCAAACTGCTCAAACAGGACGCAAAGATGTACTTTGAGAATGTGGCGATAAATGATCAGGAACGGATGATCTTCATGGGCTCGAACAAAGGTATCCTCGTCAAAGCTGGAATCCGAAAGCGATGTCGGATGCAAGGTCAAACCTTGCAGCGCAAGTGCCCAATTGCGGATGGATTTCTGGGCTGGAATCAGGCCGGTCATCTCCAGCTTCTCCAGCAAGGCAACGCTCGACGAGCAATCTCGAACGAAACCGTCCAAGTGCTGTGTGACCAGCAGAGTGTTCCAGCACTCGGTGAACGCGCCGTAGCCTGCATAAGTGAAATCGCCCATCTCCAAGCCGATCCGAGAGGCTTCCCGCGCGTGGGGAACACCCGCCTGAAACGGCTGTCGCCAATAGTTGGCATGCGCATGAAACTGTTGATGAATCTTGGCCCGGCCTTTCTGGTCATGGAACCGATCATTGACCTTCAGAGCCAACTCACCCCATGCGTACGCGGACTCGTAGTCGCCTCCGATCGGACCAACCGTAACCGTGTGGGTCGCATATCCGTAGGCAGATTCTTCAGTGTTTCCATGCTCCAGCGAAAGGCGAACCAGAGTGGCTGAGAACAGCCGTGTCAATACCTGGTCGCCTGAAATGTAGGCCGACGCCCATGCGAGGGTGAGTAGTTTCATCACCATTCGCTTTTCCAGGTCCTTCATCACCGGAAGATCGATTAAGGCATCAATCGTCCGACCTGCCAGCAGCAACTGGATCCTGTCAAGCTCACTTTCCAGGGCCGACTGTTTTTCACCAGATGAAGCCGGAAGAGAGACGCCAAACAGCGCCAGGGCCTCTCGCCCGCATTCGACGGCCGCCGCGTAGCGAGATAAATTCTCATATTCGCGAATTCTAAGGGCATAGACCTGAGCTTTGTCCAGCCGGGTGCAAGCACGTTTCAGGAGCAGATCGAAGTCACGATCAGCTTCGTCAAAACGGCCGCAGAGGTATTTGCATTCAGCCGCCTCGACATGGAGTGTGAACATCAGGTCGTACTCAGAGTTCCATTGTTCTTCAGAAACCAGGCCCAAGGCGGCCTCGAGATAGCCTAGAGCCGGTTGATAAGCGGTTGAGACCTTGGCTCTTCGCCCGGCAGAAAGATTGAGGCGGACTAGAGTCAGGCGCTCCGCATCGTCGACAATTAAACTGCTGCCCCGGTTCAGATGGTGCACAACATCAAAAGCCTTCTCCTCGACGATCGCGGCGTCCCATCGCTGCAGGAGCAGGCGACCTACCGTGAGATGGACGAGTGGTTTCTGTTGGTCGGGAACGAGCGCATAAGCCGCCTGCTGCACCCGGTCGTGCAGAAACGTATAGGAAGGCGTGGTGGGCAGAGCCGCATTGGGCTCTTGATCCGAGAAATCGGCGTAAGGAAGAGTCGTAGGTAGAACCAAGCCTTCCTCTAAGGCTGCTCGAAGGCCCTCAGCGGCTGTCGTGTCGGGTTGCTGGCTGACAATCGCGAGCGTGTCCAAGTCAAACATGTTTCCAATACAGGCTGCCAGGGTCAAGACGTGCTGAGATTCGGTGGAGAGGCGCCGGATCTTTTGAGTCATCAGATCGATTACGTTGTCAGTCATGCCTGCACGACGGACAGCCTCCATACGGCAGGTCCAGCGGCCGTCTTTGGGCTGGAACTCGAGGAATCCTTCCTGCTTGAGTGTCTTCAGAAACTGAATCACGAAGAAAGGATTGCCTCCCGTCTTCTCAATGATCAGACGCGCGAGTGGTTCTGAGTCAGAGAGTTTGCCCTGAAGCGTGTCGCGGACGAACTGCGTCAGGTCTGAGAGTTCCAGAGGACCCAGAGAAGTATGGTGAAGCCGGGCGCCTGTTGATTCCAGGGTGTTCAGCGTTTGCGCCAAGGGATGACCCGCGTCAACCTCATTGTCGCGATAGGCTCCGATTAGAAACAGGAATTGAATGTCCGGACTTGTCAGCAGCGGCTGCAGGAGACTGAGCGTCGCCGAGTCGGCCCATTGCAGGTCGTCGAGAAATACCACCAACGGGTGCTCGCGCTGAGCAAGGGTGCCGACAAAATTCTGAAATACGAGCTGAAAACGATTGAGTGCCTCAGTCGCGCCGAGGGCAGGTGGTGTCGGTTGCTTACCGATGACGAGCTCAATCTCGGGAATCACTCCTGCCAACAGACCGCCGTTCGGCCCGAGGGCCTGGGACAGATGTGCTCGCCACCCGGCCAGACGCTCTTCGCTCTCAGTCAGCAGCTGTTGGACCAGTCCACGGAAGGCCTGAATCAAGGCTGCGAAGGGAACATTCCGGCCCACTTGATCGAATTTTCCGCTGATGAAGTACCCTTTCTGCGAAACAATGGGTTGGTACAGCTCTTGGATGAGAGAAGTCTTGCCGATGCCCGGGTAACCTGCCACCAACATCATGCCAGCCGGGCCTTCACAAACGCGGTCGAACACTTCCAGCAGTTTGCCGACCTCTCGATCTCTTCCGTACAGCTTCTGCGGGACTAGAAAGCGATCCGAAACATCGTGTTGCCCGAGCGCAAAGGGAGCGATAGAGCCTCGAGACTGCATTTCCTGCTGACAGAGTTCCAAGTCCTCCCGGATTCCTTGGGCGCTCTGATAGCGTTCCTCAGCAGTCTTGGCCAGTAACTTTATGACGAGGTCTGAGAGTGGATGAGGGATCTCTCGATTGACCTCGGCAGGTCGCCTGGGGAGCTTGGCAATGTGTCTATGGATCAGTTCAAGAGTGTCCTCGGATTGAAACGGCGGAGAACCCGCCAGCATCTCGTAGAAAATGACGCCCATTGAATAGAAATCCGTTCGATAGTCGGTCGACCGATTCATGCGACCGGTCTGCTCTGGAGACATATAAGGAAGCAAGCTGCGGGGATAATTAAAGGGCAAGCTTGCTGGGACGCTCCCAGAGTGCTGCGTGGCCAGACTCAGATCAATGAGAAAGACCGTGCCTGCCGTGGGATTGACGAGAATGGAGTGAGGGCTTAAGCCCCGGCAGATGATCTCTCGCCGGTGTAACTCTGCCAGGACCGTAACAAGAGGGATCGCCAGCTCGAAGAATGAATCAAGATCGGTCCGCTGTGAGTGGAGGCGCTCCGACAGAGCTCTCCCACCAGGGTCTTGCAACTCCAAGACGCAGTTCCCATCCTCCTGGACAAATTGATTCACAAGCGGGACGCCGGGAACCGAAATCCTCCGTAGCAGCTCGAACTCGCGCGTGAACAAACTCACGTCAGAGGCTTGAAGGGGATGCCGGCGCGGCATCTTCAGAAGAATTGGGGCACCGTCCTGCACTCGTTCTGCGCGCTTGAGGACATACCAGTCCGTGCGTGACAGCTCTTCGATCGATCGGTAGCCGGAGATCGGCACGAGAACTCCTCGACGTTCAATTTCGATTGAAACCTGATCCGTCCGCCGACAGAGGGAAGCTTTTCGGCCGCGCTACGTCGGGGCTATCAGCCTCGCGAGAACCGTGGGCGGAAGCTCCCGGAAACCGCTGGGCGCGGCTGATAATCGGGTTCACTTCCGGATCGGCCTGGATCTGGCAAAACTATGCCACAAGTCCGATCGTGTTCTCAAACGCCGGGCCGGATATAGGTCCGATTTGTGCGGAGACGGCGGCGCGAAGAGAATGCAGAGACCCTGGAAGAACCCAAGTGGGGCGGGCATGCCGCCGTCCGTCTGATGGGAGTGGCTTCTCCCGCTACTGCTACCTCATTCTTCCTGGCCCCTTGAACCTGTCATCCTATACAGTTCTGTCGTTCGCCGGATAAGAATAGGCTGGCGGTATTCAGCCCAAGAAAATGGGAGTCTTCTCCTCGGGTTTTGCATTTTGAGAACGTCAGAACGATAACAGGGACGAACAGACGGGTACATCAAGGGCTCCACCCTCGCCTTCCCGCTGGGGCGATTAGGGCTGGGAATTGGAGGGGGGACGAGGAGAAGTGGGTCGTCTTCCGGTCGCTTGCCCGAAGTGGCTGACCTCCTTTTTTTTTCGGAAGACGACGAAACCATTGCAGGAGATGGCTTTTTGATGCGGGCCCCAGCTCTTCTGAAGTACGTCAATCGTCTTCCCCGGATGCGGAGGAGCATCCGCAGCAAGCTGCTCCTCACCTTGATTGTCTTCGGGGCCGCCGCAGTGGCTGGCACTGCGTGGATTGGCTATTTCAATGCGAAACGTAGCCTCACGGAAGCCGCCATGAACCAACTGACCGGCATCCGCCGTTCCCGCGCCTATCACGTGGAATCGTACTTCCGTACGATCCGCAACCATGCCATAACGTTGGGCGAGGACCGAATGTTCATCGCCGCGATGGAAGAGTTTCGCGATGCCTTCCGGAAGACCGAAACACCACAACCGCTAGAGGTCATCTCTGCGGTGCAGAGTAGCTATCGCAATGTTTTCTACCCGCAGCTAAGCCGTTTTGTGCCGGGCCGAAGTGGCCCGGAGCAATACTTTCCTGCGACTCAGGCCGCCTACCACGCTCAGTATCACTTTGTGGTGAAGAACCCTTTCCCCTGGAACGAGCGCGACCGGCTGGACGACTCCCAGGAGCCCTCGGATTATGCCCGCGTTCACCTGCTCTACCACGGTCCGCTGCGTAAAATCGCGCACAGGTTCGGTTACTACGACCTGAAACTGGTGGACGCTGAAACCAACTCAGTCGTCTACACCATGGCCAAGCAACCTGATTTCGGCACCAATCTTGCCATCGGACCTTTTCGCAAAACGGCCTTGTCGAAGATTGTGCAGCGATGCAGTGAGACAAAGAAGCCCGACGATGTCTTCTTCACTGACTTCGAGTCTTACGAGCCTTCGCTCGGAGCGCCTGCAATGTTCGTTTGCAGCCCTCTGTTCAATGGCGCGAAACGGGTCGGCATTCTGGTGATGCAGTTATCAAACACTGAATTCGATCGGGTGGTATCTGGAAATCGGGGTTGGGAGAGAGACGGCTTGGGGAAATCAGGTGACTGCGGCATTGTTGGGCCCGACTTCCTGATGCGCACGAGCGCGCGAACTTTTGTCGAGAATCCTCAAAACCACATCGCGATTAGGCGAGCGCGTGGCGCGCCCGAAGACATGCTAGAGCGGATGAGGGCCTTCGGAACCACCATCCTTCAGCTGGAGGTTCGACACCCGTCCGTCAAACTGTCTTTGCAGGGCCAGGAAGGAACCATCGAGCAACTGGGCACCTCGGGAAGAAGCTCCTTGGTCTCCTATATGCCCTTTCGGGTGGAAGGTCTCAATTGGAGTCTGGCGGCGCGGATAGATAAAGATGAAGCGCTCGCGGGCGCCGAGAAACTGAAGCGGCAGAGTCTTCTGTGGAGCTTGCCACTCCTTGGCATCGCCGGACTACTAGCGCTGTCGATTACCCGGATCATCGTCAGACCCGTGCTCGCTCTAGCGGAAGGCGCAGAGAAAGTCCGCTCGGGCGACCTAACCGTCCGCTTGCCCATAACTTCGGAGGATGAGCTCGGGATTCTGACCGGTGGCTTTAATAGTATGGTATCCACCATTCAGGAAAGGACTGATGCCATCGAACAGAAGAGCCGCGAAAACGAATTGCTGTTGCTGAATATCCTACCGGGAGAGATCGCTGAGCGGCTCAAACGGGGTGAAGGCCGCATCGCAGACAGTTTCGCGGAGGTGACGGTTCTCTTCGGTGACCTCGTGGGGTTCACGATCCTGTCAAGCAAGATTGGCCCTGACGAGGTGGTCAGCCTGCTGAATGGCCTCTTCTCGCGATTCGATGATATCGCGCATGAACTCGGTGTGGAGAAGATCAAGACCATCGGCGACGCCTACATGGCTGTTTGCGGGCTGCCGAACCCCCAGGCAGACCACTCGGCCAGGATGATGGAGATGGCGCGACGTATGCTAGCGGCAGCGCAGGAATACGGCACGTCAATGGGCATGAAAATGGAGCTACGAATTGGGATCAACTCCGGCCCGGTGGTTGCCGGCGTGATCGGCGTCAGCAAGTTCATCTACGACCTCTGGGGCGACACGGTAAATATCGCCAGCCGTATGGAGTCGAACGGCATTCCCGGCACCATTCAGGTCACGCGCGCCGTCTACGAGCAATTGAAGGACTATTACCAGTTCCGCGAACGGGGTCCCGTTGAAGTAAAAGGCAAGGGCCTCATCGAAACCTGGCTGCTTGACGAAGAAAATACCGTCGCTTCAAGCCCCAGCATCTCTTTCGCCAGGGTCTCTTCCCCCGGGCTAACCCAATAGAACAGTCTGAAATCAGCCGTTCACTAACCGCGGAGACGTGGAAGGGAACACCGAGAACACGTGACATCTTATCGACTTAGCTCTCGCCGAAAGGGCGCTCTCCGGCGGCCTTTCGGTTTTTGGCACCCCAGGCTTCTCATCCACCGGCTTCAAATCCTGGATAGAGAGTCATCCCACCATCGACAAAGATTGTAGTGCCGGTGATATAGTCGGAGTCGTCCGAAGCCAACCAAACCGCCGCCCGGCCAATCTCTTCAGGCTCGCCAATCCGCTTGTATGGGATCAGGCGCATCAGATCACGGTATGCTTCGGGTGTGTTCCATGCATCTTTGTTGATCGGCGTACGGATCGCGCCGGGCGCAATGCTGTTGACGCGGATGCGCAATGGCGCCACTTCCTGGGCGAGGCTCTTCATCATGAGCATGACCCCTCCTTTGGAAGCTGCGTAGTTGACGTGTCCGGCCCAAGGAATCACCTCGTGCACCGAGCTAATGCAGACGATTTTTCCGGCAGCGCGGGAGACCTCTTCTCGGATACCCTGTCGCTTAAAGAATCTTACTGCCTCGCGCGAGCAGAGGAATTGGCCACGCAGGTTGATTCCCATCACCTGGTCCCACTGCTCTACTGTCATCTCATCGAAAGGTGCATCCTTCTGGACGCCGGCGTTGTTGACGACGATGTCCACCACGCCGAATTCCTCTTTCGTTCTGGCGAACAGCGCCAGCACCTGATCCTCCTGGCTGACGTCGGCCTGAAAGACAAATGCGCGGCTGCCAGTGCCCTCGACTTCTGCCACGACCTTGTCGGCCTCGGCTCGGTTTCGCCCGCAGTTAACAACCACATCCGCTCCCGCGTTCCCCAGCGCAATGGCGATTGCTTTACCGATTCCTGAACTCGCTCCCGTGACGAGCGCTTTTTGTCCTTTCAGAATTTTGTAGTTCTCCATATTTTGCACCTCTCCACTTTGGTCAGACAACAAGATGGTCATCTCCAAGATGCGTTGGGCCGGAGAGGTATTCCATCGTTTGCCTTACAACCTGCGAATGCTTCGAGGCTCAACGTTGAGCCGCAACGTGTCGCCGTTACGCACCAACCGGCCCTGGATTTCAACTGGCTCGCCGACCTTATCCAGAATCTCGCCCTTCAGCTGCCGTCCGTCCGCAGACACAAGAAGCAACACCATGGACTCTCCATCCTGACTTCTGACGAGCAAAGCTGGAGGAATGCCTCCACTGATGCAACGCACCGCGCAATCCTTGTGGACCTTGCCGTTACCTGGGTTCATCACTCCGAAGTAGCATTTGGTGTCCACAATTTCTCCCACGATGGTAAAGACTCCAAGATCGTCGTCCGGTGCTGTCTGGCTCGCTACCTGATCGGGGAGAAGAGGGAGCGCACGGATTGAATGCGGAATCAATTCAATCATCGTTTGTTCTGCGCGATAGATGAGTGATCCCTGAAGGTGAACCCATTTGCCGTTGAAGCCTTCGGCAGATTGCAAAGCCCCGTACTTTCCCGGCAGGACCAGAGGGTATCGGGACACAGCGGACACAGCTCCCGCTGCACCAGGACGGCGGACCACCAAGGTGGGCACCGGACGTTCCTCGATGAGTCCTTCGAACTCCTTGTACTGCCGAAACTCAAAAATGGCTGGAGCAAAGCGGTGCTGTCCCAACACCAGCAAGAGTGAAACACACAAGGTGGAAGCGCACAGCCCGGCGATTATACGGATCGTCCGCTTCGCCAGCTCAAGCGGTGCCTTAGATTCATAACCCACGTAGAATTCATCCTTAACCTTTGGTCCCACGCTGCTTTCGATCCGCTCTGGTTCTACCGGCGTGCCAGGAGGGTTGGGCTGAGGATGCACAAACACCTTCCCATTGATGACCTTGACCCGATAGGTCGCAACTTTCTCGTGAAATGGCGGTGGCGAGGCTCCGGAATCGGGCAGGTACTGATAGCCATGCCAGGGGCAGGTGACACACCCATCGAGGATCTTGCCTTCTCCGAGTGGACCGTTTTGATGAGCGCAGACGTTGGAGAGTGCGGACACCTGGCCGCCGTAGCGGAAGACTGCAATCCGCTCACCGCCTGCCGAGACCACCCGGGCGCGATTTTCACGAATACTTTCTACTGGACACACTTCTACGAAACCATCGCGGCTGGACAGTGGAGCCTTGTCCATTCGCCGTTCCCGAAAGGCAGCAGTCAAATGGAGTCCTATCACCGTCACAATTCCCACGGCCAGCAACCCGGCCAGCAGGAGACTGGTCTCCGATTGCAATACCCCGACGACGACAT
>Ga0180085_1000296_pt1 | contig 17556 bp, 13 predicted proteins | sample EasRiv730_16_10D_FD_123013 | JGI IMG/M metagenome (GOLD analysis project Ga0180085, IMG submission 123013) | Soil microbial communities from meander-bound floodplain in the East River, Colorado, USA - East River metaG ERMLT730_16_10D | ecosystem: Environmental > Terrestrial > Soil > Floodplain ... | reverse complement strand
TTGTGCTGCTGGAAGACGCGTGCGAGAGTCTCGGCGCCCACGTCGCACGCCGTCATCTGGGGACGTTCGGCGTGGCCGGCTCGTTCAGCTGCTACTTCTCGCATCACATCTCGACGATCGAGGGTGGGGTGATCGTCACGTCCGACCACGCCCTGGAGGACGATCTGCGGAGCCTGCGTGCGCACGGTGGGATCCGCGACCGATCCGACCGCGAAGCGTGGGCCGCGCGGCATCCCGAGATCGACGAGCGATTCCTGTTCGTGCTGGGCGGGTACAACGTACGGCCGACCGAGATCCAGGCCGCGATCGGCACCGTGCAGCTCCGCAAGCTGCCCCACATGCTCGAGCAACGCGAGGCGCTCGCTCGTGACGTGCGGGGCTGGATCGCCCGCACGGCGCCGTGGCTGCACCTTATCGGCGCCGAGTGCCTGCCGGCGGTCGGCGAGCAGCGTGACCGACGCGACCGTGGACACTCCTGGATGACGCTCCCGTTCCGGCTCGCGCCGGACGCCCCGATCTCGCGCGATGATCTGCGCCGCCATCTCGAGGACCGGGGTGTCGAGACGCGACCGCTGATCGCCGGCAACCTCGCCCGTCACCCGGCGGTGCGTTTGTTTCCGACCCGCAGCGCACCGTCCCTGCGCGAGGCCGACGAGCTCCTGGCGCACGGCCTGATGATCGGCTGCCACCCCGTGCTGGCGCCCGACTCCCGGGACACCCTCGCTCGCGCGCTGGCAAGTCTGCAGTCCCTCTGACATGCGAGCGCTGGTCGTATTGCCGTCGTACAACGAACGCGAGAACATCCTGCCTCTGATCCAGGACGTGCTCGAGGGCGATCCCGAGCGGTGCGTCTGCGTCGTCGACGACAACAGCCCCGACGAGACCTACCGGCTCGTCGAGCAGACGCTCGCATCGCGCGCCGGCTGGGCCGGTCGCGTGCACCTCATCGTGCGCTCGAAGAAGGACGGACGCGGTGGCGCCGTGCGCGAGGGCTTGAGATGGGGCCGGCAAGCCAACGTTCCGTTCGACGCGTTCGTCGAAATGGACTGCGACTACTCCCATGAGCCCGAGGCAATCCACGACGGACTCGGTCTCCTGCGCTCGGGCTACGATGTCGTCATCGGCGCCCGTTATCCGGACGGCGTGATCAGCGGCTGGCCCATGAGTCGCCGTGTGTTCAGTCGGTTGGCCAACGCCGTGGCGCGCGCGTTGATCGATCGCTCGGTCCGCGACTACACGAACGGCTTTCGGTTCTATTCGCCGCGCGCAGTGGAGACCCTGCTCCGGCACCGACAGGAGCATACCGGCTACGTGTACCTCAGCGAGTCGTTGTCGCACCTGCTGCGGGCCGGCTTTCGGATCGGCGCGTTTCCGATCCGGTTCCGGAACCGGGAGCGCGGAGCGAGCAACACGGACCTGCGGGAGATCGGTGCCGCGTTGGCCGGAATCGTCCAGATCGCCTGGGATCACCATCGGCCGAAGAACCGGACCGCCGGATGATCCTGTTCAACGGCAGCACCGGCGGTCTGGGGCGGTACCTCGGCGACGCGCTGCGCGCCCGCGGGCTCGCCGGAGCGCCGCTGTTCTCGCGCCTCGAGGATCGCGAGGCTTTGCGGGATCAGCTGGCGTCGATCGATGTTCGCGCCGGCGATCCGGTGTGGCTGGTGCAGTTGGCGGCCCGCGTCTCGGTTCCGGGCTGCCAGCAGGATCCGACCGGCGCGTTCGAAACCAACGTCCGCGACACGACGGAGACAGTCCGCGAATTCGTCGCCTGGGCTCGCGGGCGACGATGCACCCCACGCGTCCTGTACACAAGCACGGGTCACGTATACGCCCGGCAGGAGCCCGGCTCCCGGATCGCCGAAGACGGCGCCGTGGCACCGCGGTCGGTCTACGCGCGTACGAAGCTCGAGGCCGAACACGCACTGATGCGACTTGCCGCGCAGGAGGGAGCGGCGCTGTGGATCGCCCGGATCTTCGGCCTCGTGGGACCGTCCCAGCCGCCGCACTACGTGCTTCCGGGGCTGATTCGCCGCGCGCGCGAGGGCCGGCTCTCCGACATTCCGGGCCTGAGTCACGTGCGGGACTACCTCGACGCGCGGGACGTATGCCGCATCCTGGTAGACCTGTGCGCGGCGGGAATCGCCGCACCCGAACCCCGCATGATCAACGTGTGCTCCGGGGACGGCATGTCGATACGCGCGATCGTCGAGGAGATCCTCGTCGGTCTGGGGGCGCAATCGCTTCCGATACTGGGCGAGGCACCGGGTCGCGCCGACGACTTGCCGTGGATCGTGGGCGATCCGAGCCGCCTGACCGCGCTGCTCGGCCGCCGTCCACGCCAGATCCCTCTGCAGCGGACGATACGAGATGCGCTCGAAAGCTAGCGCACGACGTTCGCTCTGGCTGCCGATCGGGTTCCTCGTCCTGTCGATCGGGTCGGTGCGGGGCGTGCCGTTCCTCGAGATCTGGGGGGCCGACCTGCACAACCTCTACGTCTTCCACCACTGCGGCCTGCGCGACCATCCTTATCTGACGACAGGCGGCGCGTGCGGCGACCTGTGGGCCCGGGACATGTTCTATCCCCCGCTCCTGTACTGGTCGTTCGCGTGGACCCGCCTCGTGACGTTCCAGGCGGCGATCCTGCTGTGGAACGTGTTCACCGTGCTGACCATGCTCATCGTGGCACGCGCCTGGATCGGGCCCCCGGTCGATCGCGGAGCGTGCCTGTTCTGGACGCTTCTGTTAGCCCAGTTTCCGCTCGTCTTCGCCGTCGAGCGGGGGAACAACGACATCGCGGTCGTGCTGGCCTGGTCGCTGGCGTTCGCTCTGTTCTCGCGCGGACGCTTCTTCGCGAGCGGCATGCTGGCGGGATTGTGCGCCGCGATCAAGCTCTACCCGGCCATCGCCGTGGCGGTCATCGCCGCCGGGACATGGCCGTTCGAACCGACCGGGCGGCCACGATGCCTGCGCTTCGCCGCCGGGGCGATGCTGGCGATCGTGGCAGCGGTTGCCGTGCTACCCGCCGACACCCGGGCGTACGTCACGGACGAGCTGCCGCGCTTCTCGTCGGCCGAGCCGGAAGCCGTGGTGTATCCGTATTCGCACGCGGTGCAGATGCTCGTGCCGGAACACCCTGACTGGGCCCTCGCCCTCAGCGCGTCGCTGTTCGTCGTGTGGTCGTTCGTCGGCGCTCGACGGCTGCGGACCGATCCCGGACCGGCGTTCGCCGGTGCCATCGCGATCTCGACGTACTTCGCCGGTATCAGCTGGGACTACAACCTGATCACGGCATACCCGCTGCTGCTGCTGCAGTTCGATCGCTCCCGCGAGCGCCCGTTCGGCCGCGCATGGATGATGCTCGCGCTCGGTTTGCTCGCGATCGTCGGTGATCGGGGGTTGTTCGACGGCCCGGTCCTGGGACGCCTCCACGTGCTGCTGCAGCTCGTGTGGCTGGCACTGAGCGGTGTCCACTTCCTGCGTGCTGCGGGTGCGGCCCAAGAACCGCTCGAGACAGTGAGGGCGTGAGCCACCGGGTCCCAGAGCGTCCCGCTCCGCGCCTCGCGGGCTGGCGGCAGTACGTGAACCGCCTGATTGCCGCCCCGAGACCGATCTACAGAACCTGGCCGCGCTCGCCGGGTATTCGGTGGTCCGCATGCGCCCGGCGGTCGGGGCGAAGAACACGTTGCCCAAGCGATTGAGGAATCGCGCTGGATCGTCCGGTTCACCGCGGGCGACGACGGCGCGCTCAGTCATCGGAGTGACGGGCCTGTTCGCGCTGCGCTGGATCGGGCGCGCGCCAGGCGAAGCGCCGCGCGTCCTCGTTCGGTCGGCCCTCGATCACGTCGGCCACGATCGGGCCGAGCACGGGGGCGAACTTGAACGCGTGGCCGCTTCCGCCGGCGGCGACGACGAGTCCCGGCCGCTCCGGGTCGCGGCCGATCCAGAAGTCGCCGTCGGGCGTGTCGCAGTAGAAGCAGGTGCGGCTGGCCACGATCGGCGCCTCGGCCAGATCCGGCAGCGCGGCCGCGAGAAACTCGCGGAAGCGCAGCAGCGTCGCGGCGTCGACCGTGCGAGCCCCGCGCGGGTCGGCGACCCTACCGGGTCCGTGGTTCCCGACCTTCACCAGGCCCTCGGTCCGCGGAAAGCCGTACCAACCGGTGCGAGCGATGTCCGAACCCCACACCGGAAAGCACGAGGCTTCGAAGAGCCCGGGGGCGCTGGGTCTGAGCAGCGCGACCGGCTGCGCCGTCGGGCGCAAGACCTCCGCCAGGTGCGGCAGCAGCACGGGCGTCCACGCGCCAGCTGCGACGACGACCCAGTCGGCCTCGATCCGCTCGCGCGCCGGGCCGACCTCGACTCCGCGGACGCGGGAGCCGTGCTCGACGAGCCGCTCGACGGCGCCGCCCGGACGCAGCTCGATCCCCGCGGCGACCGCCGCGCCGGCGAGCCGCTCGACGGCGCGGCCGCTCCGCGCGTAGCCCGCGGTCGGATTGAAGTAGCCGTCGACGTGGCCCGAGCGGGCCCAGGCCGGGAAGCGCCGGGCGATCGCGCTCGCGTCGAGACGCTCGAGCCTGTGGCCGCGTCGCGCGAGGGTGCGGAAGCTGTCCCCCTCGAACGTGCCGTCGCGCAACGCCTCGCGCGACAGCAGCAAGAAGCCGACCTCGTGATACAGGCCCTCGTCGAGCCATGCGTTCCACGCCCGCCAGCCGGCGATCGCCCGCTCGGCGAGCCCGGCGTAGAACTCGTCCGTGCCGTAGTCCATGCGCACGGCCTTGTTGATGTCGGTCGAGGAGGCGTCCGGGCTCGGCGGCGAGCCGGCCTCGACGACGCGAACCGAGAAGCCGCGCCGGCGCAGCTCGAGCGCCGTCGCCAGGCCGATCGCCCCTGCGCCGACGATCACGACCGAGCCCGTGGCCCGGCTCACAGCGCGCCCTTCGACTGCTTGCGGGCCACAGCGAAACGCAGGCTGCCCACGCCGTGCTGGAACGTCTCCTCGACCGCGGCCTCGCGCTCGGCTCGGGAACGCAGCGCCAGGACGTAGACGAACTCGTCGTCGCTCACGGCGCGCACGTCGACCGCGACCGGCAGCCTGCCCTCGAGCGTGCCTTGCCACGTGCCGCGCAAGCCGGAGCAGCGATCGATCGACACCGGCACGAGCGCGCTCGGCTCGGGCCCGCTCAGGTCGCGGCCGAGCAGCTCGTGCTCGTCGATCCACGCCCGCAGCTCGGCCAGCCCCTTGTCGCGGAAGCCGGAGCAGCGCATGCCGCGCTTGGCCTCGCGGATCGCGAGGACCCAGGCCGGGGACTCCGCGCGCGCGATGCGTCGTATCACCTCGGCGCGGGCCTCGTCCGAGAGCCCGCCGCCGTCCTCGAGGCGGCCCGCCGGCACCTCGCTCGAGAAGACGACCGTCCCGGTCACCGTGGCCTCGCGGATGGCCACGATTCCGTGCTGCAGCGGGTGAAAGCCCTCCGGCACGACCAGGGCGAGCTGGCGGTCGAAGCGAGTATAGGGCACGAAGCCCGCGGGTGCCGCGAACTGAGCCAGACCGCGCTCGCGAGCCACGCGCATCAGCGTGTCGAAGAGCTGCGGCGTGCGCGCGCCGTAGCCCATGCGGCTCCCGTCGCGCAGCCCGACGCGCCCGTGCGTTCCATCACGCTCGGTTCCGATCACGACCCAGTCGGTGTCGAAATCGGTGCCCAGCGGGCCGTAGGAGATCATGCGCAGCGCGGCCAGCGGGAGCACGAGCTCGGCCTTGGGTGCCGAGAGCTCGAGCGCCTCGGTCGTGATGCGCAGATCGCCCTCGTGCTTCGGGCCGAAGCTGCCGTGCTGCGTGTCCGCGCGATACCAGACCTTGTCGATCGTGTGCGGGAGCGCCAGCGGCACATCCGTGGCCCCGGCCGCAGCCAGCCCGAGCACGGCGACCAGCGCCAGGGCAGCGCCGAAGCGTGTCACGGCGTCGCGAGCGCGCGCCGCTCGAGCGCGCGAGCGGCGGCATGGGCGGCTACGCCGAACGCCACCGCGACGTTCAGCGACCGCTTCCCCCCGCGCATCGGGATCGCGACGTGGAGCGCGCAGGCCTCGCGCAGGTCCGCGGCCACGCCCGCCACCTCGTTGCCCAGCACGAGCAGCAGCCGCGCGGGCCACACCACCTCGTCGATCGGCACGGCCTGCGGCGTGTCCTCGAGCGCCACGGCGCACAGTCCGTCGGCGAGGAGCCGCGTGAGCGCGCGACGGCCGTCGGCCTCGTACTCCCAGGCGACCATCTCCTCGGCGCCCAGAGCCGTCTTCGCGATCTCGGGGCGCGGCGGGCAGCCCGTGATCCCGCACAGCACCACCCGCTCGACCCCGCACGCATCCGCCGTACGGAAGATCGAGCCGACGTTCCACAGGCTGCGCACACTGTCCAGCAGCACCGTGAACGGCAGGCGGTCCGCCCGAGGTGGCGGCTCGGGACCGCGCAGGAACGGCCGCGCGGCGAGCGAGGCCTCGACCTCGACCGGCTTCGCCGTCATGCGCTCCCCACAGGCGGGACAGTGCAGGTTCCGCCCGATCCAGCCCGCCGGCGGCTCGAACACGACGCCGCAGCGCTCCGCGGGACACCGCACTCGGATCGTCATTCGTCGGCCTCTTCCGTTGAAGTTCACTAGGATACAACCCGCGATGGACGCCCGAGCCCGAATCCGCGCGCTGCTGCGGCCCGCCGTGTTCGCGGCGCGCCGGGCCCGACAGCGCGTCGGCCGCGTGCTGCGTCCGCCTGTGCCCTGGAACCGCGTTCACGATCCGGCGCTGCTGCGCTTCCCGCCGTGGACCGGCGTGGCCGACGGTCGGTTCCAGCACGACTTTCTCGGGATCCGCACCGATCCGCGCTTCCGCCCGCAGGTGCGACCCGACCCCGCGGGGCCGCTCGTCACGCTCTACCCTGCGCCGCATGCCGGCTACTTCGAGCTGGCCTTCGTGCTCGCAGCCGTGGCCGAGGCCGCCGCACGCCCGACGTTCACGATGCTCGAGCTCGGCGCGGGCTACGGCTACTGGCTCGCCATCGCGCACCGGGCGCGGCAGCGGACGTCGAGCGGAACGATCCGGCTCGTCGGCGTCGAGATGGTCGAGCGGCACGTCGAGTGGATGCGGGTGCACTTCGAGCACAACGGCATCGACCCCACGCAGCACCGCATCCTCCACGCCGCGGTGTCCGATCGCGACGGGACCGCCTGGTTCCGCCCCGAGGAGAACGCCTGGCTCGACTACGGACAGACCGTGATCGACCGCTCGGGCGAGGGCGCGTCGGCGCGAGCGTCGCGTGGACTCGTTGCCGTGCCCGCGATCGCGCTCGATCGGCTGCTCGACGAAACGGGCGAGGTCGATCTGCTGCACGCCGATCTGCAGGGCGAGGAGGGCCGCGCGCTCGGAAGCGCGGTCGACCCGCTCTCGCGCCGGGTCGGCCGGATCGTGTGCGCGACCCACTCGCGGCGGATCCACCGCGAGCTGCGCGAGCGGTTCCAGCATGCGGGCTGGCGCATCGTCGACGACTACCGGTGCCGCAAGCGCGAGCGCACGCGCCTCGGCGACGTGCAGTTCCTCGACGGCCTGCTGACGCTGGTCAACCCGCGGCGGACCGGCGAGGAGTAGGCCGTGGTGGGAAAGCGCGTGATCGGCAGCTGCGCGCTCCCCCTCGTTCTCGCGGCCTGCGGCGCGCAGGAGGCGTGGCGTGCCGACTTGCGCTACCTGGCCCAGGAGCTACCCCGTCGTCACGCCAACGCGTTCCATTCGACCAGCCAGGAACGATTCGCGGCCGACGTGCGGGAGCTCGACGCGGCACTCGAGACGCTGAGCGACGACCAGGTCCTCGTCGGGTTGATGCGCATCGTGGCCCTCGTCGGAGACGGACACACGCATCTCGACCTGCCGCCGAACGGGCCGCGCTACCCGTTCGAGCTGGCGTGGTTTGGCAGGGAGCTCCGGATCATCGCGGCCGACGCGGCCCATGATGTCGCGCTCGGCGCCCAGGTGGTCGGTGTCGGCGGCAGGACTCTGGACGACGCGATGACTCTGCTCGCGCCACTGGTTCCACGGGGCGAGAACGATCGGCGAACGCAGCTGACCGCGTCCATCTTGCTCACCGCGCCGCGCGTGCTGCACGGTCTCGGTTTGGCGCCACCCAGCCTGCACGCCGCCTTTGCGCTGGTCACGCGAGAGGGCCAGGCCATCACAGAAGCGCTGACACCCGCCCTTCCTCGAGAGATCACCACGTGGCACTTCGTCACCGAGCAGCCGCCCCTGTGGCTGCGCCGCCTGAGCGAACCGTGGTGGGTCGAGCTGCTCTCGGACAGGCATACGGTGTATCTGTCGTTCAGTCGCTACCCTCCCGAAGCAGAGTTCCGGGAGCGGTCGTCCGAGCTGGGACGGCTGCTCGACCGATCCGGCGCGCGTCGACTCGTCAGCGATCTGCGCCGCAACGGGGGTGGCGATTTCACGCTCGTCCGCCGCTACTTGCTTCCCGTGCTCGGAGACCGTCGCGTGTACGCGATCATCGGTCCCGTCACCTTCTCTGCGGCCATGGTGAATGCGCTGGATCTCAAGCGCGAGTCGAATGCCGTTCTGGTGGGCGAGCCCACCGGGGGACGCCCCAACTCGTACAGCGAGCACGGCGAGTTCCCGCTCCCCCACTCCGGTTTGCGCGTCTCGTATGCGACGCGGTACTACCGATTCGGCGAGGACGCGGACACCGCGGTCGAGCCCGATCGGCGCATCGAGCCGACGTGGCAGGACTTTCTTTCGGGGCGCGATCCCGTGTTGGACTGGATCCTGGCGCAACCGGAGTAGGATGATCGTCCCACGCTCGGGGGCGCTTCGTCGGAGAAGGGAGAGCCATCAAGTTGGGTCGGATCGGCCTCACGGGGATTCTGTCCCTGGCGGTTCCCACCGCGGCCCTCGCGATCGACGCACCGCCGAAACGGGCGCATCACGCGCTGGTCTATGACGAGTCCCGCGAGCAAGTGCTGCTCACGGGCGGGAGCACGCCGCTGAATCGCGGTCAGAGCTTCCAGTTCTTCAACGACGTGTGGAGCTTCGACGGGGCCACGTGGCGGCTCCTGGCGGAATCCGGCGACCGCCTCTCGGGCATTGGCCTCGCGTACGACACGCGTCGCGGACGCGTCGTGTCGTTCGCGGGCTACAACGGCCAGACGGCCGACGCGCTGCGGAGTCTCGACGGCAAGGAGTGGCGCGTCCTGGGCCGCTTCGCCGAGATGGCCGCGGCGGAGCCGGGATTCGTGTACGACGCCGAGCGCGACCGCTTCGTGGTGTTCGGTGGCTCGGCGGGACAGGGTCGCGCCACGGGCGACACGTGGGAGTACGACGGCACGGCTTGGACGCGAGTTGCCGTCGCCGAGCCGCCACCACCGCGCCAGGCGCACGCCATGGTGTATGACCAGCGCCGCAAGCGGACCGTGCTCTTCGGCGGCATGGGCTCGGCCAAGCCGGGTCAGCCTCCTCCGTCGTTGGCCGACACCTGGGAGTACGACGGCCGGTCGTGGACTCGGAGGGAGGCCTCCGGCCCGTCCGCGCGACACGCTGCGGGCGTCGCGTACGACTCGAAGCGCGGGCTCGTCGTGCTGTTCGGCGGCGCCGGGGCCGACGGCTTCCTGGGCGACACTTGGGTGTGGGACGGCGCCGCGTGGAAGAAACTCTCGGACAGCGGGCCCGAGCCGCGCGCGATGGGATACCTGGCCTACGACAAGCGGCGCGACCGCATCGTGCTGTTCGGCGGCCGGAAGGGATGGCCGGACGGCGACCTCAACGACACCTGGGAGTGGGACGGCGCGTCCTGGCGCCGCATCGGCGCGCCGGCTCCGGCGGGTCCCTGACGCAGTGGTATCTTGACCTTCATGATCGTCGCTCCTCCAACGGGCTACCTGCTCGATCGGCGATGGCACTGGTTGAGGGGGGAAATGGAACGCTCGAAGGAACCCGACCTCGCGCTCCTGATCGGCGTCCTGTCCGAGGTCGGACTGCCCTACGCGGTGATCGGCGGCGTGGCGTTGCAGGTTCACCAGCAGGACCCCCGGACGACGCTCGATATCGACGTCGCCGTGCCTCGGCGCATCGAGATCCCGCGCGCGCGGCTCGCTGCTGCGGGCTTCCGCGAGACCGGACGCCACGAGCACAGCGACAACTGGATCGGACCGCAAGGCACGCCCGTGCAGTTCACGGACGATCCCGCGCTCACCGAGGCGGTCGGGCGCGCGATCGAGGTCTGCATCGGCGAGCTCATCCTGCGCGTGCTTCGCATCGACGATCTGCTGCACGAGAAGCTGCGCTCGAAGCGGCTTCAAGATCTCGCCGGTGCACAGGCGCTGATCGAGCAGCACCCGGATCTCGAGCGGACGCTCGACCAAGACGAACGAGCGCTGCTCGACCAGCTACCCGGCTGAGCCCCGATGAACGGCCTGGTGTTCCACGGCGTGCGCGACGTGCGCGTCGAGCGCGTGCCCGACCCGCGCATCGTCGAGCCGACCGACGCCATCGTGCGCGTCGAACGGGCCGCCGTGTGCGGATCGGACCTGCACGTGTGGGGCGGTCGGGAGCGGGGCCTCGACCCGGGCACCGTGCTGGGGCACGAGTTCGTCGGCCAGGTCGTCGAGGTCGGGAGCGACGTGCGCCGCTTCGGCGGCGGTGCGCGCGTGGTCAGCCCGTTCACGACGAGCTGCGGCGTGTGCTTCTTCTGCGCGAGCGGCCTGACCGCGCGCTGCGCGCGCTCGCAGCTCTTCGGCTGGGTCGCGGGCGGACAGGGGCTCCAGGGCGGGCAGGCCGAGCTGGTGCGGGTCCCGCTCGCCGACTCGACGCTCGTCGCCTTGCCCGAGGCGGTGCCGGCCGAGACCGCGCTGCTGCTCGGCGACGTGCTCCCCACCGGCTGGTACTGCGCGGAGCGGGCCGGCGTCGCCCCCGGCGGAACCTACGCCGTCGTCGGCTGCGGCCCGGTCGGCCTGATGGCGGTCGTCGCGGCGCGCGAGCTCGGCGCATCGGCTGTCTGGGCCCTCGATGCGGTGCCGGAGCGCCTGGCGCAGGCGGAGCGCTTCGGCGCCACGCCGTTGTCCGCGGCCGGCGGTGACGCGCCGGCGCTCCTCCGCGAGGCCACGGAGGGGCGGGGGGTCGATGCAGTGCTCGAGGCCGTGGGGAACGCGGCGTCGCATCGCACCGCGATCGATCTCGTGCGGCCCGGCGGCACGATCTCCGTGGTGGGCGTGCACAACGAGGCCGAATTCCCGTTCACGCCGGCCGAGCTGTACGACCGCAACCTGACCTACCGCGTGGGCCGCTGCCCGGCCCGGCACCTGCTCGAGCCGCTCCTGGCCTGGGTCATGACCGGCCGCGTCGACATCGGCTCGGTGTTCACGCACCGGATGCCGCTCGCCGCAGGCGGGGAGGCCTACCGGATCTTCGACGCCAAGGCAGACGGCTGCGTCAAGGTCGCACTCGCGCCGTAGCCGACGTTTCCCCGGCCGGGTTGCCCCGCGCTGGTCCGGCACCTACGTTCCCCCCGAGCGGAAGGGGCGACCGAACATGCGCGATGCGGCGTCCGAGCGGGTCCTCGTGATCCATGCCGATCGAGAGACGGGCTCGCGGATCGCGCGGCCACTCGAGCAGGCGGGCTACGCAGTCGAGGTCGCGGCCGACGGCCTCGAGGGGCTCTTGGCCGCGCGCCGGCTGCGCCCGGCTGTGGTGCTGTGCGATGCGTCGGCCCCACGACTCGGCGCGATCGACTTCTGCCGCACGATCCGGCACGAGCCGGGCCTCGTCGCCACGTTCGTGATCGCGCTCGCGTCGAGCCCCACGGCGGACGATCGGGCCACGACCCTCGACGCGGGCGCGGACGACCTGCTGGCAGGACCGCTCGAAGACGAGGCGCTCGTGGCCTCCGTCCGTGCGGGACTGCGCGGCCGGGTGGCCGCCCGCGCGGAGACGAGCGCGAAACGGCGCGAGGAGACGCTCGACCGGGCCGCGGCGCTGGCCGCCGACGTGAACAACGCCTTGATGGCGCTGGTCGGCCACCTGGCCCTCGTCCGACAGTACCTCGAGCGGGCCGAGACGCCGCGGGCCCAGGCGCACGTCGACGACGCGCGGCGCGCGGCCGAGCGCATCGCAGACGCGACCCAGGGGTTCCTGGTCGAATGCGAGCGCGCCGCGGCTACGGACGATCGAGTCTGAGGTCGCTCAGGCTCGACAGGCTCGCCTCGTCGAACTTCAGCCGCACGCCGACGAACGGCCCCTGGTCCGCCCGCTCCAGGCTGGGCAACGCGTCGTCCTCGATACCGGCGAAGTTGTAGCCGGTGACGAGCCACACGTTGCGCGCCGCGAGGTAGCCCGTCTCTGCGCCGTAGCCGTACGTCGCGACGCCGCTCAGCCGCTCGGCGAACCGCCGCGCGCTCAAGCCGACCGTCCAGCGCGGGTGCACCAGGCCGGTGTAGTGCAGCGCCACCAGGCTGGTCCGCGTCGGCCCGGCGCCGGTTCCTGCGTCGCCGTCGACGCGACGCGCCGTCACGGTCCAACCGACGCGGTGGTCGCGGGACAGGCGGGCTCCCGAGGCGAAGGAGAGCGCGATCCAGCCGCGGTCGCCGAACGCGCGATCGTACCCCGTGCCGATCCCCGTCGCTCCGCCCGGGGGCGGAGCGGAGAGGAACGAGCTGGCGGGAGTCGTGTAGACGCCGCCGGGCACGACCGCCCCCGAGCCGACCGGCGTTCCGTCCGCGCTCGTGTGATCGAGCCGCGCCAGAAAGCGGAATCCGTGACCGGCGGGACGCACGGCCACGCCGAAGAGGCCCTCGCCGCGCCACGCGCGCTCGCCCGAGTCGGGGTCGGTCATGAACAACCGCTCGCGCACGAACAGCGTCAGCGCATCCCGCGGTCGGAACGTGCCCGCGGCGGTGAACAGGTGCCGATCGTCGGCCTCGCCGAGCCGAAGCTCGTAGCGCGTGCCGATCACGTGGCTCCCGGCGCGGTGCTCGTAGCCCCCGGCGAGCGCGGTGTAGTCCGCGGCAGAGTCGCCGAGCGAGGTCCGGACCTTGGAGGCGGAGGCCGTGACCGACCCGCGCGCGCCTGCCGGCATCGCCGTCTCGACGCCCGTCAGCGAGCGCACCACGAATCCATCGAGCGAATCCTCGAGGCTGTACTGCGCGAGCGCCCGCCCGTAGCGACCGACCCGACTCTCGATGCCGGCGAGCGTGCGGTCGCGATCCGGTCCGTCGCCGCCCGACTGCCACTCCTGGCGCAGGAACGCCTTCGTCCCCTCCTGGATCTGGTACGCCACGCCGGCCGCGGTGCGCGTCGGGTATCCGGCGACGCTCTCGTCGCCCAGCGACTGCTCGTGCAGCAGGTCGGCCGACCAGCGCCGGGCGATCGGCCCGCCGATCCCGAGCGCCACGAGCGGTGCCGTCGTCTCGCCGACCGTCGCGCTCTCGGAGGATGCGAGCTTCGCGCCGGCGAGCGCCGTCAGGGAGCCGATCGATCGGCGGGCCTCGAGCGCGGCCACGCTCTGTCGCAGGTCGCGAGCCTGGTCGTCCAGGACGAACGCCTCCCCGCGTACGCGCCAGGCCTCGGACGGTCGCCACTCGAGCCGGCCGGCGAGGCGCTCGCTGCCGAGCTCGGGGCTACCCAGATACGTCGGGTTCTCGAAGCCCACCGGGAGATCGAGGTAGGTGACGCCCCAGTCGAGCGCGGCGCCGGAGCGCGAGGCCACGTCGAAACGCAGCGCGGTCTCGCGCGTGACCTCGTCGCTGGCCGCGACCTCGACCTCGACGGTCGTCCCCGGTCGCGGGCGCCAGTGCAGGTCGGCGCCGTAGAGCGTGAGGTCGGCGCCGGCCCGCTCCTCGACGATGGCCGAGGCGCCCAGGCCCACGCCCTTCGTCGCCTGCACCGAGACACGCCCGCCGACCGCGAGCTGATCGTCGCCGCCCCCGCGCGACTCGTACAACACGACCACGCGGACCGGATCGAGCCCGCCCTCGAACGCCGGGACCGGGGCGCGGAACAGGATCGTGCCGGCGTACGGGTCGAGGCTGTAGTCGGCATCGCGCCGGAGCGCGCGACGCGAGACCACGTCTTCCGTGCGAAACCGGTCGTGGACCTCGAGGAACACCGCCTCCGAGCCCGCCACGACGGGCGAGCGGCTGAGCAGGAACGGACCGGACGTGCCGTCGCTCTCGAACACGTCACGCACCACCTGCTGGTCGGTCGACGCACCGAACCCCTCGAGCGTGACGCGCTCGTCCCCGAACCGCCCCGACGCTCCGGTGAGGCGCCGGTCGTAGCGGGCCAGCTCGGTCCGGTCGAAGCCGGTCGCGAAGTCGCCCCATTGCGCGAAGCCGGTCGGCGCGTCGTAGCGCACGAACACCGGCCCCTGGGACGGGCTCTCGTTCGTCCGCACGCTCGAGTCGCCCGACACCGGGAAGAACAGATCGGGCGCGAAGTAGTTCGCGTGGCGCGTGCGGTCGGGGTCGCGATCGCTGTCGACCGACACCGTGATCGTCGAGGCGCCACCGACCGGACCACGGGCGAACACGGCGACACGACCGCCGTCGTCCGTGATCGGCTCTTCGAGGCTAGGCGGCCGGCCGCCATCGCCCTCGACACCCGCATCCCCCGCGAGGTGACCCTCGACGAGTCCGACCACCTGCCACGCGCCGCCCGACGGGCGAACGGGCAGGAACTCCTCGGCCTCGAGCTGGCCCGACGTGGCCAGGACGTGGATGCGACCGGGCACGGTCAGCGGGGCGAGCCGCAGCTCGGCGATCCCGTCGCGCAGCCGCACCTGGTAGCCGTCCTCGGTCGGATCGGTATCGGGCGCGACGGGCTCCGCGCCCTCGATCGTCAGACTCGCCATCCGGGCGTGGTGGCTGCGCACCCCGGCCCTGTCGATCGCTTCGACGACGAGCACCGCCGGCGTCACGCGGTCGGCGATCCAGACATCGGCCGCCCGGAGACGGATCTCGACCGGATCGCCCGGGAGCAGGACGGTCGCCCGCGCAACCGCGGCCGCGTCGGCCCCGCTGGCGCGAAGCTCGATCACGTTGACCCCCGCGACGAGCGGCAGGCCGACGAAACGCGCGGCACGGATCCCGCGCGACTCGAGCTCGGACTGGACACCGATGCGCGCCGCAGACACGGCCACTCCGTTGACGGTCAGTTCGGGCGTGGCGTCGAGCGGAAACACCACGTCGACATCCACGTGATCGCGACTCGCGCGGGCCCCGTCGGGCGGAGCGACGATCGCGAGACGCGGCGGAGCATTGCGCAACAGCGTCTCGAAGCTCGGTTGCGCGGCGGGCGCATCGGCGGCCGCGGGCGCCTCGGCGGGTGGGCCGCCGGGCGCGAGCTTCTGCCGGAGGGCCGCCTCGGCCTCGGTCCGCTCCGGGCCCGGCGCGCCCGCGCAGAGAATCTCGACCGGAGCCTGCGGACCCGCCATCTCTTCGCGCCACGCACGGGCGGCGTCGACGGCCCGTGCTCCGGGTCCCGTCAGCGCGCCACGAATGTCGAACAGGCTGGCCCACGGCACGTGCACCGCGCTGCGCGGAAGAATCACGCTGCAACGCGGCGAGCCCGACGGTCCAACGGGGAAATCGGCGATCGTGAGCTCGCCCGAGCGCGCGTCGAGGAATCGCGTCCCGCGATCACCGACCCATTCGGGCCCGCCGACGAGCGGGAGGAGCGTCTCGGGTAGCGTCGCCGGATCGATGCGCACGACGTGGAGACCCGGGCGGACCCCCTCGACGTGCCAGCGACCGTGGAGATCGGTGACCGCGCCCCAGCCCTGCTCGAGCCGCACGAGCACGCCCGGCACCCCCGGCTCGTCCGCGTCGGGCAGGCCGTCCGCGTCGTCGTCGATGAACACGCGGCCGACCAGATACGCCTCGTCGCGGAACACGCCGGGCACGACCTCGACCGACGCCGTGGCGGTGTTGGACCGCACGAGCGCACCCCGCGGCGTCGACGCTTCGACGTGAGCCACGTTCGTGGTCAGGCCTTCGCGCGCGGTCGGGACGACGACCGCCGCGAGCGTGATCGTGCGCGTCGCCCCGGGCGCGAGCGGACCGAGATCGAGTGCGAGGGTCCCGTCGGCGCCGACCACGGGATCGGCGACTGCCGACCCGTCGACGCGCGTCGTCCCCGGCGCGTAGCGCATCGAGTCCGGGAGCCGATCGAAGAGCGTGGACGCCGGGAAGTCGGGCGCCGTTCCCGCGTGGGCCAGCTCGAGCGTGAACGTCACCGCATCGCCGGGCATCAGCGTCGACCGGTCGGCACGCTTCGCCAGCACGAGCACGGGCGGCACGACACCGCTCGTGACCTCGTTGCTCGAGACGGGTGCCGTGCAATCGGCGGCCGACACCTCGGCGCGCTCGACGACCGTGCTGTCGGCCGCGACGTCCGCGCGCACCGGTACCACGGCGACGAGCGCGATGTCGCGTGCGGGATCGAGCCGGTCGAGCGCCCAGACCACGACCCGCGCCGTCGGATCGTACGATCCGACGACCGGGACCGGGCCTCCCGACCCCGCCGCGGCTCCGTTCGTCACGGAGAGCGGCGGCTCGAGCCCGACGTCGAGCGGCAGCGACACCACGACACCCACGAGCGGCGATGTGCCGTCGTTGCGCAGCTCGACCGTGTAGGTCAGCGCGTCCCCGGGAGCGACCGTGCCTGCCGGCGCGACGCGGAGCGTGACGCCGGGCACGCAGTCGAGCGCACGCACGCGCGTGACCACGCGGTTCGACGGCACCTGTCGCGGCGCGGCGGAGCTCTCGGCCGGGGACACGAAGCTCCCCTGGGCCACGTTGACGATGTCGGTGCCGGGTGGGGTCTGGGCGCGCGTCGGCGCCGTGGCGAGGAGCGCCAGGAGCATCGCCGCCCGCACCCAGGCGGAGAAGTCCGTCTGACGTGGCAGCGGGCTCAGCATGGCGACGCGGCCCATCGGTTGCGGTCGAAACAGGTCGGGGCGGGACGGCCCTCGAAGGGACCGCCCCGCCCCGCAGCGGAGAGCAAGGTCGGACCGCTTAGTTGATCTGGACCTGGAACGTGACCGTGGCCGATGCCGTCGGGGCCAGCGTTCCGATGCTCACCGTGATCTGCCCGGGGTTGGTCACGCTGAAGTCCGCCTCGTCGTCGCCGTCGACGTCGGTCTTGCCGATCGTGTTCAGCGTGATCGAGGCCGGCACGTACGTGGTGAAGCCCGGGATCGGGTCGGTGAGAACGATGTTCAAGGCGTTCGCGCCACCGTTGTTCGTGACGGTGATCGTGTAGGTCAGCACGGCTCCCGGCGGCTGGTCGCCGAGCGGAGCCACCGACTTCGCGACCGACAGGTCGGGCGCGTCGATCGTCGTCGTGTCGGTTGCTGCGTCGACCTCACCGGCATCGAACACCGATGTGCCGGTGATCGTCGTCTGGTCGCTCGTGCCGTTCGGAGTGCCCGCAGGAACCTGGACGCACAGGATCAAGTCGATGTCGCCGTCGGCCGAGAGGGCACCCGTGTCGACTGCCGCACCGCCGCCCGTGTTCGTCAGCGGGGTG
>Ga0180085_1000295_pt1 | contig 17718 bp, 13 predicted proteins | sample EasRiv730_16_10D_FD_123013 | JGI IMG/M metagenome (GOLD analysis project Ga0180085, IMG submission 123013) | Soil microbial communities from meander-bound floodplain in the East River, Colorado, USA - East River metaG ERMLT730_16_10D | ecosystem: Environmental > Terrestrial > Soil > Floodplain ... | reverse complement strand
TTGATCGATTACATGGGGTCGGACGAGTCGATCGTGCAAGCCGCACGGGTTTCTTACGGCAAGGGGACGAAGCGGGTGCACGAAGATCGCGGGCTGATCCGGTACCTGATGCGGCATCGGCACACGACACCCTTCGAGATGTGTGACATCAAGCTTCACGTGCGTGTGCCAATGGACTGCTGGAGGCAGTGGATCCGGCATCGCACAGCCAGCGTCAATGAGTATTCCACCCGCTATTCGGAGGCCATCGATGCAGCCCAAGCCACACCTGAGAGCGAATGGCGTGAGCAGGCCGCGGGAAACCGTCAAGGCAGCCAGGGATTTATTGATCCCGAAAAAGGATCGGAGCTGTCACGCCGCGAATCTGAATTACAAAAGATGAGCCGCCAACTGTACGAAGCTCGCTTGGAGGCAGGTGTTGCTCGAGAGCAAGCGCGCAAGGACCTGCCGCTGTCCACCTACACGGAAGCCTATTGGAAGATCAACCTTCACAATCTGTTTCATTTCCTGGCGCTCCGCATGGACGTCCACGCGCAGTTGGAAATTCGTAGTTATGCCCGTGTGATTGGGGAGCAAATTCTCAGCCGCTGGTGCCCCATTGCCTGGGAGGCATTCTTGGATTACCAATTCCAAGCCCTTCAGTTATCCAGAATTGAACAGGCTGTGTTGCAGGCACTGGCCGGCGGGAATCCAGACGAAGCCACGAGGCTGGCCACCGAATTTGGGCTTGTCGCTTACGGACCAGACGGCTTGAAGCGGAGCCGTGAACGTAGTGAGCTCGAGGAGAAGTTGAAGCAGTTCAACCTTCCTATCCCCTGGCTTGACTCGCCCAGAGCTCCTCAAGAGCGCCTTTTGCGAAGCGAGAAGTAACGCCCTGCCAATTCCTAGTTGAGTTGAGTGAGTGAGCTTAGTGCTCAACACTACAACTCATGCCGAGATATATCGTTTTTGGTGCAGGCGCCATTGGCAGCATTCTGCGTGCGGCTCTCCATCGGTCCGGGCAAGACGCTGTCCTCGTGGGTCGAGGCCCGCACGTCCAGGCCATTCGGAAAGAAGGCCTGCAGTTGATGTCAGAGGGAGTGCCGCGGCGCATCAAGGTAAACGCGATCGAGGATCTTCGAGCAATCAAGCCACGTGCGGATGACGTCCTTCTGCTCAGCGTCAAGTCTCAAGACACGGAAGCAGCAGCCAAGCAGTTTAGCGCTATTTGCGGGCCAAGAACCCGATCGTCTCACTCCAGAATGCTGTGCGTGACGGATCTGGTTTCAGTCAGGTTGACCTTCGAGTAATCTGCGGGCTAGACCTTCGTTTGACCGGAACAACGACCGAAAGTGGAAGCACGCCCTCGCTAAACAAAAAAGGCGTGGAACAATCCACGCCTTCCTGTTTGGGCAAGAAGATGGAAATTACTCGGCGAACTTACGAACAACGTCGGTAATGAGCGCTTTGATCTCCTCAGGCTTGAGCTGCTTTTCGAACGCTGGCATCGGAGCTTTGCCTTTGGTCATCGTCTCAATAAGCTGTTCATCCGTGCGACTCGCCTGCCACTCCTTGCTCGTAAAATCAGGCGTCTTCATGGCGGCATAACCTTTGCCGTCGGCCTTGTGGCACATGGCGCACTTCTTCTTATAAATTCCCTGAATGTCTGTGTCTTCCGCCATTAAACTTACAGCCGTCAACAGGCTGAATCCCATCACCATTGCAAGCATCATCCCGCGCTGTTTCATACGTTAATTACCTCAATCGATTCAGATTTGAAAAACTCCCCGCAATAACTGCCTCAGATGCGGGTTTCCTGCAATACGTTGCGGCCCAAAACGGGAGAAAAGTATAGCGCAAGCCTCATGAGCTGTAACAACAATTTAGTGGGTCAGGGAACCCTGGAACGCGCTGGCCCCTTGAAGGGGAAAGATTCTCAGATGGCACCCAATTTATTTAAGGGTGAAGGTAGAAGGGGGCTAGAACACCACTTTAGCGCTGTACTGCAACTGCCTGGGGTCGAAAGCGCCCACCGGACGCCCAGCCTGTGTAAAGGAATTGTCGGCTTCGCGGATATTGACGCGATTGAAAAGGTTGAACACATCGAGACTGAATTCGACCCGGCGTTTCTCTCTCAGAACAATCCGGCGAGTGAGGCGAAAATCGACCGAAGAGAAATTGCTAGTCCGGTAAACGTTTCTACCGAGATTGCCAACCGATCCGAGGGGCGGCTGGATCAGCCCGACTGTACCATCTGGAGAGGCAAACGATCCTGCTGTCCCGATCGAAACGACGCTGGGCCGTGCGGTTGAACCACTGTTGATCAGCGTGCTGTCGTTCAGTGTCAGCAAGTTGTAAGGCCGTCCAGAGGAAGCCTCAATAGTAGGAGAAAATGTCCAATTTCTCAGAAGGACCGTGGACTTCCACGGGCTATCGAACACTCCGCTGACAACTAATCGGTGCCGCTGGTCGAAATTCGAATTGCTGCGATCCAGTCGCGGGTTCTTGTTGTCCTGTGGCTCTTGCAGGGTCTGCAGATCCGTCGAGTCGTCGATGGAGTGCGACCACGTCCAGGATGCCAACAGTTGATAGTTCCGGGTGAAACGCTTGCGCAAAGTCAGGGTCATTGCGTGATAAACCGAAGCGCCAGAAGACTCGTATTGCTTGACGCTGAAGAACGGAATGACCGCATTGCCCGGAGCGCTGGGAAGATTGAATCCTCGCACCAAACTGTCCATGACTGGCTTGGAGAGAGCGCCTCTCGACACGGTGTTCGCCCAGGTGTAGTTCGGGCCAGTGGCGCGGAACTGGTTGAACAGTAGCTGGCCCAAAGGGGCCAGGGAAGTGGCCGAGCCCCCTCCGAGAGCGTCCCAAAGCCCTGCCAGACTTCCACCGGCGCCTCCGTATGCCGGATTGGAACAGCCATTCGTCGCAACGCTCGGCAAGTTTGGACAAACCGCGGTTGCGCGAGCATAGGCGACGATGCGATCGAAATCGCCTTGATTGATGTTTCGTGGCCGCAGCAAGTGTGAGCCGTGTGTGTAGGTGTAGTCGGCTCCCAGTGACACGCTCGTTCCGATTTGGCGCTCGATTCCGAAAGTCCCTTGCTGTGTGTAGTCGTACTCAAGGTTTCCGGCTACGGGCAGCGTTTGGCTGAGAATCGGACTCAAGGCCAGGGCCGTACTCTGGTTCTGGAATGCGGGAGCCAGGACATCATAGCGCTGCTGACTGCTAATGTAACCGATGGCCGGATTCGCTACTGCACTACCTAGCGGTGTAAACGCCCGCCCTTGAAACAGATCGTCAGCCCCCACTCCGCCCGGGGTTACGAGATAGGGCGACTGCGTTCCGTCGACTACATCGGAAAGAAAAATAATTCCCGTGAGGGGATGGCCATAGAAGAGTCCGTAGGATCCGCGGACGACGGTCCGTCCGCTTGTAAATGGATCCCACGCGAAGCCGAACCTCGGGGCCCAGTTGTTAGTATCCCGTGGAATACCTTCAACAACGTTCAGCAGCTTCTCGCCGGCGTCCGAAAGCGGAGAGCTAGCTGCGATTCTAGGAGTGAACTCCACGTCATATCGAACCCCGTAGTTCAATGAGAGGTTCTGCCTTAGTTTCCAGGAATCCTGGACAAACCCGCCCAGTGTCGTGTTCTTGTAGCGACTCGTCGTGCGTTCCAGTCCTCCAAACTGCTGGACGAAAGATTCAGGGAAGCCGAGACCATAGGCCTGAGCAGAGCTGAATGCGGGCGCTCCGCTCGACCTCCAAGCCGCGGTCAGAGCGGGCGTGACCGCTCCCGAGATCAACGGGTTGTCTACCGCCAAGGCCGCAGGAAAATAGTAGACTGCACCCTGGTTCAACGGAAAGACGGCTTTCACCGGCAGATGATTGAAATCGATGCCCATCTTGTAAGTATGCGAGCTCCGGATGTGGGTGAGATTCTCGGTGAACTGCCAACGCTTCTCGTAACGGTAGACCGGAGCAAAAGGCTCGAGACCGATCGATGCAATTCCCGGAATTTCCACAGCCGCGCGCGAGGAGTTCGTGGTGAGGCCCACACCGCGCCGCGCAAATTGAAAGCGAAACTCACTGAGCAAGCTCGGACTTAGATTGCTTGCGAGCTGGCTCACAACGGCGATATCCCGCGTTGAATTGTTGGTTGTGCGCGAAAAGCCATTCAGTGCCGTCAACTGGTTCTGCCCATTACTGGGAAGACCTGTCACGTCCGACGGCGCGGCACTGAACCGGATAAAGGCACTGTGGCTCTGCGAGATTTGATGGTCAAAACGGGCTGAGTAAAAGTAAGTCTCTTCGGTTGTCCTGTAATTTCCCGCCTCTGAACTAAGACCGGAGAAAGAGGCGGGCAGCGGAAATTGAGTCAATCCGAACGCCGTCGGCCCGCCTGGCGTGTTCCCAAAAATCGCTACCTGTGCTCCCCGACTGGCGATGGTCGCATAGGGCACCGCCAAACTGGCTGGCGCGCTTTGGACGTAAGCTTCCTGCTGAGGCGTCAACAATAGGGTGCCTGCCCCGAAAGGATTCGCAACATTCCTGAACCCATAGTTGTTCCGCCCAATTTGGGAGAAGTAAATCGAGTTTCTTAGATTGGTTTCAAAGGAAAGAAAGACAAACGACTTGTCCCTCTGGATAGGGCCACCTAGTGTCAATCCGGTCTGCGTCCGGGTGTCGCCAGGATCGGGCTCTCCGGCAAAGGCATTCGTAGCTGATCCATGGCGGCTCCGCAGATACCCAAACAGGTTCCCCTTCCACTGGTTGGTCCCCTGTTTGGACACAATGTTGATCGTGGCTGCCGAAGCCCGCCCATATTCCGGTGCATAGCCGCTCTTGATGATCTGGAACTCCTGAACGGCTTCTTGCGAGAGCGTCGCGCGAACACCGTTGATGGTGTTGTCAATGGCGTCCGCACCGTCGATGCTCACCATGTTGGCGCGAGCGCGCTGGCCTCCAATATTGAGTCCGCTGGTGGGAGCAGGCCCAAGAACGGGTTGGTTGTCTCGCGTGGTCGCAGAGTCGAGCAGAGTGAAATTGATGTAGCTGCGTCCGTTGGTTGCCAGGTTTTCGATGGCGCGCTGGTCAACGGTGGTTGCGACCGAAGTCCTGGTAGTTTCCACCACCGCCGCATCTGCCGAGATCACTAGGGCTTCGATCACGGTGCTTATTTCGAGTTTGAACGGGAGCTGGGCTTGTTGTCCAATCGTCAGGACGACATCCTCAACGACTGCCGGACGAAAACCAGCCGCATCAACACTCACCTTGTAGTGGCCAGGAGGCAGCGCCAGAAACAAATAATCGCCGTTCTCTCGAGTCTTTGTTTCTCGAGCCAGTCCGGTCTCTCGATTTTCCACACGTACAGTGGCATTGCCAACGCTGGCGTTTGCGGGGTCGGTGATGACCCCTTGGAGATCAGCGGTGTTGATTTGAGATAACAGCACCACGGGCAATGCGGACAGGATGAGACCGCAAAGTAGTAGCGTCTGAAGCGCGCGGGGACACGGCAAATTCTGCATGCCAGTTCTCCTCTTCGGGAAAAGACAATTCTAGGATTTAGAAATTTCAGTCAAGGCGTAGTATGAGGCTGCACTAATATTATCGGCATCCGTTCGAAACTCCTTACGAGTATGAGACACGCGGAGTTGATCACCGAAAGTATCTCTCGCTGGACTTCACTGCCGACAGAACATCGACACCAAACAGGGCGGCCGCAAAACTCAGTGAAAGCACTTTGGGCAGGCGTCTTTACCACTCGAGCGGAAGGAGTGAGAAATAGCATGAGTGTTCCGATGCCGGGTGGTCAGTCCAGGCTCAAGGTCGGGAACCTATCGCGGCACATGCAAGTTGTCTTCTTACTCTGAGGTGGGTTTCTTGCCTCCTTCACTCTTCAGATGTTCAGAAAAAAACTAATTTTGACGCGATGGGTTGCCGAAATTCAGCTCATCACTTGTCCGCAGGGAATTCTGTCCTGGTTGAAACAGCGCCTCGAGGTGTTTCATGAAACCCGCAGTCTTGATTGTCGACGACGACCCCAGTGTCGTTCGAATGCTCGAAATGGGCTTGGCCGATGAGTACGAGATCATACCCGTTTTTGACCCCACCCAGGCCATTAATGTCTTCAGCGAGACGGCAGTCGACATTGTCGTCAGCGACATCAAGATGCCCGGGCTGTCGGGTTTTGATATCTTGCGCTCAGTCAAAGCAGCCAATCCGCTGGTCGAAGTGATCTTGCTCACTGGCGAGCTACCAGACAAGTCGCGACCTGCAGTAAACGCACTTCAGAGTGGCGCTCACGACTATCTCGTGAAACCAGTCAGCATGCGGGTGTTGAGGGCGGCAATCCAGCAAGCTCTGGCGAAGCAGCGACAGCAATTGGAGGACAAGCGGAAACTTCAAGAGCTGCTTCGGCGAGCCAACACCGATTTTCTGACCGGATTAAGTAACCGGCATCACTTCCAAGCGCAGGTGAAGTTGGAATTCGAACGCAGCGATCGGTATGAACGGAGCTTGAGCTGCCTGCTCCTGGATGTCGACGACTTCAAGAAGATCAATGATGAGTTTGGCCATTGCGCCGGTGACCAGGTTTTGCAAAGACTCGGCCAGTTGTTTGGCAAGCACTTGAGGTCGAGTGACCTCAAGTGCCGATACGGAGGAGAAGAGTTTGTCGTGATCTTGCCTGAAGCGGATTCCGAAGTAGCCGCAACTGTTGCCGAAAAGATGCGACGATTGATTACGAAGGAATCGTTTGAGTTTAAGGACCCTCCGCTGCAAATTACCGCCAGTATCGGCATAGCAACCAGTCAGCGAAGGAACTTTGCATCGGCCGAAGAATTGATTCGAGCCGCGGATCTGGCAATGCTGCAGGCTAAGCGAGAAGGAAGAAACTGCATCAGAGCGTATTACCCGGGCTCCTGCCTGCCCAACCTGCCAGCCATTGCATTACGGCGCTGAGGTCTCCAAAGTCGGCGCTAGATGTCTGCCCACCCGGACTCTGGCCGGTCGGACCAGTGTCTGGTCAAGAACATAACCCTTGCTGACAACTTCGATGATCTGTTGATCTTGCTCTCCGTTGTAAACATCAACGGTGCCAACAGCCTCAGCGATCTCTGGATTGAAGATCTTACCTTCCACTTCAAGCTCCGACACTCCCAACTCTGCCAGCGTCACTAGAAACTGGTTCCGTATCAACTGAACTCCCTCCAGCAAGCTGTCGAAGGCGGGTTTGCTCTTGGCTGCTGCCAGAGCGCGCTCGAAGTTTTCGAGAATGTCGATGAATTTCTTAACTGTGTCAGCCTTCGCCTGCAAGAGCCGGCGGTTATATTCATTTTGAATCCGCTCTCGAGCGCGCTGCGTTTCAGCAGATGTTTCTGCTTTGTGCTCGCGGAAGGAAGCCAGGACTTCTTCAACTTTTCGGTGTGAGTCCGCGAGTTTCTTCTCTAATTCGTCAACATAAGCAGGCTTAAACGAGTAGTTGGACTCCGGGGTCTCGCTCGTTGCGCTTTGATCCTGGGCCCAGAATCTTCGATCCGTAACCCGAACTGGCTCCTCCTTCTTGACGACTTTCACGGGTATGGGCGTTCCTCTATTGAGGTCCTTTACCTCACGAGAACTCACATCAGGTGTTGCATCCGTCATTACGACACTCCTTTTCGCCACCTAGAAATTCGGGCGGACTGCCTGCCAGAATCAATTCACCGCCTGTTTTGAGCTGGCCGCTTTTTTGAACACCAGCTCACCGCGATCCAAATCAGCATCTGCAACCACGTGATCGCCGGGCAAAACCTCGCCGTCGAGCATCTTCAGCGCCAGCTTATCCTGGACCAGTTGCTGCAAAGCTCGCCTCAATGGCCGGGCACCGTAAGCGGGATCATAGCCTTCCTTAAAGACAAGTTCGCGTGCCTGAGCGGTGAGTTCCAACGAAACCTTTCTGTCAGCCAACAGCTTTTGCAACCGGATCAGCTGAATATCAATGATCCGGCTGATCTCAGCGCGACCAAGTGCATTGAAGATAATGATGTCGTCGATGCGATTCAGGAACTCAGGCTTGAAGGTTGCGCGCAGTGCCTCAGCGACCCGATTTTCGATCTCGGACTTGTTCTTTGCACCCAGTTCCTGAATCCAAGAACTCCCCACGTTGGACGTCATGATAACCACCGTGTTCTTAAAGTCCACCGTGCGCCCTTTGCCATCGGTCAACCGGCCGTCCTCCAGAATCTGCAATAAGACATTGAAGACATCCGAGTGTGCTTTCTCAATCTCATCAAACAAAATGACGCAATAAGGACGCCTCTTGACTGCCTCGGTGAGGTAGCCCCCTTCCTCGTAACCCACGTAGCCCGGCGGCGCCCCGATGAGCCGGGCGACTGAGTGTTTTTCCATGAACTCCGACATGTCGAGCCGCACCATCGCTTTTTCATTGTCGAAGAGAAACTCCGCCAACGCCCTTGCCAACTCTGTCTTACCAACACCCGTCGGCCCCAGAAAGATGAATGAGCCCACCGGTCGTTCATGCTCCTGAAGTCCTGCCCGACTGCGGCGAATCGCATTTGCCACGGCGGCTAGCGCAGGTTCCTGGCCTACGACGCGGCCTCGCAATTGTTCTTCCATGTGCACGAGCTTTCCGATCTCACCTTCGAGCATTTTTGTGACGGGAATGCCGGTCCACTTGGAGACGATCTGGGCAATGTCTTCTTCATCCACTTCTTCCTTCAGCATCCGTGAGTTCCTTTGAAGTTCGGTCAAATGCGTATTGGCAGCATCCATTTGCTTCTGCAACTCCACTCTGGCTCCGTAGCGAATCTCGGCAACCTTGCCTAGATTTCCTTCACGCTCGTATTTTTGCTCTTCCAGCTTGGTTTGTTCGATCTTCTCTTTCAGTTCGCGAATCCGCGCAATCACTTCCTTCTCATTTTGCCAGCGCACTTTCATCTCGCCGGACTTCTCTTTCAGGTTCGCAAGTTCGCGCTCAAGAACGGACAAGCGTTCGAACGAAGCCGCGTCGTCTTCTTTCTTCAGAGCTTGCCGCTCAATCTCCAACTGCGTGATTCGCCGCTCGACTTCGTCAATCTCCACAGGTAGCGAATCAATTTCCATGCGGAGAGACGCTGCAGCTTCGTCCACGAGGTCAATCGCCTTGTCTGGAAGAAAGCGATCCGAAATGTAGCGCTGCGACAGCGTGGCGGCAGCCACAATGGCTGAGTCCTTAATCCTGACGCCGTGGTGTACCTCGTAGCGTTCTTTGAGGCCGCGCAGAATTGCGATCGTATCTTCCACGGTGGGCTCGCCGACATAGACTTGTTGAAAACGCCGTTCGAGTGCAGCGTCCTTTTCAATATGCTTCTTGTACTCGTTGAGGGTCGTGGCACCAATGCATCGCAATTCGCCCCGAGCCAGCGCCGGCTTCAACATGTTGGAGGCGTCCATCGATCCCTCGGCGGCACCGGCTCCAACCAGCGTGTGAAGCTCATCAATAAACAACACCACCGATCCCCCGGCTTCTGAAACGTCCCGCAGGAAAGCCTTCAAGCGGTCTTCAAACTCGCCGCGATACTTTGCACCTGCGACCATGGCCCCGAGATCGAGCGCCACCAGCCTTTTCTGCTTCAAGCTTTCCGGGACGTCGCCGGCAACAATCCTCTGTGCGAGGCCTTCCACAATGGCGGTCTTCCCCACGCCGGGTTCTCCAATGAGTACCGGGTTGTTCTTGGTTCTTCGTGACAGAACCTGAATCACGCGCCGCACTTCCTCGTCCCGCCCTATGACTGGGTCGAGCTTTCCGCGCCTTGCGAGCTCGGTCAGATCACGGGCGTATCGCTGCAGCGCCTGATACTTGTCCTCGGGATTCTGGTCAGTGACGCGCTGGTTGCCACGGATGGAAACCAGCACCTGCAGAATCTTCTCCGGCGTGACTTCCTGTGACGCAAGAATCCGGTGAGCTTCGGTTCCCTTCGTTTCAGCTAAGCCGAGCAGTAGGTGTTCGGTACTGACGTATTCATCCTTCAGGCGGTCTGCTTCGCGGAACGATGCTTCGAAGACCCTGTTCAGGTTGGGCGAGATGGGACGACCTGCTAGGCCTTGAACCTTGGGCAGTTTGGCCAGGGCCTTTTCCACTTCGCTAAAGAGCGTTCCCTGCGACGCGCCCAGCTTGCTAAGAATCGGCGGAATGATGCCCTCTTCTTGGACGAGAAGAATTTTGAGGAGGTGTTCGGGCTCGATCTGCGGATTTGATTGTTCTCCAGACAGGCGCTCCGCTTCGACTAATGCCTCCTGTCCCTTAATTGTCAGTTTGTCGTAGCGCATAGTGAGTCAGATTCCTTTTGCCAAGCGATCAGTACCTGCGGGCAGGCAGCCTGTGGTCTAGCGATTCATCAAAGACAGTCGGCGACTCGTCTTGAGTCGTCAGACAGCTTCAGGTCACCGACACCCTGATTTGCTTGGGCTTGATCTCTTCGCGCTTCGGCATCACAACCTTCAGGATTCCATCCTTGTAGTCAGCACGGATCTTTTCCTGGTCAATCGTGGCGGGCAGTGTGAAAGATCTAGCGAAAGCGCCATAGGCCCTTTCGATGCGATGAAAGTTTTCGCGCTTGGCCTCTTTTTCAAACCTTCGCTCCCCACGCAATACCAACGTGTTGTTTTCCACCTGGATATCGATGTCTTTCTGATTAATCTCTGGGAGCTCCGCCTTGAGAATTACTTCGTTTTCGGTTTCATAGATGTCTACGGCAGGACTCCAAAGAGCTGAATTGAGCGCTTCTTCGCCGGGTCGAATTCCGCGCATCGATTCATCAAAGAGGCGATTCATGCGATCCTGCAGCGTAATCAAGTCCTTAAGCGGTTCCCATTTGGTGATAGTCATGAGGTCGTCTCCTCGCAAAGATTTAGCACAGGGATAGCATAAAATCTGCGTGTGGTGCTGTCAAAGCAGTGGTCCGCAAAAACTAGTCCAACACTCTAAGAAACAAACATTTCAGGTAGAGGGTCTCTGGCATGGAGAGCAGAAACGGGTGGTCTTGGCCCTGAGTGCGCTTCTGGAGCACTTGGACTTTCTTTCGTGCATCGGAGGCCGCCTGGGTCAAAAGATTCAGGAAGAGGGTTTCATCGATCAGTTGGGAGCAACTGGCCGTCACCAACACACCTCCTGGGTTCAACAATCGCAATGCACGAAGATTGATTTCACGATAGCCCCGCAGTGCCGCCTCCATGTGTGAGCGGTTCTTGGCAAAGGCGGGAGGATCCAGAACGATAGTGTCAAAGCGTCTCTTCAAGTGGTCATACAGCTTCAGGCGATCGAAGACGTTTTCCGTTTCAAACCGAACATTGCTCAGTCCGTTCAAATCGGCATTGCGTCGACCCAGAGCGACGGCAGGCTCGGACATATCGATGGCCTCCACCTCATCACAGACCGAGGCCAAGTGCACGGCAAACGATCCGGAATAGCAGAAACAGTCCAAGGCCGAGCCATGCGCCAGAGCTACCGCCCACACTCGGTTCTCTCTCTGATCAAGAAACGCGCCTGTTTTCTGACCGCTCAACAGCTGATAGTAAAACGGTAGTCCATTCTCTCGGCAGACAATCTCTCCAGGATCTGAGCCGTGCAGGATCGAGACCGTTTGGGGCAGTCCCTCTAGCGCTCGTACCTTGCTGTCGTTGCGCTCGATAATGGCTTTTGGCTGAAATAGCTCAAGCAAGAGTTCCGTCAAAACCGGTTTGACTTGCTCGGAACCCTGACTCAAGGTCTGGATCGAGAGCACGTCGCCGTAGCGGTCGACAATAATCGAAGGCATCCAATCGCCTTCACCATGAACCAACCGGAACACTTCGGAATTCTGCACTACCCGTTGGCGCAACTGGCTGGCCTGCTCAATCCTGCGTCTCCAGAATTTCTTGTCAATGTCCCGGTCTTCTTGAGTGATTAGCCGTAACGTGATCAGCGAGTTGGAGCTGTAGAATGCTCGGCCCAAGATGCGCCCCTTCTTGTCTTTGACGATGACAACACTGCCTGGGCTAGCCTCGCACTCCAGCACATCGCTTCGATAAATCCACAAGTGCCCTGCCTGCAAGCGGTCTACAGCCTTCGGAGAGATTAGGGCCTGTCCAGCGCTCATGGCGGCGACTCTAGCACACAAGAGTTGCCCGGTGCATGCGGTTGTGGTTTCATCTCGGCATGTATCTCTCTGATTTTGATTACACGCTTCCGAAAGAGCTTATTGCCTCGCATCCAATGCAGCCCCGCGATCAGTCCCGGTTAATGTTTATTAGGCGTGCAACCGGTGAAGTCTCTCACCATCTTTTCGCGGAGCTGCCGGAACTGCTTCGGCCGACCGACTTGATGGTTTTCAACAATACCAAGGTCTTCCCGGCCCGCTTGCTTGGACACCGTCTTGGCTTGGCATCGCAGAACTATCCAGCCGACAAGACTCCAAGTGCCACAATTGAAGTACTCCTATTGAAAGCGCTAGGTGATGACATCTGGGAAGTGCTGGTCAAGCCCGGCCGCAAGATGCGCGTTGGTGAGCGTGTGAGATTTGGCAGCCGACTCGAGTGCGAGGTTATGGACCGGGGCGAACTTGGATCGCGCCGGGTCAAATTCTTTTACCACGGGAGCTTTGACGATCTGATCGACACATTGGGCCACGTCCCCTTGCCACCCTACATCGACCGGCCAGATCAAGCCAGGGACAGGACCGAGTATCAAACCATCTTCGCCAGGAAGCGAGGCGCTGTGGCTGCTCCTACCGCCGGATTACACTTCACGCCTGCAATCCTCAGGAGGCTGCGTAACCGCGGTGTGGAAACCTGCGAGATTACTCTGCATGTGGGATTGGGGACTTTCCAGCCTGTCCATGCAGATCAGGTCGAGGATCATCAGATGGAGGCTGAGTACTTTGAGATCGCTGCAGACGTCGCCCAAGTCATCCATGCGGCAAGGGCGCAAAATCGGCGAGTGGTCGGCGTAGGTACAACTGCGGCACGGACGCTTGAGACTTCAGCTGGACGCCATAGGGGAACCGTCCAAGCAGAAACGGGGGAGACTCGCCTGTTCATCTATCCCGGATTCAGGTTTTCTTGTTTGGATGGCTTACTGACGAATTTTCACTTGCCCAGATCGACACTACTAATGCTGGTTTGCGCCTTTGCAGGCCGCGAGGCAATCTTAGCCGCCTACCAACAGGCGATCGACGCGAGGTATCGCTTTTACAGCTACGGCGATTGCATGCTGATTATGTAGTTGTCGCGTCGAAGCTGACGTTGAGTCGCATATGGGTCTGGAGACTACACTTGGCAGGACTTCATTCTCCACTTGGTGAGCCCTAAAGTTAAGAAGGGTTCGACAGCCGAATAGAAGAGGCCAAACCGAACACTTCAGACTGGCGTTGACTGTCGACAGCATTTCCGACACAATCTCGTGCAGCACTTGGACGAAAGGCGAATCGTCAAAATTATGAGAACAGGCGCATTTCATGAGAGTCAGCCCGCAGAGCCAATGCTCAGGCGTTTGCGACGCCAGTGGTGGGTTTTTTTGGTGCCCCTATATCCGGTCGTATGGGTTTGGGTTGGCGCCTTTGTACTGGCGCTCTGCATCAGCCAGCCTCTCCAATGGACGCAGTTGAATGCTGCCGACCATTCCTACCTTATTGTTCAGGTTCATCCTTATGGCGCGTGGCCAGCCAAGGAGCCCTTCGGAAGCTTTACGGGAGCTGCTTTGACGCGCAATCTTTCTGGATTAATAGAAGCGGCCGATTTGAAAGAGTTTTGGTTTGTACCGGTGCATTTGCAGATTGCCCGTCGACTCGCAGATCAGTCCTCTGGAGTTCCCGCATCGGCGTTCGTTCGCGCTTCTCGGGGAATTGACTGATCGAGGTTGACGACTTTACGTCTTTACCTCACTCAACCAACCAAAAGAATTTTGTCTGTTGAAGCGGCTTGGCACTGTTGCTGCAACATCTAAACGTGTCAACGGCTTCCTTCCAAAAGCTTTGCTCGCAGGGCTTCACGAGGATTGTGTCTAAAGTTGCCAACGGGTTGGGTCGAGTAACAATTGCGGTGATGATGAGGGGGTTGCCAAGTAATGTCCTATGTTCGATTTAGTTCAACTCAGATGCTCCAGCTTAAGCTCAAATATCGAACCCTTTTGATTGTCTGGATGGCTTTCTCGCTTGTGAGCGTGGCAGAGACTTGGGCAAAAACGAGTAAGACAATGCCTCGTTCTGGTAGCTTTGGTGCCCTCGCGTCAGTTTCCACCTCTCAGAAAAAGGTACAGAAGAGTTCAGCGAGAAAAGGCAGGCGTCATCGACGCCTGAAGATCAGTCGTTCGCTCAGGCCAATGCCGGCACTGAGTGAGGCCCCTTTCAGTGCTGATGTGCCCTTGCTTAAGCTCATTGAGGACGCCAAGTCGCAACTCGAAAAAGAAACAGTGCGATACCTTGCCGTTGGGGGGAAATCCACCGCGCGGCGGGATGTTAAATTCGCGCTTGCCCACTTCAAAACCGGTGAGATTCAGATCGTCTCGGGTGTAGAGCAGAATCGAAAACTCACTTTGAACGACCCGAATGTGCAGTTCGAAGTCGATTGGTGGAACGGCTTCAATTCCTCAATCACGATTATTGACCCTCCCTACACCGGCGTAGTTGCCATGTTGTATGCACTGGAACCGGAACGGCAAAAGTTCCTCAATCAAGACGCCATTATCTATACCCCCTACTCCAGTGCGTTGCTTCAAACCGAGTTGGTCGAAGCCGGCAAGAACTACCTCATTGAGAAGATCCGACAGGCGCGGCAGGAGCTGGGACATGTTCCATCGCGTGCGTTTCCGGGCGTGTCCCTAGCTAACGCACCTGGTTTTAGTGATGAGGACTATTTCAACTTAATTCTGACCGAACAGATGGACCCCGGCCGGTTTCGCTCAATCGCAGCAGGGTCTTGGGAGTTCAATGAGCAGCAGGAGTCCGAACTCAAACGTCTTGCGGAGCGGATCTTGGTGATTGTTGGTGCAAATCAGGAGGATGCGTACAGCTTTACTGGCAACTACGCCAGCGCTCGCGGCCTGACTCAGTTTACACCGATCGGGATGAGCGTTGTCTGGAACAGCTACCCCGAAGCTGGGATTCCGCGCGACTTCCGCGAAGCAACCAGCCAGCATCTAAGCGCAATCAAGGCAGAGATCTGCTTGCTCGACCACGATCTGGCTGGACTGGCAACAAGCCATTCAGCTCTGATCGGCTCGGGTATGGAAATGTATGCAGCTGGCGCCGCCTATAATGGGGGTCCGAACCGCGTCCGTCATGGGCTCGAAAATTTCGGCTTGGCCTGGCTTCATCCTGTGTCAAGACTCGCCGAACTTGGTGGCCGCGCGACTCTGACCAGCTTAGAAAGGAAGGAACTGCTCTGGCTAAGGCGCAACCGTGGGCATGAGACGTTCGTCTACCTTAACAAAATCCACGCCATCCAGCGCTCGCAGGACAAGTTGTCGGCAACTCGTGGTGCTGGTGTGCCCGACCGGGACTTGGTGCTTGAGGGAAAGACTCAGGCAGACGTACCCACCTCGGCGAAATCGACACCTCTTAATCCTTAGCGCTGGGTGGACAGCCTTGCGGCTCCACACAATCAGCCTTCAACTTTTCAGTGGATTCGAACCATTCATTTAGGTAGGATCTGCCCTTTCATTTTGCAGCGTTTACTCATCCTAAATGCCACTCTGCTCCAAGAGGCCTGCGCGGACTTGCGATGAATATTGATTTTGCTACCTTCTATTTGATCTCAGTCCCAGGTTTCTTGATTGGATTGATGTGCGGAAGGTTTCTGGCAAGCCGACGCTGGCATGCCATCAAGAAGTTGCTGGGCGTCGTGGGCAAGTTGTTGAGTGCGGTCGGCATGTTGGCACTCATCATAGTGTCGTTGATCGTTTTGGGAATCATTGTAGTTTACCTTCGTAATCTGCCGGAGACAGCCAGTCGCACAAACTACTGGGTTAGTATAGCCGTCGGCTTCTGGATACTGATAAATCTCTTCTTCGAGATTCGCGACCTCGGCAACCGACGAGATTTCGGAGCGTGAATTACTCGACGGCCCTGCCTTTTTCCCGCTAACTCCTCTCCTCGAGTTAACTCGCTTCAAATCCCCAGCGGCGTCGCATTCCCCTTTCCAGCCTTGCGAACACCAAATAGTCGGCGCAGAGACCGATGAAGATGATGATCAACATTACCGCAAGCACTTGACTCATATCGTTCAATTCCCTGCCAACTGTAAGCAGATTTCCCAAGCCGACACTGCCGTAGAGTAGCTCGCCTGCCATCAACGATCGCCAAGCGAAGGACCAGCCTTGTTTCATTCCGGTGATGATCGAAGGCAGGGCCGCGGGGATGATGACCTCGAAAAGCAATCGTGGGCCTCTTGCTCCCATATTCTGTCCTGCCTTGATCAACAGGGGTGGCGCATTCTTGATGCCACTCTCTGTTGCGGTCGTGATCGACAGAAGTGCACCCATCACGACGACGAAAACAATGGCGGATTCGTTGAGCCCGAACCAAAGCAGCGCCAGGGGAAGCCAGCATATGCTAGGGAGCGTCTGAAGCCCCAAAATCAGGGAGCCAATCGTTTCTGCGATGAACTTGTTGCGGCTGATACCTAAGCCGAGCAGCACACCAGCAACCAGCGAAATTGAGTAGCCCAGCAGGATTCGACGCAAACTTGCAAGAATGCCAAAGATGAATGTACGGTCGGCGAAGCCTTGCAGAAGGGTCTGGAGAACCTCGCTGGGAGCCGGAAACAGGAATCTGGGCCAGATCCCGGCCTTAGATGCCACTTCCCAAATCATGATCACCAGCACGTAGAACGAGCTTTTTCTTGCCAGTCCTCCAATCATAGTCCAACTCCTCTTGGGCTACCTTTTCCACTTCTGCTTTCAGTTCGTCAAGGATGTTTTTGGCGAAAGTGATCAAGTTTGGATCTTCCAGATGGCGGGGCCGCGCGTAGTCGATTTCGAACTCTCGCTTGATTCGTCCAGGGTGTGTCGAGAAAACCAGCACACGGTCGCCAAGGCAGGCAGCCTCGCGGACATTGTGCGTGACAAAAATGATCGTCTTTCGAGTCGCGGCCCAGATCTCCTGCAACTCTTCGTGCAGAATGTCTCGTGTTTGGGCGTCCAGAGCCGCGAAGGGTTCGTCCATCAAGAGGATTTCAGGATCAATGGCCAGTGCTCGCGCCAACGCTACGCGCTGCTTCATTCCTCCGGAGAGTTCATGGACGTAGGAATGTGAAAAACGAGTGAGGTGAACCATCTTCAGAAAATGGAGCGCCCTCTCTTCGCGTTCTTTCCTGCTGACACGGGCCATCCTCAGCCCAAACTCAACATTCTTGAGGACACTCAGCCAAGGGAAAAGTGCCAGCTCTTGGAAGATAACCACCCGGTCGGTGCCGGGACCCAAGATCGGTTTGCCATTGACTAGCGCATGGCCTCCATCAGGTTTCTCCAAGCCGGCGATAATGTTTAGGACAGTGCTCTTGCCGCAGCCTGAGGGGCCGACAATGCAAAGAAACTCCCCTTCGTGCACTTCAAGACTGATGTCCTGAACCGCGTTGAACTTTCCCGTCTTAGTGTGGAAGTTCTTGGAGACGTTTCGTAGAGACAGCTTTGGGATGAGCGCAAGAGCGCGAGTTGGCAAGTCAATCATGAAGATCGAGTTTGTTTCCCAGTGGTTGAGCGTATCCCGTCTAGACGCGGAA
>Ga0180085_1000293_pt1 | contig 17773 bp, 21 predicted proteins | sample EasRiv730_16_10D_FD_123013 | JGI IMG/M metagenome (GOLD analysis project Ga0180085, IMG submission 123013) | Soil microbial communities from meander-bound floodplain in the East River, Colorado, USA - East River metaG ERMLT730_16_10D | ecosystem: Environmental > Terrestrial > Soil > Floodplain ... | reverse complement strand
GGCCGCGCCGGCCGGCGCTCCCGCATCGCGCGTGCGGTCGCGCTCCACGCCGGCTACCACGCGGCCCTCGATCGATTGCTCGCCGAGCGCGTGGCCCGCGGGGTGCGGCCGCTCCTCGTCGCCATCCACACCTTCACCCCGCAGCTCGACGGGGCCCACCGGCCGTTCGATGCCGGCGTGCTCTACGACGGGGAACGCGGCCTGGCCGTGCGCTGCGCGAGCGCCCTGCGCCGGGCCGGTCTCTCGGTGCGCTACAACGAGCCCTACTCCGGGCGCGACGGCATGATGTACGCGGTCGACCGGCACGCCCGCCACTACGGCTTGGCGTGCCTCGAGCTCGAGCTGAACCAGGGCTTGTTCGAGCGGGCCGATGCGGCCCAGCGCGTGGGCCGGGCAGTCGCCCGGGCCCTCGAGCGGATCAAGTCTGGACGCGCGACGACGCGCCGGCCTTCCGGTCGATCCCGACCGCGATCATGACCAGAAAGAAACAGAGGAAGAAGCCGACGAGAAAGCCGTCGCCGTACGATCGGCCGATCGCCAGGTAGTGGTCCCGGATCGACTGGTTAGGGCGCCAGGGCACGGTGTTGTTCAGGATCGTCACCACGAACGTGACGAGGGACAGCAGGCACAGCCCCGCGCCGACCAGGGCGACGATGAGCGTCAGCACGCGGCTCTTCCGGTTCAGCACGCGCACGATTCGTCCTGTCGGGAGCCCACCCACGCCCGGAGTATCCGCACCGTCCGCCCCAGCCGCCACCCTCTTTTCGCGACGAGCGGGACCGTTGCTACAATTCTGCCGACGCGCGGCCCCGGGACCGCGCCCGAGGGAGCGTGATGCCGACCTGGCGCTACGACGGCCTGTCCTACGTGAGACGGCCGACCCGGGTGGTCGCGGTCGGCGACGTCTCCGTCGGGGGCCCGAACCCGATCCGCGTCCAGTCGATGACGACCACGCTGACGTCGGACGTGACCGGCACGGTCGGGCAGATCGAGCGTCTGGTCGCGGCGGGGTGCGAGATCGTCCGGGTCACCGTGCCGACGACGGCCGACGCGGACGCGCTCCCCGCGATCCGCGCCGAGATGCGTCGCCGCGGCATCCGCGCACCGCTCGTCGCCGACATCCACTTCACACCGGCGATCGCGCTCCGTTCCGTCGAGCACGTGGAGAAGATCCGCATCAACCCGGGCAACTACGCGGACAAGAAGAAGTTCTCGGTGCGCGAGTACACGGACGCGGAATACGACGCCGAGCTCGAGCGGATCGCCCGCGTGTTCTCGCCGCTCGTCCTGCGCGCCAAGGAGCTGGGGGTCTCGATGCGCATCGGGACCAACCACGGCTCGTTGTCCGACCGCATCCTGAACCGCTACGGCGACACGCCCGAGGGGATGGTCGAATCGGCGCTCGAGTTCGTGCGGATCTGCGAGCAGCACGGCTATCGCGAGCTGATCCTGTCGATGAAATCCTCGAACCCCGTGGTGGTCCAGCACGTGTACCGACTGCTGGCGACGCGCATGGCGGCCCAGGGCCAGGACTACCCGTTCCACCTCGGTGTGACCGAAGCCGGCGGCGGCGAGGACGGTCGCGTCAAGTCGGCGCTGGGCATCGGAGCGCTCCTGGCGGAGGGGATCGGCGACACGGTACGCGTGTCGCTGACCGAGGACCCGGTGGCCGAGATTCCGGTGGCGCGCGCGCTGGTCGAGCCCTACAACCGGGCGCGGTCTCAGGGCGCGCCGGACCCGGCGGGACTCCCCATTCCGCTGCGCACGCCGGTCGAGGAGGCGCGCAATCCGTACCGCCACACCCGGCGCGAGTCGGTCGGCGTGCGTGTCGGTCCGCACGTGCTGGGCGCGGCGAACGTCGTGCGGGTCGAGGTGCCGCTCGTGGCGCCGGCGCAAGACGAGGCGGAGCTGCGCCGCGAGCTCGACCGCCAGGCGGGCGTGCGCGTCCCCGAGGAGACACGGGCGGACCTCGTGGTGGCCGACGCGCGAAGCGCCCCCGCGGCGGTCGTGTCGCGGCTGCGGCTGGCGATGGAGCTCGTCGCGCCGCACGTGGCTCTCGCGGCGCGGGTCGAAGCGCAGGTGCTCGCCGACTCTTCGACGGCGGAGCTCGACGCGTGGCTCGGCGCGGCGCACCGCCTCGACGTTCGCCTGACCGCACGGGCGCCAGGGGCCGAGCTGGGCGACGTGGCGCGCTGGATCGAACGGGCGAAGCGCAGCCGCACCGCGCTGCTGCTCGAGGTCGAGGCCGGGGACGTCGAAACGGCGGTCGACCTGGCGCTCGCGGCAGCCGAGCACGATCGCGGCACCGGCGGCGCTCGCGTGGTGCTGCTCGCGCTCGCGCCGCGACCGGGAGCGCGGCCGCTCCCGGCCTACCGGCTGCTCGCCGCGCGCCTCGCCGCCCGGGGGCTCGACCCGCCGCTCGTGCTGGCCGACGATCCGCGGGCGCGGGGCGTCGATCCGCTCCTCGGCCCGTCGACCGCGCTCGGGGCGCTGCTGTGCGACGGCGTGGGCGACGCCGTGCGCATCGAGGGCCTCGCGGCGGACGAGGCGCGGCGGCTGGCCTTCGGCGTGCTGCAGGCCGCGCGCGTGCGGATCACGCGCACCGAGTTCATCTCCTGCCCGTCCTGCGGGCGGACGCTGTTCGACCTCGAGCAGACGACCGAGCGCATTCGCGAGCGCACGGCGCATCTGAAGGGCGTCAAGATCGCGATCATGGGCTGCGTCGTGAACGGCCCGGGCGAGATGGCCGACGCGGATTTCGGCTACGTCGGCTGGGGCGAGGAGAAGATCGCGCTCTTCGTCGGCAAGGAGATGGTGGCCAAGGACATTCCGACGAGCGAGGCCGACGAGCGGCTCGTCGAGCTGATCAAAGCCCACGGCCGCTGGGTCGAGCCTCCCGTTCCGGTCTAGGAGGCGTCGATCCACTCACGCAGCAGCGTGCTGCACAGGCCGGCCTCGACGAGCGGGCTGGCCCGCAGCACGTCTTCGGCCTCCCGCCGGTCGGCGGCCTCGAAGATCTCGACGAACCCGTCGCCGCGCCCGAGCTCGCCCGCGGCGCGGAGCTTGCCCCGTGCCGCGAGGCCGCGCACCTGCTCGCGGTGGCGCGGGGCGAGCGCCGACACGTCGTCGGGAGGCCCGGTGACCAGCAACATCCGCAGCCACAGCGACATCGCGCAGGAGTATAAGCCCCGCGCCTGGTATCTTGGGGGCGGAGGAGCCGCGATGAGAGCGCGCATCGAATACTGCTCGGAATGAAACTACAAGCCGCGGGCCGCCGGGCTGGCGGTCGAGCTGAAGAAGACGCTCGGGATGGAGAGCGACCTCGTGGCCTCGCGCGGAGGCGTGTTCGAGGTGTCGGTCGACGGGGTGCTCGTGTTCTCGAAGCGCGAGAGCGGCCGCTTCCCCGAGGACGGCGAGGTCGTCCGACGGATCGAGACGCGGCGCTGAACCGATGAGCCTCCTCGACCGCGCGATCAGCCTGGCGCTGCCGCTGGTGCCCAAGCCGATCGTGCGCCATTTCTCGCGACCCTACATCGCCGGCGCGACGATCGACGACGCGCTGCGCGTCGTGCGCGATCTCGAGCGCCAGGGCGTGCTGTCGACGATCGACATCCTCGGCGAATTCGTCACGCGTCTCGACGAGGCCGAGGCGAATGCCGCCGAGTACGTCGCGCTCGTACGCCGACTCCACGCCGAACGACTGGCCTGCGCGAACGTCTCGGTCAAGCTCTCGGCGCTCGGTCTGTTGCTCGACCACGAGCGCTGCCTGACGCACATGCGTCGCTTGATGGACGTCGTGGCCGAAACCGACGGCTTCGCCCGGATCGACATGGAAGACTCGCCCTGCACGAGCGCCACGCTCGACGTGTACCGCGCGCTGCGCGCGACCCACGGCGCGCGCGTCGGGGTCGCGATCCAGGCGCGCCTGCGGCGCTCGTTCGCGGATGTCGACGACTTGTCGCGCTCGCCGGCGAGCTTCCGGCTGTGCAAGGGGATCTACCTCGAGCCGCGCTCGATCGCCTTCGTCGACCCGGAGCTGATCCGCAGCAACTACACGCTGCTGCTCGAGCGGATGTTCGAGCGCGACGCGCAGGTCGGGATCGCCACGCATGACGAGCGCCTGGTGTGGGAGGCGCTCCGGCTGATCGAGCGCCACGGCCGGCGCCGCTCCGACTACGAGTTCGAGATGCTGCTGGGGGTCGACGAAGAGCTGCGCGGGATCTTGCGCGCGGCCGGCCACGCGGTGCGCGTCTACGTGCCCTACGGCGAGCGCTGGTATCCGTACTCGGTACGACGGCTGCGCGAGAACCCGCAGATCGCCGGCCACGCGCTGCGCGCCATGCTGCGGCGCGGCGCGCGGCGTGTGCCGGCTCAGCCGACACCCACCCCCACGCCGTAGCCGTACACCAGCCGGCCCCCGAGCCACGCGCCCCACAGCACGAGCGCCACGGTGACCAAGAGCCCGAGCGCGTAGACGAGGCGCAGCCGCTCCGGCACCTGGCCGCGCTGCCAGGCCTTCGCGGCCACCAGCGCCACGAGCGTCCCGAGCAGGATCCACGCGTTGCGCTCGTGGGCTTCGAGCGTCCCGAGCGCCTGGGCCGAGACGGTCACGATGTTCTCGGCCACGATCCCGGCCACGATCGTGGGCACGAGCGCGATCGCACCGAGGAGCACGAGCGCGCCACCGAAGCGGGCGGCACCCGGCCACCGACCGACGAGGGCACCAGCCTCGAGCAGGCCACCCACGACGAGGAACGCGACCGGGATGTGGACCAGGGCCGCGTGCACCAGGTGGAGCTTCACGAGGTCGGCTCGGGATGGAGCCGGCCCAGCTCTTCGAGCAGGTTGCGTGAGCGCGGGTCGAGCTGCGTCGGCGGGCGGATCTGGATCACCACGTACAGATCTCCCTCGGGCTCGCCCTGCCGGCCGGCCGGCGCGCCCTTGCCGCGAACCCGTAGCGTCGTGCCGCTCTCGGTGCCGGGCGGCACCTGGATCGTGGCCCGGCCCTCGAGCGTCGGAACGTCGACCGGGCCCCCGAGGGTCGCCCGGACGATTCCGATCGGCACGTCGCAGATCAGATCGCGCCCGCGCCGGCGGAACCGCTCGTGCGGGGTCACGTGCAGCGTCAACAGGAGGTGGCCCGCGCTCGCTCCCGCAGATCCGGCATCGCCGCGTTCGGCGACGCGCAACGTGCTGCCGTCCTCCACGCCCGCCGGGATGCGCACCTTGACTCGCTCCTCGACGCGAAGGCGGCCGGTCCCACGGCACGCCGAGCACGTTCCTCCACGCGGCCCCCGACCGCTGCCCTGGCAGGTCGCGCAGGGCGAGAGACGCGGGATCTGGAGCTCGACCGTCGCGCCGCGGACGGCGTCGGCGAAGGGGATCGTCGTCTCGTAGCGCAGGTCGCGACCGCGGCCGCGGCGTGCGCTGGCACTGCGGCCCGACGCCGTGCCGGCGAACGCGCCGCCGAAGAGCTGCCCCAGGAGCTCGTCGAGCACGCCCGGTCCGAAGCCCGCATCGAAGCGCGACGAATCGACGCCGGCGAACGGATCGAACCCGGCGCCGAACGCGTCGTGGCCGCCCCGATCGTAGCGTGCGCGCTTCTCGGGATCGGAGAGCACCGCGAACGCCTCGGCGACCTCCTTGAATCGCTCCTCGGCCGTCTTGTCGCCACGATTGAGATCGGGGTGGTGCTTGCGCGCGAGGCGGCGGTAGGCGGCCTTGATCTCCTTCGCGTCCGCCTCGCGGCGCACTCCGAGGATCTCGTAGTAATCGCGCTTGCCTCGCATGGCGTCGATCTGTAGGACGGCGGCAGCCCTTCTGTCAAGCGTGCGGATCGGAGGATCCGGGCTACAATGCCGGCCACCGTGCGCTGGCGACGCGTGATTCCAGGGCTCGCTCTCGGCGTCAGCCTGGCCGCATGGGCAGGCCCGATTCCGATCCCACCGCCGCTACCGAAACCAACGCCGTCCCCACGCGCGGCGGAGCTGCGTCCGCTCGTCTCGACGTCCGAGGCCCCGTGGGGGTTGACGCCCGACATCCTCGCCCCGCTCTACGAGCGCGCGGCAACCTACGCCGGCTACGCGCAGCGATTCACCTGCGACGAGGACGCGCGCCGGGCCGAGTACGACGGGGAGGGCAGCGTGTCGCGCGAGGAGGCGCGCAGCTATGCGTACATCCTCCAGCGCGGCCCGTCCGGTCTCGGCATCCGCGAGCTGCGCCAAGAGCTGACCGCGGACGGCAAGATCAAGGCCGGCGAGGTGCAGGACGAGGAGCCCTTCCCGCCGGCCTACCTGTGGGTCTTCCTGTTCAGTCGGTTCAACGAGCCGTATTTCTCCTACCGCCTGGTCGCCGACCGCTTCGACGGCTTCGACTGGGTCTACGAGATCGAGTTCCGGGGCAGCCTGCCCTTCTCGTCGGGCCGGGACATCCGCGAATGGCAAGGAACCGTTCTCGTGGACGCCGTGACCCACGCGCCGCTCGAGATCGAGGCCGAGCCCTCGTCCCAGGTCGAGCGGATTCAGGAGCTGTACCGGAAGTACCAGAGCTCGTTCAACCTGCTGGGCGGCCGCACCGCACCCCCGCCTCTCGGCTATCGGGCCTGGGTCCAGTTTCGCTACCGCGACCCCGAGTCGGGGCTGCTCTTCCCGACCGAGCTGCGCTACGACACGTTCCGCGCGGTGACCACGAGCCGCGTGCTGCCGGTTCGCGCCTCGACCCGCACCTACACCAAGTACAAGATCTACAAGGTGTCGGAATCGCAGCAGTTGGCGCCACCGGGGTCCGGTCTCGGAAAGTAGGCCCATGAACGACGATCCCGTCGAGTTGCCAATCGAGGACAGCCTCGACCTGCACACCTTCCTGCCCCGCGACGTGGCTTCCGTCGTCGAGGCGTACCTGGAGGCCGTCGCCGGACGCGGCTGGTCCGAGGTGCGCATCGTCCACGGCCGCGGCATCGGCGTGCAGCGCGAGATCGTGCGCGGCGTTCTGGCCCGGCACCCGGCGGTCCTCGCGTTCGCCGATGCCCCCGAGGAGCGAGGCGGGCGGGGGGCCACTCTGGTCCGGTTGCGGGTTTGACGCTCGCTCGGCTCGACCGCACAATGGCCCGCGGGAGCACACATGGCCGACCGCTACGACGTCACCTGCCCGTGCTGCTCGACGCGCCTGACGGTCGACGCGGCGACGGGAGAGATCTTGGCCGAGACGCGGCCGAAGAAGGACCCGTCCAAGACGTTCGAGGATGCGATGTCGCAGGTGCGCGGCGGCGCGCAGCGGCGTGAGGATGCGTTCTCGAAAGCCTACGACCGCACGCAGCAGCTGGACGATCTGCTGAGCAAGAAGTTCGAGGAGGCCCGCAAGAAGGCGGCCGACGACCCGTCGAAGCCGTTCAACCCACTCGACGCGGATTGACCATGCGGGCGCTCGTGCTCGCGGCGCTGCTCGCGCTGGCCGCGGGGCCGGCGGTCGACCCGTCGATCGACCATGCCGAGCTCGACGCGGTGCTGGGTGCCGTGGTGCGCGGCGAAGCCGTGGACTACGCGGCCCTGCGACGCGACCCGCTCTCGCGCCTGGATGCCTACCTGTCCCGGATCGCCGCGATCGAGCCGGCTCGGCTGCCGCGGGCGGAGCAGATCGCGCTCTACGTCAACCTGTACAACGCGACGGTGCTGCACGCCGTGGCCGAGCGCTACCGGCCGGGCTATCGCCCGGACGCCGACTCGTTCGCTCTGTTCGACGAGCCGCTCGTGCGGACCGGCGGTGCGACGATGTCGCTCAACGACCTCGAGCATCGCGTGCTGCGCGTGGGCTTCGACGAGCCCCGCATCCACGCCGCGCTGGTCTGCGCGTCCCGCTCCTGCCCGCCGCTGCGTCCGCAGGCCTACACCGGGCGCGGGCTCGAGGCTGCGCTCGAGGAAGGCATGCGCCGCTTCCTGAGCGACCCGACGCGCAACGCGATCGACGTGTCCGCGCGGACGTTGCGCCTCTCGCGGATCTTCGAGTGGTATGCCGACGATTTCGGCGGTCGGGCTGGCCTCGCGGCCTACGTCTCGCGTTATGCCGGGCGGGACGTCGCCGGCTTCGCGATCGACTTCCTGCCCTACTCGTGGGAGCTGAACGACGTGCCGCGCGCGGCTACTTCAGGTTCAGATCGCTGAGCCCCGGAACGTTGAGGCCCTGACCGATCTGCTGGAGCTTGGCCAGGTCGATCGTGCCCGTGACGTTGGCGAAGACGAGCGCAGGCTCGTCGTCGGTCGTGTCGATCACCAGCACGACGAGACCTCGGATCTGCTTCGACTCCCCGTCGGTGCGGACGAGGACGCGGACCGTGGCCCCTTCCTCCTGGACGTAGGCCAGCTCCTCCCAGCCCTTGCCGCGCAGGTCGGCCTCGAGGTCGCGCGCGGCCTTGCGCGCGCGGGCGGCGCGCTCGGCGTTGCTCAGGTCGAGGATCACGGCGTTCATCGACTCGAGGCCGCTCACGACCGATCCGATCTCGGGATCGCCGCCAGCGCCCGAGAGCGCGGCCAGGATCGCCTTGGGGATCGTGATACGAAGCCGGACGTTCTCCTCGCCGACGGCCTCGACGAGGCGCGTCGCATCGACGAGCTCCGCTGCCGCCGGCTTGGTCTGCGCCCACCCGGCGGGCACGAGGAGCAAGCCGAACACGAAGATCCGAGAGGCGCGCCGGATGTCAAGCACCGTTGTCTCCTCGAGTCGGTCGCGAGCGGGCCGCGCCCGACCAGCGAATCGGTGTCCGATCGAGCGCCGCGCCGATTCCGCGCACGAGCACGTCCTCGGTCACCGCCCGCTCGGCGCGCCTGAGCGCGCTCCCGGCCACCGCGAGCACCAGCCGGGCCTCCACGGTCGCACGCCGCATCTCCGCATCGCGCACCGCCTCCCGCTCGCGCCGCTCCCCGATGATCCACGGCAGTCCGACGAGCGCGAGGGTCAGGCCGGCCGCGGCAGCCGCCACGCGCCAGCTTCGTCGCGCGACCGAGCCGCGTGCCGCGGTGCCAGCCCGCGACGTGCTCCCCCACACGCGCTCGAGCACGGCCGCGTCGAGCCCGGGAACCGGGATGCCGCGCAGCTCCCGCTGGATCTCCGCGAGCTCGACTCCCAGCACCCGGCACGGCTCGCAACCGGCGAGATGGGTGTCGAGGAGCGCCGCATCCTCGGGAGCGAGCACGTCCCCGTCGAGCCGCGCATGGGCCAGCCGCCGGGCTCGCACGCACTCGAGGCGCTCGATCGAGCTCACGGTGCCACCCCGGTCCGGACCAGCTCGGCGCGCAGCCGCTCACGCGCTCGGTGCAGGCGGGCCTTCAACGTTCCGAGCGGCACGCCGAGTGTGCCCGCGATCTCCTCGTACGGCAGTCCCTGAACCTCGCGCAGCACCACGACCGTGCGGTCGGCCTCGGAGAGTCCCGCGAGCGCCCGGAGCACGGCGCGACCCGTCTCGCTCGAGCCGGCCAGGCGCTCCGGATCCGGCGCACCCCCGTCGTGCCGCTCGAGGACTTCCGGGCCATCCTCGACCTCCGAGCGGACGACGCGGCGGCGCAGCCGGTCGATGCACAGGTTGCGCGTCGTGCGCAGGAGCCACACTCCGGCGAGCGACCCGTCGACCTCCTCCCGATGGCGCCACAGCCTCACCAGCGCCTCCTGGGCGACGTCCTGCGCCTCGACCCTGTCGCGCAGCATCATGGCCGCGTACCCGTGGACGCGGTCCTTGTGCTCGACGACGGCCTGCTCGAACGTTCGCGGGTCCATCGCACACCCCAGGAACGGCCGAGTCTCGCGGAAGTTGCACCCGCCCGATTTGACACGATCCGACGCGTCCCCGACAATGCGCCTTCCATTCTGCCTGCGCGCTGCTCCTCGGGCCAAGGGGTTCGGGAGCGGCGGTGCGCAGCCCCCCGGAACCGCCCGCAGCCGCAAGAGGAGAGAGTCGATGAAGAAAGGACTCGTCCTGACCATTCTGGTCCTGATCGCGGGAACCGTCGCCGCACAGGATCCTGCGCCGCCGCCCAGCCCGAGCCCGGCTCCGACCGTCACGGATAGCCGCTCGGACCGTCTCTTCCTGAACTTCCTCGAAGACGCCGCGATCGTCCAGCGCCAGTGGTGGGAGGGCCAGCTCGAGTACACCGACGGGGACCCGATCGACTCGGTGCTGCTGCGCGGCGTCGTGGCATTCCAGCCGCTGGCGAGCCTCGAGGTCGGCGGCCGCGTGGGCTTCGGGAGCACCGACACACCGTCGGGCTATCCCGATGGCACGGGTGCGACCGATCTCGACATCTGGGGCAAGTACTATTTCGCGACGCCCAGCGGCACGACGGAGTTCGCCGCGGGAGCCGTGGTCACGGTGCCGACCGGTGACGACACGGCCGGCCTGGGGTACGACGCGTTCGCGCTCGGCGGGTTCGGCTCGATGCGCTACAACGCGAAGCGCTTCACCTTGACCGGCAAGATCGGTCTGCGATTCAACGACGACGGCTCGATCCTGGGATCGAGCGATGTCGACGGCGAGACCTCCGCGTCGATCGGCGCCGGCGTGATCTGGCCGTGGAGCCAGGCCGTGGGCTTCGTGGGCGAGCTGAACTACGAGGACGGGAGGTTCGACGGCCAGGACCCCGACACCCGCGCGCTGGCGGGAATCCAGTGGCATCTGTCGGACCGCTCGCTGCTGCGCGGATCCGCGACCGTGGGCCTGAGCGACGGGGCACCCGATTTCCAGGCGCTCGTGGGCTACGCCTGCATCTTCTAGGCCCTGGGCGTGGTCTCGGGTTCGACCTGGGCCGCCCCACCGTGCGACTCGAGACCGGTTCCGGGCAGGTGGGGCAGCAGCTCCTCGAGCGCCGCGATTCGGGGAGCGTCCACCTCGGGAAACGAGTCGTGCCGGTCGAACAGGACCGCGGCAATGCCGGCCGCCCGGGCCCCGACGACGTCGACGGCTGGCACATCGCCGACGAAGATCGCCCGATCGGGCCGCGAGCCGATCCGCTCGAGCGCGATCGCGAAGATCGCGGGATCGGGTTTTTCGACGCCCACGACGTGCGAGTCGACGACCGCCCCGAACGCGCCGCGGTAGCCCGCGGCGTCCAGGTCACGCCCGACGTTGCCTTCGGCGTTGCTCACCACGGCGAGCCGGTAACCCCGGCGCTTCAGCTCGCGCACGGTGCGCGGGCCACGCTCGACGGCGACCGTCCACAATCCCACACGCTGGTGCGCCTCCCACAACGCATCGATCAGCGCTGCCTGGTGCTCCTCGTGCACTCCCGCACGTCCCAGGATCGAGTGGAAGTAGTCGCGCCACGCGTCGCTCGTGCGCCCGCCCGCAGCGACCTGCTGGTGGATCTCCTGGCGGGCCAGGGCCTCGTGCCCGGCCAGGCCGCGCTCGGTGACGCGCAGCCCCTGGGCCGGTGGGAGCCGCGTCGAGATCAGTCGGCGCAGGTAGCGGTAGTCGAGCTCGAGCAGCACCCCCCCGGCATCGAAGAGCACGGTGTCGACCTCGGCGGGCCAGCCGTCGGGGAGCGCGCTCACGTGGGGTCCTCGAAGCGCAGGCCGCAACCCGGGCAGGCGGCCGCGTCCGCCGGAACCGTCGCGCCGCATTCGTCGCAGCGGAACTCGCCCGATTCCGCGGTGTCCTCCGTGGTGTGGTAGCCGAGCTCGCGGGTCACATCGGCCAGGCGGGCCTGCTCCACGCGGAGCCAGTACTCCTCGCCCTCGGGTGCCCCGGGGGCGTCGCGCACCACGAGCTCGGTACGAATCCCGATGGCCCGCAGGCGCCGACGGGCCTCCTGCGCCTCGTCCAGCGCCAGGAATCCGCAGTAATCCGCGAGCGGCCCGTGCGAGGCGCTCGGCGACGCGGGGGCGGGGCGCGGCACCGCCGCGGACTTCCCCGGGCTCGCCAGGTCCTCGACGAGGTCCACCCCGCACGCGGCGCACCGCGTGAAGCCAGGCCGGAACTCGTCCTTGCAGCTTGGACAGAACATTGGCCGAGAAAGCCTAGCAGAAGGCCCGCAGGCTGGAAAAGCGAGTCCCGTCTGCCCGATCATGGGGGGGACGGCGTTAATCAAACGCACGGGGGCCCGTCTTATGAGCGGAGAACGCGAGACCGGAGACCGCATGCTATCCGCCGCCTCACCATCCGCCGCGAGACCCGAGGCCGACCTCGAGCGCGTGTTCCGTGAGCACAATCGGCTGGTTCTGCGCGCGGCCTACCGGATCACCGGCAGCTCCCAGGACGCCGAGGACGTGTTGCAGACGGTGTTCCTGAGGCTGGCCCGGCGCGAGGGCGGGATCGGACTCTCGGACAGCCCGACGCACTACCTGCACCGCGCAGCGGTCAACGCCGCCCTGGACATCGTGCGCTCGCGTCAGGCCGCTCGCTCGTCTTCGCTCGAGGACGTCGAGCCGATCCTGGCGGCTTCGGCCGACGAGTCGCCGGAGGGCCTGCAGGAAAGCGCGGAGCTGCGCGGCCAGATCCGCACCGCACTGGGCAAGATGAACCCGCGCAACGCGGAGATCTTCGCGTTGCGATACTTCGAAGGCTACGGCAACCACGAGATCGCCAAGATGCTCGGGACCTCTCGCAGCACCATCAACGTGATCCTGCACCGGATGCGGGAGCGGCTGCGCGAGGAGCTCGGACCGCTGCTGGGAGGTACGCGATGAACGGCAACCCTCGAGACCTCGATTCGATCCTCGACCGGACCCTGGACGAAATCCGGGCCGATGGCATGCCTCCCGAGGCCGAGAGCGCCGCTGCCGAGCGCGTGTGGGCCTCGCTGGCGCGAGAGGCGGCGGCTCACCCGGTGGCCGAGGAACGCCACTCGATCCGCGACTGCGCCGACTTCCAGGCCCTGCTGCCGGCTTACCTGCGCGGTGACCTCATCGACGCCCGACGCCTCCTGCTCCAGGATCACGTGACCGAGTGCGTGGCGTGCCGGCGCGCGCTGCGCGACGCGCGCGACGCGCGCCCGAGACGGCGTCAAGACGCGACCGCCACCGACGCGCCGAGCCGCCTGGGTCGCTGGGGCTGGCGTCTGGCCGCGGCGGCCGTGATCCTGCTGGCCCTGGTCGGCCTGAGCGTCCGCACCGACATCCTCACGCTCGAGGCCGGCGGGCTGATCCGCATCGAATCGGTCGACGGCGAGGCGTTCCGCGTGCTGGACGCGATCACGTCGCCCATCCAGGCCGGAGACCAGATCAGCTTCCGGGACGTCAAGCTCCTGCGCACCGGCAAGGACTCGCGGGCCATGATGCGGCTCGAGGACGGCTCGCTGGTCGAGGTCGGCGAGCGGGCCGAGCTGGCGGTGCGCGACCGCCGGCCGTTGTGGCGCAGGTCCGGAGGCGACGCGGTCATCGATCTGCGTCGTGGCGCGGTCATCGTCGAGGCCTCGGATCAGGGCTCGGGGCACCTCTTCGTCGAGACACCCGAAGCCGAGGTGGCCGTGACCGGGACCGTGTTCGCCGTGAACCACGGCGTCAAGGGCTCGCGCGTATCGGTGCTCGAGGGTGAGGTGCACGTCGACCACGCCCGTGAGCAGGACGTGCTGCACGCCGGCGACCAGACCACGACACGCCAGACGCTCGAGCGCGTGCCGATCGAGAAGGAGATCGCCTGGAGCGCCAAGATCGACCAGCACCTGGCGCTCATGCGCGAGCTGTCGCGCGTCGGCCGCGAGATCGACCGCGAGATCCAGGGTCCCGGGCGGCGGTTCGACACCGCGCTGCTCGATCGCGTCCCGGCGGGCACGGCGATCTACGTCGGCATCCCGAACTTCAGCGACGCGCTGGGCCAGGCCTACGATCGAATGCAGACCAAGATCGCCTCGAACGCGCTGCTCGCCGAATGGTGGCAGCAGTCGGTGGCCCGGAGCGGCGCGGACGCGTCGATCGCCGCGGCGATCGACCGCATCCGCAGCTACGGCCGGACGATCGGCGAAGAGGTCGTGGTCGCAGTCGGTCCCGAATCGTCGGGATCCGGCGAGCCCCACGTGCTCGTCGCGGCGCGGGTCGTCAACGCTCCCGAGCTGCGCGCGCTGGCGGCCAAGGACCTGGCGGGTGAGCTGGGGCGGGGGCACGTGGCCCTGCTCGGCGATCCGCCGCCCGACGTGCCGCCCGAGGCCGAGCTGTACCTGTGGATCGGCGACGAGTTCCTCGCGGCCTCGCCGCGCATCGAGTCGATCTGGGCCTTCGCCGCAACCGTGCGCGACGGCGGGGCCAGCCCGTTCTACGGCAGCTCGTTCCACACGCGGCTGGCCGACCTCTACGCCGGCGGCGTCGAGTGGGTCGCCGCGGCCGACGTGGCCACGCTGCGCGGCAGCGGGGCGGGCACGAGCGAATCCGAGGCCGCGCTCGAGGCGGCCGGGATCCTCGATCTCGAGCACGTGATCGGCGAGCACAAGGAGTCCGCGGGGCACAGCGAGAACCGCGCCGTGCTGATCTTCGACCAGCCGCGACGTGGCGTCGCGGCCTGGCTCGCCGAGCCGGGACCGATCGGCGCGCTCGACTTCATCTCCCCCAGCGCCTATCTCGCCGCGGGCTTCCTGATGAAGGAGCCGGTCCAGGTCGTCGACGAGCTGGTCGGGTTCTTCGGGGAGGGCGCGCTCGAGGGGCTGAGCGAGCTCGAGCGCGAGCACTCGATCGACATCCGCGAGGACATCGCGGCCGCGATCGGCGGCGAGTTCGCCTTCGCCCTCGACGGACCGGTCCTGCCGTCGCCGGCCTGGAAGGTCGTGGTCGAGGTCTACGATCCAGCGCGGCTGCAGGCCACGATCGAGCGCATCGTCGCCCGCGGTGACGCCGCGCTGCGCGAGCAGGGGCGGGCCGGCCTGCGCCTGGTGCCCGAGGAGCGGAGCGGACGGACGTGGTACGAGATCCACTCGCTCGACACCGGCATCTCGGCGCACTACCTGTTCGTCGACGGCTATCTCGTGGCCTCGGCTTCCCGCACGCTCCTCGACCGCGCCCTGCAGTTCCGCGCGAGCGGGCTCAGCGTGGCCACGAGCCCGGCGTTCCAGGGCTTGCTGCCGCGCGATGGACAGGCCCACTTCTCGGCGGTGCTGTTCCAGAACTGGGGCTCGATCCTCGAGCCGCTGGGCGACGCGCTGAAGCAACAGGGACCGGCCAGCCGACCCGGGGGCGAGCCGGTCGAGCTGCTGGGCAAGCTGGGCCTGTTCACCGAGCCGAGCCTGACCGTGGCCTATGGCGAGCGGAACCGGATCGTCCTGGCCAACACCAGCGAGGGTGGCTTGCTCGGTCGCGGCCTGACCTCGATCCTGAGCGTCCCGAGCCTGCTGAATGTGCAACAATTGCTCGGGGATGCGGTCGAGGAAGAGCGGGACTGACGCCGCCCGCCTCGCCCGTCCGACGGGAGCCGAGCGATGGCCGCGCGAATCGTGAGCCACGTGCGATGAGCGCGGTCATCGAGCTCGATGGCCTGTCGGTCCGCTTCGGGCGGCGGACGATCCTGCGCACGCTGCGCGGCCAGCTCAACGGCCGGGCGATCGGCCTCCTCGGGCCGAACGGCGCGGGCAAGACGACGCTCGTGCACACCCTGCTCGGGTTCCACGCGGCCGCGGAAGGCACGGCCCGGATCTTCGGCCACGACGTGCGCACGGAGACCCGCGCGATCCGCGCGCTGATCGGCTACATGCCGGAGAACGACGCGTTCATCGGCGGGATGACCGCCGTGCGGCTCGTGCGCCTGATGGCCGAGCTCTCCGGTCTCCCGCCGCGCGAGGCGCTCGAGCGCGCGCACGAGGCGCTGTTCTACGTCGGGCTCGGGGAGGCGCGCTACCGGCGCGTCGAGACGTACTCGCTGGGCATGAAGCAGATGGTCAAGCTGGCGCTGGCGATCGTGCACGGGCCGCGCCTGCTGTTCCTGGACGAGCCGACCAACGGGCTCGACCCGCCGCACCGCCGGCGGATGCTGCAGCTGATCCGCGAGATCAAGGAGGATGGCGGCGTGCACGTCATGCTCTCGTCGCACCTGCTGCGCGACGTCGAGGAGGTGTGCGACGAGGTGCTGATCCTGCGCAACGGCGAGATCGCCACGTACTGCGACCTCGAGGCCGAGCGCCAGGCCAACCGCAAGTTCATCGAGGTCGAGACGGTCGGCGACAACGTCGTGTTCGCCGAGCAGATCGGCCAGATGGGCTGCGAGTACGCGCTGCTCGGCCCGCACAAGCTCAAGCTGGTCCTGCCCGAGGGGATCGAGGTGCGCCACCTGTACCAGATCGCCGCGGATCGCGCGGTGCAGATCCGGCGCCTGGACTACCGCCGCGACTCGCTGCAGGACATCTTCCTGCGCGCGATGGAGGTCGGCCATGGCGGTCTATGAGCGCACCTACCGGCGCTACGACGGCGCGCTCACGCCCGAGCGGCGCCGCGTGCTCGCGTTCCCGCGCTACGCGATCGACGAGGTGTTCCGCTCGAAGCTGTTCCTGGCCCTGTGCGTCGTGTTCCTGCTGTGGCCCCTGGCCATCGCCTGCATCCTGTACCTGCCGCACAACCTGGGGTTCCTCAAGCTGTTCCAGACCGACTCGGCGACGATGTCGGCGATCTTCGGCTTCGACGCCAAGTTCTTCTACAACTGGCTGATGAAGCCGCAGACCGCCATGGCCTTCGTGCTCACGTTCGTCGTCGGCCCCGCGCTCGTGACCGCCGATCTGAGAAACAACGGCCTGGCCCTGTACTTCTCCCGGCCGCTGTCGCGCACCGAGTACGTGGTGGGCAAGGCCTCGATCCTGGTGCTGCTGCTGTCGGCGGTGACCTGGGTGCCGGGGCTCGCCGTGTTCGGGTTCCAGGTGTACCTCGAGGGCACCGACTGGCTCCGCGCGAACTGGCGCGCCGGTCTCGGCATCGTGCTCGGCATGTGGATCTGGATCCTGCTGCTGTGCCTGGTGAGCATCGCACTCTCGGCCTACGTCAAGTGGAAGCCGGTGGCGCGGCTGAGCATGATCCTGGTGTTCATCGTCGCCGCGGGCCTGGCCAGCGTGATGAACCTGCAGTTCCGCACCGATTGGGCCAGCGTGATCAACCTCGGCGACATGGTCCACGTGATCGTGGCCTCGCTGTTCGGCGTCCCGCCGAGCATCGCCGTGCCGCCCTGGGCCGCCTGGACCTCGGTGCTCCTCACCTGCGGCGCGTGCGTGTGGCTCCTGGCCCGCAAACTCCGCCCCTATGAGGTCGTGAGCTGAGATGGACACGCAGGCCCGGCACGAGGACGCGATCGTCTTCGACAACGTGTCGAAGTTCTATGGCGAGGTGCTGGGCGTCAACCGCGTGCACCTGGCGGTGCCGCCGGGCATCACCAGCCTCGTCGGCCCGAACGGCTCGGGGAAGACGACGCTGATGAACCTGATGACCGGCCTGCTGCGACCGAGCCAGGGCACGATCCGCGTGCTCGGCGCCAGGCCGGACGATCCGGAGCGGCTCGGCGCGCTCGTCGGCTACTGCACCCAGTTCGACTCGTTCCCGCGCGGCTTCACCGGTCGCGAGCTGCTCTACGGCTACCTGCGGGTCCACGGCTACGACGCGCAAGCCGCGGCCCAGCGCACCGACCGGGCGCTCGAGCGGGTCGGCATGACCGAGCCGTCCCGCCGCCGGATCGCCAGCTACAGCAAGGGCATGCGCCAGCGGATCAAGCTGGCCCAGGCGCTGGCGCACGATCCACGCGTGCTCGTGCTGGACGAGCCGCTGAACGGCCTCGACCCGATGGCCCGCGCGGAGGTCATCGCGCTGTTCCGCGATCTCGCGGCCCAGGGCCGGCACG
>Ga0180085_1000292_pt1 | contig 17779 bp, 14 predicted proteins | sample EasRiv730_16_10D_FD_123013 | JGI IMG/M metagenome (GOLD analysis project Ga0180085, IMG submission 123013) | Soil microbial communities from meander-bound floodplain in the East River, Colorado, USA - East River metaG ERMLT730_16_10D | ecosystem: Environmental > Terrestrial > Soil > Floodplain ... | reverse complement strand
GGCACGGGCTCCTGCTGGCCGGACTTCTTTGTGAAGTGCTCAACAAGCAGAGGAATGTCGTCGACCCGCTCGCGCAATGCAGGAATCTCGACGGTGACAGTGTTAATGCGATACAGCAGGTCCTGCCGAAAGCGGTTTTCCAGTACCTCGTCCAGAAGATTTTTGTTCGTGGCAGCAACCAGGCGGAAATCAACCTTTACCTGCTTCACGCCGCCGACACGAAAAAACGTGCGGGCTTCCAGCACGCGCAACAGCTTCACCTGGAGACGGGGGCTGAGCTCGCCAACCTCATCCAAGAACAAAGTGCCGCGGTCGGCCAGCTCAAACAACCCAGGCTTCGATGTGTCGGCGTTGGTGAAGGCACCTTTCTCATAGCCGAACATTTCACTCTCCAGAAGTGTTTCCTGAATTGCTCCACAGTTGATGTCGATGAACGCTTCCCCTCGCCTTGGCGAGAACCGGTGGAAGGACTGCGCAATAAGCTCCTTTCCCGTACCACTCTCCCCAAGGATCAAGGCACTGGAGTCAGTAACGGCCATCTTTTCGACGAAGGTGAGCAGTTCTTTCATCTTCCGGTTATTCGTAACCAAAAATGGAGTGGATTCCTTGCGGCTCAGTCGCGTCTGCATATAGAGGTTGTCCTTCTGCAGGTCGCGTCGTTCGCAGGCTTTGCGAATAAGCACATCCAGCTCTTCGATTTTGCATGGCTTGGTGAGGTAGTCGTATGCTCCGGCCTTCATGGCTTCGATGGCCGTTTCGAGTGTGGCATTACCGGTAAGCATGATGACTTCAGGCGACGGCTCGCCTTGTTTAATAACCTTGAGCGCTTGGATGCCATCCATCTGAGGCATAGTCATGTCCATGACGATCACGTCATAGTCCACCTTCTGCGCAAATTCCACAGCACTTCTGCCATCGTTAGCAACCGAGACTTCATAGTTCCTTCGAGCCAATTCCTTCTGCAAGACAAGGCTGACATTCTTCTCGTCGTCTGCTATCAACAGCTTGATTTTTTTTCCAGCCGGCATTGCGACCCCCCTTTTATTTGACCTTGGCAGGCAGCAGGATATGAAACGTAGTTCCCTTGCCCACTTCCGACTCGACCTTGATGGATCCTTGGTGACTGCCCACGATGCCATAGCAAATGGAGAGGCCCAGTCCAGTGCCCTTGCCAACAGGCTTGGTCGTGAAAAACGGATCGAAGATTTTGTTGAGATTGCCCGCTGGAATGCCGACGCCAGTATCTTGAAACTGGACACGAACGGCGTCCTGGCCATTATGCAACTCGGGAGTGGTGCGGATCGTGAGCGTTCCAGATTCATTCATGGCATCCATGGCGTTGATGCACATGGCAAGGAAAACCTGCCGGAGCTCACCGCTGTTGCCCACGACTGAGGGGCACGTTGGGTCCAATTCCTTGATGACCTGGAGCTGCTTGAAGCTCTTGTGGTGACCGAGGAGCTGCAGAGTCTGCTCGAGAGTTTCGTTGATCCAGATTTCCTGCTTCAAGATGTCTTTGTTCCGGCTGAAATCCAGCAGGTTGCTGATGATGCCCTTGCAGCGGAAGATTTCGCCGTCGATGATCTTCAGGTATTCAGGAAAATCCTCGAATGCAGGCACATTGGCGAGCGTTTCATCCTGTGATCGAGAGATGAGCCCCTCCACGCAGCCTGCAATGGCCGCCAACGGATTGTTGATCTCGTGAGCAATGCCTGCCGCTAGTTTGCCAATGCTGGCGAGCTTTTCGTTGGTATGGGCTGATTCTTCAAGGCGGCGTCGATCAGTGATGTCCTCTCCCAAGGTGATGACATGGCTGACACCACTGCCATCCATCGACATCGGAATCTTGCGCAGATAGTAATAGCGCTTTTCGCCTGAAGACCATGATGCCGTCTGGGTTTCAAAGGGTTGACCCGTGGCAAATACGTGGTCAAATTCCGTCTTCAATCGGTCTGACGACATGCTGGAGAAAACGGAAAGAACATTTTGCCCAATGACTCGATCTCGCGAGATTCCCAAAATCCCGGTTTCCCGCTTTCGGTTCCAGGTGGTTACCGAATAGTCTTTGTCGACGACATAGAGGCCGACGGGGAGCGAATCAATAATGTTTTCCATGAATCGCTTTTGGCTCTCCAATTCCCGGGTTCGCTGCTCGACCATTGACCGCAGGTTTTCGCTGTGGACCCTGGCGTTGGAGTAGAGTTCTGCGTTCTTGAGTGCAAGCGCCAGGTTACCTGCTACCATGGTCAGCACCTCAAGGTGGTCAGAGTTGTAAGTGTGCGGCAGGTGACTTTCAACGTTGAGGACCCCCAAAACCTTCTTTTGGTGGATGAGCGGCACGGCCATTTCAGAGCAGGTATCTGGGAAGAACCTCTCAAATTGCGGTTCCATCTGAACATCAGGCACAATGCGCGGCTCTTGATGCAGCGCCACCCAGCCCATGATGCCCTGCTCCGTCTGAAACGGATTCGCATGAATACTCTGTTCGTGGCCAGGACGGTAGGCGGCAGCGACCGTCAAGCGCGCCGCCTTCTCGTCCCAGGTGGCGATCAGGCATCCCTGAAAATTCAGCTCCGTACTAATGACTCTTGCAGCATGTTGCAGCAGTTCCGAGTGGTCGAGAGACTGATTGAATTCGGTAGTCAGCTTGTTCAGAATTGCGACTTGATGTGCCCTCTGTTTTTCGTAGGCATAGAGCGTCTTCAGCTCCTGGGCAAATTCTCTTTCGCGCAGGTGAGAGCGGATTCGTGCGACCAGCTCCTTCTTGAGAAAGGGCTTGACCAAATAGTCGCTGGCACCAACGTCAAGACCTCGCACCTTGCAATCGACGGTGTCCAGAGCCGTGAGCAGAATGACCGGGACATCACGGGTTTCAACATTCTCTTTGATGGCCTTGCAAAACGAGAACCCATCCCCGTCGGAAAGCATTACATCCAGCAGTACGAGATCTATCTTGCGCTCCTGCAATGTCTTCCGTGCTTCCGCAACCGAGAGCGCAAGAACGACCGAATAACCTTCCTTCGCCAGAATGATTTCCGTGACGTTTAGAATTTTTGAATCATCATCAACCGCCAGAATGCAGTGGGGATGAGTTCGCGAAATGTCGGAGATAGTCATGATGGATTCAACGCCCGGTAGGCCGCACTTCCGGGAAACACGATCCGCGAACTCGCGTGCACCGACGATTACTCGGTCTCAGGTTCTGTTTCGGTAAATTTGACCGATGACTGTAGGAAATTGGGAAGGAAACGCCATTGAGACATCAGAGGCGCCTGGGTGGGATGGAGCTGGCACTGGCGTTGGTCGGGAATGACCACGCCAGATGGTGTGCGGAGAAGCAAGAACCGTCCAGCGGAGGTCCCAGTTGATATGAGGCTATACCTGCGCTGGATTGGGGAAAGAATTGCGCAGCATCTTCGACCGGTGAGTAGGATCTAGCTGAGATAGATCGAGCTAGACGGAACCTACAATTAATACTCAATCCTCGGAGTCCGCCCCGCCTGCCTTGGCGGCCTTGGCCTGGGAGACAATCTTTTCCGCAATCTGGTTTGGAACTACTTCGTAATGCGAAAACTCCATCGTGTAGTCCGCCCGGCCTTGCGTCATCGAGGTCAGCGTAGGAGCGTAGGAAAGCATCTCCGACATGGGGACCTGAGCCTTAATCACCTGGTTGCCTGCCTTCGCGTCCATTCCCTGTACCCTGCCCCGGCGGCCATTCAGATCGCCCATTAGATCTCCGGCATAAACATCCGGCGCATAGACCTCAACGTTCATGATCGGCTCCAGCAAGACCGGACTGGCAACCTCCATCGCTTTCTTGAAAGCGAGCGAACCGGCGATCTTGAATGCCATTTCGGAGGAATCCACATCGTGATAGGAACCATCGTACAGGATGACGCGAAAATCCACCACCGGGTAGCCTGCAAGATAGCCCCGAGCAGCCGATTCGAGGATTCCCTTCTCAACTGCTGGGATGAAATTTTTGGGAATGGCTCCGCCGAAAATCTCGTTAACAAATTCGAACTGGCCGCCGCGTGGCAACGGTTCCATCTTGATTTTGCAGTCACCATACTGTCCGTGTCCGCCTGACTGCTTCTTGTGCCGCCCTTGTACATCGGCCCTGCCTCGAATCGTCTCACGGTAGGGCACCTTGGGCGGCTTCAGTGTAACCTCAACGCCAAAACGCTTCTTCAGCCGGGCCACGATGGTTTCAATGTGCAATTGTCCCATTCCCGACAACAACATTTCGTGCGTTTGCTGATCGCGCCCAAACCGCAAGGTTGGATCCTCTTCCAAGAGCCTGTGGAGAGCGATGCTGATCTTGTCTTCGTCTCCACGTGACTTAGGCTCAATTGCAAATGTGATGAGAGGCTCCGGGTAGCTGAGTTTCTGATAAAAAATCGGGTGGTCCTTATCGCCGAGTGTATCGCCCGTAACAGTGTCCTTCAGCTTAGCCACCACACCTATGTCCCCGGCATGGAGCTCGGGTACTTCGACTGGGGTTTTTCCTTGAGGGATCGCGAGGTGAGCCAACCGCTCCGATGTGCCCCGGTTGTGGTTGGACACGGTAGCTTCGGTCTTCAGTGTCCCGCTAAAAACCTTCATAAAGGAGAGCCTTCCCGCAAAGGGATCGGCTAGAGTTTTGAAAACGAAAACCGACAAGGGCCCTTCAGAGCCAGTGATGCGCTCAATGGTGTCAGTACTCTGAAGGGAGCTTACTGCAGGTATCGTGTTGATGCCAACGGGTGAAGGCAGGTAGTTTACGATGAAGTCTGACAGTGTCTGTGAACCGACGTTCAATAGCGCGGAATTAACCAAAACGGGATGGACTTTTCTTTCGGCGATTGCCTGCTTCAGCCCTGGCACTAGGTCTTCCAAGGGAATCGTTCCCTTGTCAAAGAATTCTTCCATGAGATGGTCGTTGCCCTCTGCCACCATCTCAACGATCGCCTCGTGGCCTTTCGCTGCGCTATCCTGCAGACCTGATGGGATGTCGATGGCTTTGGACTTCCCGGAGCCGTTTGGCTCGAATTCGTATGCCTTCAAATCGATAAGGTCTACAACACCTCGAAATCCCTTTTCAGAACCAATCGGCAGCTGGATCGGGATCGCCGTCCGTCCAAAGTTGTCTTGGAGCGAGGCCACTGCCCGTTCGAATGAAGCGTTTTCGCGATCGAGCTTGTTCACCACGAACGCCGCCGGCAAGTTAAATTCTTCCGAAAACTTAAAGACTTTCTCAGTCTGAACCTCGACGCCCGCAACGGCGTCTATCAGGATGAGAGCCGACTCGGAAATACGCATGCTAGTCCGTGTGTCCTGAATGAAGACTCCCTTCCCTGGAGTGTCGAGAAAATTGATCTTCGTCTTGTTCCATTCACTGGAAGCAATCGCCGTAGAAATGCTGATCTTGCGCTCAATCTCTTCCGGATCGAAATCGGTAAGGGTCGTACCCTCATCCACTCGGCCAAGACGATTTCCAACACCTCCCAAGAAAAGGCAGCCCGCCACCAGGGAAGTCTTCCCACTCGATCCGTGCCCCACCACAGCCACATTGCGAATGTTGGCTCCGCCAAAAACCTTCACAGGAAGCTCCTTTCTCGCCTTGCGAGTCCGCGTTCCACTAGATTATTTCTGGATGAAGCGAGTGGATACTAGCATACGCACTTTTGGGCAGGCAACCGGTTTGGCCGGTTTCGCCAGAGAATCAAAAGTAGGTATCTGGCTTAACGATACTCTGGTGGAGTTCAGCATTGACAAAGGCAAACATTCCCCATAACTTTTCTAAACTATTGGACCTTGGGTGCCGAATAATCAAGTCTGAAAAGCATCGAGTTTTTTGGCGGGATTCCGTCCACATCATGATCGTGTGATCCAATGGGACCCAATCTTCTTTTAGCTCTTCTTTCTTTGCTGCTCGCGGGAAGCCCCTACATCACCCAAATCGAGCCCGTTAACAATTACTTTCAACTTCGATCGGTCGGTAACGTTCGGGGCGGGTTTGAGATTTTTGTCATCTCCGCTGGTGCTGGAGGATTCCTGTTGTCAGCGTTTAACATGTTTCTCAAGAAGAAAAATGGTTCGCCCTATCTAGCATTGGGTGCTCTGGTACTAGTAGTGGCTTTTTTCTATAACGAGGAGCAGTTTCCGTTACCGTTGAACAACTCTTTGTTCGGGGGAGAGCTTTTCTTTGCCTTTGTTGTAAGTTTTGTTCTCGGATTAACCGGCCTAGTGGTCGAATGGCTTGTAGAGAAGCCACACTAGACGGGATTGCCATACTCAAGACCTCTTCCGATGCGGCTGTTCCGATCTCTGCCGTCGGATGGTCTGGCAGACCGTGAAGTAGGTGTTCCCACGTACAAGAGGCGAGCCACTCCGAATCATGGCGCAGAGTACCCACCAAAATTACTACGAACTCCTCCAACTCAGCCCCAACGCCGAGCAATTGGTTATCACAAAGATCTACAGGCTCCTCGCGGCTTACTATCATCCAGACAACAAGCAGACTGGCGACGAGGAAAAGTTTAAGAGCGTGTTGAAGGCCTATGAGGTGTTGTCTGATCCGGCCAAGAGATCCCGATACAACATTGAGTTTCTCGGGAAGGAAGCGGCGAGCGGTGTTCAGCCTAGCCCCGAAGGCCCGGTCGCGGGAGTTGCACGAAACCGAGATGAGCTCAGGACAAAATATGGCGCCAATGCCGACGACGCAGTAGGGGAGGAAGGCCTCTCAGAGCGGGAGCTAAGAAAGCTGATGTTGATGGTGTTGTACGACGTGCGGCGCAACACTCCAGGTAATCCGCAAGTCTCCATGTTAGTGCTTGCAGAGTTGTTGGGTTGCTCAATCGAGAATCTGGAGTTTTCAAATTGGTACCTGAAGGAGAAAGGGTACATTCGCATTAGCGAGTCCGCCGACTTCTCCATTACCATCGCAGGCGTCGACTACGTTGAGACCGAGTTGGCAAAAACGGAAAGCGGCAAGCATGTTCTTTCGCTACCCGAAGGCCACAGGTAGAATCGAACCCTGGAAACCCTCGGACCGGAATGCGTCGCCTTAGGGCTCGGCTCACAGGCAAGGATCTTGATAACTCAGGAGAAACAATGTCAGCGACCCGACAAGAGATCGAACAGGCCATGCAGGGCCTTGAACAAAAGATTTCAAAGATTCGCGAGAAAGTAACCGAAATCGATGACCAGATCAAAACAACTTCAGTCAACAGCGTCGAGAAAGTTGAAGGTGAGCTGGAACAGCTCAAAAACCGCTATTATGAAGTTCAGGCAAGAGAGCTGATTGGTGAATTCGACGACAAGCTGAAGCGCGAGGTCGAAGATAATATCCAGGCTGCCGAAAGGAAGCTCAAAGCCGATAACGACCGACTGCAGAATCTTGTGGGAATCCGCCATGCGCTGGAACTTGAATTCAAGAAAACCCAGGCTGCAATTGAGCAACACCAGGCAGCCTTCGAGCGCATAGAATTCGAGAATCTGAAACTTGATCGGCAGCGTATTGCAGAAGAGATCAACCAGTTTCAAAAGAAGCTGGAGAGTCTGTTTGCTCGCGTTTCGGAATACAACTTGAACTCCGTGGGGTTGGTCACCCGGATCCTGAACCGGGAATATCAGGTCCGTGGTGTAGCAACTGGCTCCAAATCCAACGGAGATTCTAGCGAGCGTGTAGAACAGCTCGCTGAACCATTTGACTTAAACCGTATCAAGAATTCGCTAGCCGAAGCGATTGCTGAGGTCGTGGTCAAAAACTTGGGTTCCTGACCCAGTATTGATATTAACCAGCATGTTGCTCGGCCCTAATCTCAAGCCCCATCCGCCGACCAGCAAACTCAAGGTCTCCTAGCAAGCATCAACTGTGGAATACCTGTAGAAAGGGTTGTTTCGATCATGCACCAGTTGGCGGGTTCGTGTTAGAATTCAAGATCAGTTTGGCCATTTAGGACCACTCGCGATACATGACAGCCAAGAACCAACCGAATACAATCGTCAGCGTCCTCGGCTTGTTTGATGAACCACGCCTAGGACATTTTCTCTGGGGGATTCTTGCCTTTGCCTCGTATCAACTCATTCTATCGATCGTCCTCCGAGCCCGCGGATTGGGTCGCAATTTGAGCCTTTTCCCATTGGAATTGCTGGTTTTCGCGCTTGTTACAATCTGCCTTTCTTTGTATTCAACGGTTTCAGCGCTGCGCAAGGAGATGTTGGCTCAGAACAGTCAGCGCGGAGATGAACAAAGGGTGCTACAGACAGCTCAAATCGCATCGTTCCTTTCAAAGAAGCTCAAAGGCTTTTGCCAGGGAATTGATCATTCTCTTTCCGCGATCATGTTTTTTACTAGAGCGCAGCTTGGGCGTAAGGCATCTCCGCAACTAGAGCGTGACCTACGAGAAGTTATGGAGCGAATCGATCAAGTGCAACTTTTGGTGTCGGAGATGCAGCGATCCGTCGGGAACATTGGTTCACTCGACAGCGTCGGCGCGCTAATGGCTGCTCCTGGCAGCGATTCTGCAGAGCCTGTTGCTTCGATTCCCATTCCGGACTCGGTTGATGAATACAAAGGAGCAGCCGGGCTCTACTCTCTTAGAAAAACGGCCAGAAAAGTTGTCATTTTGCCCATCACTGTGAGTTATGCAAGCGAAGAAAGGCATCTACAATTCCATTCGTACACCGTGAATGTGTGTGAAGAGGGAGCTTGCATCGTCTTCTCAGGAAATGACTTGAGCAGTCAAGCAGAGATTGGTATCCAGATGCCGAAAGAATTCTCCGCTAGGGCTAGGATTCGGTGGATCCAGCCATCGCGTGAAAACTCTTTCCGGCTAGCCGGGATTGAGTTCCTTGATCAACGAGTAAAGGTCGCGGCATTGTAACGGATCAGTAACTGGGTAATTTGTTTCCACTATTGGTGATTTTGGGGGACATTTTTCCCGAATTTGAGCTTTGGTACGAGTCAGAACCAGTGATGCTACCAGGCCAGATATTGAGGAAGCTGACCCCGCTGTTACCTCATTCGTTGCTGTGAAGCTCCGTCGATTACGGATCGGCGGAGCTAGAGGGGTTGACCGAAACAAATGCGTTAAGGGTTCAATTTGACGAAAATGGATAGCTCGCCGACTGGGCCCTCAAATTGCAGACATTGATCGGTAATCTATGACCTTTGGAACACACACCTAATTCTCGGACAATGACACAAAAACTTCGAACCCTGGTGATCTATTGGGAAGATCGGTTTAGAAAAGAGTCCCGCCACCAAGTTGGGAAAGTCGATTCTGGCAAGATCATCCTGGAGATTCCAGTCACCGTTAGCGGATTGAGCAACGAAACTTGGGAAGAAATAGCTGTTGTGAATCCCCAGTTGGTGCTGCTGGAACTCAACAAGGATCCCAGATTGAACTTAAAGCTGCTCCGAGAACTGCAGCAAAACTTCCCCGGTATTCCAGTCCTTGCGGCCGGTGAGTCGTTAGATTCAGGATTCCTCATTGAAGCCCTCCGCCTTGGAGTCAAGGAGGTGCTATCCAAACCTCTAACCACCGAAGCCATTCAACATGCCTTCGCTCGAGTTCAGCGCCAATCAGGCGTGGCGGGCGAAGCCAAGGAGGCGGCAACGATTTTTTCCTTCTTCAGTTGCAAAGGGGGGAGCGGTTCTACCGCAATTTCGACCAATTTTGCGGTTAGTCTCAGCAAGCTTTCAAAGAAGAAGATATTGGTCCTGGACTTGGACGTTGAACTTGGCGATGTGGCAGGATTTTTTGGACTAAAGAGTCCCAAATCTCTGGTTGAAGAAGACAGCGAAGGTTCAATTCTCGATCCAGCCACGATTTTTAGAACCATCATTACCCACTCGAAAAGCGGAATTGACCTCCTCTCTTTCAGCGACGGTTTCCCTCAGAGAGCAAGGGCATTCGCAGGAGAGGTCAAGGTACTGTTGGCTTTGTTGCAGGCGGAGTACGACTACATCATTATTGATGCCTCAAGTACGCTGAATGAACTGGTTGTCTCAGTTTTGGATTCCTCACACATCATTTTCTTGATTTCCAAATGCAACCTACCAGCGCTGCGGAATGCCCAGAGAGTGCTGCATGGGTTCGAGCGCTTGGGGTACTCCGCAAGCCGCATTCGATTGCTGGTCAACCGCTATCAGAAAGGTCAAGACCTCAGTCTCAAGGAAGTAGAGAAAACTTTGGGTTTTCAGGTTTTCTGGTCGATTCCGAATGACTACAAATCCCTCATTCGATCAATTCAGTCGGGCGACCCGTTAACCTTACAAACCAATTCGATTCCTCTGGCAAAGAGCTTTTACGAGATGTCTGCACAAGTTCTCGGAATTCCGATCGAATCTCATCCCAAATCCGGGGGTGGCTTCTTGGTGCGAGCAAAAGACACAGCCAACAAGTCGATGCCCCTAACCACTCTCAATCTATTGAAGAGCTAGTTCGGTCTGGAACAGCACAGAGAGCCTTCTGCGTTGCAGTCGGAATCTTCGTAGACCTCGCGAGAAGATTCAGCCGAGCAAAATCAACCCTCTATATTTAGGCCAAATTAGCCCTAAGATTGGCAGCTTCAAACGTCGATGAAAGGGTTATCGACTGAGTCCTAAATTGCTTGAGGCGGAGTCAAGTCTATGCAATACCGTGACATTTCGAAGAGATTAAGTCCACTGGCCTTTCTGCTTTTGATTCTTCCTCTTCCTATGCACAGCCAAGAAGCAGCTGGGAAGTCCACGGGAAAGGAACAATCATCCACGAGCTATCTCTACACTCCAGTCAGCGGGGAAGGGTTGGGATCAGCTACCAGAGTCACCGAATACCAGAAGCTATTGGATGATAAGAACTACGAGCGGACCACGGCGTTTCGGGCGCTTTCTATCAACGGCGGCGAGCGCGTGGATCGGGAAGAGAACGAGCGAAGTCGGCGAATGAGTGATACCCAGTATCAGATAGAACGTACGATCCGCACACCCGACTTGAACGGACGGCTGGCAACACAGCAGTTGATCAAAGAGGATCATCAACTCAAAGGTGCAACCGAAGAAATCCAGCGGTCGTACTACCAGCCAGACATCAACGGCAAGATGGCGGCCCAAGTTGTCGAGAATGAAACCGTCGTCAAAGTTTCACCGAAAGAGAAGCAATTGACGCGAGCCCTCTACAGACCGGACTCGGATGGGAAGTTCGCGCTCAATGAGATCGAAGAGGGCAATGAGAAAAGACTCTCCGATACACTGACAATCAAGGAAAGCAGCCGAAAACTCAAGGAAGTCAGCGGTCGAATGGCGGTCGTTGAGAATGTCAAGGAAACCACCACAAAAGTAGGTAACAACGCCTTCAAGAAGGAAACAGTCGTCCATCAGACGAGTTACGACGGACGACTCTTGCTGACAGACCGCGTAACAGAAACCCAGTCGGAGACACCTGATGGCGCGCGCAAGTACCAGCGGCTTCTCGAGTCGCGCAATGTTCACCGCTTGCTGCCCAACGTAAACAACACTGGGTTAAGTCTCTCACAGCGAGTAACTGGTGAAGAACGCAGGCTAGCCGATGGCACCATTGAAAGCACAACGCAGGTTGAAACTGTCGATCCGGCCAATCCATCTGGCGGGCTGCGCATCAGCGAGGTCGTTACCGAAACCTCCAAACCGCTTGGCAACGGCAAAGTCAACGTCGAGAGAATCATCAAGACCAGAGACACCAATGGCAACCTGACCATCTCCCAAAAGGTCGCGCAAAGGATTGAGTCTGGTAAGTAGGTCCGGGCCCATCGGGTGTTCTGGTAATGCCTGCCGATCCATGAAATCGCTCGTCCAATCAATCGCACTGTGCCTACTGTTAGCAAGTTCTCCCACGCGAGCAGATGTCATCTATCTTACGAATGGCAACGTCCTGGTTGTTGAGAAGGCTTGGGAAGAAGGCGTTGAAGTGCGGTATCAAACAGGCGGCAAAGTTCAAACTCTACAAAAGTCTTCAGTCAAGCGGATCCAGGCACAAAAGGCTCTTCCCGCTCCCGAAGGCGCCGCTCCGAGATACGGCATCGCGATTGATGAAGGCAATCCTGCGATGGTCGGTAGATCAATACCATCCAGTTCCACAGTCCTGCGGGGCAGCGCTTCAGCGGTTTCGAAGGAACTGCTCAACCAGCTAAGGAAGAATCTCAAATCCGCTCCCGCGGACCCTCACGCCAAATCGGAGCTGGCACAAGCTCTGAATTCCGTTGCATCGCTTCAGGCGGCTCAAGGGGATCTGTCAGCAGCAAAGAACAGCCTCGAAGAAGCTCTTGTCCTGAACAAGAAAGACCTCGCTACACTCACAAATTTGGCGATTGTCAGTTACCGCACGGGAGACTATCGCGCATCGGAGGACCTGCTCCTCGCATGTCTCGAGATGGACAAGCGGGATCAAGAGACACATTCCCTCCTCGGTGAGGCTTACTACGCACAAGAAAAAGTAGCTCAAGCCATCAACGAATGGACGGTAGCTCTGCAGTTGGGTCCGAACCCAAGGATCTCGGCAAGGCTCGAGAAAGCACGCACAGAATCTGGAGTTCACAGTGAACTGGGTATTTTACAAAGCGCCCATTTTATCTTGCGGTATGACAGGAAGGTATCCGATTACCAACTGGGTCAACAGATTCTGACAGCGCTGGAAGGTCTCTATCGCCAGCTCAGCGTTGACCTCACTTCCCAACCACCGGCCACCGTTGCTGTCATTCTGTATCCCAACCAGGCTTATTTCGACATTACAAGGGCTCCGAGTTGGTCTGGGGCTCTGTTCGATGGCAAGATTCGGGTACCCACTCGGGGACTCAGTTCGGTTACCCCGGAGCTTTCTGCAGTGCTGATTCATGAACTCACTCACGCATTTATTCGGTCCCTGCCTGGACGCGGTTGTCCCTCTTGGTTTAATGAAGGGGTCGCCCAGTTTCAAGAGGGTAAATCAACTTCAAGCCACCGCAAGTGGCTGGAAACCCTGAATAAGGAAAGTCACCTGATTCCATTAACGGAACTGAACGTGTCCTTTGCAGGGCTTCCCGCTGACGCTGCGTCTCTGGCCTATATTGAGGGATTAGCAGCAGTTGAATTTCTGGTAGCTTCGGCAGGCAAGGGCTCTATCCGGAACATACTGGAGCTTATGGGGCAGAACTATAACTTTGAGAGTGCCTTCGAAAACGTCATGCACAAAAGCGTCGAACAATTCGACGTCGAATGGCGAAGGTCCTTGAGTCGATAGAAATCAAGCCTTGTTCTTGCTGTAAGGGAATCTTAAGACAAACTTTGTTCCCTCGTCATCGTCCTCGCCAGCTTCTGTTCCAGTAGATCAATGTAGGAATCATACTCGGCCTTGAGTTGTGAAATCTCCCGATCCCGCTCTCCGTGCAGGATTCGCCGCAATTCGTCTTCACGATCTTTCCAGCCTTCATCGCGATGATCCCAATTTTTATTGTACTCATCTCGCTCTGCTTGCAAAGACTTGAGCCGGAGAATAAATGATGAACGAACAGACAGCATGATGCACAAGAAAATTACAGCATGATAGATCACCAAACCCGCGAAGAGCATGAGGATCTCTGTACTGTCAAACAGACTCAGCGCAAATCGGATCTTGTCAAACACCGGGGTTGCCTCTGCGGGAACCAATCTGTCTGATCGATTACTTCACGAAGTAGCTATGGCACGCCGCATCCACCAACTCCTTGGTTAGAGCGGGCGGAGTATCCAGGTACCGGGCGATGTCGGCCACTTGTTCAATCACGTCTCGCGGGTGGCAGCGACGGATCTCGACGCCGTACTTCTGATAAAACTCTGTCTGCATGTAATCCACAATAATCGGGTTATACACGATGTTCTTCGAGCGGCAGTAGTTCTTGAAGATTTCTTTGTACTCTTCCAATGTCGGATTCTCAAAATGAATCTTGTAGCGAATGCGTCGGAAGAACGCCTCGTCCACGAGCTCTTGTGGCTTCAGATTGGTGGAGAAAATGATCAGCGCATCAAACGGCAACTCGAACTTCTTGCCGGTGTGCAATGTGAGGTAGTCAACCCGCTTTTCAAGGGGGACGATCCACCGGTTTAGCAAATCCTTTGGGCGCACAAGCTGACGGCCGAAATCGTCGATTAAGAAGACCCCTCCGTTCGCCTTAACCTGGAACGGGGCTTCATAAAACTTGGCCACTTCATTGAACGACAGATCCAGCATGTCCAGAGTTAGTTCCCCCCCAGTGAACACGAATGGCCGCCGGCAGCGCATCCACCTCTGATCAAAATCTTCGGTATCGCTAAAAATTGGGGACTTGTATCCAGCGTCGCTTCCCTTCTCGGACTCGTAGGTGTGATGGTTGATAGGATCGTAAACAGTAATCACGATGCCATCCACGTCTATGGCATGTGGAATATAGACCTCCCCCCCAAGCATGTGACCAATTGCTTCGGAAACGACGGACTTGCCATTACCAGGGGCTCCGTAAACAAACATGGACTTGCCTGAATTGATCGCCGGGCCCAACGTATCCAACATTTGCTTGCTCAAAACCAGGTGGGAAAAGTTCTTTGCAATGCCCTCTTGCGTGATGAAGGACCGAGCGGCAGCTTGCCGTTTGATCATCTCAATGTACTGTGCCAAAGGAACGGGAGCAGGCCCCGTGTACTGATTGATCTCCAGGAACTCTCGCGCCCGGTCTCGACCGAGCGAGGTGATGGCGTACCGATAGGCAGTCTTGCCAATTCCCGTCATCCCCTTCACTTCGCACAGTTTTTCCGCTTTGACGAACTCGATTAGCTCGTCCACGAGGGTATAGGGAAGTTTCAGTCGTGACGCCAGATAGGCTCCCGTCACCTCGCCCGCGTAATAGAGAACCTTAACAACCAGGTGAATGAGCGAGTCTCGATTGACGCCGACCTCCTTAAGACTTGCCGGTGTCGGCGGAGTGTAACTTGCCGTTGATTTCTGGGTGCTCTCATCAAAGATCTTTACATCGCTAATGACGGTTTGAGAATCCATAATTTCGATCCCTTTCATTTGTTGAACGTTCACCGCTACCTGCTGCGTTGCTTCGGTATCTTGGCAGAGGGAGAGTCTGGCAGTTTGCTTGCTTTGACGGCACTACCAGCACCCGCGCGGTCGAAAATGTCCTGTGCCAGACAGCTCTCTCTTCCTCGGACGCGTCAGCGCCAAAAGTTTCAGTATCGACCTCCACTGCTAGCATGTACCGCCAAGGCCTGCAGCGAGACCAACTCCCACGTTCCGTCTGGAAGCCTTAACCCCACATTCTCAATAGCCACAAGCCCAAAGGCGCTAGAGGCCGACTCCATCGCTGTTTCATAATCAAACGACCTCAATCTAGCTCTGGCTTCTCGCGCTCGGCGAAAATTCAGGTCGCGCGCACGACGATAGTTTGCCGCTGCATCTCCATAGTACTGCCTCATCCTCGTTGCTAGCTTGAACTGCTCCATGGACTCTGTGATCTGCCCGCGCTTCAGAAGTATCAGCCCCAGGTTGTTTCGTGCCGCAGCCTCGTCACCACTGTGCCTGAACTCCTCAAGTGATCGATCCAGATCGCCTAGCATTCCATAGGCGAGCCCAAGATTGTTGTGAGCGATCAGCATCGCTGGGTTCAAATGCGTTGCACGTTCGCCATGAGGGATAGCTCTCTCAATCTTTCCGCTCTGTAGATAGCTAAAGCAAAGATTGTTGTGGACGTAATCCAGATCGGAGTTGAGTGACAATGCGTGCAAATAGGCCTCCTGGGCCTGATCACGAGATCCTTGGCGATCGAATATTGTCCCGAGGGTATTCCATGCCTCAACAAAACCGGGATCGAGCTCCAGAGCTTTCTTCACCAAATCCGCACCCTGCTGAAGCGACCCCCAGTCTCTCCATAGTCTTCCCATCTGTTCGTAGTAGACGGGTTTTTGCTCAAGATGCAGTGCATTCTGGTAGTGGCGAAGCGCTTCATCGTAGAGACGAAAATCGTGGTAAGCGCGTCCCAGCTGGTAGTGGACCGACCCGTTTGCAGGGTCGGTCTGTGCGGTCCGCAACAGAGAAGAAATCCATGGGTTCTCCTCCTCGAGAATCGCGACGTTGGAGAGCAAGCTCTTCGGTCGCAGTCGGCTGTTAGCTTGGGTCTTCAACGCTTCCGTCGCAGAGTCCGACAGCAGCGGGTTTGCGTGCGCAAGGAGTAGGTCAGGCTCCGCTGGCGGCTTGGTTGAAGAGGTTTTTCGATTGATGACGTAAAAGTTGTCATTCACCGCTCGAACTTTTCTCACACAAGCAATATCAGCTAAGACAACGCCGGATAGGAAAGCGAGTAGGAATACAGCCCGATGCCGTCTGCATATTCCACACGCCTGTTTTCGTGGCTCGTGATGAGAAGGTCGCTCAAGGCCTGCGCTTCGCAAGGGTAGGCAGCGTGATATGCGAAGAAGTTGACTCCACTCTGAGTTGCAAAACATCGTGAATCTGTTATTTCTCTGCGATCCGGATTTCATCGCCCATTTGGGTTCGGCTCGTTTTGATGGCGCCCACCGGCAGTTCAATCACGCTACTAGCCTTGGACAGGTGTCTTGAAATGCGAAAAGGTCTCAGGCTTTCAACTAAGTGAATGACCTTGTGATGCTGATCGAGAAATACAACATCGATCGAAAACCGCATCCAAAACGTATGAACGCTCTGGCACGGAACAATCCATAACCCATGTCCTGCGTCAAGCCTTGGCCTCCCCATAAGGCCGATCAGGCTCCGGAAAAAAGAGTCCGCGACGGTAAGGACTTTCGCCACTGTCTGTTGCTGCGTCACATTGAATGCCTGCATTTGTTTTCGAAGCCGGCCCAAAAAAGTTAACGGCTCAAAGAGCCGTTAACTTTAGAGAGAGTTGCCCTGGAAACCCAGAGCTGGCACAGCCAGGTGAAACAATCAGGATTTACCCGCACGTCTTTTGATCACAATCACCAGGAGGACAATGAAAACAACGAAAAGAACCAGCTTGAGCATGTTGGCAGGCGCCATTGAGACACTCCTTTCTGTGCTTTCAAAGCATTTTAGTACATGACAACAATGCCTAACCGCCTCCCATAGCAGGCAGCAATTGTTTCATGATTTTGATGATGCCGGGACCCAAGATGATGATGAACATTGACGGAAAGATCAAAAAGACCAGCGGAAACACCAACTTCACCGAAACCTTGTGGGCGCGTTCCTCTGCACGTTGGCGGCGTTTCGTCCTCAGAGCATCCGAATGAACGCGTAGCGACTGGGCGATGCTGGTACCAAACTTATCAGTCTGGACCAACATCGAAACCAAGCCGTTCATGTCCTCAACACCAGTCCGGTCGGCCAGGTTCTTAAGGGCATCCTTTCTGGGCTTTCCGGCACGAAGCTCGAGATTCACCAGGTTCAATTCATCACAAATATCCGGGTGAGTAACCCTCAACTCTTCGCTCGTTTTTAGTATCCCCTGGTCGAGGCCAAGCCCTGCCTCAACGCAAACAACCAACAAATCCAGAGCGTCTGGCAAGGACAGCTGGATTTTTTCCTTTCGTGCCGTGACTCGCATGGAAAGAATGAAATCCGGCAGAATGTAACCAGCACCGACGCAGCCGAGCAAGGTAATGAAAATGTTCTCCACAGGGGCAGACTGAAATCGTCCGGTCAGAAAGGCAGCGAAGAGAACGGCCAGTATGAAGCCTACCTTGATTCCGTAAAAGATTGTTACCGCGGATTTGTGTCGATACCCAGCCTGCATCAGCTTGCGAGTAGTCGCGCCCACTTCGCTGGGCGACTTCGGCATCAGC
>Ga0180085_1000291_pt1 | contig 17782 bp, 15 predicted proteins | sample EasRiv730_16_10D_FD_123013 | JGI IMG/M metagenome (GOLD analysis project Ga0180085, IMG submission 123013) | Soil microbial communities from meander-bound floodplain in the East River, Colorado, USA - East River metaG ERMLT730_16_10D | ecosystem: Environmental > Terrestrial > Soil > Floodplain ... | reverse complement strand
CCCACGACCTCGGGCGTGGGCAAGCACACCGTCATTACGGAGCGCTGGTCGTGGAGGATCACTTTGACGATACGCGCCAGAGCGCTGCCAATGCCGTAATAGGTCGCCCCTTTGCCGGTGATAATCGTGTTCGCGGCGCCGCGCACCTGGCGGTCGATTTCCTGACGCACCGGTTCGGACAGGTCGATCCCGCGAAGGGTGACGAACGAGTCTAAAGGCATACCACCGACAGTCGCCAACGACCAAGTGAGCACTTCCGAATCGCCATGCTCGCCGATGACGTGTGCGTGGACGTGTTGTGGATCGATGCCGCAATGGCTCCCGAGGAGACTGCGGAAACGAGCCGTATCCAGAGTCGTACCCGAGCCAAGCACGCGCCCGGCCGGCACGCCAGAGAGGGCGGCAAATCGCGCGGCCAGATGCGTCATCACATCAACCGGGTTGGTGGCGACCACGAGTACAGCGTCTGGTGCGTTTGCCAGCACTGCCGGCACCACCTCACGGAAGACTGCCGCGTTGCGCTGGAGGAGTTGTAGTCGAGTCTCTCCGGGCTTCTGCCCGACCCCGGCGCAGAGTACGACAACTCGACACCCGGCCAGAGCCTCGTAGCCACCTGCCCGGATTTCAAGAGGATGCGCAAAGGGCACGGCGTGGCGAAGGTCATCCGCCTCCGCCACGGCTCGAGCGGCATTCTTGTCCACCAGCACGATCTCGCGCCCGACGCCGTGCATCACGAGTGCATACCCGGCTGTAGCGCCAACAAATCCAGTGCCTACGATGCCGACTTTCATCCCGCTCTCCTTTCAGTTGTCGAACTTCTGTCGGACACATTCCCTTCCTCGGCTTATGGTCGGAGGAGCCGTCGTCATTCCGAGGGGCGCCGACGCGACGCTGCAGTCCGTTAAGGTACAACAATCCGGGAAGATGAAGGGTAGGGATCTGATTCAGTTGAAAGTATTCAATTTTGGTGATGGGAACCACCTGTCCTGTCGTGAGTAGCGCCGCCGAATTCAAGGGTCCGAAGGGAAGGCTACAGCCCGCAAAACTGTCGGTGGGACAGGGTTGGGGGCGCTGATTCGGAGGCATTGCCGGTGGCGGGCAGAGGCGCACTCATCGGAATGGTGGAGGGAGTAGCTGGAGGTGCGAAAGAGAGACTTAATATCGAATCTCAACAGCCGTCGAGCAAAGAAACGACCGCGGCCGTCTTGTGAGGCAGTCGCGGTTCCCTTCTGCCGGTCGGATTGTGCCGGAGTCTATCTCCAATACTGACGGTCGTGGCGTTGGCGGAAGATATGTCGGCTGGCCCGGTTTTGCTCGCGCTGAATTCTCATCCTCTCTCTTGCAGTAAAATTACAATCGCGGCGAGCGCGAGCTTCACTGCGCCGGCTAAAGGCTTGCTCTCTTTCGAGCCTTCGAAACTCTCGTGGTGTTAGGTCGCCGCTTCGATAGCCTTGCCAAATTCGTGCCTGCTGGCGCCGCTCTCTCTGATTGATGGTTCCAGCCCAGGACAGGTTTCCACCCAGCAGGAAGATAGCCAAGCCACCGGCCATCGATGTAAGTATCCAGGTTTTCATGTTTGTCTCCTCGTTTGGGATTTAATCGCGTCCCTGTCTTAAACCCGGAAACATCTCAAAGGTTGCGGTAAGCAGGAGAGATCGTTGTGGTTTCTGCGACTTGGAGTCTGTTGGCAACGTCGGGCGAATAGCTTTCACAACTGTGTACCCGGTTAGCCGACGAAAGGTACGAAGGCCGCAAGGGAGTGGCCAGCGTTTCTTCACGTTCCAATGGCAAGAAAATCAAAAGTTGACAACGACGTTTCTCGGGCCGCTGGTCTTCTGACGTTAGAAGCTTCGAAAGGCCTTGTGGCAAGGGAGCCTGACGTCTTCTCGCGCAAAGGTGAACCGGCAAATCAGTAGTCTCGCTGAGGTCTTTTCCGTACAATGCGTCTCGTCCAAGTTAGGTTGGGCTCCGCAGATGCCGACCTCAATCAGTAGGTTTCCGGAAGCGTCGAAGGCCAAACTTCAGGATTCAGGATAGGACCGACAAAGCTTTGCAATCTTGTCCGGATAGATTCTTGTCCACCACCAGAAGGCCATGGAAGTGGTCCGGTCGGAAATCTGACAATCCATCTCCGTAGCATGATTGCACTCTGATGCGCATAGTGCTTCTGGCAGTTCTGATTAGCGTCTTGGCCGTCATCCCGATGGCTCAGCAAACCTCGAATGAGCGTGCGGCGTGGAATCGACCGTTCCAACCGTTTCATCTGATCGGCAATGTCTACTATGTGGGGGCCACTGGCGTCAGTGCCTTCCTGATCGTAACGCCCGGAGGCTCCTTTCTTCTGGACGGTGGGCTACCGGAAACCGCGCCACAAATCGCCCGAAACGTCGCCGAGCTGGGATTTCGGCTGAGCGACGTGAAATATCTTCTGAACAGCCATGCGCATTTCGATCACGCCGGTGGGTTGGCCGAACTGAAGCGGTTGTCGGGGGCAACGATGGTGGCCAGCACTGGTGACGCGCCGGCACTGCGAGCGGGCGGCCCGGCAATGCCGGCCGTCTCTGTCGATCGCATCGTCGGAGACGGCGAAGCGTTGCGACTAGGCGACACCACCCTGACGGCTCACGTCACGCCTGGGCACACCCAGGGATGCACAACATGGACGATGACAGCCACCGAAAAGGGCAGTGCTCACCGTGTCGTCTTCTACTGCAGCACCTCTGTCGTCGACCGGCTCGTGGGCAACGCGCAGTATCCGCAAATCGCAACGGATTACGAGCACAGCTTCCGGAACCTACGTACGATCTCCGGCGACGTGTTTCTCGCGCCGCATCCGAGTTTCTTTGATATGGAGACTAAACGGAAAAAGATGCAGTCCGGTGAGTCCAATCCGTTCGTGGACCCCACGGAGCTCCGTCGATTCGTCGAGAACTCAGAGCGACAATTCCACGCAGATCTCGAAAAGCAGCGATCTCAGCGTTGATTCTCTCCGGGAAATGGCGGCAGGGCTTGATGGCCTCCAAATCGCGGTGGGCTATGTTCACTTTGCACGTGACTCCATCAGACATGCAGGATGCTTTCGTAGACCCACAGACAGAATAGGGCAGGACAACGACTGGTACCTCCTTCAAAAAGGGAGTGCTTCAAAAGTCGATCCAGGCCGGAATATTTGACAACTCATACGCTGATCTTATCCACTAAAATGGTTGCAGAACGTCAATGGCTCTTGTGAGGAGGAACCTATGAACAGCCTTGTTGCCGCTCTCTTTTCCCCTCAAGGGGGTGTTCAGGCTAAAGGGCAGCCGGCCAGTCCCGAACAGCAGAAGATCGCAGTCATCGAAAAGGCCGGTGGACGCGTGGCTGCGATCGCCCAAAACGACGGCCACCTCGAAGTCGACTTTCATTTGCAGGGCGCGTCGGTGGGTGATGCTGCTCTGGCTGCAGTAGCGGGATTGAAGGATGTGGTCCAGTTGAACTTGGGCAAGACAGGCATCACGGACTCGGGCCTGGCCCAGATCAAGGGAATGACGACGCTGACGCGGCTTCATCTCGAACAGACCAAGGTTACCGACAAAGGGCTCGCGAATCTCAAAGGTCTTGCCAGCCTAGAGTACCTGAATCTCTACGGCACCGAGATTACCGATCGAGGGCTGGAAGAGCTGGCGGGACTCTCCAAATTGAAGAGCCTGTATCTATGGCAGACGAAGGTGACCGAGCAAGGGGTGGGCAAGTTGAAAAAGGCCTTGCCTAATCTGGAAATCGTAACGGGGTGGGAACAGAAAGAGGAACCAAAGGAAAAGAAGTGACGGCGGGTCTTTCCGTCCCAGGTCTCCTAGAAGCCATGGACCGTGTGCCTATTTGCGCAAGGGTGTCTCACCGAGGAAGGCCATCGACTGGTCGGACGCTATCCGTGTTAACTGTTCATGGTCAACAATACAAACCGCCACGGTAAGATTCATCTCCTTGGGAGCTGGCTGTCGTTCAGTGTCCATTAGCACGCGGTGACACGTGGGTTCGAGGTTCGTGAATTTGGTGATATCGTGGGCGGGCAATAGTGCAAAGGACTGCTTAGATAAAGGCAGTGGGATCCAGTTCTTCCCGTCGCGAATCTCGGTCTTGATCACGCTCCGCTCGCTCAATAACAGGGTCAGCACCTTGGAACCGTCGATATGCGCGCTGCCGATGATTCGGTGCCCGGCTGGGACCGTGTTGTTCCCATACTGGTCGAGTAGACGATTGAACCAGTGCAACGCCTGACGAACACCGGGCACCATCGAGCCAAACGCGAACCAGTCTCTGAGACGAATGGCTGGCAAGTCGAAGGTGCTTGTGGCAAGGTTCTTGTACGAGTCAAGCCGCCGGCCGAAACGTGTCCACCCACCGGATGAATCGTTGATGAAATCAAGCACGTCATCGAGGTCCGAGGAACAGTCGGGATACCTCAGGAATTCGAGCGACATTGCGTAACTGCGATCGACGCCATCCGGCGGCAAAACACCTTTCAGTAGAGCTGTCCCAATTTCCCAAGTTGCCCAAAGCAACTCTTGGTCAACTCCAACTTCGGCCTCTCCGCTCCAAAAAGTGCGAGGATAGACCCGCATGCGATCTCTGTCCGGCGCGAAGACAATCTTCCGAGCAACATGGGCGAACCCGCGAAGCGCGAACCTCGCCATGTCCCCAGCGTCAGTATTGCCCGCGCGATGATTGCGAGCCATCTGCATCAGCGACTGCTCCCACGGGTACTGTCCTCCGAAATGCTTATCATCCAAAAGGCGTTGCCACAACAGGCAGACTCGTGGATCGCCGTCGACTACCACCGCCTGTGCTCCACGACGGAACAGTTCGCCCAGCGAACCTGGTTCGAGATCCGAATAGGAAGCGTGTGCTATCCCCATATCAGTCTGATTTGCTGAAGGCTCAAGATCTTACAAGTGGCAGTTCTCTCCTAGATCATCAACGGACGCGGATCAGGCCTCGATCCTTCGTTCTTCACTGACAGGCGTTTTGATGTGCGCCTTGGCCGTCTTCAAGGGCCAGATCATAAATATTCAATGCGCCGAGGGGTTCTCTTCGTATCGGTGGTACTCGAACTTCCCTTTAGGAATGGCTTTTGCATCTGGGACGCAAAGGCCAAGAGCACGGTTGTGACAGAGGCTGCGTGATTCCCTGATTAGGGGGGTCACTCTGCGGCCCGCAGTGCATGTGCCATCTCGGGTTCCATTTTTTGGTCAGCTCATGCTACTGTCCTGCCATGGCGATATTGCCCTTCTCAAAATTGCACAATGCGACGGAGGTAGCAATGCATATTGCTCGAACAGCAGTCGTCTGCTTGGCGTTCCTTCTTTATGGAAGCATGGTTGAATTGGGAGAGAGTCCACAGCGCCAGGCAATCCCCTCGAGCGCTCGGCTGCTGATTCCCACCGCGGCCAATAATCCGGGCCAATTTGGGGCAGTGTTCAAGACTAGGGTTTCGATCGTGAATGTGACCAACCGGACGTATACGATTTACGCAACTCTTTACCGCAACGGCGGCGGGACCCTCGTTCGGCAAATCACGATGGGATCACGGCAGGCTCGCAACTATGAAAACTTTCTGCAGGATGTGTTCAGCTACAGTGGAGCGGCGGGCGTTGAGCTGGATGCCGTGCTTGCACCGCCCGGAGGCACCGACCTGAATCAGTTTGTGGTGTTCGCCGAGGTATACACCGACAGCGCCAATGGGATCTACAAGACAGTTGTGAACATATCGGATCCCTCAGACGGTCTGTCATTGACCGATCCATCGATTACTCCAGGGGTATCTGTGGATGGGGATTCAAGAACCAACATCGGGTGTGTGAATACTGCGACGACTCAGGCCATCGTGAATGTGGATGTATACAGCAACACCGGCGGGTTATTGACGACCTATTTCCTGACCGTTCCGGCGAGTGGCTGGGCTCAGGGTGGAGTTATCCAGACCGTCTCGGGTGGCTATCTTGTGTGGCGACTTCAGTTTGGCGTGTCGCCAAACTGCTTTGCGGTTGTGGTGGACAATCAGTCCAACGACGGTAGCTTCATTCAGCCAAGCAAGGTTGTGAACTGAACTCTCTGCCGCGGCTATTGCGGCATTAACTCCAGGCCCCGACCCTCTCCGGCTCCCCCTTATGCGCTTACGCAAGGGCGAGAATTTGGCCGGGAGCAAACAAGCTGCGACACAGCTACTGCCCGGCAACGGCAGTCGCGCGGGCGTATTTCACGCAGCGGAAGCCGGTGTGGTTCAGGCCTGTGTCGGGCGTGGACTTCATGCGGGCGCTGGGCCGGTAGCCGCTGCAATACGAATCATTACAGAGATAGGAACCGCCCCGCTGCACACGTTTTTTCGCGCCGGGCTCATTAGGATCGAAGCTGTGGTCCGGACCCGATGGGTTCTTTTCTGGACTCGTGGAGTAATAGTCGGGCAGATACCAATCCATACACCACTCCCAAACGTTGCCGGACATGTCGTAGAGCCCGTATCCGTTCGGGCGAAAGGACGCCACGGGAGCCGTTCCGCGAAAACCATCCGAAAGAGCGTTCTGACTGGGGAACTTCCCCTGCCAGATGTTTGCCTGCCATATGCCGTCTGGTACTTGCTCCTTGCCCCAGACATAGGGCTGCCCGTTCAATCCGCCGCGAGCTGCAAATTCCCACTCGGCTTCAGTAGGAAGGCGTTTGCCAGCCCAGCGAGCGTATGCCACCGCATCATCCCAGCTCACCTGAACCACCGGATGTTTCTCTCTTCCCTCCAAAGTTGACCCAGGACCTTCCGGTTGGCGCCAACTTGCGCCAGCCTGATACCGCCACCAGGCATAGTGATTGTCAAGCGGCACGTCGCCCGCAGGGGGTGCAAAAACAATGGCTCCGGCTACCAGGTTTTCAGCCGGCACACCCGGGAAATCCTTGGGATCGGGGTTTCGTTCAGCTGTCGTCGTGTAACCCGTCTCCTTCACAAACCGGCCAAACTGCTCGTTGGTTATTTCCGTCTTGTCCATCCAGAACCCTTCGACAGCGACCCGGTGCACCGGCTTTTCGTCGCTCTGGCCCTCCTCCGAACCCATCCAGAAGGCGCCGCCGGGAATCCAGACCATGCCTTCGGTTGACGTGTCCGGCGATGGGGGTTTGAGGCCCACGGCCCTCCACATGAAGACCCCAAGCAGCAGAAGCAAGCCGGCTATGGCAGTAACGGTTAACCAGCGCTTCCGAGGTCTATGGGCAGCGGAATTCGATTTCGAGGAATGGGTCATGCTTTCTCCGAGAGCGGGGTTGCCTTTGGCTGGCGGGCTTTCGCGCTACTGCGGAGCCCACCCCCTCTAGCTCCCCCTTAATCGCTCCCCAAGGGGGAGAACCAAACTACTCCTCCGGTTCAGCCACGAACCGATAACCAATTCCACGCACTGTGAGCAGATGTCTTGGTTGTGAAGGGTCAGTTTCGATGTACCGCCGCAGCCGTACGATGAAATTGTCGATGGCTCGTGTGTCCGTGTCTTCATGCAAGCCCCAAACGTCCTCTAGCAGCGACTTGCGCGAAACGTTTCTTCCGTTGTGCTTTACCAGATGCCTAAGGAGATTGGCTTCCATAAGCGTCAATGGAACTAGCCGGTCTCCCACGCGAATTTGCAGAGCCGCAAAGTCAATGGTCTTGCCATCAAAGTGAAACACATCCTCTTCAGGAGGGCGGCCATTGCGCTTTCCTGAAAGTCCTTCCGCTGCTGACAGCACGCCGTTGGCACGGTCATTGAGCAGCCATCGTTTCCGCCGCAACAGACCGCTCAACCGCGCCAGCAGAATGGCCAGTTCGAACGGCTTGGGCAGGTAGTCATCGGCACCTGCTTCGAATCCGCGCAGAACATCCTCCGCACGTCCCATGGCCGTCAGTATCAAGACGGGGACAAACTGCCCTGCTTTGCGTAGTTCCGCAGCGACTGTGAATCCGTCAATCCCGGGAAGCATCACGTCCAACACCACGGCGTCATAGCGGGCTGTCGGCGCGGTGAGAAGTTCCAGCGCCTTTTCCCCATCGCCCACAACCTCGGCATCGTAGCCTTCTGCTTCAAGATTGAAGCGCAGCCCGTCGGCCAAGTGCTGTTCGTCTTCAACAATCAGAACGCTGCTCATCGTATTCAGGTTGTGGGAAGTTGGATGGTGAAGGTACTGCCCTGCCCTTCTCCGGCGCTCTCGGCTCGCACCCGCCCTCCGTGTTTCTTGATCACGGACCGAACAATGAAGAGGCCAAGCCCTGTGCCTTTGACGCGCGCCAGGTCGCGCCCCGGTACGCGGTAAAATCTCCTAAAGACGCGCTTCAACTGATCGCCCGGAATGCCCAGACCGGAATCGCGAACCTTAACCAACACCTGCCGGTCATCGGTTGCCGAAACTTCCACGTTCACCTTGACGTCCTGAAACGAGTACTTGATGGCGTTGTCGAGCAAATTTGCCATGACTGCCCGCAGTTCCTCGGCATCTCCCAAGACCATCGGGTGCTCGCCATTGAGGTTCTCCTCATAGCGAAGCGAGTGCTCGTCGAGATGATACCGCGAGCGGGCAAGCTGGGTGCATTGCCGGATGAGGTCAGCCAGGTTGATGCGGTCCTTGTGCAAGAAACCTCGCCGGTGGTCCAGGCTTCCGGCCCGCAGTACTTGTTCAACGGTGTGCAGCAGTTGGTCGTTATCGGCCAGCATGATGTCGTAGAACTCGCGCCGCCGTTCTGGCGGCACGTCGCGCGCTTTGAGTGTTTCGAGATAGAGACGAATGGATGCAATCGGAGTTTTCAGCTCGTGGGTCACGGCATTGATGAAGCTGTCGTGCTGCTCATTCCGCCGGATCTCGCGTACCAAAAAAATAGTGTTCAAGATCAAGCCAGCGATGATGGCCAGAAAGAAGACGATCCCCAAGACCAGGACGGCCACCTCGCGCCAGTTGAGGATGATCCATCCAACGTTGAGCGTCGCCGCTAGAGCCACCAGACAGGCGCCCAGCGTGACAAAGAAAACCACCTTGGTGTTACGACGGGTGGAAACGCGCATGGGTGCTATTGTAGGGAAAGCTGGGGCGTGACGCCAGAGGCGGGAGCAGGAGTAGCCGGCGTGGGGTTCGTCGCTGCAGAATCCGGCTGGGAGTCAACCTGGTGGGTTGATATCTCGAAGCACGACGAGCCTGAGGCGGATTCGAAGAAACCGCGCGGCGGACTGGTAGCTCCGGACGGGAGTCTGCCAGACAACCCCCAAAAAGCCTTCCCCGTTTGCTAAGGGGAACTGTGAAAAAAAATGGAAATTGGTTTCTTCCGGCAACAAGCGTGCGCAGGGGGACAGCGGTCCCACGCGCCCGCTCCACGAGGTGGAACGCGTGCTCCCGGCACGTTTTCGCCCAGTGGATTCAGGACCCTGATGGATCAGGATCGTTCCGATTCGTTTTCCCACAGCTCCGAGGAGGACTTTGGCTACGGCGCTTCCGCGACGAGCTGGTCTTGGGCTTCGACGGGCATGGAGGCCGAGGGAATTGGATCCTTGAGGCGAACCTGCCGAATGCTCTTCGCCAAGCCAAGCCACTTCAGCGTGCGAATCCCCCACCAATTCATGTCGATTTCATACCACGCCAGTCCGTGCCGCGCCGATGTCGGATGGGCGTGATGATTGTTGTGCCAGCCCTCGCCAAAGGTCAGCCAAGCGACCCACCAATTGTTACGCGAATCATCGCGGGTCGCGAAGCGCCGGCTTCCCCACATGTGAGTTGCCGAGTTGACCAGCCAGGTGGCATGTAATCCGAGAACGACGCGCAGACAAAGCCCCCACGTCAAAAACGGCCATCCACCGAGTGCGTAGAGTCCCAAAGCCAGAACGACGATGGGCCAAATGTAGAACCGGTTGAGCCGGCTCTGAAACCGGTCGCGCATCAAGTCGGGCGCATAACGATGCAAGACGGCGGGAGGATGCTCCTGTGCCCTCCCCACCAGGATCCAACCCATATGGGCCCACCAGCCGCCGTCACGCGGGCTGTGCGGATCTCCATCCTGGTCTGAAAAGCGATGGTGGATGCGATGGGTAACCACCCAGTTGGCAGGACCGCCTTCCACAGCCAAGGTTCCGCATAAGGACAAGAAATACTCCACAGGTTTGGGCGTCTTGTAGCCACGATGCGTCAGGAGCCGATGGTAGCCCATGCCGATGCCCAAACTGCCTGCGATCCAGTAAAGGATCACGGCCACGATCAGGGCCTGCCAGCTGAACATGAATAAAGAAGCCACTGCACCGATATGAAAAAGGCCAAAGACCACCACAACCAGCCAATTGATCGTCTGGTCTTGCTGCTTGACGTCCTGAGACATGAGCTCTCCTCTGAAAATAGGGTGGTGAACCTGGGAGGCGCTGCCCCAGCGGCGAACAGGAACGATCTGATCACCGTAGATGGCCACGCGGGACGCGGGCTATCCTCACGCCTCACCTATCGGATTTGCAGGCGGGATCATAACAATTGGAACACTTGGAGTTTGTAATACTTGTGTAAGAGTCGAACAGGCACTGCAGCTTTGGGAACAGATATCGTAAAGGGGCGAAGTCTGGCCGCCCCTTGGACAATTGGAGAAGCAAACTCCGGCTGGTGATCAAGCAGTCGGCAAATAAACCCTTAAGGTCACTTCGCGGTGACAACCACGAAACTCCGGCCACGGTAGAATCGCACTCCGCCATTTTCTTTCAGCAGTGCCAGAGGTCTCGGCGTACGCGTCGCTGAATCCTTGGTGCCAGCAACGGAGAGCAGAAGATTGCCTCCGACATCGAAAATGTTGAACTTGCTTTCCTTCGTGACGCCGAAGCCATAGGCGCCTGCCGTCAGTTCCTTGTCACCAAATGCAATCCGTGAATCGGTGATGAAGAAGCCCTCATATTTGGCCCGGATATCCGATGAATATCCGGCGGTGTCAACCAACGCCGCGATTACATGCCGCTTTTCTCCAAATCGGACGGCGGCCGAGTTGCGCGTCTGCGTGGGTCCGCTTCTTCCCTCAAAGTAGAAACTTCCCGGCACCACGCGTGTCAGCGCTTCGCCGTCCAACATCAAAGCTTCTTCTGCCGCCAGAGATGCCGGCAGGAGGACAAAACACAGGAGACTGGACAGTAACAAGCAACGTGCGGGGGTCATATCGCCTCCATCCGTGAAAGACCTGGCGCGGCGAGTTCTTCGGGAGCCCACGAAAGCCCCCTGCACCGTTCGCACCAGAATGAGTTGATCGAGCGCCGAAAGGATACTCATTTTCTCGGCATCACTTCAAGAGTATAAGAACGAAACCCCAGTCTTTTGGAGGCCTCACGTTTCACACTTTCAGGGTACGGCTGTAAGCGGGCTGAACTCCGCCGCTCTCCAGTGGTGTTTCGGCAGCAAGGTTCACTTGATCCTGAATGATTCCCCGCGTATTATCCCGTCTGCTCCAAGAAGCCCAAAGGGGTTGCGCTCCCAACAAATCCAACTAAGGTCTCGAACGGCTGTTCTTCGTTGCGGCTGTTTCTCCATGACGTGCGCACACAAACGCGAGACCAAGACCTGGAGGACTCGCTTGAACCCTACACACTCTGTCATCGCGCTGCTCCTCGGATTGATTCTCGGCAGCAGCCTTCGTGCTGCCGAGCGTAATACGCAAAATGTCATTCTGATTACCCTCGATGGCGCACGAACGCAGGAAATTTTTGGCCGCTTGGACCTCGAAATACTGGAGAGTCGCGTGAAGCGAGGCAATGTGGAAGAACGGCCAGCATACCGCAAATACTGGGCAGCCACGCCGCAACAGCGGCGCGAGAAGCTGATGCCTTTTTTTTGGGGCACCTGGATGAGAAAGCATGGCTACATCTATGGGAACCGCTCGCTGGGCAGCACGGTGGCAATCACCAACCAACATCGCTTTTCTTATCCCGGTTATTCCGAGATCCTCACTGGCCAAGCCCATGACGACGTGATCAACAGCAATGACGCCAAACGCAATCCCTATCCATCCGTGCTGGAGTTCCTGAAAAAGAAACTAGGCTTGCCGACTGCACAGGTCGCGGCATTTTCTTCTTGGGAGACCATGAACTGGATCGCCGAACACGAAGAGGGCGCCATCCCCATCAATGCCGGCTTTGAAGCCTATCAGCACCCGGATGCCGCCATCCGGGAAATAAGCCAACTGCAGTTTGAGACGCTCACTCCCTGGGGCAGCGTCCGTCACGACATCTACACCTTTCGCTTCGCCATGGCCCATCTGAAGGAATATAAGCCCCGTGTGCTTTATCTTTCCTTGGGAGAAACCGACGACTGGGCACATGATGGCGAATACGATCTGGTGCTGGAAGCACTGCACCAGACCGACGAGCGCCTTCGCCGACTGTGGGAATTTCTGGAAACCCAAAGCCAGTATCGTGGCAAGACTTCCATTGTGATCAGCACCGATCACGGAAGAGGCAACGGGCCGGCCGACTGGAAAGGCCACGGAAAAGACGTGGAGGGCGCTCAGTACATCTGGCTTGGAATCATCAGCCCGGACTCGACGAAGCGGGGTGAGCAATCGAATGCCGGCACAGTTTATCAGAACCAGATCGCAGCTACGCTATGCGGATTTCTGGGTATCGACTACAGCGAGCACAATCCATATGCCGGGAAACCGGTAGAGTAAGGGATCCCGCAAACGCCCATGCTTGAACTTCTGGATCTCACCCAAACTTTGCAGAAGTCGGAGTATGCGGCAGCAATGCCCGAGCTGCGCGCGGAACTACGCGACCTCCAGCAAGCTATTCTGGCCGCCGGGATTCCGGTCGTTGTGCTGCTCGAAGGTTGGGACGCTGCCGGCAAAGGGGACACAATAGGCACTCTGGTCTACCCTTTGGATCCGCGCGGATTCAAGGTCTGCACCACGCACGCACCGACCGAGGACGATCGTTTTCGCCCGTACCTTTACCGCTTCTGGACACGGATGCCGGCGCGGGGAAACTTTGCTTTCTTCGACCGTGGCTGGCATCGCCGCATGCTGGAAGGCCGGATCGACGGCGAACTCGACCGACAGGGTTTGATGGTCGCCGCGGGTGAGATCCGTGAATTTGAACGCCAGTTGACCGACAATGGTGCCGTGCTCCTGAAATTCTGGCTGCAAACGTCCAAAAAGGAGCAGAAGCGGCGCCTGGCAGATATCGCCAATGATCGCTACGAGCGTTGGCGCCTGCAGCAACCTGACCGGCGAAAGCAACTGAGCTACCGGCGCTCACTGCAAGTAGCGGAGGAGATGCTGGCTCTCACCAGCACAGCCAACGCGCCGTGGACGCTCATTGCAGCGGAGAGCCGGTATTTCCGGCGGGTTGACATTCTTCACAAAGTCGTTGCGGCGCTCCGTCACGCGCTGGTTGCGCGCAATTTGCCCCTACCTGTTGCCCCCAATGAAGAGTCGCCTGCCGTTGAGCCTGCTCGCTTGCCGGACGCAGCACAGGTTCAGATTCCTCCATCAGGCCGCCCGACGCTCCTCGACCGGGTGGATCTCACGCGCCGGCTCGAACGTAAAGAGTACGAAAAGCAACTGGACCCGTTGCAACGCCGACTCCAGGAGTTGGAACTCGAGTGTTACCACCAGCGCCTTCCGGTGGTGGTGGTGTATGAGGGCTGGGATGCGGCGGGCAAGGGTGGAAATATCAAGCGACTCACTCAGGAGCTTGACCCGCGCGGTTACGAAGTGATTCCTATCGCAGCACCGGACGCCACCGAGAAGTCCCATCACTACCTCTGGCGCTTTTGGAGACAGCTTCCCAAGGCCGGCCACATTGCCATTTTCGATCGCAGTTGGTACGGCCGCGTGCTCGTTGAACGCGTCGAAGGATTTGCCGCAGAACCCGAATGGCGCCGCGCTTACCAGGAGATCAACGAGTTTGAGCGTCACCAAACGGAAGCAGGTTCCGTGCTGGTGAAATTCTGGATGCACATCAGCCCTGAAGAGCAGTTGCGCCGGTTCGAAGAACGTGAGAGAGTGCCACACAAACGCCATAAGATTACGCCTGATGACTGGCGCAACCGTGCGCGCTGGGGGGCCTATCGCGAGGCCGTTGTTGAGATGATCGAGCGAACATCCACCAGCTACAGCCCTTGGACGATTGTCGAAGCCGAGGACAAGTATTGGGGAAGAATCAAGACGCTGCAGACGCTCGTCAGCGCGCTGGAGGAAAAGCTGGGCGAGGCTGGGAAGAAAAAATGAGAATGAGTACTGAGTGCTGAGTACTGAGAACTGAGTGATGTTTCTCCCCCTTGCGAAGCGCATAAGGGGGAGATGAAGAGGGGGTCGGTGTCGTGACCTCAAAGCTTCCTGTGAATCAGAAAAGGAGAACTCCCATGAGAGCACATCAACCGATCGGGTGGGCATTAGCCGCTGTGCTGGCCCTGTTCTCTACAGATGTCTTAAGCAACGGCCTGAAGTCCGGGCCGCCGCTGCCGCATAAGCTGGTGAAAGACTGGGCCAAGCTCCCAAAGGGCTGGAACCTTGGAGAGAGCTCCGGGGTGGCCGTCGACAAACAGGACAATGTCTGGGTATTCAATCGTGGCGCCCATCCGGTGATCCAGTTCGACAAGAACGGTAACATGCTTCAATCCTGGGGAGACGGGTTGTTCAAGTCGTCTCACGGCATTCGTATCGATGCTGACGGGAACGTGTGGGCAATCGATGTGAAGGGGCACCTCGCGTTGAGGTTCAGCCCAGCCGGCAAGGTGCAAATGGTGATCGGACGCAGCCCAGGAAACAACGACAGTAAAGATTCCTTCAATGAACCGACCGGAATCGCGTTTGGCGCGAACGGTGATCTATTTATCTCGGATGGCTATGTGAACTCGCGCGTCATCAAGTTCAATCGAGAGGGAGACTACCTCACCCATTGGGGCAGCAAGGGTGAAGGCGATGGCCAGTTTAATCTGGTCCATGACGTGACGCTCGACTCAGCGGGCAAGGTCTATGTAGCGGACCGCACCAACCAGCGAGTTCAGATTTTCGATGCCAGCGGGAAGTTCTTGGGCAAATGGACGGGCATTGGCGCTCCGTGGGGGTTGATCTACGTTGCCAAAGAGAACGCCATTTACATGTGTGATGGGTTGAACAACCGCGTCATCAAACTAGGACTCGACGGCCAGGTTCTGGGGGTGCTTGGAAGTCAGGGGAGGATTCCAGGCAAGTTTGATTTTGTCCACAACATTGCTGTGGACAGTGAAGGCTCGATTTACGTCGTGGAGATCAAGAACTGGCGGGTGCAGAAGTTTACGAAGTGAAGACTTATTGGGTTTTCAAGTGCTCGGCGATTGCTCTCAGGATCGACTCTACCGGAACAACAACGGCCAGCCCGGAGTTTTCTTCGAAAGTGACCCTGACCTTACCTGTCTGCCGACTTAGAGCCGAATCCGTATAAGGCATGTAGGCCTTGACCATCCCGATCAGGCAGTCGGTTTCGAATTGTCCCTGAGGTGGAGTGGTCCGGCAAGGCTTGAAGACTGGGCCGCCGCTGTTGCCGGGAAAGATGAAGGAATCGATCAGGAATTCGGTGTTTACCTTGTCGAGCGCTGGGCGGATCCAAGCAATGGACCCGCGTCTTGCCACGGGGTAACTGCGCTCCGGCCCAAACAACTGGTCCGAGAGCACGCCGATTGGAAATCCGAGTACGTGAACGTCCTCTCCCTCGGCGGCGTCGCTTTCACTGATCTTCTGGGTGACGACAAAATGATCGCCCAACATTTTTGGGTCAGGCGCCGGATCATTGATCACCATGTTGAAATGGCCGACACGTTGAGCAGCAGCGATCGGATAGAAGGGTATCAATGCCAGATCGATAGAGTTGTCGGGATGCGCTGTCCAGAGCTGCTTTTCTTGGTTCCTCAGTACGACCTCAAGGATCTCCGCAGCTCCTGACCCCTTGCCATATGTTCCCGGGCTGAACCGTACCAGAATCTTGCCAAGCCCCGCGATCACGTGCTGGTTCGTAACAATGAAGGCGCGATACCGAGCCTCTCCTTGCAGATCGGGCCGGTAGGCATGTAACAGCATGAATCCTGAACCCACCCACACCGTGGAGCCATCATCGAGCGTGCGTCCAATGGCAACAACCGTATTCAGCGCCTCCCGGCTGACACGCGCACCCAGACCAACAGGCACCAACCAGGTGAAAATCAGCACCACACAGCTCAGGGGCGCCATTTGAAGGCTTCTGCATCTGTTTCGCTCTGTCTGTGGCATAGCTTCACGACCAAGGAGTACCGGTTCAGATCCCGCGTATCCAACTAACGACTGTCATTCTGTCGCTTTGCGGCTCTGGTTGAGCGGCCGCGTTTCTTAGCGGTGCGCTCCAACCGCGTGTTGGACACAGTTTGACAGCCAAGCTGTGTGAGGCGCTGAGAAATATCATCGTTGCCTTTTGGAATTCGTGCAGCGCGTAGAGCTTTCCGAAAACGCCGATTCTGAGAAGCCAAGCGTTCTATCGGTTGTATAAAGGTAGGGGCATGGGCCCGAATGAAGTCTTCAAGGGGGCCAGCACCTATATCTTGGATAAGTTCCTGAGTGTCGGCCAGATCAATTAAGGATTGAAGAAGGCCCCATGCCTTTTTGGGGCGGAGTTCGCATGTCCGTTCAATGGCTTCCCAGGCCCACCAATTGCGCTGCACCGCAATCCAGGCATGAGCCACATTCTTTCTTTTGTCCTTGGCCATGAATTATCCTGTGCCCAACAGGTAATAGCCCTATGAAACGCTCAGTGCTCGCAAGGCTTTTTCATCCAATTCCAACCCAAGTCCAGGGCCGTCAGGAACGGTGCAGTAGCCGCTCTTGGGTGCAAGATTGGTCTTGAATAATCCCCACAACTGTTCGGCATTCTGCGGCGAGTAGTTGTACTCCTGGGCTCGGGAGGAATTGTCGAAGCAAGCCAGAAAATGGAGATTAGCCGCGCCGCCAATCGTGGGCTGGGTCTGGTGTGGGACCAGAAACTTGCCGTGGGTTTGGGCCAGGTGTGCGATGCGGATGCCTTCAGAAAGCCCGGCACATTTCACAAGGTCGGGCTGAAGAATATCGACTTTGGCTTTCTCGATGAGATCGCGGAACTGCCAGCGCGTGTATTCGTGCTCGCCCGCAGCTACAGGCATATCCAGCGCAGCGCAAACCTCTGCATAGCCGGCGTAGTCGTGCTGCGCGATCGGCTCTTCGTAATGAATGACGTTCAGTTCGTCCTGAAAACGGCGGCCTAGCCGGATGGCTGTGCTGACCGACAAACCGTTGTTGGCGTCGTACTGTAGATCGATCTTGTCGCCCACTTCCTTGCGTACCGTGCTGACGATCTCCCAATCCTTTCCGGGATTCACATCCACCGACCGCGAACTCCAATCCATCCGCATTTTCAAAGCTGTGAACCCCTGACTTACACTGCCTACGGCCTTGCGCACCTGCTCGGCCACGGTTGCCTGCGCGCCACCGCCGATGCTCGAGTACATGCGGATGCGATCCTTGCGCTTGCCACCAAACAGTTGCCAAAGCGGAAACCCCGTGACTTTTCCCAGAATGTCCCACAGCGCGATATCGATTCCGGACATGGCCTCGGGCTGAGCGCCCATCACACCCAGCTTGTAGGTGCGGTGATACATCTCGTCCCAGAGCCTATCGATGTCAAGCGGGTTCTTGCCGAGAACAATCGGCACCAGAGCATCCCTCAGCATCGAGACAATGACGCGAGGGTTCATCGGGCTGCACTCTCCGAGACCCGTGATCCCCTCATTGGTGCGAACCAGCACAAAGATG